>Ga0207951_100375_pt1 | contig 23463 bp, 16 predicted proteins | sample Subbio12Aug_8Bad_FD_184830 | JGI IMG/M metagenome (GOLD analysis project Ga0207951, IMG submission 184830) | Serpentinite rock and fluid subsurface biosphere microbial communities from McLaughlin Reserve, California, USA - CR12Aug_8Bad (SPAdes) | ecosystem: Environmental > Terrestrial > Deep... | reverse complement strand
GATTTCCGCTTTCCACTTTTCGTCCAGGCGGATGGGCAGTAAATCGGGCTCGCGAAAGTAACGGTAATCGGCTTCGGTCTCTTTGGAGCGCATCTTGCGCAGGACACCGGCCTCTTCATCCCACTCCAGGGTCCAGGTCTGGATGCGCCGCCCGGCTTCCATCTCGCGCTGCTGGCGCTCGAGCTCTTTTTCGATCGCCGCGCGGACATTTTCGATCGAATTTACGTTTTTTATTTCGGTCTTTGGGTTGAGGTACTCCGCCCCTTTGGGACGGATGGAGACATTGGCATCACAACGCAGGTGGCCTTTCTCCATGTCGGCTTCGGATACGCCCAGCCAGCGCAAGAGCTGGCGCAGGCGGAGGAGGTATTGGGCAGCTTCGTCGGCAGACCGCAGATCGGGGGCTGTGACCATTTCTACCAGCGGAACCCCGCAGCGATTAAAGTCAAGCAGGCGGCGGTTTGGGGCATTTTTGGTCTTGCCAGCATCCTCCTCCAGGTGCAATTTTTCAATGTGAACCCTCCGAACGCGGGCTGGCTGCTGGTCATGGGCTGGTATGGGCACATCCATGTACCCGCCGAATGCCAGGGCCTGGTCGTACTGTGAAACCTGGTAGCCCTTGGGTAAGTCGGGGTAGAAATAATTCTTCCGGTCGAAGTAGGACAAAGGGCGCAGTTCGGCGCCCATGGCGGCTGCCAGCAGTACCCCTTTTTCAACCACCGCCTTGTTGAGTACCGGCAGGACCCCCGGCATGCCTGTACAAACCGGGCAGATATTGCTGTTGGGTGGAGCGTTCCATGAATCGGCTTTGCATGGGCAAAAGATTTTGGTGGTGGTGTTAAGCTGGATGTGGGTTTCCAAGCCGATAATGGTTTCGTAATCTGTCATAGCCGCTCTTATCCATTAGCGAAAAACAATATTTACACGATCATACCCATGGTTCTAACGATCAGGCGTGGCTCACTTTATAAATCCAGGGATATCAGGTTAAAGGTCGAGCTTCTTCTCGAACGCAGTCAGCAATACCCCACTAAAAATTATAGCATGTCGGGCTGGCGCAACACCAGAGGTTTGATCTTGCGCCAGGCATCGCTCGCGCTTGCGATCTCGTAGGCGCGGCCAATTCGCAGCAGGGTGGCTTCGCTGAAATCCGGCCCGAGCAGTTGGATGCCGATCGGCAGGTGATTCTTATCTAACCCACCTGGCAAAGAGATGCCGGGGATACCGGCGTGATTGGCTGGTACAGTGAGCTGATCGGCATACTGCATCATGACCGAGTTGCCGTACACAGCGCCTATCTCGAAGGCTGTGGCGGGTGTTGTTGGGGTCAACAGTGCGTCCAGGCGGTATTTTCCTATTGGATCGAACGCGTCTTCGAAGTCGCGCCGGATTAGGGTGCGCACCCGCAATGCGCGGCGGTAATACTGTGCCGAATATTGAGCCGCGCTGACGTACATGCCCATTAAAATACGGAGTTTTGGCTGCAGGCCAAAGCCTTCGCTGCGCGTTTTGCGGTAAAGGTCACCCAAATCCATCACTGCCTGGCGGGTGCGGTGGCCGTATTTGACCCCGTCGTAGCGGTGTAAATTAGACGCGGCTTCGACCCGGCTGATGACAAAAAAAGCCGGGATTCCATACCGTGTGTGGGGCATGGGCACATCTTCAACGATTTCGGCGCCCAAGCCGGCCAATCGTTCCGCTGCGCGCCGGACGGCGGTTTCTATTTCTGTGGGCAGCGCTTGTTGGGAGTACTCGTTGGTGGCGGGGTCTGCGAAGGTGATGCGGAAATAGTCCGGCGATAAGCCGATCCGCAGCCCCTTAACTCCTTGCTCGAGCGCGGCGAGGTAATCCTCGACCGGCACGTTAGCGGCGGTGGAGTCGTGCTGGTCTGGGCCGGCGATGGTCTGCAGCATCAGGGCAGCATCTATTACATTGCCGGCCACCGGACCAGGGCAATCGAGCGAAGAGCCGAAGGCGATCAGCCCATAGCGGGAGACGCGCCCGTAGGTGGGTTTAACCCCCACCACCCCGCAGAAAGCGGCTGGCTGGCGCACCGATCCGGCCGTATCGGTCCCTAAGGAGAGCGGCGCTTCGTGAGCAGCCACCGAAGCGGCGCAGCCACCCGAGGAGCCGCCCGGTACATGGGCCGGGTTCCACGGGTTGCGCGGGCTGGGCTGAAAGGCTGAAGATTCGTTCGATGAGCCGTAGGTAAATTCATCCAGGTTGACCTTGCCAAGCAGGATTCCCCCGGCGGCCTTCATCCGGGCCACTGGCGTGGCTGTGTATGGTGCATTGAAGTTGGCCAGGATGCGGGAGGCGGCGGTTGAGGGCGTATCGCGCACACAAAAAATATCTTTCACGGTAAAGGGGATACCCGCCAACGGCCCGGCATTCTCGCCCGCGCTAAACTTGCGGTCGATTTCTTTGGCCTGCGCCAACGCGTGGTCAGCCGTCAGGGTGATGAAGGCATGCACCTTGGTTTCGTCTTCGGCGGTTAAATTACCCGAATCGAGCGCACCCGGGCGTCCATCCACCGCCTCGATCCGCTGCAGGCAGGATTCGACGATCTCCACCGCTGTAATCTGCTTTTGGCGCAGTAACAGGCTTAATTCGTAAGCTGGTTGGTCGCAAAGATCCATTGGGGTCATTCTAAATCGGTGTGCGGAATTTCGGGTACGATGATGTAGCCCTCCTGGTATTCAGGGGCTTGGGAGAGGATTTCAGCGGGGTCGGGGTAGGGCTGCCATACATCCTCGCGCGGCGGCGGGCTGGTTTGAACTGTATAAGGGACACCATGCGAGGTGATCTGGATGGCATCACCCAGCGGTATGGCTTCGAGCTCCTGGATGGCTTTTAACTGGTTGTTCAACTCGCGCAGCAGGTATTCGGCTTGGGAAGCATCCAGTTCGAGCGCGGCCAACCCGACCAGATGTTCGAAAGTTTCAATGGAAATCGAATGGTTCATACGTTTTCTCGAAAGGTATGGAAGGTTAAGGGAATTTTTCCCACTGGCTGCAAAGCAACAAATTGAATCCTACCATAGAATGCCCTATTCAAAAACTAGAATCGAGCGAAGGCAGGTATTAAAAAATTATTTCCGAAATCACCCTGGCTTAACGAGATCAATACGACCCTTGTTGGGTCCGGTGTCTCAGGTGCAGGTGTGGTTGGTGTAAAAGTGGGCGGCAACCGGATATCGGCCGGCAAAAGTGGTTAATTCGATTCGAGGGTGGGGGTGATGGTGGGGGTTTTCGTTGGGGTGGGGGTGTTTGTGGGGGTAAAGGTCCGGGTTGGGGTTGGGGTAAATGTGGGTAGGACAAACCCGGTGCTGGTAGGCGGCAGGGTAGAAGAAGGGAGTAAATTTGTTCCTTCAACCTCAGGCTCACCGGGATCTGGGGTAGGTGTCCAGGTAGGGGGCAATAAGCGCGGGGTGGGTGTTGGGGTGGGAAACAGCAGCCTGGCAGGCAGTGTCGGCGGGGGCAGCGGGTTCAGCTCGTGTTGCGGGTCGGAAAAAATCAAAGTGAAAATTGCAAACAACAACACCGCAGCCAATAACACCAGTACGGTGAGCAGATTCCAGATGCCATCTTTCATCGGTTGCCAATCCCTTCTAAACTTCTAACTGGCTGCGCGCGCCGGTCCTATGATCTTAACTGTCAGTATATCTATCTTTGTGGAACTGTCAAGCAAACTGAAACTCGGCGGGAAGAAAACCCATCGATATCATCGGTCCGTTTACCAGCCATGGGCGAAAAGGTTTTTCTGTGGAGTTTGGGGCACAATTCGATCTCAAACTTCCGCTTCTATTTGGAGGCGGGGAAAAATGGCTTTCAGTCACGATAAAATCAAAAAGATATAGTCAACCTGAATTAGGCTGGTTGGGTTCCGTGGTGCGCATGGGTACGATGGTTGAATTTCGAATTTCCAGAAATGGGCCGTGCTATAATCACTGCGGGAAGGGATATTTACCCCGATGGAAGAGCAAAAAGACTCAACCGTCCGACCAGATAGTATGTCTGAGCAGATGGAGGCATCGGACTCGCTGCAAAACGCGCACCTGACCGTTCGTGTGGAGGTTGGGGCGGGTACACGTTTGCATCTCACCCTGGATGCGCAATCCCCCGAGGGTAATGCGCTCGAAAAACAGACGGTCGTGATCGAAAATCCGGCCTTGCGGCGGCCCGATGATCGGGTTGTTGGAATGCCAGCCAAACTCACCATCCGCAGACCGCTGAAGGATCGTATCCGGGCATTTCCACAGGGTGTTTTTGCCGCCTGGCCAGCATTGCTGCTGGCGGCTTCGCTTGTCTTGTACCTTCCCATCCGTTTAATCGCCTTGCCGGAATTTCCCATTTTCTTTTTCACCGATGAGGCTGTTCAAACCGTACGGGCCGCCGACCTGGTCCGGGATGGTTTCCGGGGTCATTCGGGTGAATTGCTGCCCACCTATTTCCAAAACGGCCCGCAATACAACCTGGGTGTATCGGTCTATTTACAGGTGCTGCCTTATTTGTGGTTTGGGAAGTCGGTTTTTGTGACCCGGGCCACTTCGGTGCTGATCACTTTACTGGCCGCCCTGGCAGTTGGCCTGACCTTGAAGAATATTTTCCGCAGCCGGGCTGCCTGGGCGGGGGTGCTGGTCTTGTCGGTTACCCCAACCTGGTTCCTCCACTCGCGGACGGCCTTCGAGACGGTCATCGCGACCAGTTTTTACGCATTATTTTTATATTTTTACCTGCGCTACCGGAATGGCCGCTCGTGGGCTTTGTACGCCGCGACCCTCCTGGCAGGGTTGACTTTCTATAGTTACAGCCCGGCTCAAATGGTCATCGCAGTTACAATCGTCCTGCTTTTCATTTCGGATTTTAAGTACCACTGGCAAAACCGGCGGCTGGTTGCCCCGGCTTTATTGCTCGGCCTGTTCTTGGTTTTACCGTATATCCGCTTCCAAGTCCTTCACCCTGGCGAGACCATGCGCCAGTTGCAATTGGTCAATTCTTACTGGATTCAGGATATAACCACCGCTCAAAAGCTGGCCCATTTTTTTGGGGAGTATCTACGCGGCTTAAACCCATTGTACTGGTACGATCCTATTCCTCAAGGTCTGGAGCGCCACATCATGCTGGGATATGGCTATTTGTGGCGTCCGGGGCTGCCCTTTGTTCTGGCAGGGCTGGTGATCGCCCTGTGGCGCATCCGCCAACCGGCCTATCGAGTTGTGTTGATCGCTCTGTTGGCGGCACCCAGCGGGGCAGCTTTGGCGCATATCGGCATCACCCGGGTGATGTTTATGGTCATTCCAGCGGCCATATTGGCCGGGCTAGGATTTTCCTGGCTGCTCGACTGGCTGACAAAAACCGCACAACCGCGTTTTCCACGGCTGCCCGTTTATGGGTTTGTATCCATTTCTGTTTTCCTCCTCTTGGTTTGGGCAAGTTTTTTTATGTTGAAGGATGCGCTCCGTAACGGGCCAACCTGGTTCGAAAATTACGGCATGCATGGGATGCAGTACGGTGCGCGCCAGTTATTTTCTGAGGTTGGGGATTATCTACGAGAGCATCCGGAGGCTAAACTGATCGTCTCGCCAACCTGGGGGAATGGCACCGATGTCATTGCGCGTTTCTTTTTCGCCGACCCACTGCCATTCGCGATGGGCAATATTGTTGGTTACATCGAGGATTACCAGCCAATTGGCGAACAGGATGTGTTTGTTATGACCCCCGAAGAAATGGAACAGGCTGTGCAAAGCGGTAAATTTACCGGGCTGCAGGTCGAGCGAACGCTGCAATACCCAAATGGGCAGGACGGTTTCTTCTTTACCCGCCTGCGCTACGTCGATGACATCCAGCAGGTGATGGCTGAAGAGCTTGAACAGCGCCGCATCCTGCTGGAAGAGCTGGTCGCACTCCCCGGTAACGAGCAGGCTCGGGTGCGTTTTTCGGTGTTGGACATGGGCTCCATCCAACATGCTTTTGATGGCGACCCGGATACCCTGATTCGCACCCAGGGGGCCAACCCGATGCGGGTGATCCTGAAATTCGACAAGCCACGCCGCCTGAGCGAAGCCGTTGTCCGGGTGGGCGGGGTACCGACTCTGGTGGAGGTGCTGTTGTTTTCGGGAGGTGTGCAGCAGCGGATTTTCGCAGCCGAAGTAGAGGAATCGCCAAACCCGCGCGATGTGCGCCTGGATTTCGAGGAAACGGTAGCAGCCGATGAAATTGAGGTGCGGGTGACCAGCGTGCGCGACGGCGAACCCGCGCATATCCATGTGTGGGAGATAAGCTTATGGTGAGAATAGACCGACCACCTCGACAAGGCAAACGATCCTTTTGGGCCAGGGTATTCATAGCCGGGCTGCTGCTGTTCTCGATTTCCGGCTGGCTGCGCTTGCACCAGGCCATTCTGAATTGGGACTATTTAGTGGAGATCGGTTTGCGGCCCGCTCCGCTCTACCTGGCGCTGACCGGCGCCTTGGGCGGGCTTTCCGGCCTGGCAGCCGGGCTCAGCCTGTGGCTGCGGCTGCGCTGGGGGGTGTTGGTTGCCGGCGGGGTTATTCTTTTGTGGCAGGCATGGAACTGGATCGACCGCCTGTGGATTGCCTCCTCACCGGCCGTGTTGGCCAACTGGCCTTTTGCGCTGGCAGCCACGTTGTTTATTCTGGTATTTACCTATCTGGTGCTAAGCGAAGAACGGAGATCCACATGAATAAGGCTGAAAAGGAAATTGAAGCCAAGTTTTATCTGATCGATTTAGGGAAGCTGGAGCAAAACCTGGTGAAGTTGAACGCAGAAACCATCCAGGAACGGGTACACGAGATTAATTTACGCTTCGATCTGGCCGATGGCAGCCTGACCCGCGCTCATCGGGTGCTGCGTTTGCGCCAGGATGCTCGGGCATGGTTGACCTTTAAAGGGCCGGCCCAGGCGGGTGAATCGGTGGCCGTACGCCAGGAGATCGAAGTGCAGGTCAGCGATTTCGGTTCGGCTCGGCGTTTGCTGGAGGCCCTGGGTTACCAGGTGAGCATCCTGTACGAAAAATTCCGCCGCTCGTACCGTCTGGATGGTCTTCTCATCACCCTGGACGAGATGCCCTACGGCCTTTTTTGCGAAATCGAAGGCGCGGATGCGGACAGCATCCAGGCTATGGCCGAGCGGCTCGGCCTGCTTTGGCCGGCACGGATCAACGCCAGTTACCTGGAGCTTTTCGATCATCTGAAAACAAAGCCAGGCCTGACCCTCCGCCATTTGAGCTTTGTTGAACTCTCGGATTTGGACATTTCTGCGCAAGACCTGGGCGTACAGACTGGTCAGGGGTGACGGATCATCCGATCCTGACCAACCTGGGGCGGTATTTTCGCTCATCCACCACTTTTTTTCAAACGAATTGTTTTTCAACACAATCTTTACCTCTTGTTGACAGCTTATTAACCCGTTCTTTGCGCGGTGCTAATATGGATGGTGTATTAATTTAAGTATGAAAGAAAATTTTTTAGATCATTCGAATCCTTATGAATGGAAAATGAGAAACCCATGCACATCTTCGTAACCAATGACGATGGCGTAACCGCCCCCGGCTTATTGGCCCTGGCGCAGGCCATGCGCGCACTGGGTAAGGTCAGTGTCTTGGCCCCCGATCACAACTGGTCGGCCTCCGGGCATGTCAAAACGATCGAGCGCCCGCTGCGGGTGCGCGAAGTACCGCTGGCCGATGGCAGCCAGGCCTTCACCACCGACGGAGCCCCATCCGACTGTGTGGCGCTGGCGGTGTGCGGCTTTTTAGGTGAAAAAATAGACCTTGTGGTCTCCGGGATCAATCCGTATGCCAACCTGGGTCACGATGTCACCTATTCCGGCACGGTGACAGCGGCGATGGAGGCTGCCATTTGGGGAGTACCGGCAGTGGCCTTCTCGCTCGATTCGCCCAACAACCATCTCCAAGTGCTGGATTATGCCCCGGCCGCCCATTACGCTGCTCACATCGCCACGGCGGTCATGCGCAACAGCCTGCCGGAACATACCTTGCTGAATGTCAATATCCCCTTTCTGGCGAAAGAAGAAATCAAAGGCATGCGCCTGACGCGGATGGGGCTTCGTGTTTATCACGACAAACTCGACCAGCGCACCGACCCGCGCGGGCGCCCGTATTACTGGATCATCGGCGATTCGCCCACCGGTGTGCCAGAGCGCGGCAGCGACATCGGGGTGGTCAGCGAAGGCTATGTGTCGATCACCCCCCTGCAGCTCGACCTGACCGCCTACCAAATCCTGCCCGACCTCTCGCACTGGGTTTGGGAGCAGGAATAAGGTTGGGGGGATGGGTTTCGCGTGCGGGGCACGCAAACCATACCGCCCTGCACAATGAATTGCGGACACTCTCGCCCTGGGTTTGGGAGGAAGAATAAGGTTGGGGGGATGGGTTTCGCGTGCGGGGCACGCAAACCCTACCGCCCTGCACAATGAATTGCGGACACTCTCGCCCTGGGTTTGGGAGCAGGAATAAGGTTGGGGGGATGGGTAATACCTCAAAATAAAGTGTGATATACTTTTTCCCGTGATCAAAGAAACCCCGCTTACCAACACTGCCCGTACGCAAGTGTATGACAGCGCCCGGCAGGGCTTTGCCCCACTGGTTGAGTTTAAGGAGATCTGGCGCTACCGCGACCTGATTTTCTTCCTGGTGCGCCGAGATGTGACCGCCCGCTACAAGCGCTCGGTATTGGGTGTGGCCTGGACGATGCTCAACCCGCTGGGGATGATGATTATCCTCTCTGTCGTCTTTTCGCAGGTATTCCGGATGGAGATGGAGGGCTACCCCGCCTATGTGCTCAGCGCGCTGATTACTTGGACTTTCTTTTCACAGGCCAGTTCCAGCGCCATTAACGCCTTAGTATGGGGAGGCGACCTCTTGCAGCGTATCTATATCCCCCGCTCGGCATTCGCGGTTTCAGCGATTGGCACCGGGCTAGTCAATTTACTTTTTTCGCTTGTGCCTCTACTCGCCGTTACGATAGCGATTGGAATTCCGCTGCACCCTACCCTGCTGCTCGTCCCGGCGGCAATAATCCCGATAGTGATGTTCAGCCTGGGAGTGGGGTTGCTCATCTCAACGATTGGTATCTATTTTGTGGATGTGGTAGAAATGTATCAGGTCCTTCTAGCTGCCTGGTTTTATTTAACACCGATCATTTATCCATTGGAAATTCTTCCGGAAAGTGTTCAAGGTTGGTTGTGGCTCAACCCAATGGTGCATCTGGTAGAACTATTCCGCAACCTGGTATTTTATGGTGTTCTTCCACCACTGCAAGAATGGCTGGTTTCCTTCGCTATAGCCGGGGGGACTTTGCTGATTGGGTGGTTGATTTTCACGGGGAAATCCGATGAATTTGCCTACCGTACCTGAGCCATCGCCACGAAACAACGCCTCCCACCCTTTGGGCGATGACGGGGTAGTGATTCAACTACAGAACGTCACTGTACGGTATCGCGTGCCGCGCGAGCGTTTCCGTACCTTTAAGGAATTTGCCATCCGCCGAGTGCAGGGACGGGTGCAATTTGAAGATCTACTGGCGTTGGATAATGTATCCCTTGTAGTACGGCGCGGGGAAGTGATGGGCTTAGTAGGCGCAAATGGGGCCGGCAAGACCACCCTGCTGCGCCTGGTGGCGCGGGTGATGCGCCCTACTTTGGGAAGAGTGGTGGTCATCGGGCGGGTGGCGCCGCTGCTGGCGATGGGCGCCGGATTTCACCCGGAGCTGACCGGGCGTGAAAATGTTTACCTCAATGGCACATTACTAGGTTACACCCGCCAGCAGATCGAAGGATGCTTCGATGAGATTGTGGATTTCGCCGAACTGAGGAATTTTATCGACGCCCCGCTCCGTACCTATTCCTCCGGCATGATGGCGCGTTTAGGCTTTGCCGTTGCGACGGCGGTGATGCCAGAAATTCTCATCGTAGACGAGGTGCTCTCGGTCGGCGATATTGCCTTTCAGGAAAAAAGTGCAGCGCGGATTCGTGAGTTCCGCGAGGCGGGGGCAACCATTTTGCTGGTTTCGCATGGCATGGACACTATCCGCAAAATGTGCTCGCGGGCGGCCTGGCTGCTACACGGCGAGGTGATGGAGGTGGGCGAAGCAGAGGGCGTGGTGGAGCAGTTCGAGAAGTTTATGGAAGTGGATTGATAAGAGCCCCTCATAAAATTGTGAAAATCGAACTTATTCATAAATTCAAATGATAGAATGGGGTGTTGATATGGATTTACACGGCTTGATCAATATAGCCTCCTTTCAGCCAGAGCGGCTCAAATTTCCTGATGCCTGGATAGGACACATTCCATTTGGCGCGTGGCTGATTCAGACCACCAGGCCGTCTGTTATTGTTGAACTAGGCACTCATTCGGGCAATTCATACTTTGCCTTCTGTCAGGCTGTTAAGCAGGGACGTTTACCAACCCGTTGTTTCGCTGTCGATACCTGGAAGGGTGATGATCATGCCGGCTTTTACGGTGAGGAGATTTTTCAGGATGTGTACTTGCACAATGAAAATAATTATTCACACTTTTCCCGGCTGTTGCGAATGACATTTGACGAAGCAACGCAATACTTCCCAGATGGGTCAATTGATTTACTACATATTGATGGGCTACACACTTACGAAGCTGTCAAACATGATTTTGAAAACTGGTTGCCTAAACTAGCGAACCAGGCTGTGGTTTTGCTTCATGATATAAATGTTAGAGAACGCGAGTTTGGTGTTTGGAGATTATGGCAGGAATTATGTGAAAAATACCTCTTAAATTTCGAGTTTATTCATTCGCATGGATTAGGGGTTACTCAGCTTTCTAAAGGTGAAGGCTCTTTTGATCTAGAGTGGCTTTCTCCTGACCATCCACATCGTATTGTTACTAGAGAATACTTTACTGCTTTAGGTTTATGGGTACGTGAAAAGTATCTAAAGCAAGAAGCAAAGTCGACTCTAAACGAACACGAGCAAGCGTTGCGGGCGGAGTTGAGCGCCAGCCAGGAGCAGCGTGCCGCGCTGGAGGCGGAATTGACCGAGCGCAGGCAGGCACTGGAAACGCTGCGGGTGGAGCTGAATGCCAGCCAGGAGCAGCGCGCCTCGCTCGAGGCGGAAGTAGCCGAGCGCGGGCAAGCTTTGGAAGCGTTGCGGGCGGAGTTGAGCGCCAGCCAGGAGCAGCGTGCCGCGCTGGTGGCGGAATTGACCGAGCGCAGGCAGGCACTGGAAACGCTGCGGGTGGAGCTGAATGCCAGCCAGGAGCAGCGTGCCGCGCTGGAGGCGGAATTGGCTGACCTCGGGCAGTCACTGGAAGCGCTGCGGGCGGAGTTGAACGCCAGCCGCGAGCAGGCTGTCGGGCTGGAGGCGGAATTGACCGAGCGCGGGCAGGCAAATACCGCGCTCACATTGCAAAAGGCCGCCTTGCAGCAGGAACTGGATGTTGCCCAGTCTCAATCCGAACAGGAAAAGGCATCCCTGCGCAGCCACATGCAGCAGCGCGAGCAGATTTTGCAGAACCTGAACAGCACTCTGCTGGAAATTTACAGCAGCACCGCCTGGAAAATTATTCAGCGGATGTGGAAGGTGCGTTTGTGGTTAGCGCCTAAGGGTAGTTGGCAGGAACAATTCGCGCGGCGAATTATTAATATTCGCAGAAGTACAGTTACAGGTTCAAAGACAAACAATTTATCGCTGCAACATACAGAAGATCAATCTAATCTTCCTACTGCAGACATCAAAGTTGAAGATTCCTTACCGGTGATCAGTATCATCATTCCGGTTTATAACGCCTTGACGATGACAAAGGCCTGTGTTGAATCCCTTTATCTGTTCACTGAGGGACATGATTTTGAAGTAATTGTGATCGATAATGCATCTGAAGATGGAACATTTCAATGGATGAATGAAAAGTCGAAGCAACTGGCCAAACTTAATGTCATTAGGATGGAAAAAAATATCGGATTTGGTCCGGCTGTAAACATCGGCCTTCAAAGTGCCAACGGTAAGTATCTGGTTATCTTGAATAATGACACTGTAGTTAGCCGGGGTTGGTTAACCAACTTGATTTCTGTATTGAAAAATGATTCATCCGTAGGAATAGTAAGCCCGGTAACGAATTATGTGGGCGAGGGTCCTCAAATTGATCCCCAGGCGCAAAACCTTCAACCAACCCTGGAATCCGTTGCCGAGTATGCCCAGACTATCAACGAACGTTCTGAAGTATATTACGAACCCAACCGACTAGTCTTTTTTTGTGTTCTTCTGCGGCGCGAATTGGTAGATTTGATTGGTTGCCTTGACGAAGGATACCAGAAGGGGAATTTTGAAGATGATGATTACTGCCTGCGAACTCGCGCAGCAGGGTATCGACTGGCTATTGCCAGAAATACTTTTGTTTATCACCACGGAACCGTTACATTTAAAATGAACCAAATATCCCACAACCAATGGATGGAGACCAATCGAAACCGCTTTTATCAAAAAGCAGGCAGAATTGCGACCTCGATACGACCATGGTCGCCTTCTTCAACTGATCCAAAGGTTAGTGTTATATTGCGGACTAAAGATCGTCCCAAATTATTGGGAAAAGCTTTAACCAGTCTAGCAAATCAGACTTGTAGAGATTTCGAAGTTGTTTTAGTAAATGATGGCGGCGAAGATGTTTCAGATTTTGTTTCTTATTTTAAGCCATATTTCCAGATTACATATATTAGACACGGCAGTTCCAAAGGCCGCACAGCCGCCATCAATGCGGGGTCACAAAGAGTGCAGGGCGCATGGATTGCTTATCTGGATGATGATGACATCCTTTACCCATGGCATTTTGAAGCTTTACTTAAGGCTGCTGAACAAAGTAGCGCGGGTGTGATCTATGGTGATTACAATAAAGCATTGTTTTATAAAACAGAGGACAATTCACCTGAGCTTTTAGTTGGGGCTCCACCCTGGGACTACAGTCGGCGTGATCTGCTGGTAGAAAATTATTTGCCCATTCACACATATATCTATTTACGAAAATTTGTTGATGAATTGGGTCCATGGAATGAAAACTTAGACCGCTTGGAAGACTATGATTTTCTACTTCGATTAAGCGGAGTGACCGATTTCTATCATTTAAGAAAAGTCACTTGTGAATATCGATATTATTTGGATTGTATAAATACCGTTTTTAATGGGAGAGAGGGATATTTAACTGCGCTGCACAAAATATATCCACAACACCCGGTTGATGAGGATGTATTATTAATTAAAAGGCAACAGGTAGTTGAGGGCTTGCAATGCCAGATAAAGATAATTGACGAACTTTTACAAAACGCAGGCACCTCAAAAACAGAGCAAATGGCAGCACACAGAGAGATTTTCAGAATAATTTCCGGTTTATAAAGAATAAGAGAGTAATTAGGGTTGGATCAGGATAAAACCCTGGTGTTCGGCTGCGGTATAGGTATGCCGTTTCGCAAAGGCGCGGACCTGTTTATTGATACTGCCCGAAAACTTCGGGAAAGCGGAATTACGGATTGGCATTTTTATTGGATTGGCGAATTCGACCCCCAGGAAAATGACCCCAAATACGGGCGTTGGGAGGAACACCTCCACCGAATGGAAGTGGATCGATTAGATGAGATTTGGCAACACCTACTGGGCGCCAGGCGTTGCCATGGTGACTTTGTGGTCCATCCTTCTGCTTTTTATTGGAATAATGATCAACCAATTTACAAACAACGAGGTCAGGCTATCCATATTGGTGTTCCTGTTTTTCTTCCTTGCATATTTCTTTACAAAATATCATTTTGCTCAATGGTATGCGCTCCTCGGCGAAGTCCCGGCAGCCTTTTTGATCATCCTGGCAATATTGGTCTATTTTCGCAGCGACACCAGGGGAGGCCTGGTGCTGACCGGTGTTTTATTTTCGCTCGCCAGTCAGTCAAAATTAATTTCTATTTTGCCCTTTATCACTTTTTTGGGGTATATTGCCGTGGTTCAGTTCATAATGGTCAAAACCGGTCACTGGCTTGCGGTAAAAAAAATTGCTTCGCAAATCGCTTACATCACGCTGGGATTTGTTACCCCCTGGGTTTTATTTGAGCTCTGGAAATTGATCACCCTTGGTTTTTCCGGGTATGCCGAAATCTGGCGGATTTTCCTTCCCTTGTTTACCACCCAAGGTCTGGGGGTAGAACAACTTCCGCTCCTCTCCAGGCTTGCCGAGAGAAATGATACCCTGATAAACCGCTTCAGCTTTTTCCTGCCTGCTTTACCAGTATTCTTCCTGATTATCGGGTTACAGTTACGCGGAGAAAAAAAACTCCTCAGACTGTACGGCGCATTGGTATCTATCGTTGTTGTGTACAGCGGGTACTGGTTGGTCATGTCGATCGGTTGGGCCAGGCACTATCTGATTGCTCTGATCTTGATCATCCTGATCCTTGGGCTACCGTATCTATCCGCTAAATTGACACAACGTCAACTGGCCTTATACACACTCACAATTTTTCTTTTCTCAGCTTATGCCTGGCGCGAACCATTATTTCCATTCTCACAAGACAAGGTTCAATTATTCAAACCCACCCAAAACACGCAAGCGCTTTTAGAGGTATCCCAATTGCTTTCAGAAAACCTTGAGCAGAGACCGTTTCTAACCCAATGGTGGGCAACTGCGGTTGATATCGAATACATCATGGACACAAAACAAAATTTCACAGGATATAATGATCCTGAGGTTGATAAGGATGAACCATTCATCATCGCGGTAAACTCAATGTTTTTGCGCGAGCAGGACGAGAAGTTTATGAAGTTACTAAACCAATGCGACCTTGAATATTTCGGGCAATACACCATCGGGAAATGTCGGTCGCATTACCGCCCATAAGAGCAAAAGAGTATCGATCATTGATAGATAATTTCCCCCTCATCTCCACCATAATCCCCGCCTTCAACCACCAGGACTACATCGCCGATGCGCTGCACTCCGTGCTCGCTCAGGATTATCCCAATCTCGAGATTATCCTTATCGATGACGGCTCGCAGGATGCCACCCCCTACCTGGCGGAGAAGATCCTCGCCCAGGGCGGGCGGCCTTACCGGCTCATCCGCCAGGAAAACCAGGGCGCCCATGCCGCTATCAACCGCGGGATCGAACTGGCCGGCGGCGACTATTTGACCATTTTCAACTCCGACGACCGCTACCACCCCGCTCGTCTTTCCATCCTGCTAAATGCCTTGCAAACCAGCGGCCGGCGTTTTGCCTTTTCGAAAATTCAGCACATCGACCCGGACGGACAGCCGCACCCCTACCAGCAAAACTATCTCCAGCAGCTGCACGAAGCCAGGCTTTTCCCAACCTTGACCTTTGAGCTGCTGCGCCACAATATCGCCGCCACCACCAGCAACTTTTTCTTCCAGCGCAGCCTGTTTCCAGAGGTCGGCCTGTTTGCGCCTTTTATCACCTGCCATGACTGGGATTACCTCCTGCGGGTGATCCTGGTTGAAGATCCAGTCTTTGTGGATACGATCCTGTTAGACTATCGGATTCACCCGCGCGGGTCTCTCCAGCTCAACCTGGAAAAGGTAGCCGAAGAGGTAGATCTTGTTTTATCCAATTACCTTAAGCAGGTTAACCAAGCGCCAAACCCATTTACTCCTGGTGCGGTCCAATGGGGCGCTTATTGGGATGTGTTTGCCGCCCGCTATATGGAGCATTTACAGGTTTACCCGCAGGTATGCGCCTGCCTGGCTGCCTTGTCGGGCCGGGAATCCCTCATAAACGATGCCGACAAGTATGCCCACATTGTCCGCGCGCTGGGTCAGCACATAGATTTCCTGCAGAATCTCGGTGCAGAGACAGCCTCGCCGCGCCCCGATCTGGAAACCATGCATCTACAGGTTCAGGAGGGCAGCCCATTTTTGCATCGGATCGCAAAATGGTTGGTTCCCGGTTACAAAAGGCCTAAAGAAACAAGGCGGCCTTGAGCCCAAACCGGTGATTTGGCTTATCAACCGGTATAATTGGTAAAGCCCATGGATTCCTTGACCGAAAACCCCTTAAACCACCTCCCAACCCCCTTCGTGGAGCAGCCAGGAAAAGGTGAAAGCCTGCACCCGCAAACCATAGACCTGGATTTAACCCAGGTTGATGTGGGGCTCTCCACTGTGGAGCGCCAGGCAAAAACCCACCCGCACCTGCTCCTGCTGCTTCCCTGGCTGGTGATGGGCGGGGCTGAGCGGTTTACCCTAAACCTGATCGACCAGTTATCCAGGCGCGGCTGGCAGTTCAGCATCGTTACAACTGCGCCATCCGAAAATTCCTGGCAGGCCGAATTCGAAAAACGCACCCCCGATATTTTCCACCTGCCCAATTTTTTACCTGTAAAAGACTTTCCCAGCTTTTTGCGGAATTTTATACAATCGCGCCAGTTCGATGCCATGTTCGTGCAGGGCAGTATTGAGGGGTATCGTTTGTTGCCGACCTTACGGGCCTTTTTTCCGGCCCTGCCGGTCTTTGACTACCTGCATTTCGTCACCCCCGACTGGATGGACGGCGGTTTTCCGCGCCTCTCGCTGCTCTACCGAGAGGCTATCGATCTGACCATTACCTCCTGCAGCCAGGTAAAGGATTGGATGATCGCGGAAGGGGCGGATGCCGGCCGGCTGCGGGTCTGCCCGATCAATGTGGATCCTGAACAATGGCGCCCGGATGCGGAAACCCGCCGCCGGATGCGCGCGCAGTTGGAGATTTCTGAGGATGAGGTGGTATTGTTGTACCCCGCCCGCCTGGAGGCTCAAAAGCAGCCCCTGGTGTTCATCGAGACCGTGCGCCTGCTGGCGGAAGAGGGAGTGCCATTCCGCGCCCTGGTTGCCGGGGATGGATCCGAGCGTGGGCTGCTGGAGGAGAAGCGCCAGGCATACCAGCTTACGGATAAAGTCCGCCTGCTGGGCGCCGTTGCGGCTGAAAAAATGGTGGAGCTGATGGCAGCAGCCGACATCCTCTTCTTGCCCTCGCAGAACGAGGGCATATCCCAGGCGATTTACGAGGGTATGGCCTGCGGTTTGGTTACCGTAGGAGCCGATGTGGGCGGGCAAGCCGAACTGATCACTCCCGAATGCGGTATTTTACTCCTCCCATCCAGCCCGGAAGAAGCTCCGCCCGCGTATGCCGCCGCGCTGCGCGCTTTGATTCAAGACCCTTCCTTGCGCCAGAAAATGGGCCTGGCTGCCCGTAACCGCATAACGGCAGGATTCACCCTCGATCACATGGGAGCCGGCATCCAGCGCATCCTGGCAGAGGGGCTGGATCTACACCAGTCAGCGGATTACCGGCCGCGATCTCTTCCGAGCGAAGAACTGCGCCAGCGCGAAGCCCGCCACGTGGTGGAGTTCTTGCAAGCCCGCCAGGAAGCCAGGCGGCTCAGGCGAGAACTGCACTCATTATCGGATGAGTGCCGAGTAATTTCTGAAAATTACACAGCATTATCCGAGAAATACTTTGTCCTGCTCCAGCCCAGGCCGGCCTCCCACTGGTTTTATCTCTGGCTGCGCCAGGTGACCCTCCCCCTCTACAGCTGGCTGCAACAGAGTGTGCTTAACCGACCTGCAGTCAAAATTAAAAACCGCTTAAAATCAACCTGGACGAAGGACAAGGCCGATGAGTAAATCTTTAAGTGCCAACCATAGAATCGATTTATTGGTGCGCCTCGTATCGGCCCTGGTGCTGGTGACGATCATCGGGCTGGCGGTCTGGGTGATGCTGGATAGATTCATCGACCCGGCCCCCTTTCCTTCTTCCTATTGGGACTTACGCTGGGCATTGATTTTTGCTGCCATGACGATTGCTGTTGGTCTAACCTTTCGGATTACCAGGGGGAAAATCCTGTTAGGCTTGCTGCCCTTGGGCGGGTTAAGCTTATTCGCCATTTCCAGTTTTAATACCGGCGCTGGTCCCGCTTATTGGATGCTCGCCTGGTTATTAATCATTGCCGCCGGGATCGGCAGCCGTCTGCTGAATTGGATCGTCCCCAGGGTAAAACTGCTGCTTTTGGAGCGCCTGACCCTGGCGGTTGTGTTAGGACTGGCGGCGGTGATGTTCCTGGTGATGATCCAGGGTGGTCTGCATGCTTTCCAACCTCCGGTCACCTGGGCCGGATTGGTCACCCTGACCATCTTGTTCGTGCTGCCGCGTTTAAAAAGCTGGTACCGGATCGTGGTTGGCCTGGGGGTTCAAGGGCGGGATGCCTGGCAGCATGGAGACCTGGCGGGCTGGGCGCTCGGTTTAGGGGTGGCGGCGGTGTTATTCGTGGGGTCCTGGTTGATCGCCCTGGCCCCGCCTATGCGCTATGATGAGATGGTCTATCACCTGACTGCCCCGCTCTTTTACCTCAAGATCGGTGGGATCATCCCCTATCCCGAGGGCGGCACCATCGTCTGGCCGCACTACGCCGAAATGCTCTACACAATCGCCATCCAAACGGGCGGGCTGACCTTGCCGCGCCTGATCCACCTGTGCATGGGAGTGCTCAGCACAGTCCTGGTTTATTGTATTGGCAGGCGCCTGCTCAACCCGCGCGCGGGTGCGTTGGCGGCCATTTTGTTCGCTGCAACGCCCTTTATCGGGTTTGAAATGGGCACTGCCTATATCGACCTGTTTGTAACCGCCTACACCACCGCCATGGCTTTCGCCCTCGTGCTGTGGATGCAGGACAACGAACCGCGTTGGCTGTTGGTTGCCGGAATTCTGGGCGGCATCGGGGTAGGGATAAAACTGACCGCCGGGCCGATGGCTGTTGGGTTGGTAATGTTTATGCTTGGGATTATCCTGTTCGAACGCCGCTTCGCCCGCACTTTTCGATGGCTGGGGGCCATGAGCGGATTGGTGGTCCTGCTTGCGCTGCCCTGGCTGGTAAGAGATGCGGTCTGGACCGGCGACCCATTTTTTCCTTTTGGCGGCAAGTTTATCCAAGAAATTGTCGGCTCCGCGCCGGCCGGGGAGGAGCTCGCCGGGCCGGGTACAGCGGCGGAATTTTTACGCTACCTGCGTTATCCGGTCGATCTGGTCTTTAACTCCACCCGTTATTATCACGAGTCACCGGGCGGCATGGCTGGTGGGCTGCCGCTTCTGGCAGTCCCGTTATTCCTGTTCAACCGCAAACTTAGCCCAAATATCAAAAGGATCCTTGCTGGCCTGCTGCTGGCCAGCGCGGCAGCCCTGGGGGTGATGCTGATCGTTAACAGCATGCTGGCTCGCTATGCGATGCCCATTTTCCCCTGGATGGCGCTCAGCGCGGCCGCCAACCTGGAATTTCTGCTTGGCTGGATCGATTCCTGGAAAAAAAAGCGCGCCGTGCTTGGCGGATTGGTTTTTATTGGTCTGTTCTATATCCTCTCCACCCGTTTACCGCTGATCGTGCGCCTGTACGAAAATTTACCCCAACGTTTTCCGTTAAATTATGTCCTTGGCCGCGAAAGCCGCGCGGACTACCTTTCCAGGAATTTCGTACTTTATGACGCTTATCAATTCATCGATTCCCAGCCTGGTGATCGCAAACGTATCCTTTCTATCGGCAGTGAATTCCGCCTTTACACCCAGGCGCTGATCGATTCGGTCTACGATGTCCAGCAGGCGAGAAGGTTGGTTACCAACGCAAATGACCCAGCCGATTTGGCGGAGAGAATGGGCGAAATAGGGTACGATTACATCCTGATTAACCGGCCGGAGGTTGATTTTCGGCTGTGGAAATATGCCTTCCCGGTCATCGAGGAGACCGATTTTTTGCACACCTACGCAGAACTGGTTTTCCTCCAAAAAGGGATTTATGTGTACCGGTTTGACCCGCAGGGCGTCTCGCTGCCGCCGGCCGAAAATTTATTGATTAATTCAAGCCTCGAAGAGCTGGATGCACCCAATAATTTTAGTGATTGGGATGAATATGGCATGGTGCGGGCTGAGAGCATGGCGCATACCGGAAAAACTTCGATGCGCCTGGCGGGGCCGGTATCTGCCGAAGGGTATGGCTACGTGTTCCAACGAGTGGAGATTCCCAGCAGTCAGTTTTACACCCTTGGATATTGGGTGTACGCTCTAGAGCAGGTAACCTTTAAAATGCAGGTTCATTGGTTGGATGAAAATTACACTTTCCTGGGTGAAGAGGTTTATTGGCAGAATACGACAGCGACCGGCGAGTGGAAATGGTACCCAATAAGCACCCAGGCTTCAGAAACAGCCCGTTACGCCGAAGTATTTGTCTCGCTGGCTGGCGATGATGTCGCCTGGTTCGATGATTTGTGCCTGGCGCAGGGTCAGTACTGTCCAAATCCTTAAGCCGATTTTAAAACCATTTCGATTTTCTTAATGATCTCTACTGCCCGGTTATCCCAGGTATTTTCGCGCGCAGTCTTCCTAAGGGATTCGATATAAACCGAATCGCAGCGCAGATCAAGAGCGCGGTCGAGCTGCTCGGCGAATAACTCGGCGGTATCCCCCACGAGCACTCCTGGATAAATCATACTTTCCTTCATGGGCGTAATGACAATTGGTTTTCCACCTGCCATATACTCAAACAATTTAAGGGGTGAGGTGGCATGGGTAATGTCGTTGACCAAAAAAGGGATGGTTACTGCGTCAAAAAAATGGAGATATATAGGAAGCTCTTTATAAGGTTTTACCCCCAACCAATGAATATTCCTAAAATCCGAAAGACGCACTTTTTCAAGGGTGCCGTCGTAATCTGGCCCAATTAAGACAAAGGAATAGTTGGGGCGTAAGGCGGCCACGTTTTTCAGTAAATCGTAATCGAACCACCTGGCCAATGCCCCATAGTATCCGATGATGGGTTGATTCAAAGCCAGGATTGGGAGAAGGTCCTCTGGTTCGGACCGGGCAAAATCTGGTTCTGGGTTAACAAAGTCGTTGTAGTCGACCCCGTTAGGCGAATATAATACGTCGTGCCGTAGAAGCTGTGCTTCGGCAACAAGTTTTTTTGCAGTGGCAAGTACGATAGCAGCATTTTGCAGCAGGTACTGGTGTCCTTTTACAATCTGGGCATGGTCACCATAAAAGACATTAATATCATCAACAAAATCGTAGAGGATATGGGGTTGATTGAAACAGTTGGCGTAGTCGCTGTTCCAGGTGAGGAGATAGATCGTTGGGTTGGCAAGAAAATTGAAAACTTCGGTATGAACATTGCATAAATAAAGACGGTTGTTAATTTTATTAAATGAGGGGGAGTGATGGTCAGGTTTTGGTTGTAGGTAAAACACCAATACACCCTGGCGGGCTAAAGCCAATGCCAATTGTTGCGGCCGCTGGAATAGTTGCACATCCCAATCCAGGCTGGGCGGAAAGATAACGATTTGCAGATAATCCTGGCCTTGCCTGAGGTCGGCAAGGATTCTTTTCAACTCATAGCGCTGTGCTTCGATAATATGTATCGAGCGTCGATCCAAAAATTCGCGGATTTTCTTTTGAGCAGCGACAGGTAAGAGGCGGAGGATGCGACCTAATAATTTCTTTGCTGCATGGATGGCACGATTAATGAATCGTTTAATATGTGTGGATGCCTTAGAGGTAAAATCGCTCATGGGATGTAATCGTCCAACTTGTAATGTGAGAAATACTGAAAGGCTGGGTTTTCCACAGCTTGCCGATAACCCATAAAGTCGGAACGTGGGATACTCAAGTCACATTTTACGTTATTGCCAAGGTCATTAAAATCAAAATAAAAAATTCCCAACACCATTGGCTGTTTTGCCAAATAATTGTAATTTAATTCGAACCATTCCGCTTTCATTTCAAAGTCATATTGGTTTTGCTCACGGGCCAGTTTAGAAGTTAAGGCTGATGAGCCCGTTTCGGTAATTAAGATTGGTTTGGTGGGTGCCATTATCCGTAATCGGTCAATGTAAGGCTCGAAAATCCTATCATAGTTCTCCCAAAAACCGTAATCACTCCCATCGGGTTTTACGGTCGCTTCACAAAATCCAAAATTGTACGCTGCAAATCCAACCATATCGACCACCTGATCGCCTGGGTAATAATATTCAAAATTATCATCAGGCCAACTCCATCCGTTAGGAGCAAATACCCACCAAATTTGCGATCGTTCAATCCCGTTTGCGCCAAAAAGATCATAAATATGACGATACGCATCCTTAAAGTCTTTTTGTTTCTGGGCAGGTTTCGTGTTGGGGGGATAATACGGAACCCAATCCCCATTCATTTCCTGGAGAGGTGCAAACATCGCCTTCCTGCCATTACCGTTTTCAAGCCACCTTTTATAAATTTGAGCCATCTGACGTAGCTGATTATCATAATCGCCAGCGGTAATTTCGCTAATCGTGCTTCTAGAGCCGATTTTGATAAAGGATACATACCCTTGTTGCCAAAGTTGTTCTAATTGGCGATAAAGATTATTTCTATTTAAGGCAGATTCGGTTTGCCAGTCCTCAACGAATGCTGGGTCTTGAACATCAATAAACCAACCGACTGCAGTGTGTTTTTTACCGGCCAATTCATCTGCCTCAGGCATATACTTGGCCACATTTTCTTTAGTCCAGTACACCGGCATCATCATACCAACGAATTTAGGCATGCCATTACGAACAAGCGGTAAATATAAATTAGTATTCGTTAATGGATTGTTATATTGCTGATGAATAATTTGACCCTTAGGGTCGTCGGATGGTGGAGATTCTCTCGAGTAGTCAAAACCATTGCCTTTTGTTGTTGAAGGCAGAAAAACAAATAAAGCAACGATTAGAAGAAGCAAGAATATTAAACTTATTTTAAGGAATAAATTTTTAACCAATGCTTCCTCTACCCAGAATAATTGTTAGAGCGAGCTTATAAATAAATCTCTAGGTTAATTGTATGCCTATTGTTGACCGAATCTCATCTTGGTTAGATCTTCAACGGATAAATACTTGTAATTTGAGCTTGAAAGAACACCCTGCTGATAACCCGCGAAAGGTTGATCTATTTGGGTGATTCTGAAGTCGCACTCCCAAGAATTATTAAAATCGAAATATAAAATACCCATTATTGCTGGCTCGGAAGCAAGATAACGATAGTTTTCAAAAAGCCACTCATCCTTTTCTTGCCTGTTGACTTCTCCTTGTCTTGAATATTCGGCAGTTGTTGCGGTTTGAGCAATTATAATAGGTTTTTCCTGTGCCATTACCGTCATCCGGTTTATATAGGGTGTAAAAACCTGACCAAAAGTAGCCCATGTTTGCCAAGGATATGCAACGCTGCAAAACCCATAGTTGTAAGAACTAAAACCAACCGCATCCACAAATGCATCCCCTGGGTAGTACTTTTCAAATTCATGCCCACTTTCGCTCCACCCGTTCGGAGCAAAAACCCACCATGCCTGAGATCGAGTTATCCCCTTCATTGAAAATCTATTTTGTATTCTTTTGTAGGCTGATATAAAATTCGCTGGATCTTTTCCATAAG
>Ga0207951_100372_pt1 | contig 23510 bp, 21 predicted proteins | sample Subbio12Aug_8Bad_FD_184830 | JGI IMG/M metagenome (GOLD analysis project Ga0207951, IMG submission 184830) | Serpentinite rock and fluid subsurface biosphere microbial communities from McLaughlin Reserve, California, USA - CR12Aug_8Bad (SPAdes) | ecosystem: Environmental > Terrestrial > Deep... | reverse complement strand
GGGGGCGATGCGGCGGCCGCGGCCCTCCTCGCGCCAGGCCTGGAGCGGGGGTGAGTAGAGGTCGTCGGCGTCGGCGGCTTGTGATGCATCGGGCATCGGCTGGGTCCTCCCCTGTTGAAGGGGGGGAGTTTAAGCCGGTCCGGAGGGGCGCCATGTTTTCGGGGGAGGCGGGGCGGTAAGGGATTGAAATTGCGGGCGGGGAGCGGTTTTTCGGGGGTGCGGAAAAAATGTCTCCTCCCCGTTCGAAGGAGCGGAGGAGACGGGGGCAGCCGGCGTCTTCCATGCGGCGGGTCAGGCTGGCGGGTTCTTCACAACGGGCACTACGAGGACACGACGGACACAACGGGAGCGGGGGCGTCGCCGCCCTTCGCGGGCCCTCGCCCGCAATCGATCTGTTGCGTCTCCCTGACGGGAGCCGCGGGCCCGCCGGACCCCTCGTGTCCGTTGTGGAATCGTTGTGGTCGTTGTGATGAACCCACGGCCCGGAGGCCTATATAAAGGGCCCTCAGGAGACCGCCCCATGCCCCGCACCCTGCACATCGACTTCGTCTCCGATATCGTCTGCCCCTGGTGCGTCGTGGGGCTGGGCGGGCTGGAGGCGGCGCTGGAGACGCTGAAGGGCGAGGGGATCGAGGCCCGGGTGCATTTCCAGCCGTTCGAGCTGAACCCGCAGATGCCGCCCGAGGGCGAGAACATCGTCGAACACATCGGCCGCAAATACGGCTCGACCCCCGAACAGTCGGCGGCCAACCGGGCCATGATCACCCAGCGGGCGGCCGAGGCCTGGCCCGGGTTCGAGATGCGGATGGGGCCGGACAGCCGGATCTGGAACACCTTCGACGCCCACCGGCTGTTGCACTGGGCGGCCCTCGGGTCAAGCCCGAGGGTGACGAAGGTCGAGGCGCTGGCCGAGCAGAGGGCGCTGAAGGCGGCGCTGTTCACGGCCCATTTCACCGAGGGCCGGACGATGACGGACGCCGGGGTGCTGGCCGACGCGGCGGCGGCGGCGGGGCTGGACCGGGGGGAGGCGGAGGCGGTGCTGGCGGACGGGCGCTATGCGGCCGAGGTGCGGGCGGCGGAGGCGCTGTGGGTCTCGCGCGGGATCACCGGCGTGCCGGCGGTGGTGGTGGAGGGGCGGTGGCTGATCTCGGGCGGCCAGCCGGCGGGGGTGTTCGAGGAGGCGTTGCGGGGGATGGCCGCCGAATCCTGATCCCTGTTTGTCATCCCGGCCAAGCCGCGCAGCGGCGCAGAGCCGGGACGACGGGCGCTGCCTGGATGCCCTCCCGGACAGCCCGTCAGGGCTGAGCCGGGAGCCACGCGGCGCCACCCTGACCTGTCGCCCGGACAGGCGCGGTGCGCCTTCCGGGCGGGTGGGGGTGGAGGCTGTGCCGTCCCGGATAGCCGCTGCGCGGCTTCCGGGATGACAAGGGGGCGGTGCTGCCGTCAGGCCGCCTTGCCGCGCTTCGGTTCCGACAGGCCGTCGTCGGTGGCGGTGACCACGCGGCCTTTCCAGCCGGGGGGCGGGAGGAAGCGGCCGGACTGTTCCTCACGCGTGCCGTGCTTCGCGACCCAAGCGGCGTCGCGCAGGGCCTTCAGCGTGGTTTCGCGGTCGAATAGAGGGCTCATTTCGGTCCCCAGTCTAGCAGTTCCGGACCCTCGTCGCCACTCGCCCAGACCTCCCATTCATCCACGAGCGGTTTGTAGACCGTCTCCAGATAGTCGAGGCTGAGCGGAAAGCGGCGGCGCAGGGTCGCCTCGGGGATGCCGTGGCCGCCGCGTTCGACGCGGTGGCGGACGCGGGCGATGGAGGCCTCGGCATCCGGCAGGCGCAGATAGATCAGCGCGATCCGGTAACCGGCGGCGCGGCAGGCCTTCAGGCGGCGGGCGTGGGAGCGGGTGGCCAGGGTGGTCTCCAGCACGATGTCGACCCGCGCGTCGATCAGGGCGTCCAGCCGTTCCAGCACCCGCCGTCCGGCGGCCAGATCACGCTCGGGGCCGACGCCGGGCAGGTCGCGCGCCACCTCGTCCGGATTGACGAAGACGAAGGTCTCGGCCCGCTGGCGAAGGAAGCGGTCGATGAAGGTGGTCTTCCCGGCGCCGTTGGGGCCGGCGAGGAGGACGAGCGCAGGCATGGGAGGAGGTTAGGCCCGTGGAAGGCTGACTGCGAGGACTTGCATCCGGAAGTGGCGACCAGTGCAACCCTCTCCCGCCGGGAGAGGGCTTGAGCGCACGAGCGCGAAGCGGTCGTTCTGGCGCGAAAGGGTGAGGGGCTGCTGCCCGCAGTCGGCGTAAGCCGTATCCCCGTCCGTGCGGCGGCTTACGCCGACGGTATCCGCCGACCCACATCCGCCCCTGCGGGGCACCTTCTCCCAATGGGAGAAGGATCGGTGATGTGGCCCCGCGCGGGATCAACCGCTTGCCCGCCGTGGTGGTGGAGGGGGAGTGACTGATCTCCGGCGGGCAGCCGGGGGCGGTGTTCGAGGAGGCGTTGAGGGGGATGGCCAGCGAACTCTGATCCCTCTCCCGGCGGGAGAGGGCTTGAGCCTCCGGGAGCGAAGCGATCGTTCTTGCGCGAAAGGGTGAGGGGCTGCGGTCGGCGGTCGGCGTAAGCCGTGTCCTCGTCCGTGCGACGGCTTACGCCGACGGGATCAGCCGACCCTCATCCGCCCCTCCGGGGCACCTTCTCCCAATGGGAGAAGGGACCGGTGATGGGGGTCTCGCGCGGATCAACGGCGTGCCCGCCGTGGTGGTGGAGGGGAAGTGGCACGCCGAGCAGGACTGGCATCACGTCTTCATCTTGATGCGTTGGCCCTGAAATGCCCGAAACCGCTTGACCAAAGTTAGCACCCGGAGATCGTACGACCACCCATCGTTCGTACTCCGCATGGCGTTGTCATAGGCTACCAAGTCTGTCGGCCGACTTTGTTCAGACTTGCGAGTTTCTCTAAGCTCACGTTCAAAATGTACCAAGAATTCGCGTAGCACGGGGCCCGTTTCTGATACGGCCTTGTGAAGCAGGTAGTACACCGGAATGGTGCCTTGGCTCCGAAGCAGAGGGTCTCGCACGCCGAACGTCCGCGTCATCCGATCCAGCACATCAAACAACGTCGACTCGGCGTCCTTAAGGAGCGCTGCATCTTCCTTGCGATGCCCGGTCACCATGTCGTCTAGTTGGCGCTTCTTGGTGTCTGTTGGGCCACCCTGAAGTTCAAAGCGCAGCAACTTGGCGGCCGTGTTTAGATTTTGACCTCGTGTCGATTTGTGCGCCACGGACTCCAGGAAAAATCGATGTTCCGAAATGTTTCGAATGACTTTAGGCAGCGGCCCGATCATCGCATTCCGCGTCTCGGCACCAGTGAGGTTTGCGCCGCGGTTAAGTCTGACAAAGAGCTGATTAATTCGCTCCATGTCATCAGTAACAATGTGCATGACCGAAAGCGGAAACTCCGCGATCTTTGAAGCCAAGGTAGGGTATTGGTGTTCAATGTCGGCCCAGTACAGGCCTGACAAATCCGTATATGGAGGATCAACAAGCCGAGTGCCCTTGCTTAAGGCGAGCTCATTGCCAAAAAAGCTGAATATAGCTTCTAGTCGCTGCTTGCCATCCACGACAGCATAGCGCTTCCTATCTGTATTAAAGCTCGTGGGCATGGCGCTAAAATCCACGATATAAAGTTTAGGTATATCGTAGTCGTTGATCATGCTGTCAATAAGGAGGCTTTTGTCGCCAGGCGACCAGATGCCGCCGCGTCGCTGGTAATGCGGGTCCATCTCGATAGACTCGCGGACCGAGAACCAGTATTTGGCCGACTTCGGCGATCTCGATTGAACTTCAAACATAGCCCGCCCTAATGCGAATCTCGACGGCCAAACCTTCGAGGTCGGGGTAGATGCTGGTGTGTGTAACTCCGTAGTCGTTCAGATCAGCGGCGATCGAGGCGACGTCATCGGCTTTGCAGACGATCTTATGCAGGGGTATGTTTGTATCCCACGCTGCGCAATCAGCGGCGTGTTCCTCCTGCGATTTTAGCTGATGGCCAAAGATTACAAACTTACCCTTTTGCGCATTAATGCGTGGGTTGTTGATAATGCCTTCCATCGCCAACGGTTGAGATCGACCTTTTCCAGTGTGGACTGGGTGGTACGGGGCAAGGATGTCGTCAGTAGTGCTAAATATGGCAGGTGGCTGACTTATATCATGCAGAATTCCCGCATTCCAACATGCTGGATCCATTACCCAGACAACGGCGTCCTGACCGCTCGGCGCCGAGTGGGCTACTGCAAAAAACAGGGCCACCAGAGGGCTAGAACTCCAGTCAAGCAGCCGAGTTGGGCTTCGATAGTGCTGCATGAGAAACAGCCGATCCCAATCGTCTCGCCGAATAGAATCATAGGACGGAGAGCGGAAACTAAACTGCTGATATACCTCACGCTCTAAATCGGCGATTTGCTCGATTGTTGTAAGAGTGGGGTGGCGAAATAAGCTTGGGATCAGTTGATGGCTAGCGCTGGAAATACCACGAAACCATAACTCCTTAGCGCTCAACGCCAATTTGGCAGTCTCTACCGCAGAGATAAACTCTGCGAATGTCGATGCCTCGTGGACCGGAATGTCGTTTGGCAATCGCCCCTCCCCAGGAAGTCTCTACCATTAGAGCGCGAACCGCTCTGCCGGAATAGCCAAACTCACACCTTCACCTCCACCACCCCGCCCCCGGCGCGGAATTTCGCGCTCATCTCCGCCATCCCGGCCTCCGCCGCCTCCAGCAAACCCCCCGCATTATTCTGCGCCTGCGCATCCCTCCGGATGTCCTGGCTGATCTTCATCGAGCAGAATTTCGGGCCGCACATGCTGCAGAAATGGGCGGTCTTGTGGGCCTCTTTCGGCAGGGTGGCGTCGTGGTATTTGCGGGCCGTCTCGGGGTCGAGGCCGAGGTTGAACTGGTCTTCCCAGCGGAACTCGAACCGGGCGCGGCTGAGGGCGTCGTCGTGCAGGCGGGCGGCCGGGTGGCCCTTGGCCAGGTCGGCGGCGTGGGCGGCGATCTTGTAGGTGATGACGCCGTCCTTGACGTCCTGACGGTCAGGCAGGCCGAGGTGCTCCTTGGGCGTGACGTAGCAGAGCATGGCGGTGCCGAACCAGCCGATCATGGCCGCGCCGATGGCGCTGGTGATGTGGTCGTAGCCGGGGGCGATGTCGGTGGTCAGCGGCCCGAGCGTATAGAAGGGCGCCTCGTGGCAGTGTTTCAGCTGCTCATCCATATTGGCCTTGATCTTGTGCATCGGCACATGGCCGGGGCCCTCGATCATGACCTGGCAGCCCTTCGCCCAGGCGATCTTCGTCAGCTCGCCGAGGGTGCGCAGTTCGGCGAACTGGGCCTCGTCATTGGCGTCGGCGATGGAGCCGGGGCGCAGGCCGTCGCCGAGCGAGAAGCTGACATCGTAGGCCCGCATGATGTCGCAGATGTCCTCGAAATGTTCGTAGAGGAAGGACTCGCGGTGATGCGACAGGCACCATTTGGCCATGATGGAGCCGCCGCGGCTGACGATGCCGGTGACCCGCTTGGCGGTCATCGGCACGAAGGGCAGGCGGACGCCGGCGTGGATGGTGAAATAGTCGACGCCCTGTTCGGCCTGTTCGATCAGGGTGTCGCGATAGACCTCCCAGGTCAGGTCCTCGGCGACGCCGTTGACCTTCTCGAGCGCCTGGTAGATCGGCACGGTGCCGATGGGGACGCTGGAGTTGCGGATGATCCAGTCGCGGATGTTGTGGATGTTGCGGCCGGTCGACAGGTCCATGACATTGTCGGCGCCCCAGCGGGTGGCCCAGACGAGTTTGTCGACCTCGTCGTCCACGGAGGACAGGACGGCCGAGTTGCCGATGTTGGCATTGATCTTCACCAGGAAGTTGCGGCCGATGATCATCGGCTCGACTTCGGGGTGGTTGATGTTGTGCGGGATGATGGCGCGGCCGCGGGCGATCTCCTGACGCACGAACTCGGGGGTCACATAGTCGGGGATGCTGGCGCCGAAGGATTCGCCGTCGCGGGTCGAGGGTCGGGGGTCGAGGGTCGAGGAGGGGGAGAAGGCGGCGTTGGGGGAGGGCATGGTGGTGCCGTCGGCGAAGGTGATGGTGCTTGCTTCCGACCCTCGACCCTCGACCCTCGACCCTTCTTCCCGCCTCAGGTTCTCCCGGATCGCCACATATTCCATCTCCGGCGTGATGATCCCGGCCTTGGCGTATTCGTATTGCGTGACCGGGCGACCCTCGACGCCCTTGAAGACCTTGTGGCGGCTGGTGTCGAAACGGGGGGCCAGGTTCTTGCCGCTGGCGTGGCCGTTGTCTTCCGGCTTGACCTCGCGCGGGTTCAGCACGGGGGCGATGTCGCCGCGGTCCAGCTGCCAGCTGGATTTGACCAGGGGCAGGCCGCGCTTGATGTCGATGGTCACGGTCGGGTCGGTATAGGGGCCCGAGCTGTCATAGATGGTCACCGGCGGCTCATTGGCGCTCGGGTGCACCGCGACCTCGCGGAAGGGGACGCGGATGTCGGGGTAGAGTTCGCCGGCGACATAGACCTTGCGGCTGCCGGCCCGTTCGCCGGTGGGGATGGTCCCGGTCTCGCGCATGACTTCCTCGCGCGCGTCCTTCAGCGACAGATCCACATTGGGCTCGGCGGGGGTGACGGGCGGGGGTACGGCGATGTTCATGGCGGCCTCTCGTTGGAGGTCCGCCGGCGTCGGCATGGTGGTCCTGCAGTGTGGACCGAAGCGTTTCCCATCCCTTCGCCGGCATGACCCGGATCAGGTTCGACGGGTCAGGCGGCTACGCCAATCTCAGCCGCTCGAGCGCGACCCCCCGGAGAACGGGCCGAACCTGCGCCCGCCGACCGCGAGGGTCAAGCGGGCGCCGGCCGGTTCCGCCTCAGAAGCGGAAGGAGACCGCGGCGCGATAGGTCTGGTTCTCGACATCGTCGCGGGCGATGGTGCTCTCGGCGGCGACGGTGAGGCGCCAGTCCTCGCGGATCACATCGAGGCCGAAGCCGACCTCGGCCCAGCTCCGGTCGTCGCTGGCGAGGGCGAACAGGACGTCCGGCCCGGTCCCGCCGACGAAATTGGCCCCGAAGGCCGCGGGCTGGTCATCAAAGGCGCGGACCAGGTGGGCGTTGGCCCAGGGACGGAAGGTCAGAGACGTACTCGCCACCGAGACGCCGACGCGGCCCTCGAAGGAGGAGGCCGCGTCGCGCTCGTAGCGCAGGGCCGGCCCGTCACCCGTCTCGACGGTCTCGCCCCAGTTGACCCGGCTGGCGCGCAGGGAGGCGCCGGGGGTGACGACGACGGTCTCGCGCTCCATGCGGTAGCCGAGGCCGACCTCGGCGGCCCAGACCCCGGCCTCGTCCTCGGTGCGCAGGGTGAAGACGTCGGGCCCGACGGCAACCATGCGCAGGGTCTCGACATCGAACCGGCCGAAGCTGAGCTGGCCGTTCCAGGTCAAGCCGTTGTCGCTCTGGTATCGGCCATAGACGGCGGCCTGCCACAGCCGGCCGTCGGCGCTCTGGGGCAGGACCGCGGTCGCGCCGGACAGGTCCGTCCCCGACACGGCGATGCCCGCCATGCGCCGGTTGTCGAAGGCGGCCTCGAGGCCTGCCGAGATGAAATAGCCGTCAAACGCGTCCTCGCCGCCGCCGGTCGCCGTCGCCATCGGTGCGCCCTTGCCGTCCAGATAGCCGGCCGCGATGAAGCCTCGCATATTGTCGGGCAGGGCGTTGGGGACCACCACCGCAGCCTCGGCCTCGCCGATCGGCGAGACCAGGCCGCCGTCGAGCGAATCCATAGCCACCGAAGCATAGTCGAGGGGGCGACCGATCAGCTCGAGCGATCCGTTCAGTTCGCCTCGCGTCGTCGAGTCCAGACGGTTGCGATAGAAGCGGGCGATGCTGTCGATCGCGGCCGTGCCCATCGCCGTCTTCAGCGTCTCGGCCCGGGGCGCCATGGCTTCGAGATTGGCCTGGATGGCCGAGGCGCCCAGCACGTCGAGTGGGCCGTAGACGTCGGCGAACTGGCCATAGAGGGTGCGGTTCTGGTCCAGCAGTCGGGCGTAGGCGGTCTGGATCGGCGAGTCGGTGACCACATCGGCATAGAGGCCAGCCTCGATCTCAACCTGCACCGCGTTGGCGGTGTATCGAAGTTCAGGCGTCAGGATGGCGCTGATCGGGGCCGGCGCCATGAAGGCGCCGGACAGACCGCCTTGGGCCGTCAGGAAGGTGTAGCGGTCGCCATCGCGCGGGTTGGCTCCGGGGACGAAGTTGAAGGCCACGAGGCCGCCGAGGCTGGCCTGGCCGGTCGCGACCAACCGGTCCGAGGTACCGTTGGCGCCGAGGTTGATCAGCAGGGTGCTGCCCGAGGCGAGGATGACATTGCCGTCAAAGGTCAGGGTCCCGACCGTGGTCGGGGTTCCCGGCGCTATCATTCCGGCCATGTTGGTGAAGAACGGGCTGGTGATCGTGCCCCGGCCGCTGAGCCCGCCGGTCATCATGAAGAAATCGCCCGGCGTGCGCAGCTGGCCGTCGACATGCAGCGTCCCGGTCAGCTGGGTGATGTCGATATTGCTGAGCAGCGACCCCGAGGCGGTGATGTTCAGTCCGGCGCCAAGGCCCGCCAGCGTGAGCCGGTCGATGGTGACGGCCGAGCCGAGCGTGGTTGTGCCATTGGCCGAAAGGGTGACGTCGAAATAGCGCGGCGGGATGTTGGCCAGCCGGTTCCCGCCCGTATTGTTGGGAACGAAATTGGAGGCGCCGGGCAGGCCGTTGGCGAGGGTGGCCGCCGGAAGAACCGCCGGGCCCACCTCCCCGACGGCGCGGGGTCCGTCCTCGAGGGACACGCGTTCGGCGACGCCGTCCGAAAAGCCGTAGTCAGCCGACCCGTCGCCCTCGCGGATCGCGGAACCGATCTGGGCGATCGCGGCGCTGTCCGAGGCGTCCGTGCCGATCGGCCGGACATTCACGGAGATCTGGCCCGTGGCGATGTCGAGGCATTCGCTGACGCCGCCGTTGAGGGGGCCCTCGAAACAGGTCTGGCCGAAACCGCCCCCCGTGCCGTTCGGTCCCTCGCCCGGGGTCGCCGGCACACCGTTCACGAGTTGACCGCCGGGTCCGATGATCTGGTAGTTGGGGTCGAGCTGGGTGACCCAGCGTGAGGCGTCGTTCCAGTCGCCGTCGCCGGCCCGGGCCGACACATAGCGATAGGGATTGTTGGCCGCGATCCAGTCCCAATAGAGGTAGAGCGGCTGGTAGAAGGCCGCCGTGCCGTAGCCGTTGGCCGGTGCGCCGCCAAAGAAGCGGGTGTAGCCGCCCGAGAGCACGCCCAGGATCACCGGCCTGGCGAAATGCTGCTCAAGAATCAGGGGGCCGCCGGAATCGCCGCCGGCCGTTATCCCCTCGTTCGGGCGGGGGTTGTCGCGCCAGACGTTGAAATCCCGGACATCGGCCTGGGCCGTGCCGCGCCGCGGGTCGTCGAAGTCGATCCAGTACAGGTTCTGCGGCAGGCCAGGGGCGCTGCCGAACAGGAAGCCTTCGAGGTCATCGATCGAAGCCAGCGCCCCGAGCATGTTTTCGGCGACGCGGCGTCGGAAGTCGATGGCGCCCGTCGATCCGGTCGCCCCCGTGCCGTTACGGCCGTAGCCGGTGATGTTGACCCGGTAGCCGGTCCCGTCGGCGGTAATCGCGGGCGCCGGAAGCGCCGAGAACAACATCGCCCAAGTCGGTATGTCGCCGGCCGCCGTGTCGAGGCTGGCGATGGCCACGTCAGCGTAGAGGAAGCCGTTGCCGGGTTCGAGCGAGGTGGGATGATAGGCGATGTGATTGGCGTTGTAGAAATAGCCGCCGGTATTGGTCTGGTGCGGGGTCGCGCCGAAGAGCCAGTCGAGGATCGAGGGCAGGTTGTTGTTTGAGAAGCCGAAGCCGATCGGTACGCCGCCGGAGCCCGCGCCGTAGGCGTTGGCCGCCCGGGTGTTCACGCAGTGGGCGGCGAATAGCACCATCCGGGGGTTGATCAGCGTGCCGGTGCAAAGGCCGACGGCGCCGCCGCCGTTGTCGATGACCATCTGGCCCACGCCGTTGACGTCCACCGGGTCTCGGGCTGTGGTCGGCGTTCCGGGATGGCCGATGACGATCCCGGGCTCGATCCTGGCTTCGCCCCGATCGAGCAATGGGCCTTGGGATGTGCCGCCGGTCGTCTGCGCCTGGACCGCTCCCGCTGCAGCGCCGATGCAAAGAGCCGCGACGGACCCCAGCAGGGCCCTTCTCAGTCCGCAGCCGTTCGTTGAAGAATTCAGCAATACACGCACAGCTCCCCCCCGCTCCAGATCAAGCCACCTCAGATAGTGGCCATAGGTGGGGTTCAGCGGTCAAGGGGGTCGTCCGAACCCCGGGGCTACTGGTCAGGGAAGGCGGAGAGCAGATCGTCGAGGGCCGCCTCGATCCGCCGCCAGCCCGGCTCATCCAGCGGTACGCCGCCGAAGCCGTCCCGGGCGGCTCCGGACAGGGCCAGCTGCTGTACGGCGGCCATCAGCACGGCGTTGAGCGCGGCCGGGTCGCCTTCCGGCGGGACCCTCAGGCGGGGGCGACGTTCGCGCAGCCAGGCCTGCAGCACGGCGCCGCGGTCGGCCTCGATCCGGCGCAGCAGGGGCGTATCCTCGACCAGGGCCCAGGCCATCAGGCGCAGGCTGAGCGGGCTGGCGCGCAGGGCGGCCAGCCAGGTCAGCAGGCTGATGCGGGCGAAGGTGCGCAGGCTCGTGGTCTCGACCCGGGGGATGGAGCCCAGGCTGGCGGCAAGGGCCGCGTCGGCCCGGCCGGCGATGCGGTCGACGACTCCCTCGACCCCGTCGAAATAGCGATAGACCAGCTTGCGGTCGCAGCCGGCCTCGGCGGCCAGGGTCTGGACATTGAGGCCCGGAAATCCGTCGCGCAGCAGGATGCGCTCGCCGGCCTCGACGATCATCGCCTCGGTGGCGGCGCGACTGCGCAGGCGAACGGCGGGGTGGGCGGGCGATTCGACCATGCGCTGAGCATCGCGCCCGACAAGGTGAGTCGGCAAGCGCGGCGGGCGCCAGGGCAGAGGGCGGGCAAAGAAGAGGAAGGTGCGGCCCGGTCTGCGTCGGGGGGCGTGGCAGAGACCGGGCCGCGGTGGACTTGTCGAGCGCGCATCGCCGCAGGGTCCGATCGATAAACAGCGGTCGGCGAGATCGGTTCCCGGGATTTTTTCCGCCGTTCGCCCGATCGGCCCGGGGGTGGTAACGGGACCGGGTCCCACCCGGAGATCCGACGCCATGCACCTCGCCCGTTTTCCCCGCATCCGACTGGCCCATCTGCCGACGCCGCTGGAGCCGCTGCCGCGGCTGAGCGAGGCGCTGGGGGTCGAGATCTGGATCAAGCGCGACGACTGCACGGGCCTGGCCGGCGGGGGCAACAAGACCCGCAAGCTGGAATTCCTGCTGGGCGACGCCTTCGAACAGGGGGCCGATACGCTGGTGACCCAGGGCGCGGTGCAGTCGAACCATGTGCGCCAGACGGCGGCGGCGGCGGCGGCGCATGGCCTGGCCTGCGAGATCATTCTGGAGGAGCGGACGGGGTCGAAAGCCGTCGACTACACCCGCAACGGCAATGTGCTGATGGACCGTCTGTTCGGGGCCGGCATCCGCACCGTGCCGGGCGGGTCGGACATGCCGGCCGAGCTGGAAAAGACGGCGGCCGAGGTGACGGCGCGCGGCGGCCGGCCCTATGTCATCCCCGGCGGCGGCTCGAACGCCATCGGGGCCCTGGGCTATGTCGACTGCGCGCGCGAGATCGTGGTCCAGGCCGATGAGCTGGACATGCAGGTCGACCGGATCATCACCGCCACGGGCAGCGCCGGCACCCATGCCGGTCTGGTGGCCGGGCTGGCGGTCATGGGGGCCGACATCCCGGTGCTGGGCATCGGCGTGCGGGCGCCGAAGGCGAAGCAGGAAGAGAATGTGCTGAAACTGGCCCATGCGACGGCGGTGCTGCTGGGCCGCTCCGACGCCGTCACGGCCGAGATGGTCGTGGCCGACTGCGACTATGTCGGCGAGGGCTATGGCCTGATCGACGGGGCGGTGATCGAGGCGCTGAAGCTGGCGGCGCGGACCGACGCCATCGTGCTGGACCCGGTCTATACCGGCAAGGCGATGAAGGGGCTGATCGCCCTGGCGAAGGCGGGCCGGTTCGAGAATGAGACGGTGGTCTTTCTGCACACCGGCGGGGCGCAGGGTCTGTTCGGCTATCAGGGCGAGATCGAGGGCGCGCTGTAGGCCCTGCGCCGGGCGCAGGCTCTTCGCGGAAACCGATCAAGGAGCAGATGATGCAGGACTGGGATTTTCTGATCGACCGGACGGACCTGTCCCGCACCGAGGTCCGCCCCCTGCCCGCACCGGATGCGGTGGTCCTCGAGGACGGTGAGGTGATGCTGGAGATGGAACGGTTCGCCCTGACAGCCAACAACATCACCTATGGCGTCTATGGCGACCGGCTCGGCTACTGGCGGTTCTTTCCGGCGGAGGACAACCGGGGCCGGATCCCGGTCTGGGGTTTCGCCACGGTCCGGCGTTCGACGGTGGAGACAATCGCCGAGGGCACGCGCCTGTTCGGCTATCTGCCGATGGCGACTCACTGGGTCACCCGGCTGGAACGCCGGCCTTGGGGGGTGGTCGATGTCTCGGCCCATCGCGCCGAACTGCCGGCGGCCTACAACAGTCTGGTCGAGGCCGCGCCGGGTCCGCTGGACGACCAGATCGCCCTGCTGCGGCCCCTGTTCCTGACCGCCTTCCTGCTCGACGACTATTTCGCCGAGAATGATGATTTCGGGGCCGCGACCTTCATCCTGTCCAGCGCCTCCAGCAAGACCGCCCTGGGGCTGGGGTGGCTGCTGGCCCGGCGCGGGGTGCGGGTGATCGGCCTTACCTCGGCGCGGAACACCGGCTTTGTCGAAGGCGTCGGCTGCTATGCCGAAACCCGGACCTATGACGCCTTCGCCGATGCCCCCGTCGAAGGTCGGGTGGTTTTCGTCGACTTCGCCGGGGACCCGGAGGTGGTGGCCGCGGTCCATCACAGCCTCGGCGACCGGCTGATGCACAGCGCCGTCGTCGGCAGCACCCATCAGGCCGACGGCGCGGTCGGACCCGGCCGTCCGCCGGGGCCCCGGCCGACCTTCTTCTTCGCCCCCGAACAGCTGCGCCAGCGGTCGAAGGACTGGGGCGGCGAGGTGCTGAACAGCCGCATCCAGGCGGCGCTGGAGGCCTTTATCGTCGAAAACGGCTGGCTGGAGGTGACGACACACAAGGGCCCGGAAGCGCTGGCGGCGATCTATCAGACGGTCCTCGCCGGTACGGCCCGCCCGGAAAAAGGGCATATGGTTCGGCCGTAATGCTGGCGCGGAAGGCTGAACCGCGCCGCCGCGCCCCTTGCCTCCACCACCTCGTCCGGGCATGACGGCCGCCTCACCTCGGACCTGCCCCTGATTACAGGCGGCGGGTGGCTATCCTGACCGCCGATCCGTCGGGAAATCGAGCCGCCGCGCGCGGCTCATCCAAGTTGAACCCAATGTCCGTCATCGCCTCCGCGCGCCAGCAATGGCTCGCCAATCCCCGCCGCGACCTGCTGGCCGGGACCGTCGTGGCCCTGGCCCTGATCCCCGAGGCGATCGCCTTCTCCATCATCGCCGGGGTCGATCCGGCGGTCGGGCTGTACGCCAGCTTCATCATCGCCGTGACCATCTCCTTCGTCGGCGGACGGCCGGCGATGATCTCGGCCGCGACGGGGGCCATGGCCCTGCTGATGGTGACGCTCGTGCGCGACCACGGCATCGAATATCTGTTCGCGGCCTCGCTGCTGACCGGCGTGTTCCAGATCATCGTCGGCGTGCTGAAGCTGGGGCGGTACATCAAATTCGTCAGCCGCAGCGTCATGACCGGCTTCGTCAATTCGCTGGCGATCCTGATCTTCCTCGCCCAGATGCCCGAACTGATCGGGGCCAACTGGCAGACCTTCGCCCTGGTCGGGGCCGCGCTGGCCATCATCTACGGCCTGCCACGTCTGACCCGGGCCGTGCCGTCGCCTCTGGTGGCCATCGTGCTGCTGAGCGGCTTCGTCATCTGGAGCGGGCTGGATGTGCGCACCGTCGGCGACATGGGAGAGATGCCCTCGACCCTGCCGATGTTCCATATCCCGGCCGTGCCGCTGACGTGGGAGACGCTGGTCATCATCGGGCCGATTGCCGCGACGCTGGCGTTCGTGGGTCTGCTGGAGAGCCTGCTGACCGCCAATCTGATCGATGACCTGACCGACACGCCGTCGGACAAGGATCGCGAGACGCGCGGTCAGGGCATCGCCAACATCGCCTCGTCCCTGTTCGGCGGCATGGCGGGGTGCGCCATGATCGGCCAGTCGATCATCAATGTGACCTCGGGCGCGCGCGGGCGGCTGTCGACGCTGTGGGCGGGGCTGTTCCTGCTGTTCCTGATCCTGGTGCTGCAGGACTGGGTGGCGCGGATCCCGATGGCGGCGCTGGTGGCGGTGATGATCATGGTCTCGGTCGGGACCTTCGACTGGAAGTCGGTGATCAAGCTGCGCTCGACGCCGATCCAGTCGTCGATCGTCATGGTCGCGACGACGGCGACGGTGGTGATCACCCACGACCTGTCCAAGGGGGTGGTGCTGGGGGTGATCCTGTCGGCGGTCTTCTTCATGCGGAAGGTCGGCAAGACGGTGGTGGTCGAGGAGATTCCGACGCCGGAAGAGGGGGTGCTGCGCTATCGCGTCACCGGCCAGCTGTTCTTCGCCTCGGCCGACGTCTTCGCGGCGGCGTTCGAGCATCACGGGCATCCGAAGCGGGTCGAGATCGACATGACCGGAGCGCATCTGTGGGACCTGACCGGGGTGGCTGCGGTCGACAAGGTGGTGTTCCGCTATCGCCGTCAGGGGGCGGAGGTGGAGGTCATCGGCATGAACGCGGCCGGGCGGACGCTGATCGACCGGGTGGGCCGGCACGACAAGGACCATCTGCCGGCGGCGACCGCTCACTGATCCGGCGTCATCGCGGCCCCGATTCAGGACGGCATTGGCCTTCCCCTGCAGTTTCCGGGCATAAGGGCCGCGGATTGTCCGCCCGACGAGGCGGCGAAAATTTGAGGCGTACAATGAGCAAGGTTCTGGGGGTTCTGGGCGGCATGGGGCCGGCGGCGACGGTGGCCTTCCTGGCGCGGGTCCAGGCGCTGACGCCGGCCGCGGGCGATCAGGATCACATCCGCATCATCGCCGACATCAATCCGCAGGTGCCGGACCGCAACCGCGCGCCGGACGCGGCCGAGACCACGCTCGGACAGATGGCGATGCGGTTGCGCGACGCCGGGGCCCAGATTCTGGCCATGCCGTGCAACACCGCCCACGCCCAGGCGGCGGGGATCCGCAAGGCCGGCCTGCCCCTGATCGACATGATCGCCGAGACCACCGAGGTGGCGACGTCCGGCGGGGCGAAGAAGGTCGGGGTGCTGGCCACGCCGGGCGGCGAGGCGCTGTACACCAAGGCGCTGCAAGGCAAGGGGGCCAAGATCGTGCGCCTGACCGGCCCGGCGCGCGAAGGCTTCATGGCCTGCGTCCATGCCGTCAAACGGGGGGATGTCGGCGAGGCGCCCCGCACCGAGATGCGGCGGCTGGCCGCGACCCTGGTGGCCGCCGGGGCCGAGGTGGTGATCGCCGGCTGCACCGAGGTGCCGTTGTTGCTGGATGCGGGCGACGTGTCCGTGCCGCTGGTGGATTCGGCCGAGGTGCTGGCGGCGGTGTGCGTGAAGCGCTGCAAGTGACGCCAGAGGCCGCGGCTCACGGCTTGCTGCAGCCGGGTGAGACCATCGTCTGGACCGGGGCTCCGCAGGGCCTGCTGTTTCTCTCGCGCCGTCAGGGCGCGGCCGTGACGTTCAACCTGGTCTGGTGGCTGATCCTGCTGCTGATCGCGGCATCGGCCTGGGCGATGCGCGACAGCCCGCTGGTCATCGTCCTGATGCTCATCTTTCTCATCGGCGTGATTCAGGACAGTTGGCGCACGGGGCGCTGGCTGGTGCGCAGGATCGGCGAGACCTATGCGCTGACGGATCGGCGGCTTCTGGTCATCGAACGTTCCGGCAAGCTGAGGGCCGAAGCGGGATTGCTGAGCGCGCAGGGGTTTCACGCGGCGCCGCCTTCAGGCCCGCGCGGAGCCATTATGCTTGGCGACGATCTACCCCTCTGGTCCGCCACGAGCGGCCGTCGGCTGAAGCTGAACCCGGACGACGACGCGCCCCGCCTTTCCGGCCAGATCGGACATCTCGCCCTGCTCGATCTGATCCGCCGGACGGCCGCTGACTATGAAACGCGCTGGGCGGCCAAGGCGAACGCGCCCGAAGACTGACGCGCCGGCTTGCGGCCGTCGGGCCCCGTGCCGATAAGGGGCGGTGACTCGACAAGCCCTCATCATCGACTGCGATCCCGGCGTCGACGACGCCGTGGCCCTGATGCTCGCCTTCGGCTCGCCGGCGTTCGAGCTGCTGGCGATCACCGCCGTGGGCGGAAACGTGCCCGTGGTGAAGACGGCGCGGAATGCGCGGATGTTGCGCCAGATCGCCGGGCGCGAGGATGTGCCGGTGTTCATGGGGGCGGACCGGCCGTTGCGGCGGGAACCGGCGGGGGCCGGGGAGTTCCACGGCGCCGAGGGGCTGGGCGACAGGACGCCGTTCGAGCCGGCGGCGCCGTGCGCGGCCGGCCATGCCGCGGACGCCATCCTCGATCTGGCGATGGCGCGGCCGGCGAAGTCGGTGGCGCTGGCGGTGCTGGGGCCGCTGACCAACCTGGCGCTGGCGCTGCGCAAGGCGCCGGAGTTGGCGGGCCGGCTGGGGCCGGTCGCGGTCATGGGCGGGGCGCGGTCGGAGGGCGGCAATATCACCGCCTCGGCCGAGTTCAACATCTGGGCCGATCCGGAGGCGGCGGCCGAGGTGCTGGCGAGCGGTTGCGACCTGGTGATGTTCGGGCTGGACGCGACCCATCAGGTGCGGGCGACCGAGGCGCGGATCGCGGCCCTTGAGGGGCTGGCGACGCCCATGGGCGATGTGACGGCGTCCATGATGCGGTTTTCGCAGCGGGTCGAGCGGGAGATCGTCGGCTGGGACGCGCCGCCGGTGCATGATCCCTGTCCGGTGGCCTGGCTGCTGAAACCGGGCCTGTTCGAGCTGAGGTCCTGCCGGATCGCGGTTGAGACCGACAGCGAGCTGACGCGGGGGCATACGGCGGTCGAATTTCGCGACGCCGTGGCGGGCCGGCTGCCGCACCGCTGGGCCGTTTCGGCCGATGCGGACGGGGTCTTCGCCCTGATCACCGGGGCCGTCGCCTGACGCCGGACAATCTGACGCAGGCTCGCACGATCAAGGTTTGATCTGGCGCAACGTCGCCGTGGAGGGGCGGCGCGAAGACCGCCGCGACGCCCGCACCGGCCGCATGTCGCGTCCGGACCGCGTCGTGGAAGACGAAGATGAAACGCAAGATGACGCTGGCGGCCGCCGTGGCGGTTATGACGCTGGCGACGGGCGCCGCGAGCGGCGCCATGGCCCAGTCCGCCAGCGACTGGCAGGTCGCGCGCAAGGGCGACTGGATCGTGACGGGGCGGATCACCGACATTTCGAGCAAGGCCGACGATTCGATCTTCACCGCGGGCGGCCTCGACACGGGCCTGAACGTCGATGTCGGCCATGACGTCATGCCGACCCTCGGCTTCACCTATTTCCTGACCGACAACATCTCGGTCGAGGCCATCCTCGGCGCCACCCAGCACCAGATCCGGGCCCAGGGCGGCGGCACGGACGTGGCCGTGCATGAGACCTGGGTGCTGCCGCCGGTGGTGACCCTGCAGTACCGGCCCATGCCGGAGGCGCGGGTCAGCCCCTATGTCGGGGCCGGGATCAACTACATGCTGTTCTTCGAGGGCAAGGACCAGAACGGCTTCACCGTCGATCTGGAGGACGGCTTCGGCTACGCCCTGCAGGCCGGGGCGGATGTCGCCCTGACGGGTCCGTGGACCCTCAATCTCGACGTCAAGAAGGTGTGGTTCGAGACCGAGGCGACGATCAACGGCGGGGCCCTGACGAGCGACGTCAACCTCGATCCGTGGGTCGTTTCGGTCGGCTTCGGGCGCAAATTCTAGAGGCGCATACGGCTGATCGGCTGGCGGCGCGGTCGCGGCGGGGGCTATACAGGTCCCGTCCGGTCGCGCCGTTCTCCCGCCGCAGAGCGCGAACACCAGGAGGCCAGGAATGACGGAGACGAACGAAACGACACCGATTCACGGCAGCGCGGTCGCAGCCGTGGCGGAACTGCTGGAGTCCGCGCGGCTCATGGCCCTGGCCGTCAACCGGCCCGACGGCTGGCCGCAGGTGACGACGATCGGCTACGTCAATGACGGGCTGAAGCTGTATTTTGTGATCGCCCGCGACAGTCAGAAATTCCGCAACATCGAGGCGGACCCCCGGGTCTCGGTCGCCATCCGACCCGAGGGCGCGGATGCCGACACCGTGGGGGTGTCGCTCGCGGGCCGGGCCGTCGAGGTGACCGAACCGGGCGAGGTCGAGCGGCTGAACCAGATGGTGTTCGATCGCTATCCCGAGGGCCGCGCCTTCTGTCCCAGCGGGACCTCGGTGGCGGTGATGCGGCTGTCGCCCGAGATCATCGCCCCTGTCGCCGTGATCGGCGGACGCAGCCGGGCCCAGACCTATGCCATCGGGCCGGGCGGCGCGCCGCCGCCCAGCCCCGGCGCGGGCCAGGGCGTGTCGCGCCTGTTCTGACCCTGGAGTGAGTGTTTGCGGATCACCGTCGTCGGTTCGATCAACCTGGATTTCGTCGCCACCGCCCCGCGGCTGCCGCGGGCGGGCGAGACCGTGACCGGGGCGACCCTGGCGCGGCATCCGGGCGGCAAGGGGGCCAACCAGGCGCTGGCCGCACAGAGACTGGGGGCCGAGGTCTGTATGATCGGCCGGGTCGGCCGCGACGGCATGGCCGAGGAGGCGATGGCCCTGCTTCTGGCCGACGACGTCGATGTTTCAGGGGTGGCAGCGGACGCTGGCGCGCCGACCGGGGTGGCCCTGATTGCGGTCGATCCCGACGGTGAGAACCAGATCGTGGTGGCGGCGGGCGCCAATCACAGCGCCATGCCCGAACAGCTGCCGGCGCGGATCGAGACCCCGCTGATCCTGCAACTGGAGCTGCCGGTCGAGACGGTCGAGGCGGCGGCCGGACGGGCGACCGACTTCGTCTGCGTCAACCTGGCGCCGGCGGCGCCGGTGTCGGAGCAGTTGTTGCGCCGGGCCGACCTGCTGGTGGTCAATGAGACCGAAGCGGCCTTCTACGGCGAGCTGCTGCACCACGGCGGGGGGCGGGTGGTGGTGACCCTCGGGGCCAGGGGCGCGGTCATGTATCAGCGCGGATCGGAGATCGCGCGGGCCACGCCGCCGCGGGTCCGCGCCGTCGACGCCACGGGGGCCGGGGACTGTTTCGTCGGGGCCATCTGCGTCGCCCTGCTGGAGGGGATGGCGCCGGAGGCGGCCCTGACCTTCGCCTGCGCCGCGGGGGCGATCGCGGCGACCCGGCCGGGGGCCCAGCCGTCGCTGCCGACGCGCGCCGAGGTCGAGGCGATCCTGGCCTAGCGGGACGCCCGGAACGCCGCGATGGCGTCCACCGTCTTGCGCACACTGGCCTCGACGCCGGCCCAGTCGCCGGCCTTGACCGCGGCGTCGGTGATCAGTTTCGAGCCCATGCCGGCGGCGACGATGCCGGCGCCGAACCAGCGGGCGATCGAGGCCTCGTCCGGGTCGACGCCGCCCGTGGGCATGATCTTCGTCCACGGCATCGGACCCATCACCGCCTTGACGAAATCCGGACCGCCGACGCTGGCGCCGGGGAAGAGTTTGACGATCTCACAGCCCAGCTCATGCGCCGCGCTGATCTCGGTGACCGAGCCGCAGCCGGGGAAATAGGCGGCCATGCGGCGGTTGCAGACGCGGGCGACCTCGGGGACGAGGCAGGGGCCGACCACGAAGCGGGCGCCGCGGTTCAGATAGAGGCTGGCCGTGCCGGCATCGACCACCGAGCCGATGCCGAGGATAACGTCCGGGTCGGTGCGCTGAAGCTCGCGAGCGATCTCGCCGAACAGGTCGCAGGCGAAGTCGCCGCGATTGGTGAACTCGACCACCGGCGCCCCGCCGCGGGCGCAGGCGCGGATGACATTGAGACAGACCGCGGGGTCCGGGTGATAGAAGACGGGGGCGACCCCCTGGGCCTCGAGGGCGGTCAGGACGGTCAGGCGGTCGTGGCGCATGGCGGGCTCCGTGTTCGATCCTGACTCGACTGCGCGCGGCGTTGCGTCAAGGTGGGCCGTGTCACGCCGTGTTTCGGCGAAGGGTTATGCAGGCGTCACGGGCGGGGCATGAAAACGGTTCTTCTGGTCATCGGCGTGGTCGTCCTTCTGGGTCTGGTCGGCATCGCGGCCTGGGCCTGGACGCCGGACCGGTCGCGGGCGGATCTGGAGGCGGACTATCTGCGTGACCCGGGCGACATGATCGAGGTTGGCGGGACACGGCTGCATGTGCGCGACGACGGGCCGCGCGAGGCGCCGACGGTGATCCTGATCCACGGCCTGGGCTCCAGTCTGCATACCTGGGAGCCTTGGGCGCAGGCCCTGCAGGATCAGTTCCGGGTCATCCGGCTGGACCTGCCGGGCGCGGGCCTGTCGCCGCCCGACCCGACCGGCGACTATACCGATGCGCGGACCATGGCCCTGCTGATCGCGCTGCAGGACCGGCTGGGGGTGGAACGCGCCAGTCTGGTGGGTAATTCGATCGGCGGGCGGATCGCCTGGACCTATGCCGCCACTCATCCGGAGCGGGTGGACCGGGTCGTGCTGATCTCACCCGACGGTTTCGCCAGTCCCGGGTTCGAATACGGCCAGCCGCCGGATGTGCCGGGGCTGCTGGGGCTGATGCAGGTGGCCCTGCCGCGCGGGATGCTGAGGTCGAACATCGCCGTCGGCTATGCTGATCCCGCCGCCCTGACCGATGCCACCCTCACGCGTTATCACGACCTGATGCGGGCGCCGGGCGGCCGCGAGGCCCTGATCGCGCGGATGAAACAGACGGTGCTGGTTCCGCCGGAACCCCTGCTGCAGCGGATCGAGGCGCCGGTGCTGCTGCTGTGGGGCGAGAAGGACGCGATGATCCCCTTCGCCAACGCCGCCGACTATCAGCGCGTCCTGCCGGACAGCCGGCTGGTGGCCCTGCCGACGCTCGGACATCTGCCGATGGAGGAGGACCCGGCCCTGTCGTTGCCGCCGGTACGGGCCTTTCTGTGCGAAGGAGGTTGCGAGGCCTCAGCCGGGTTTTAGCGCCAGGTCCGCGATCCGCTTCACAAGCGCGCTGTCCGGGTCGAACAACGGATCGAGCACAGTGAAATGGTTCAGCCCGGCGAGGGCTTCGAACCGCGTCTGGACGCCGCGTGCGCCCCAGTGGTCGGCCATCATCCGCGACTGGCGGATGAATTCAGGGCTCTCGTCGGCGCCGACCACGCAGTCCAGCACCGTGCCGCCGGGCGTGGATCCGTCGGGAACGGGCCAGTGGATCGGCGACAGGGCGGCGGCCTCGCGGTCGTCGAGGTTCAGCGCGGTGTTCAGCGAGGTCTCAATCAGGGGGCGCAGGTCGAATACGCCGCTGATGGCGACGGCGGCCGAGGCGCGGCCCTCGCTGAGCAGACAGGCGGCCATATGGCCGCCGGCGGAATGACCGAAGACGACCGGGCGGACCCCGGTGCGGGCGCGGATGGCGTCAACGGCGACCCGGACCTGACGCAGGATGGCGCCGAGGCGAACGGCCGGGGCGAGGTCGTAGGAAGGGATGGCGAGGCTGACGCCGTGGGCGAGGAGCGCGGGGGCGACGCTGGAGAACCAGCCCTTGTCGAGCGCCTGCCAGTAGCCCCCGTGCAGGAAGACGGCGACGGGGGCGTCATCGCCGGCGGAGAACAGGTCCATGACCTCGCGCGGCCCGGAGCCGTAGGCGATCTCAAGCGGCGGTCGCGCCGCGCGGGCGGCCTCGGCGGTCTCGCGCCAGCGCTGCATCACGGCGGGATGGTCGGGCACGCGGGCGCGGTTGTTGTATTGGGCTTCGAGGTCCAACTGAGGGTCGAGGGTCGAGGGGCGAGGGTCGAGGGAGGAGTCGCTCATCGGATTTCCTTGCGCATCAACTCGCCTTACCCTGTCGCCCGCGTATAGAGGACTGACCAACCGGTCGCCTCGACCCTCGCCCCTCGACCCCCGGATAACCGCCATGATGACCGCCATCTTCGTCTTCATCAAATGCGAGCTGGGCCACGCCAATGATGTGGCGGCGGATGTGGTGGACAATGTCGAACACGTTTCCGAGGTTTATTCGACCTCGGGCCAGTACGACCTGCTGGCCAAATTCCAGCTGCCCAAGGACATGGACATCGGCACCTTCGTGACGAAGTCGGTCCAGACACGACCGCATATCCGCGACACCTTCACCGTGATCACCTTCTCGCCCTTCCTGCCGGGCGGGGGCTGACGCAGCGTCAGCCGGGAATCGCTGCTAGTCTCGGCCCAGGAGGCCGACATGACCGATCTCGATACATTCCGCTCTGAGACCCGCGCCTGGCTTGAAGCCAACTGTCCCGCCGAGTGCCGCGGGCCGGTGGAGAGCGATGAGGACCGGGTCTGGGGCGGGCGCAACGCCGTCTTCCCGACCCCGGCGCACAAGATCTGGCTCGAGCGGATGGGCGCGCGCGGCTGGACCGCGCCGGAATGGCCGGCCGAATACGGCGGCGGGGGCCTGAGCCGCGAACAGGCCAAGGTGCTGCATTCGGAAATGCGCCGCATCGACGCCCAGGCGCCGCTGGCCAGTTTCGGGGTCTGGATGCTGGGGCCGGCGCTGCTGGCCTTCGGGACCGAGGAACAGAAGAAGCGCTTCCTGCCCGAGATCGTGCGCGGCGAGATCCGCTGGTGCCAGGGCTATTCCGAGCCGGGCGCGGGCTCCGATCTGGCCGGCCTGCAGACTCGGGCCGAAGATCGTGGAGATCATTGGATCGTCAACGGCCAGAAGGTCTGGACCTCCTATGCCGACAAGGCCGACTGGATCTTCTGTCTGGTGCGGACCGATCCGGACGCCTCCAAACATCTGGGCATCTCCTTCGTCCTGATCGACATGGCGACGAAGGGGGTCTCGACCCGGCCGATCACGCTGATCAGTGGCAAGAGCCCGTTCTGCGAGACCTTCTTCGACGATGTGCGGGTGGAGAAGGAGAACCTCGTCGGCACGCTGAACCGCGGCTGGGACGTGGCCAAATATCTGCTGGCGCATGAGCGGACCATGATCGGCGCGATGGGCGAGCTCGGCGGCGGCCGGCCGCTGGGCCAGGTGGCGACCGGCT
>Ga0207951_100370_pt1 | contig 23649 bp, 20 predicted proteins | sample Subbio12Aug_8Bad_FD_184830 | JGI IMG/M metagenome (GOLD analysis project Ga0207951, IMG submission 184830) | Serpentinite rock and fluid subsurface biosphere microbial communities from McLaughlin Reserve, California, USA - CR12Aug_8Bad (SPAdes) | ecosystem: Environmental > Terrestrial > Deep... | reverse complement strand
CGCATGGCTGCCTTCCTACCCGATCCCGCCCCGGCTTGTCCCGCCGGCCTTGTCGCGTGGAGGGGCGGGGCCTAGTTTGCCGGCCGTACCGGAAACCGGGAGGATGCCGTTCATGTTCAGGGGCTCGATGGTCGCGCTGATCACGCCGATGCGCGCGGACGGATCCGTGGACGAGAAAGCCTTCCGCGACCTGGTGGACTGGCAGATCGCCGAGGGCACGGAAGGGCTGATCCCGGTCGGCACCACCGGCGAGAGCCCGACGCTCAGCCACCAGGAGCACAAGCGCGTGGTCGAGATGTGCGTGGAGGCCGCGCGCGGGCGCGTGCCGGTGATCGCGGGGGCGGGCAGCAATTCCACCGCCGAGGCGATCGACCTCGCGCGCCATGCGAAGAAGGCCGGCGCGGACGCGACCCTGGTGGTCACGCCCTACTACAACAAGCCGACGCAGGAGGGGATGTTCCTGCATTTCGCGGCGATCGCCGAGGCCGTGGACATCCCGATGTTCATCTACAACATCCCCGCGCGCAGCGTGGTGGACATGTCGGTCGAGACGATGGCGCGGCTCGCGCGGCACAAGAACATCGTGGGCGTGAAGGACGCGACGGCGAACCTCACGCGCCCGCTGCACACCAGGCGCGCCTGCGGGGAGGATTTCATCCAGCTGAGCGGGGAGGACCACACCGCCCTGGCCTTCAACGCCTCGGGCGGGACGGGATGCATCAGCGTGACCGCGAATGTCGCGCCGCGCCTGTGCGCCGAGATGCACAAGGCCTGGCGCGCCGGGCGCACCGAGGAGGCCATGGCGATCCAGGACCGGCTGGTGCCGCTGCACGACGCGCTGTTCTGCGAGACCTCGCCGGGCCCGGTGAAGTATGCCGCCAGCCTGATCGGCAAGAGCACCGACCATTGCCGCCTGCCGCTGGCGCCGCTGGCCGAGGCCAGCAAGGCGCGGGTGCGCGAGGCGATGGTCTCGGTGGGGCTGCTGAACTGACCCCGGCACACCTTTGCGGCCCGGGGCGGTGCTTCGGGCCCTGGAGCGCGCGGCGCGACGGCGCCCGGACCAGCGGCCGCGCCGGGCGCGGCAATGCGGGGCGCGAAGCCAAGGCCGGCGGGTGCCGGCCGCCCGGCATCTGAGGGCACATGAAGTCCAAACTCATCTCCCACGGCATCGCCGCGCAGAACCGCAAGGCGCGCTTCGACTACAAGATCGGCGAGACCATCGAGGCCGGCCTCGCGCTGATCGGCCCCGAGGTGAAGTCGCTGCGCGCCGGCCGCGCCACGCTGTCCGAGGCCTGGGCCGGCGAGCGCGAGGGCGAGATGTGGCTGTTCAACTGCTACATCCCCGAATGGCAGGCCGGCTCCTTCATGGCGAAGTTCGAGCCGCGCCGGCCGCGCAAGCTGCTGCTGCACCGCAGGCAGGTGCAGTCCCTGACCGGCGCCATCACGCGCGAGGGCGCGACGCTCGTGCCGCTCGACATCCACTTCAACGACCGCGGGCGGGCGAAGGTGCTGCTCGGCCTCGCCGAGGGGAAGAAGAAGCACGACAAGCGCGCCGCCATCGCTGCGCGCGACTGGCAGCGCGACAAGGCGAGGCTGATGCGGGACAAGGGCTGAATCCCTTCGCGTGAGGGGCCTTGCTGCTTGTGCGCCGCGTCCGCGGTGCCGCCTCCCGTGGTCCCGCCCACCGGGGCGCCCGGACCGGTCGGCAAGCCGCCCCGCTGCTGAACCCGGATGCCGAAGGAAGGCGGGTTCATCACCCCGCCGGGATCAGCTTCACCCGCTTCCCGTCCACCCCCAGCGCCAGCCGCCCCGTCTTCAGCGCCAGCGCCGCCTCGCCGAACACCTCGCGCCGCCAGCCTTGCAGGGCCGGCACCCCGGCGCCGTCGCCCGTGGCCAGCCGGTCGAGATCCTCGCTGCTCGCGAGCAGCTTCGGCGCGACCTGATGCTCCTCGCTCTTGGCCGCGAGCAGCACCTTCAGCAGCGCCACCAGCGCGGGGGAGGCCGGCGGGCCGGCGCGGTCGCGCGGGGCTTCGGGCAGCGCCTCCTCCGGCACCTCCTTGCCGGCCTGCACCGCGGCGAGCAGCCCCGCCCCCGAGCGACCCTTGGCGAAGCCCTCCGAGATGCCGCGGGCGCGGCTGAGGTCGGCGACCGTCGCGGGCATGGTCGCGGCGATCTCGAGCAGCGTCTCGTCCTTCACCAGCCGCTGGCGCGGGATGTTGATGCGTTGCGCCTCGCGCTCCCGCCAGGCGGCGAGCGCGCGCAGCACGCCCAGGAAGCGCCGGTTGCCGGTGCGCGGGCGCAGCCTCTCCCACGCCGCCTCGGGGTCCTGCCGGTAGGTCGCGGGGTCGGTGAGCGCGGCCATCTCCTCCGCCACCCAGGCGAGGCGGCCCTCGCGCCGCAGCTTCTCGTCGAGCGCGCGGTAGATCCGGCGCAGATGCGTCACATCCGCCGCCGCATAGGCCATCTGTGCCGCCGAGAGCGGGCGCGCCGACCAGTCGGAGAAGCGGTGCGCCTTGTCGATCTGCGCCCCCGCCAGAGACCGGCACAGACCGTCATAGGAAACCTGGTCGCCATAGCCCGCGACCATGGCGGCGACCTGCGTGTCGAACAGCGGCGCCGGGACGGCGTCGAACTTCAGCAGGAAGATCTCGACGTCCTGCCGGGCGGCGTGGAACACTTTGGTCACCGCCGGGTCGGCCAGCAGCGCGCCGAGCGGGGCGAGGTCGAGCCCCGGCGCCATCGTGTCCACCAGCGCCACCTCGGCATCCGAGGCGATCTGCACCAGGCACAATTCGGGCCAGTAGGTCCGCTCGCGCATGAACTCGGTGTCCACGGTCACGAAGGTCTCGGCCCGCAGCCTCTCGCACAGCGCGGCAAGGGCCTCGGTCTCGGTGATCAGGACGGGCGGGGATTCGGCGGCGGCGGCGGGGCGGCGACTCATTACAATGCGTCATAGACCCCGGCCATGGCGAGGGAAAGCCGGGTCTGGCCGCGAGGGCCGGGGCGTCGCATGCTCGGCCCGACGGACAGGAGGATGTTCCATGCAGAACCGTGCGCTGGGCCGATCCGGGCTCTCGGTCCCGCCAGTGGTATTCGGCGGCAATGTCTTCGGCTGGACGGCGGACCGCGCGATGTCCTTCCGCCTGCTCGACGCCTGCCTCGAACAAGGCCTGGTCGCGATCGACACGGCCGATGTCTATTCGGCCTGGGTGCCCGGCCATGGCGGCGGCGAATCGGAGGCGATCATCGGCGAATGGCTGCGCGCCCGCCCCGGCGCGCGGGAGAAGGTGCTGATCCTGACCAAATGCGGCATGGAGATGCCGGGGCAGGGCAAGGGCCTCTCACCCGCCTGGATCGCCGCGGCCTGCGAGGCATCGCTCAGGCGCCTCGGGATCGAGCGGATCGACCTCTACCAGGCGCACAAGGACGACGAGGGCGTGCCGCTGGCCGAGACCCTCGGCGCCTTCCAGCGGCTGATCGAGGCCGGCAAGGTCCGCGCCATCGGCGCCTCCAACTACGCCGCGGCACGGCTGAAGGCGGCGCTGGACCTCTCCGCCGCGCAGGGCCTGCCGCGCTTCGAGAGCCACCAGCCCGTCTACAACCTGATGGAGCGCGGCATCGAGGCGGATCTGCTGCCGCTGTGCCGCGCCGAAGGGGTCGGGCTGATCACCTATTCCGCGCTGGCCTCGGGCTTCCTCACGGGCAAGTACCGCTCGGAGGCAGACCTTGGGAAATCGGTCCGTGGCGCGCGCAGCGCGGCCAAATACATGGGGGCGAAGGGGGACCGGGTGCTCGCGGCGCTCGACGCGGCGGCGCGGCGGCACGGGGTCGGGCCGGCGGCGATCGCGCTGGCCTGGCAGATCGCCCGGCCGGGGATCACGGCACCGATCGCCTCCGCGACCAGCCCGGAACAATTGGCGGAACTGGCGAAGGCGGCAGATGTCGGGCTGGGGGCGGAGGAAATGGCGGCGCTCGACGCGGCCAGCGCGTGAGGAGAGGCGGGGGAGGGCGCCGCGCTCCCCCAAAACCCCCGTCCGGGGCTTGCCTGCCGCAGCGCGGCACCCGCGCTTGACAGCCCGCCCCCTCTCGGTCCCTCTGCGCGGCCTTCCCCAAAAGACCACGGTCACCCGCCCATGCACGCCTACCGCACCCACACCTGCGCCGCGCTGCGCGCCGCCGATGCCGGCACGACCGCCCGCCTGTCCGGCTGGGTGCACCGCAAGCGCGACCATGGCGGGCTGCTGTTCCTCGACCTGCGCGACCATCACGGCATGACGCAATGCGTGGTCGCGGCGGGCTCGCCGATGCTCGCCGCACTCGAGGAAGTGCGCCCCGAAAGCGTGATCACGGTGACGGGCGAGGTGGTGCTGCGCGAGGTCGGCACGGTCAACGCCAAGCTGCCGACGGGCGAGGTCGAGCTGCGCGTGCGCGAGGTCGCCATCCAGTCCGCGGCCGAGATGCTGCCCATCCAGGTCGCGGGCGAGCAGGAATTCCCCGAGGAACTGCGCCTGCGCTACCGCTTCCTCGACCTGCGCCGGGAGAAGCAGCACCGCAACATCATGCTGCGCGCGGGCGTGATCGCCTCCATCCGCCGGCGGATGATCGAGCAGGGCTTCACCGAGTTCCAGACGCCGATCCTGACGGCGTCCTCCCCCGAGGGCGCGCGGGACTTCCTGGTGCCGTCGCGCCTGCATCCGGGCAAGTTCTACGCCCTGCCGCAGGCGCCGCAGCAGTTCAAGCAGCTGGCGATGGTCGCGGGCTTCGACCGGTATTTCCAGATCGCCCCCTGCTTCCGCGACGAGGCGTCGCGCGCCGACCGCAGCCCGGGCGAGTTCTACCAGCTCGACTTCGAGATGAGCTTCGTCACGCAGGAGGACGTCTTCGCCGCGATCGAGCCGGTGATCGCGGGCGTCTTCGAGGAATTCGCGGGCGAGCGGCGCGTCTACGGCGCGCCTTTCCCGCGCATCCCCTATGACGAGGCGATGCTGGTCTATGGCTCGGACAAGCCGGACCTGCGCAACCCGCTGCGCATCACCGACGTGACCGAACACTTCGCCGGTTCGGGCTTCGGGCTGTTTGCCAAGATCGCGGCCGCGGGCGGCATCGTGCGTGCCATCCCGGCGCCGGGGGCGGCGGACAAGCCGCGCGGTTTCTTCGACAAGCTGAACGAATGGGCGCGCGCCGAGGGCGCCGGCGGCCTGGGCTACATCCAGTTCGCCGCCGATGGCGCGAAGGGGCCGATCGCCAAGAACCTCGAGGCCGACCGCGTCGAGGCCATCCGTGCCGCCTGCGGCCTCAACCCCGGCGACGCGGTGTTCTTCGCCGCCGGCAAGAAGGACGAGGCGCCGAAGTTCTCCGGCAAGGTGCGCACCCGCCTCGGCGAGGAGCTGGACCTGATCGCACAGGCAGAATTCCGCTTCTGCTGGATCGTCGACTTCCCGATGTACGAGATGAACGAGGACACCAGGCAGATCGACTTCAGCCACAACCCGTTCAGCATGCCGCAGGGCGGGCTCGAGGCGCTGAACACGATGAACCCCTTGGACATCAAGGCGTTCCAGTACGACATCGTGTGCAACGGCGTGGAACTGTCCAGCGGCGCGATTCGCAACCACCGCCCCGACATCATGATCCGCGCCTTCGAGATCGCCGGCTACTCGGCGGACGAGGTGGAGGCGCGCTTCGGCGGCATGCTCAACGCCTTCCGCTACGGCGCCCCGCCGCATGGCGGCTCGGCCCCGGGGATCGACCGGATCGTGATGCTGCTGGCGGATGAGCCGAACATCCGCGAGGTCATCCTGTTCCCGCTCAACCAGCAGGGCGAGGATTTGATGATGCAGGCCCCCGCCCGCGTGCCGCCCGAGCGCCTGAAGGAATTGCATATCCGCCTCGACCTGCCGCCGCCGAAGGGCGCGGCGGGGCCGCAGGCGCACTGAGAGCATGTTCGAGCCAGGCGGACGCGCCCGGCGACCGGGAAAATGCGGCGGAACAAGTGGCTGGACCCGTTTCGCCGCGACGGTCGCGGCGAAACGGGTCTAAGTTCGGTCAACCCCCGGATCTGGAGCCCATGATGCGGCTGCGCCTGCTGATTGCCTGCCTCCTTGCGGGTCTGCTTTCCGGCCCGGACCTGCGTGCCCAGGCGCCGGCCGCGGTGCCGCCCGGCCAGCCGATCGAGGCGCGGCACCTCGCGCCGCATCGCGCCGTCTATAGCCTCTCGCTGGCGCGGGCGCAGGACGCGGCGAACATCGCGCGAGCCGAGGGCGCGATGCTCTACGAGATCGTGGACGCCTGCGACGGCTGGGCGACGCGCCAGCGCTTCTCCCTCACGCTCACCGACGGCGACGGGACCGCGCTCGAGACCGCGTCGGACTACTCGACCTGGGAGACCAAGGACGGGCGCAGTCTGCGTTTCACCCTGACGCAGATGACGCAGGGCGCGGTCACCCAGCGCATCGCCGGCGAGGCGGAGATCGGCGCGGACGGCGGCGGCATCGTGCGCTACACCGAGCCCGAGGCGAAGGAGGAGCTGCTCGCGCCGGGCACCATGCTGCCGAACCGGCACACGATCCTCGCGTTGAACACGGCGCGCGAGGGCCGGCGGCTTCTGGTCGCGCCGCTGTTCGATGGCACCTCGGCCGATGGGGCGCAGGACACGACGACGGTGTTCTCGGCCTGGGAGGCGCCGCGCGAGGTGCCGGGGTTCCCCTCCCTCTCGCCGCTCGGCTCGGTTCGCATGCGCATCGCCTTCTTCGACCGCGAGGCGCAGCAGCAGGGCGGCGGCGCGACCGTGCCCTCCTACGAGGTCTCGCTGCGCTACTGGGAGAACGGCGTGGCCGACGAGCTGCTGATGGATTTCCGCGACTTCGTCGTGGAAGGCCGACTGGTCAGGCTGGAGAGCGTACCCGGCGGGTGCTGAAGCACGGCGGCTGGGCGTTTCGCGGGCCTGCGCCCATCCCGGCCATCGCGAACTTCGCCGAGGTGGCCGCGGCATCGGCGGCGAAGGCCTCCGACGGCCTCACGCGGCTCCGGCCGGGCGCGGTGGCGGTGGCCCCGGCCGGATATGGTTCCGGCAGGCGCTGGACCTGCCGGCGCTGGCCGGTATCGGGCTGGTCGTCGCGGGCGCCGAGGCGCTGAACGTCTTTTCGAAGTCGGTCAGCCCCGTCTGAGATTCCACAGGAACGGGTTGGGCCCCTGGAGCACGCCGGTGATCTCGGCGCGGAAGCCCGTCCGCAGGCGGAACAGGCCGGTCGGTGCGAAGGGCACCGCATCCCAGGCGAGTTCCTGCAGCCGGCGCATCGCGGCGGCCTGCGCCTCGGCGTCGGTGGCCATGATCCAGGCCTCGACCTGTTCCTCCACCGCCGCGTCGGTCGGCCAGCCGGGCCAGGCGGCCGCGCCGTTCATGCGGATGGCGAAGGAGACGGCGGGGTTCGCGATGGTCGCCGCCGGGCCGTTGGTGTTGTGCAGGTTCCACCCGCCCTGGGCCGGCGGGTTGCGATTGTTGCGCCGCGCCAGGATCGAGGCCCAGTCGCTTTCCACCACCTGCATGTTCACGCCGAGCCGGCGCATGAGTTCCACCGTCAGCCGCCCCTGCTGCGTCACGGCGGGGAAGTCGGAAGGGTTGATGGCGGTGATGGGCTCGCCGTTGTAGCCGGCCTCGCGCAGCGCTGCGCGGGCGCGCTCCATCGCGGCGGGGCCGCGCGCGGCGGGGGGGAATTCCACCACGCCGGGCAGGCCGCAGGGGAACATGGCGTGGCATTCCTGCCAGTCGCCCTCGAGCGCCACGGCGGACATGAAGTCGGACTGCACGATCACGTCGCGGATGGCGCGGCGCACGCGCACGTCGTCGAAGGGCCTGTGCAGGTGGTTGAAGCGCAGGAAGCCGAGGAAGCCGTTCGGGTCGTAGATCTGCGTCGTCGTGCTGCGGTCGCGCTCGAGCACCGGCACCAGGTCGGGCAGCGGATACTCGACCCAGTCGATCTCGCCGGTGCGCAGCGCCGCCACGGCGGTGCCGCCATCGGGGATCCAGATCATCTCGAGCCGGGTGAAATGCACGCGCTTGCCGCCCGTCGCACCCTCGGCCGGTTCGTCGCGCGGGATGTAGGCGTCGTTGCGGAGATAGACGCTGCGGGTGCCCTGCACGTATTCGGCGGCGGCGAAGCGCCAGGGGCCGGAGCCGATCATGTGCTCGACGCCGAGCGGGCGGTCCGCCGGCAGGGAGGCGATGCGCTCGGGCATCATGAAGCAGGGCGAGGAACCCGGCTTGGCCAGCGCGTCGAACAGCGCGGGGAAGCGGCGGTGCAGGCGGAAGAGGATGGTGCGCTCGTCGGCGGCGGAGAGGTCTGCCGTGGCGCGCAGCAGCACCTGGCCGAAGGCGTCGCGGCTGCCCCAGCGCCTGATGGAGGCGACGCAATCGGCGGCGCGGACGGGTTCGCCGTCGTGCCAGAGAAGCCCGTCGCGCAGGCGGATCCGCACCGTGAGGCCGTCGTCGGAGACGGTGTGGCCCTCGGCCATCTGCGGACGCGGGCGCAACGCCCGGTCGGCGCCGTAGAGCGTATCGAAGATGCAGTAGGCATGGGTGGTGATGATGGTGCTCGGGCTGAACACCGGGTCGAGCGAGGCGAGGGCGGCCTGCGGCATGAAGCGCAGCGTGCGGGCGCGGGCGGTCTGTGCCGTGGCGGGGCGCGCGAAGGGCAGGGTGGCGGCGGCGGCGAGCAGCAGGCGGCGATGCAACATCGTTTCCTCCATGGCCGGCATGGGGAACGGGATCCCGCGCATGGCCGCACGTTCGCCCTGGGGGGCGGTGAACGCGCGGACGAACGGGTGGCACCGTTCCCTACACCGGTCCGAACCGGATCAGGTTCCATGGGTCGCGGGTGAAGCCCGCCTCTCAGCCCCCGATGGGGCTCCCCAAGGTGTCCGCGGGCTAAATGCACCGGTTGGGCGCGGGGCGCAAGAGCGGGGATGCGCCGGCCGGCCGCTCGGCTAGGATGCGCGGGACCAAGGAAGGAACGAGTGATGGCGACCACGACCCTGCCGCCCGCGATCCGGCTGCACCCCGAGGATGGGGTGGTGATCGCGCGCACCGTCCTGCCGCCCGGAACCGAGGTCGCGACCGGCATCTCGGTGGGCGAGCGGCGCATCCCCGCCGGGCACAAGGTGGCGGTGCGCCCGCATGCGAAGGGCGAGCCGATCCGCCGCTACGGCCAGGTCATCGGCTTCGCCACCGATGCGATCGAACCCGGTGCCTGGGTGCATACGCATAATTGCGAGATGGGCGACTTCGCGCGCGACTACGCCTGGGGCGTGGATGCGAAGCCGACGGCGTATGTGGATTCGCCCGCGACCTTCATGGGCATCCGCCGCGCCGACGGGCGCGCGGCGACGCGCAACTACATCGGCATCGTGACCAGCGTGAACTGCTCGGCGCACGTGGCGGAGCTGATCGCGCGGCAATTCGAGCGCAACCCGATCACCGGCGCCGACCCGCTCGAAGGCTGGCCGAATGTGGATGGCGTGGTGGCGCTGACGCACAAGACCGGTTGCGGCATGACGATGGACGAACCGCTGCGCGTGCTGCGCCGGACGCTCGCGGGCTTCGCGCGGCATGCGAATTTCTCGCACGTCATCGCGATCGGGCTGGGCTGCGAGGTGAACCAGCTCGGCCCGATGCTCGAGGAGCAGAAGCTGACCGGCCGGCTGCGCAGCATGGACATCCAGGACAGCGGCGGGTCACGCGCGACCGTGCTGAAGGGGATGGATTTCGTGCGCGAGGTGCTGGCGGAATCGAATGCCGCGACGCGCGTGCCGGTGCCGGCAGGCGAGCTTTGCGTCGCGCTGCAATGCGGCGGGTCGGACGGGTATTCGGGCATCACGGCGAACCCCGCGCTGGGGGCGGCGTCCGACCTGGTGGTGCGCCATGGCGGCACGGTGATCCTGTCGGAATCGCCCGAGACCTACGGCGCCGAACACCTGCTGACGCGCCGCGCCGTCTCGCGCGAGGTGGGGCAGAAGCTGGTCGATGTGATGACGTGGTGGGAGGGCTACACCGCGCGCGAGGGGGCGGAGATGAACGCCAACCCGTCCCCGGGCAACAAGGCGGGCGGGCTCACCACCATCCTGGAGAAGTCGCTCGGCGCGATGGCCAAGGCGGGGACGACCAACCTCGTGGATGTGTATCGCTATGCCGAGCCCGTCACGGCCAAGGGCTTCGTCTTCATGGACACGCCGGGCTACGACCCGGTGGGCGCGACCGGCCAGGTGGCGGGGGGGGCGAACCTGGTCTGCTTCACCACCGGGCGCGGGTCCGTGTTCGGGATGAAGCCGGCGCCGTCCATCAAGCTCGCGACCAACACGCCGATGTATGAGCGGCTGGCCGAGGACATGGACATCGATTGCGGCGCCATCGTCGGCGGCGGGGAGAGCGTGGAGGCCTGCGGCCAGCGCATCTTCGATCTGATGCTGCGCACGGCGTCGGGCGAGCGGACGAAGAGCGAGGCGATGGGCTTCGGCGCGCAGGAATTCGCCCCCTGGGTGCTGGGGGCGACGATGTGAGCGGCGGGCGGCGCAGGCGATCCGCGATATCTGGGCCGAAGGCGCAACGCAGAGCCGGCCGCCAGAATGCGTCCGCCACCATCAGCCCTGACCCCGGCGCGGAGCGCGCCGAAGATTGGAGTCCGTTGAATGACGATCGTCTCGAAGGCGGCCGGCGGCGCCACCCATGCCAGCGTGCAGGTGCTGGCGCGCGCGCTCGCCCGCCTGTCCAAGGGCGAGCGCAGCTGGCTTGCGCGCCGGATCATGCAGGACCGCTACACGGACGATGCGCGCATCCTGGCAGGCTTCTTCGACGAGGCGCTTTCGGTCTGGAAGAACCGGCAGTTCGATGTCTCCATCAATGGCGAGGCGGCCATGCTGCAGCGGCTGGCACGCTTCGCGCCGGCGACCCTGTTCGACGTCGGGGCGAATACCGGCGATTGGTGCCTCGCCGTCCGCCACGCGATGCCCGATGCCGGGTTGCACGCCTTCGAGATTGACCCCGATACCGCGGCCCTGCTCGCCGAGCGGCTGAAGGATGCGCCGAGGATCGTCCTGAACGCGCTCGGGCTGGCCGACGAGGAAGGCGAGGTCCGCATTTTCGTCCGGCCCGAGGAAAGCACCTCGACGACCATGCTGGCCGCAGGCGCCGATGGCCTGCTCGAGAAGACCGCGAGGGTGACCACGGGCGATGCCTATGTCGCGATGCGCGGCCTCGATCGGATCGACCTGCTGAAGATCGATGTCGAAGGCGCGGAGCCCCGGGTGCTCGACGGGTTCGGCGCGTGCTTCGCGCGGGGGATGATCACCATGGTGCAGTTCGAATACGGGCACGCGAACCTGCAGACGCGGTTCCTGCTCGCGGACTTCTACCGCTTCTTCGAGGAGCGCGGCTTCGTCGTTGGCAAGATCTTCCCCGAAGGCGTGGCCTTCGGGCCCTACCTGGCGCGGGACGAGGATTTCCGGGGGCCCAACTTTCTCGCCTGCCGGTCCGAGCGCCAGGACATCGTCGCGGCGCTGCGATGCGAGCGGCTCGATCCGCTGTGATCCGCCCGGGCGGCGCGCGGCGCCGCCGCCTGCTCCGGCCCGTCGGGCGGGCGGGCCGGGAGGTCGAGGATGACCGGGGTCGGCTCGCCGCTCACCGGCGCTGCCGCTGCACCGCGGCGAGGCCGGGTGCCAGGATCAGCAGCGCGAGGACCGCCGCGCGCATCATGCCGAGGCGACGAGCCGCTGCCGCTGTTCCCCCAGGCCGGCGATGCCGAGGCGCATCACCTGCCCCGCCTTGAGGAAGACCGGCGTCGGCTTCTTGCCCAGCCCCACGCCCGGCGGCGTGCCGGTGAAGATCACGTCGCCCGGGTTCAGCGTGATGCACTGGCTGACATAGGCGATGATCTGCTTGACGCCGAAGATCATGGTGCGGGTCGAGCCGTCCTGCTGGCGCACGCCGTCCACGTCGCAGAACAAGGCGAGGTTCTGCGGGTCGGGCACCTCGTCCCTGGTGACCAGCCAGGGGCCGAGCGGGCCGAAGGTGTCGAAGCCCTTGCCCTTGTCCCACGCACCGCCGCGCTCGGCCTGCCATTCGCGTTCCGAGACGTCGTTGCCGACGGCATAGCCCGCGACGTGGTCGAGCGCGTTCTCCTCGCTCACGTATTTCGCGCGCGTGCCGATGATGACGGCGAGTTCCACCTCGTAGTCGGTCTTCACGCTGTTGCGCGGGATGATGACGTCGTCGTCCGGCCCGGACAGCGCGTTCAGCGACTTCAGGAACACGATCGGTTCCTTGGGGATGGGCGCGCCGGTCTCGGCGGCATGGTCGGCGTAGTTGAGGCCGATGCAGACCAGGTTCTTCATTCCCGTCACCGGCGGGCCCAGGCGCGGGCTGCCCGCGACCTTCGGCAGCGAGGCCGGGTCGAGCGCCGCGAGCCGCGCGATCGAAGCGGGGGAGAGTGCATCGCCCGTGAGGTCGGCGACGACGCCCGAGAGGTCGCGGATGCCGCCCTCGGCATCCAGCATGCCCGGCTTTTCCTGTCCGGCGGGCCCGTAGCGCAGAAGCTTCATCGGCGTATTCCTGACACCTTAAGTTGGTGGCGGGACAATGCCAGGGATCGGGCAGGGCCGGAAGCGCCCCGCCCCGCCGGGCGGGATCAGAGCGTCCAGCCGCCGTCGATGACGATGGCCTGTCCGGTGACGAAGGCGCTCTCGTCGGCGGCCAGATAGACGACGAGCGCGGCCATCTCCTCCGCCGTCGCCAGCCGGCCCATCGCCTGGCGCGCGACGAAGGCGGCGCGCGCGGCCTCGATGGAGCCGGCGGCGGCGGCATTGGCCGCGATGCGCTCGTGCAGGGATGGCGTGTCCACCGTGCCGGGGCACAGGCAGTTGCAGCGGATGCCCTGCGTCACGTAGTCGGTCGCGATGGATTTCGTCAGCCCGACCACCGCGGCCTTGGTGGTGCCGTAGAGGAAGCGGTTGGGCGCGCCCTTCACCGAGGAACAGGCGCTCGACATGTTGACGATGGAGCCGCGCCTGCGCTCCAGCATGCCGGGGAGGAAGGCGCGCGCCACCTTCCACATCGCGCGCAGGTTCAGCGCGAAGCCGAAATCCCATTCCTCGTCGGTGCAGGTCAGCACGCTGTTCTGGTGCACGTGGCCCGCGCAGTTGAACAGCACGTCGATGGGCCCGGCCCGCTTCGCCGCGGCCTCGACCGCCGCATCGTCGAGCACGTCGAGCGGGAAGTGGGCGATGCCGCGCGCCCCGAGTTCGCCGAGCCTGCCGGCATCGAGGTCGGTGGCGACGACGGCCGCCCCTTCCGCCGCCATGGCGAGGGCGGCGGCGCGGCCGATGCCCTGGCCCGCGGCGGTGACGAAGCAGCGCTTGCCCGACAGGCGCCCGCTCATGTCAGTGGTTGTGCCGGCTTTCGCCGCGCGTCTCCAGGATGTTGAGGAACAGCGTGGCGGGTTCCAGGCAGCCGCCGGTGCCGAGGCTGCCGATCGAGTTGCGGTAGATCTCCTCCCACGGCGTCTTGTTGACGATCTCGGGCGGCGTCCAGGCGGCGCGGCGGGCGGCGAGTTCCTCGGCCGGGATCAGCACGTCCACCTTGCGCGTCCGCAGGTCGATGCGGATCGGGTCGCCGTCCTTGAGCAGCGCGAGGCCGCCGCCGACCGCCGCCTCGGGCGAGACGTTGAGGATGGAGGGCGAGCCCGAGGTGCCGGATTGCCGCCCGTCGCCCATGGTCGGCAGGGCGGTCACGCCGCGTCTGATGAGGGCCGCGGGCGGCTGCATGTTCACCACCTCCGCCGCGCCCGGATAGCCGACGGGCCCGCAGTTGCGGATCACCAGCACGGTCCTGTCGTCGATGCCGGAATCCGGATCCTCGATTCGTGCGTGGTAGTCCTCGGGGCCTTCGAAGACCGCGACCTTGCCCTCGAACACGTCGGGCGGGTCCGACAGGAAGCGGTCGCGGAAGGCCTTGTCGATGACGGAGATCTTCATCACCGCGTTGTCGAACAGGTTTCCGCTGAGCACGACGAAGCCGGCGCGTTCCTTCATCGGCTTCGCGAGCGGGCGGATCACCTCGGGGTCGGGGGGCGGGACGTCCGCGAGATTCTCGGCGAGGGTGCGGCCCGAGACGGTCATCGCGTCGCCATGCAGCAGCCCGCCGTCGAGCATCTGCTTCATCACCGCCGGCACGCCGCCCGCGCGGTAGAAGGCCTCGCCCAGGAAGCGCCCGGCGGGCTGGCAGTCCACCAGCAGCGGGATGTCGGCGCCGACGCGCTGCCAGTCCTCGACGGTATGATCGACGCCCATGTGGCGCGCGATGGCGACCATGTGGATCGGGCAGTTGCTGCTGGCGCCGATCGCCGAGGCCACCGCGACCGCGTTCTCGAAGGCCTTCTTCGTCATGATGTCGGAGGGGCGGAGGTTCGCCTCGACCATCTGCACGATGCGCCGCCCGGTCTCGTAGGCGATCTGCCCGCGCTGGCGGTAGGGGCCGGGAATGGCGGCGCAGCCGGGAAGCGACATCCCGAGCGCCTCGGCCAGCGAATTCATCGACAGCGCCGTGCCCATGGTCGAGCAGTGGCCGACGCTGGTCGCGCTCGCGGCGACCATCTCGATGAAGGTGTCGTTGTCGATCTCGCCCGCGGCGAGCATCTTGCGCGCCTCCCACACGATGGTGCCCGAGCCCGCGAGGCGGCCCTTCCACCAGCCATCCAGCATCGGCCCGCCGGACAGGCCGATCGCCGGGATGTTGACGGTGGCCGCGCCCATGAGCTGCGCCGGCGTGGTCTTGTCGCAGCCCAGCGTCAGCACGACGCCGTCCATCGGATAGCCGTGCAGGATCTCGACCAGCGAAAGGTATTGCAGGTTGCGGTCGAGCGAGGCGGTCGGGCGCTTCAGCGTCTCCTGGATCGGATGGATGGGGAATTCGAGCGGCACGCCGCCGGCGTCGCGGATGCCGGCCTTCACGCGCTCGGCCAGCGCGATGTGGTGGCGGTTGCACGGCGCGATGTCGGACCCGGTCTGCGCGATGCCGATGATCGGGCGGCCGGACTGCAATTCGCCGCGCGTCATGCCGAAATTCAGCATGCGCTCGATATACAGCGAGGTCATGCCGGGGTCGGTCGGGTCGTCGAACCAGCGCTGGCTGCGCAGCCTGAAGGGCCGTTTCGTCTGGTCGTCCGCAGCCATCGCGCTTCCCCTCCTTGTCGTGCGGCGGAAGCCTGGGCAGGTGCCGCCGGGCCTGTCAACCGGCGTGGGCGTGGGCGGTTCAGGCCGCCGCGGCCTCCTCGAGGAAGCCCTGCACGGTCTGGAACAGCAGCCCGCGGTTGCGTTCCATCAGGATGGTGTGCGTGCCCTCGCCGAGCATGACCAGCCGCTTGCCCGGGCTGTTCGTCAGCAGCGGGAAGATCGCCGTGGCCATGGAGGGCGGCGTGTCGCGGTCCCATTCGGCGACGACGAGCAGCGCCGGCGCGCCGACCTTCGCCGGGTCCCAGAAGGGCCGTCCGGCCTGCGCGTATTCGCGGTTGTCGAGCAGCGCGCCGTTCGGCGCGCGCAGCACCGGCGGGTTGCGGCGCAGCCCCTCGGGGTCGGTCGCCCAGGTCACGCCGGCCCAGTGCTCGAACCAGCCGGGCGGGATGAGGCCCGCGCGCCTGGCCTCCGGCACGCCGTCCAGCCAGCGTTCGCGCGCCTGCGCCTGGGTCACGCTGCGCCAGGCGCCGAGTGCCGCGCCCGCGCCGGCCGCGGCGGGGCTCGGGCCTTCCCGCAGCCAGGGCGGGGCGAACAGGACCAGGCGCTCGACGGCAGCCGGGTTGTCCGCGGCGAAGCGGCCCATCAGCGTGGCACCCCAGGACCAGCCCATGTGGATGATGCGCGGCACGGCCCGATGGGCGCGGATGAAGGCGGCGACGGCGGAGATGTCGGCCATCGCGGTGTCGCCGCGCACGATGGGCGGGTTGGCCTCGGGCGGCTGGGCCATCTCGGGCGGGCGGGTGGAGCGGCCATAGCCGCGGATGTCCATGCACCAGACGTCGAAGCCGCGCGAGGCGATGTAGTCCATCCAGGACAGCCCGCCGAGCGGCAGGTCGAAGGCGGTATGCGCCGGATAGGTCGCGCCATGGACGAACAGCAGCGTGCGGGCGGGCGAGAAGTCGGCCAGCGATTCGGGGCGCTTGTTGCGGACGAACAGCTCGATCCCCGGGTCGCCCGCGGGCAGCATGAACTCCTCCGTCACCAGGCTTGGGGCCTGGGCGGTGGCCCTGCTGGCGAGCAGCGGGGCGGCGATCGGGGCAGCGATCAGGGCACGTCGGTTCATGGCGGCCTCGTTGCGTGTCGGCGGCATAGATAGCGTGCCGGGCGGCGGCGCGCACGAGCGGGGATCAGGCTGCCGCCCCCCGGGCGCGGGAGCCGCGGTTGCGGATCATCCCCCCTTTCCATGGATGGGGCGCTCGGATCCGCCCTCAGTCGCTCTGCGGCGGGATCACGTTGGTGTTCAGCCCTTCGACCAGCACGTCGCGCATGGTCTCGGCGGCCTTCAGGCGGATGTCGTCCCACGCCTGGGGCGTGTGGAAGGCGACGTGCGGGGTGACGATGAGGCGGCCGGCGAGCCATTCCTCGCGGTCGCGATAGGCGCGCAGCAGGGACGGGACGTCGTCGCCCGGCGGCTCCACCGGCAGCACGTCCAGCCCCGCGGCGGCGACATGGCCTTCGCGCATCACGCGCTCCAGCGCCTCGATGTCGAGGATCGGGCCGCGCGCGGTGTTGATGACGACCGCGTTCTGCGGCAGCAGGCGGAGTTCGCGCTCGCCGACCAGCCCGCGGGTGCCGCGCGTGAGTGGGCAGTGGATGGACAGCACGTCGGCCTGGGTGAGCAGTTCGTCCATGGTGCGGCAGCGCGCGACGCCGATCGCGCGGTCCGCGCCGTTGGGCAGTGCGGGATCGTGGAACGCCACGCGGTAGCCGAGCGCCTTCGCGCGCAGCGCGGCAGCGGTGCCGATGCGCCCGAGGCCGATGATGCCGAAGGTCTGCACCTCCTGCCGGCGCACCGCCGGGTGCGGCATGATGCCCCAGCGCGCCGGATCCGGGCCGCGCTGGGTGTCGTGGTACAGCGTGAGCCCACGGCGCAGCGCGAGCGCCATCAGCACGGCGAATTCCGCGACCTCCTGCGTGCCGTAGTCGGGCACGTTGCACACCTTGATGCCGCGCGCGGCCGCCGCCGCGCGGTCCACGCGGTCATAGCCCACGCCCATGCGGATGATGACGCGCAGCTTCGGGAAGCGCGCGATCTGCTCGGCGGGCACGGCCATGCGCAAGGTCATCAGCGCATCGGCCTGCCGGCACAGATCGTCCGGCAGTTCGGCCAGCGAGGATTTGCACGCGCCCTGAAGGATGCGGACGGAGGGGCCCATGATGCGCTGCTCGAGCGAGGTGTCGGGATAGAGCCCCTCGGGCTCGAGCACGGTCAGCGTCATGCGGTTCCTCCGTCGCGGCGCGGCGGAGAATGCGGCGGGCCCTTGCGGCTGTCCATCGGGGGGGCTGTATGCTGCGCGCGACGACGACGGGGAGCACGGTCCATGACGAAGCGCAGAGTGCTGGTCACCGGCGCGGCGAGCGGCATCGGCGCGGCCTGCTGCCGGGCGCTCGCCGCCCCCGGTGCCGCCATCGCCGTCCATACCCGCGGCAACCGCGCCGGCGCTGCGCGCACGGCCGAGGCGGTGCGCGCGAAGGGAGCCGAGGCCTTCGAGATCTTCTGCGACCTCGGCGAGCCAGGCGCGCCCGAGCATGCGGTGCGGGAGGCGGCGGGGCTGCTCGGCGGGCTCGATGTGGTGGTCTCCAATGCCGGCTTCGCCGACCGCACGCCGGTCGCCGCGCTGACGGATGCGGCCTTCGCGAAAAGCCACGACGCGATCGCGCTCGCCTTCCTGCGGATCGCGCGGCAGGCGGGGCCGATCCTGCGGCAGGGGCAGGATCCGCGTCTGATCGCCATCTCCTCCTTCGTCGCCCACCTGTTCCGCAACGATGCCGCGATCTTCCCGGCCTCGGCCGCGGCGAAGGCGGCGGTGGAGGCGCTGGTCAAGGCGCTGGCGCTGGAATGGGCGCCGGTCGTGACGGTGAACGCGGTCGCCCCCGGCTACACGCAGAAGGACCCCGGCGCGCATGCCGCGCTGGACGCGGCGCAATGGGAGGCGATCGCGGCGCGCATCCCGATGCGACGCCTCGGCCAGCCGGACGACGTGGCGGCGGCGGTGGCCTTCCTGGCATCGCCCGGGGCCGGCTATGTCACGGGCCAGGTCATCCATGTGAGCGGCGGGGTGGTGGTGTGATGCTTCGCGTCGTCGCTCTGCTGTTCGCGACGCTGGCGATGCCGGCGGCCGCGCAGGACCAGGCCGCGGTGCATGGCGGGCCGGTGCGCGCGCTCGCGCTGTCGCCCGCGGGCGGGGCCCTGGCCTCGGCGGGCTTCGACCAGACCGTGATCTTCTGGGATCGCGATGCCGGCCGGGCGCGGGCGGTGGCGCGCTGGCATGCGGGGGCGGTGAATGCGCTCGCCCCGCTGCCCGACGGCGCCGTGGCCTCGGGCGGGGAGGACGGGCGCATCGCGATCTGGCCGCGCGGCACGGACGGGAGGGCGCCTTCGCGCGTGCTGGAGGGCCATCGGGGGCAGATCGCCTCCCTCGCCGCGCGGGAGGGCGTCATCGCCTCGGCGGCCTGGGACGAGACGGTGCGGGTCTGGTCGCCCGACGGCACGGCGCGCGTGCTGGCGGGGCACCGCGGCAACGTGAACGCGGTCGCCTTCCGCGCCGATGGCGTCGTGGTGAGCGCGGGATTCGACGGCACGGTGCGCGCCTGGGGCGCGGATGGCATGCCCGAGGTGATCGCCGAATTCGGCCTGCCGCAGAACGCGCTCGTGGCCTTGCCCGATGGCACGCTGGCGGTGGGCGGGGTGGACGGCGCGGTGCGGCTGCTGGCCCCGCAGGGCGCGGTGCGCGAGATCCATGCCGGCAGCCGGCCCGTGGTGGCGCTGGCCGTCAATGCGCGCGGCACGCTGCTGGCCGCGGCGGGGGTGGGGGGCAGCGTGGCGATCCTCGCCCTGCCGGAGGGGCGGCTGCTGCACACGCTGCAAGGCCCCGGCACGCCGGTCTGGTCGGCGGCCTTCGACACGGACGGGCAGACGCTGTGGACCGGCGGCGCGGACCGTCGCGTGCGGCGCTGGGATGCGCTGGCGGGGCGCGCGATCGGGCCGGTGGGCGAGGCGGCCGAGGAAGCCTCCCTGGCCGGGTTCGACCCGCATGGCGCGCGGGTGTTCCGGGCGTGCGCGGCCTGCCACGCGCTGCAGCCGGATGCGGGGAACATGGCGGGGCCGCATCTGCACAGGCTGTTCGGGCGCCGGATGGGCGGCGTGGCAGGCTATGCCTACTCCGAACGCCTGGCGCAGGGCGACATCGTCTGGACGCGGGAGACGGTGGCGGATCTCTTCACCCGCGGGCCGGACGTGGTGACGCCAGGGACCAAGATGCCGGTGCAGCGCGTCGAGAACGCCGAGGACATGGCGGCGCTTCTGCGCTTCCTGGAGCAGGCGACGCGGTGAATGCGGCGGAGCGGGTCTTGACCGCCCCGAGCGCCCGCAGCACGCCGCGCCGGGTGGTGCGAAGCCAAGCGAACCGGAGGCTTGCCCCCCGCGTCCGAGGGGGCGGAAAAACGGATGCCAGCGGTCGAAGCATTCGACGGAAAAAGCAGGTGCCAGGGGTCGAGGAATTCGACCGCTGGCACGAGGCGGAACCGCAGGGGCGCCGCCCCTCCGGGCCTGCCCGACGCAGGCCGAAAGGCCCTTGCGAACCATGACCTGGCGCTGGGCGATCCCGTCAGGGCAGGAGGCGGTAAAGGACCACCTCGCGCTGCGTGCGGTCCTCCAGTTCCAGCGTGGTCGGTACGGCGAAGCGCGCCTGGGGCGAAAGGCCCTCGCGCGGAAGATAGGCGCGGCCCGGGTCGGCCAGCAGCACCTCGGCGCCAGAAGCCGCCATGGCGCGCAGCCAGGGCAGGATATGCGCGGTCATCGGCGCCTCGTAGCAGACATCGCCGGCCAGGATGACGTCCCAGCGGCAGGCGCTGCCCACGATGTCGCCCTCGGGTGTCGCGACGCGAACGCCGTTCAGCGCGGCGTTGAGGCGCACGGCGGCGAGCGCGAGCGGGTCGATCTCGGCGGCCTCGACCAGCGCCGCACCGGCGCGCGCGGCGGCGATGGCCGCGATGCCGCAGCCTGCGGCGAAATCCAGCACGCGCCGGCCCGCGACGCGCGACGGTTCATCGAGCAGCAGCCGCGCCGTCGCCTGCCCGCCGGGCCAGGCGAAGGCCCAGAAGGGCGGTTCGATGTTGCGCTCGGCCAGCCAGGATTCCGTGGCCTGCCAGATCGGCGTGATCTCGGTCGCGAGGTGCAGCGCGATCTCGGGCACCAGCGGCGCGGCGGCGAGCGCGGTATTCGCGCGCACGAACGCCTCGGGGCTCACGGACGGCCGATCAGGAAGGCCAGCGCGACGGCGAGCCCGACATCGCGGTTCGCCTTGAACAGCCGCAGGCACAGCGCGGGGTCGCGGATGTCGAGCGCCATCACCTGCCGCGCCAGCAGCGCGGCTGGCAGCAGCAGCGCCGGGGCGAACCACCAGGACAGGCCCGCCAGCGCGCCCGCCAGGCCCAGCAGCGCGAGCGTGACCGCATAGCAGGCCGCGAGGAACGGCCGCGTGCTGTCCCCGAGCCGCAGGGCGGTGGAGCGGATGCCCACCAGCGCGTCATCCTCGCGGTCCTGGTGCGCGTAGATCGTGTCGTAGCCCAGGATCCAGAAGAACCCCGCCGCCCACAGCGCGAAGGCCGCGGCATCGAGCCCGCCGGTCGCCGCCGCGTATCCGGTCGGCGCAGCCCAGGAGAACACCAGCCCCAGCACTGCCTGCGGCCAGTCCGTCACGCGCTTGGCCAGCGGATAGAGCGCGATCGGCACCAGCGACAGCACGCCGAGCAGGATGGCGCTCCAGGGCAACTGCACCAGGATCGCGAAGGAGACCGCCAGCAGCGCGACCAGGAAGGCCAGCGCCTGCCTAGGCGTGACCGCGCCCGCGGCCAGGGGCCGCCCCGCCGTGCGCTCCACCTGGCGGTCGAGGTCGCGGTCCCACAAATCGTTCACCACGCAGCCCGCGCCGCGCATCAGCACCGCGCCCAGGCCGAACAGGAAGGCCAGCCACAGCCCCCGCCCCCAGGAGGGCGCGGCCAGCGCCAGGGCCCAGAACCCCGGCAGCACCAGCAGCCAGGAGCCGATCGGGCGGTCGAGGCGCATCAGCAGCGCGTAGGGGCGCCAGCCCTCGGGCAGGCGCGCGACCCATCCGCCGGCGCGCATGTCGGTGTATCCGCTCACGCGCCGTATAAGGGCGATGGAGACCCGCCATGTCCACCCCGCGATGCTTTCTCGACGACGCGCTGGCCGAGGGGGCCGAATTGCCGGGCACGGCGGCGCAGGCGCACCACCTCGGCACCGTGTTGCGGCGCGGCGCGGGCGATCCGGTCGCGGTGTTCAACGCGCGCGACGGCGAATTCGCCGCGACCATCGCGCATCTGCGCCGCGACCGCTGCGCCTTCGCGGTCGGGGCGCGGCGGCGCGCGCCGGGGGGCGAACCCGACCTGCGCCTGGTGGTCGCGGCGCTCAAGCGCGATGCGCTCGACTGGGTGGTGGAGAAGGCGACGGAACTCGGCGCGTCGGTCATCCAGCCGGTGATCACGCGGCGCACGGTGGTCGAGCGCGTGAACCTCGAACGCCTCGGTGCCATCGCGCGCGGCGCGGCCGAGCAATGCGAGAGGCTCTCGGTGCCCGTGGTGCATCCGGCGCGGCCGCTGCACGCGGTGCTCGATGCCTGGGACGGCGCGCCGCTTTTCGTCGCGGCGGAACGGCGCGGCGCGGTGCCGATCCGCCGCGCGGCGTCGGACGCACGGCTGCCCTGCGGCTGGCTCATCGGCCCCGAGGGCGGGTTCGAGGGGCCCGAACTTGACGATGCCTGTCGTCGTGCCTTTGTTACCCCGGTCGCCCTTGGCCCCCGCATCCTGCGGGCGGAGACGGCGGCGGTGGCGGGCCTTGCGGTGCTGCAGGCACTGGCGGGGGACTGGACCGCGACCTGAAGCCGCGTCCTGCGGCGTTCGTGGAAGGGCTGCATGTCGAATCCCGGCGAGTCGGATCCCACGCCGATCACCTCGGCGCGTCAGCTTGACGGGTGGTTCGCCGCCGGCAGCAAGCCGCGCGACGCCTGGCGCATCGGGACCGAGCACGAGAAGTTCGGCTTCCGCCGTTCCGACCTCGCGCCGCCGCCCTACGAACCGGGCGGCATCCGCGCGATGCTGGAAGGGCTGACGCGCTTCGGATGGGAACCCATCCTCGACCGCGGCAACCCGATCGGGCTGAAGCGCGGCGATGCTTCCGTCAGCCTCGAGCCCGGCGGACAGTTCGAACTCTCCGGCGCGCCGCTCGGCACGCTGCACCAGACCGACAACGAGATCGCCGCTCATCTGCGCGAGGTGCGCGAGGTGGCCGAACCGCTCGGCCTCGGCTTCGCGCCGCTCGGTTTCCATCCGCTGGCCACGCGCGAGCAGATGCCCTGGATGCCGAAGGGCCGCTACGCGATCATGCGGCAGTACATGCCGCGCGTCGGCGCGATGGGCCTCGACATGATGCTGCGTACCTGCACGGTGCAGGTGAACCTCGACTTCGGCGACGAGGCCGACATGGTCGAGAAGCTGCGCGTGTCCCTCGCGCTCCAGCCGCTGGCCACCGCGATCTTCGCCAATTCGCCCTTCGCGGAAGGCAAGCCCAACGGGTATCGCACGCTGCGCGGCAAGGTCTGGACCGACACCGACCCCGACCGCACCGGCATCCCCGCCGTGGTGTTCGAGGATGGCTTCGGCTTCGAGCGTTTCGCCGAGTTCGTGCTCGACGTGCCGATGTACTTCATCATGCGCGAGGGGCAGTGGATCGACGCCGCCGGCATGTCCTTCCGCGCCTTCCTCGATGGCCGCGCGGAGAAGCTCAAGGGCCACGGCGCGACGATGGGCGACTGGGCGGACCACGTCACCACCGTCTTCACCGATGTGCGGCTGAAGCGGTTCCTCGAGATGCGCGGGGCGGACGCCGGCGCGCCGGCCTTCCTGAGCGCGCTGCCGGCCTTCTGGGTCGGGCTGATCTACGACGACGCGGCGCAGAAGGCGGCCCGCGCGCTGACGCGCGGCTGGTCGGTGGCCGAGATCCGCGCGCTGCGGAACACCGTGCCGGCGCAGGCGCTGGAGGCGGCCATCGGCGGGCGGCGGCTGCGGGAGGTGGCGCGCGACGTGCTCGCGATCGCGCGCGATGGGCTGAAGGCGCGCGGCTTGGGGGAGGAGATCTTCCTCGACCCGCTCGATGCCGTCGTCGCGACCGGGCAGACGCAGGCGGACCGCTGGCTGGAACGCCGCGCGGGCGCCTGGGGCGGGGATGTCGGGCGCATCTTCGCCGAGGCCGCGGCCTGCTAGCAGTCTGTCGGATTTGTGTCTGCGGCGTGAGGATGCGGCGGTTGGTGGTGAGGTCAGGCGAGCCGCAGGCGGTGAAGCCTGCGGCAGTTGTAG
>Ga0207951_100368_pt1 | contig 23707 bp, 20 predicted proteins | sample Subbio12Aug_8Bad_FD_184830 | JGI IMG/M metagenome (GOLD analysis project Ga0207951, IMG submission 184830) | Serpentinite rock and fluid subsurface biosphere microbial communities from McLaughlin Reserve, California, USA - CR12Aug_8Bad (SPAdes) | ecosystem: Environmental > Terrestrial > Deep... | reverse complement strand
CCTCGCTTATTACTACAACGGGTTTGATGCATAAGAATGGTGCAGACCGTAAAATAGAATTGACCCCCTGGCGGCTATAATCTTCTCCCAGAGAGCGCCCGGGATGGCATGGATAACCGCAGCCACCTGCAACCGTTGACTGTTTAGCCCGATTTTGCTTTTCGACAGAGGGGACAAATTTTTTCTTGACAATCAAAAAAAATGGTGTACGTTGACGGTAAAAGCGAAGCTTAATGTTCATAAATGGAGCGCATTATTCCAGGTCTCCTATTGACAACGCTACCAATTCTTTAATCTGCTACCCATCCTGACCCTTGAAGAAAATATTGCCCTCCCCCATCTCTTAAAGGAAGGGACCAATTCATTGGGTGAGAAGATCGATCACCTTCTTAACGAAATGGACCTCTACCAGAGGAGGCGCCATAAGCCCCATGAACTTTCAGGAGGGGAGATGCAGCGGGTGGCTATCTGCCGCGCCCTGATCAACGATCCGGATATCATCCTGGCCGATGAACCAACAGGCAATCTCGATTCGGCCTCCGGAAGACAGGTCCTCGAAATTCTACGCCGGCTGAGGGACGAACAGGGAAAAACCATCCTCCTCGTCACCCACGGCCCCGAAGGAGCGGCGATGGCGGATCGGGTCCTCAGAATGAGTGATGGGAAAATTATATAGGGTGGCCATAACTCGATCAATCTCGAAGCACGAATTTCGAATTTCAGGTTTGATGGATGGTTCTATTTTACCTCCTTAAAACGATCACCCTTCAACACCTCCGCCTCAATAAAGGGCGGACCTTCCTCTCCGTCATTGGAATCTGCCTCGGTGTCAGCGTCTTTGTCAGCGTTCAAATGGCCATCCACACCGCTATCGAAGCCTTCAATGCCACCGTGGACCACGTTTCAGGAAAGACCCAGCTCCAGGTCGCCTCCTCAGGAAGGGGGTTTCCCGAAGAGGTTTACCTCAAGGTCAAAACGGTGGTTGGAATAAAGGCGGCCACACCCGTCATCCAGTTCATATCAAAGATCGACGAACCTGTTGGGGAGCCTCTTTACCTTCTTGGAATTGATATCTTCAGCGATCAGCCATTCAGGGATTATCAATTTTATGATTCCTCAGAAGAAGATCTCCGATTTCTAAAAGATCCCCAGGCCATTGCCATCACAGAGAAGCTGGCCCACCGGCATGGATTAAAGAAGGGGGACGCTTTGCCTGTCATCTTCGGTTCAAAAAAGGCCACCCTCAATATTACACACCTTCTGAAGATGGAAGGACCCGCAAAATCTCTGGAGGGAAATTTCGGCCTTATGGATATTGCCGCCGCCCAGGAAGCGCTGGAAAAGGTAGGACTCATTGACCGGATCGATCTGCTGGTAGATCCATCAATCTCTTTCGAAGAGGTGGAGAAAGGGTTGAGAAAAGTCATTCCCCCGGGAACCGAAGTCCGACGTTCCGATACCCGGAGCGGTCAGATCGAAAAGATGGTCTCCGCTTTCCATCTCAACCTGACAGCCCTCAGCCTCATCTCTCTCGTCGTAGGAATGTTTCTCATTTACAACGCCATATCCCTCTCTGTCATCCAGAGGAGGCGCGAGATCGGAATTCTCCGGTCCATCGGCGCCACCCGGTCACAGATCCTCAGCCTCTTCTTGTGCGAGGCTGGGCTGATCGGAGGGCTTGGGAGTCTCATCGGGATAGGAGTGGGAATCGGTCTGGCAAAAGTGATGCTCTACTTCGTCTCAAGGACGATTACCTCGCTCTATATTCTGGTGAAGGCAGAAGACCTGATCATCTCCCCCTTCCTTCTCATCGCAGGATGGCTGCTCGGATGTCTCGCCTCGATCTTCTCTTCGATCGGGCCTGCAAAAGAGGCATCGGAGACCGCGCCTAAAGAAGCCCTCTCCATTGGGACGCTCGAAGGAAAGGTGAAGATTCGCCTCAAGCTCCTCAGTCTCATTGGCCTTGGCCTTCTCATCCTCTCATTGATCTTCGCTCTTCAGAACCCCATTAACCAGAAGCCTGTCTTCGGTTTTCTCGCCGCTCTCCTCATCGTTATTGGAATATCTTTTCTGATCCCTTCACTTACCCTCTTGCTCAGCCGTCTTCTTTCGCCCGTTCTCCATCTCCTGTTCGGTGTGGAGGGGAACCTTGCCAACCAATACCTCAGAGACTCCCTGGCAAGAACAATGATCACGATCGCCGCATTGATGACCGCCCTCTCTATGCTCATCAGCATCTCCATCATGATCCTCAGTTTCAGAAAGACGGTTGATCTCTGGGTGGAGCAATCTCTCAATGGCGATGTTTTCATCTTTCCTGGCTCCTATTCCCTGACCGGTTACTCTGCCCTTCTTCCCCTTGAGGTCTCAAAGGCCCTCCCTTCTCTTCCCGGTGTCAAAGCGGTTGATTCCTTCAGGGCCCTGGAAGTGGAATATCGTGGCCAGCCCGCCCTGATCGCCTCTGTGAATGGCGAGGTCTTCCTCGATATGAAGGTGATCCGTTTCACCCGTGGTGACTCCAAAACAATCCTCAACCGGTTTGCCTCAGGCCAATCCATTCTGGTGACAGAAAGCTTCTCGCTCCGGCATCAGGTCGATGCAGGGGACCGAATCAAAATTAACACCCCGCAGGGGGAAAGAGATTTTTTAATCTCCGGCGTCTTCTACGATTACTCAACCGACTGGGGAATGATTCTGATGGAAAGGAACCTCTTTCAGTCCCTCTGGAATGACGAGACCTTCCATAGCGCCGGAATCTATCTGAAGGAAGGAGCCTCTCTCGACTCGTTTAAAGAGATGATCCGCGAGAGATTCTCAAAACCCTATCAACTCTTTGTCGTCTCTCATCGTGAGTTACGAAATGAGATTCTTAAGGTCTTTGACCAGACCTTCGCCATCACCTATGCCCTCGAATTGATCGCTATCTTCGTAGCCATCCTCGGAATCATCAACTCATTAAATGGACTGGTGATCGAAAGGCAGAGAGATATAGGAATTCTCAGGTCAATTGGCGGACTTCGGAGTCAGATTCAGAAGACCATCCTGATCGAGGCAGGATTGATCGGCTTCTTCAGCCTCATCCTCGGCCTCCTCTGCGGCTTCTTACTCTCCCTCCTCCTCATCTATGTGATCAATAAGCAGTCCTTTGGATGGACCATCCAGTTCACCGTCCCTGTGATGAGACTGGTCGAGTTCTGGGCGATGGTGATGGTTGCCTCTCTGATCGCAGGCTTCATCCCTGCCCGCAGGGCCGCCAGACTAAATCCGGTAGACTCATTGAGGATGGAATAGGAATGAGTTATGAGTTAGGAGATATGAGGTGAAAATAACCAATTACCAAGCACTAAATAATGACCAAATCCCAATGACCGAAATTTTCCCCTCACCCTTTCCCTCTCCCCCCATGGGGAGAGGGTGGGGAGAGGGGGCATGGTTATTTGGTCATTGATGATTGGAGCTTATTTGGAGCTTGGAATTTGGTGATTGGAATTTAAATCAGCATCCTATTTTGCAGAGAGGTGAACATGGGAGAGAGTATCTATCAAAACTTGGCAAGGCACTTGTCGTCGCTGGGTATGGGATATCCTCAGAAAGAGGAGCTCCTTGAAATCCTCAGGGAGAACTTCACCCCCCAGGAGGCGGAGGTGGCATTAGCAATTCCCACGAAGACGATCCCTTTTGAGCCTGCTCTTGTATCAAAAATCGCGCCTCACCTGAATATCCCAAAAGATGAATTGGAGCAGATCCTATCCAATCTGGCTCAGAGAGGCCTTCTCTATTCTAAACGGATGAAGGATCGAGAGATGGGATATGCCCTCCAACAATTCGGATATGGCTTTCCTCAGACCTTTTTCTGGAAAGGGGTGGACACCCCGAATGCAAAGAAACTTGCCGACCTGGTCGTCCGCTATTCCCGGAGCGAACAACTCCAGGAAGCCTATGGGGAGACCGAGACGAAGGCTTTCCGATATGTGCCGGCGATCCCTTCCCTCGACCCCGAAAGCCACGCTGTCTTTCCTTTTGAGATGATGGAAGAACTGATTAAAAAAGTCCGTAAGATTGCCCTGGTCCACTGCCCCTGCCGGGCAACGGCCCATCTGATCGGCAAAAAACGCTGTGATCATTCCCTCGCAAACTGTATCAAGTATGATGAGCTGGCGGAATATCTGATCGATAAGGACATCGGAAAAGAGATCACAAAACAGGAAGCCCTTGATATCATTAAAAAGTCTGAGGAGGCAGGTTTGGTTCACATGGTTGACAATGCCAGAGAAGGAATCAAACACACCTGCAACTGCTGTGGCTGCTGTTGTTGGTCCGTGGGAACGATACGGAGAAAGAAAATTCCAAGGGATGTCCTGATGGCTACTTACTTTCTCAGAGAGACGGATCAGGAGTTATGCACGGGCTGCGGGGCGTGTGTTGATATTTGTCCTGTCAATGTGATCCGGATGGAAGGCGACTTCCCTGTAGTGGATAAAGAATGGTGTATCGGCTGCGGAGTCTGCGCCGTCCCCTGCCCCACTTCAGCCGTAAAACTGATGAGAAGGTCCGACACCCTCCCTCCGAAAGACTTTAAGGAATTGCACAAACAGATTTTAAGGGAGAGGAAATGGCAATAGGTAGTGTCGGCATTTATTGCCGACGTCGAAATACTCGGACGTTACAAAAGGAAAATGAAATAAGAGGGTTCTATGTCTCTTGACAACGGTTGGCATTATAAGCGCTAGGTATTCTCTGTTATATATTTACATGGATTCTCAACTCTGTTTTCCTTGATCCATTTCTCGTAATCTGAGTAAATCTTATCAATTAGATCCTTTATGATGGGGGCACCGATGAAGACCTCAATGTGAATTCTCTCCTTTTCAATTCTCTCTTGTTCCACCTGATTCCTGTACCTTTCATGGTCAAATGGACCCCATTTCTCTTCCAGCTCCTTCTTTAACTCCTCCCAAGGAATCCCGGCCCTTTTTACCCTACCAATTTCATGTTCTTTCAGTCTTTCATCCAGTATAGATCCCAATGGATCTTCTTTTCTGCTGTATCCAGGTTCAGGGATGTTGTCATAATCCAAGATTGGCTGACCGAATGCCTCTGCCATCATTACCCATGAGTTTCGTAGCTCCTCTATATTCTCTCCGAATGGCTCTACTGGTTCTTGGGTGATGGATCCAACATAACCTTTCTTACCATAGTATGCCTCGTGGATAGCATACGTGTAATTCACTCTTTCTTTTTTGTCTTCAGGGTCAATCCAAGTATTCTTTTTCCGTACAACCCGATAATTCCACATATCTTAATCTCCTAGGGGCAAAATTAGACGTTGAAAGTTAAAATTTAACGTCTGACCTGAGCAGCCCGCCGAAGGCGGGCCCGTTCCAAGGAAGGATTAGAGCGCACTTTAGAGCAGCACATCTCTGAACCTTGTATCTCCGTCGCACCATGCGAGGTACAGGGTAGGGTTTTCAAACGAGGGTGCCTTGTAGACAAAGGGGACGATTTCCACGGCCTTCATGGCAACTCGAAACACCTCAAAGTCACCGCGCCTTGCCTCGGGGGTGGCAAAGGCGTGTACGAGCATCACGGCGCTGGCTGCATGGAACTCGCGAGCGGTGAGAAGCGCCGACACCGTGCGATGGATCAGCTGATAGCGAATGTTGTCGTCGAATGCTTCGGCTTTGAGTAACTCGTGGAGATACTCAAGTCGAGCGACTTGGCCTGCGGAGGCAGAGGCTCGCTTCTCTCGAAGGAGAGGACCAAAGTCCTCCGAAACCTTCGCTTCGACGCAGATGACGCAGAGACCAAAGTCGTTGCGGCAGATCGCCAAGACATCGGTGTTTGAAGTTGTCTCGCCGCCCTTCAATGCCACTTGCCACTCGGGCATGGCCGCAAGCAGCCGCTGACCGACCAACAACGGCTCGCGGGATGATTCAAGGAGGGCTGAAATCTCAAGGGGAAGTTGCTTGGCCGCGTGTTCCCAGGCCGCGGCAGCGGTCATCGCTGACGCCCCCTTCTTCCAGTGAAGCTTTGGCTTCGCAAGCAAGTGTTGCCAGTCGCTTCCGTTCTTGGTTGGTACGAAGACGCGTTTCATGGTGTGTGCGTGCTTTGCCCTCTAACGAGCCTATAGAAAAACTCAACCACTACGATTAAGGGGTGATTTTCTGGGGTCTCCTTGACCCCTTTCTATCATGAGATCGTCGTATACAGAGCAACCTGAGGGGTTGCATTTTCTTCCAACTCGCCAGATTCGGGCGAGATTGACTTTTCCTACAGACTCAACGGGGAAAATCAGCCGCCGCTGCAAGCGATCATCTTTATTTTTTGAGCCGTTCAATTTCCTGCTCTATCTCAGCAATTATTTCTTTGTTCCTAATCTCTTTTCTTTCCCCGACCTTGAATGAGAAAATGTAGAAAACCTTTCCGCCGTATTGCTTTGTAAACTTTTCATGAGTTTTGAGCTGTAGTTCCTTTTCCTTAAAAATTTGTGATAACTGTATTCCTTGATTGACCGGTTTTATTTGTATCCCGACATAGCTGTCTTTGATTCTTATGAAGAAATCAACATTAAAAAGTCTGTCCCATTCGTCAGGAGCAGGTTCAATCTTAACCTGGAGTTCTTTTTCCAACTGTCCGTAGATGGTCTTAATCTCGGTCATGTAACCATCGAATGTACGGTCAATGACCAACTGAACCATGTAGTCAATACAGTCTCGCTCCGTGATTTCTTCCACTTCGGCCTGAATAACTTCGGTTATCTTGACATAAAGCTTCCTGCCGAGTTCTTCTAGATGTTCCTTTGGCCGGACGTTCTTAAAGTAATAATCACGCCATTCATCTATTGTCCTTGGCGCACACTGCCTGATGCTCTCGGAAGTTGGACCGACGTTCCTTTTGAAGTTCAACTGAAACCGATTCATCGCGCTGTTTAGAATCCATTCCTTAGCCATGTCTGGCTCCGAGTTTTAGGAATTTATCCTTGTATTTGAAATCAACAGAGCAGTCCACCTCTGCAAGCCCTTCCTTTATGAGATGTGCATTGAGAAATGTTTTGTTTTTTAAATAGATATAACAAAGCAGGCGATTCTCATTATCGTGCTTTTGACTATCAAATTTCAGAAATACTTTTTGTCCCTTCGTTTTTTCAGTAATGAAATTAATTGCCAAACCATGCAATGCCTTATTCTCTCTTACTCCGATAAGACGGACAAGCAATCCATTGCTGAGTCTAATCAACTCAGGGCTGATCACTTCCTTAACCGAGTAATACTCTTCGCGCTGCCCGCTGTTTTCGTCAATTCTGGAGCCGAATTGAAGCTTTTTTGGATCAATCTTCTTGTCAAGTTTATGAGGATCTTTGAAGATATAGGGCAGCCTTGCAATGTCCTTGTTCAAGTCGGTTTTGATATTGTCTTTCAAAAAAATGTATTCTGTTCCGAAAAGATCGGTTTGTTCGATTTGCAGCTTTTTTCTGATGGTTGGAATAAAGTTCTCGTTAATTTCATAACCGATTGAATGCCGCCCAAGGTTGCGGGCAGCCATTGAAGTCGTACCACTGCCGAGGAAGGGATCAAGAACCGTATCCCCTGCAAAAGCAAACATTTTGATAAGCCGGCCAGGCAGTTCTTCTGGGAACATTGCAATATGCCCTTCCTGTTTAGCGCCTGCAAAATACCAGTGGCCTGAAAAATAAATATTCCAATCTTCCTTCGATATTACAGACCGTTCTTTTTGTTCCTGGGTTGGTTTTGGCGAGATGCCTTGCTTTTTAAACAACAGAATAAACTCATAATCGAGTTTCAGAATTCCGTTGCGGGGATAAGGAAAACTTCCCATGATGGTCGCTCCGCCTGTTGTATTGGTCGTCGTCACTTTTTGCCAGATGATCGCCCCCATGTAGTCAAACCCAATTGTCTCGCAGAATTTAATGATTTCGGTTCGAATCGGGATTACCTTGTACCGTCCATAATAAACCGAGCGGGCGAACTGGTCCCCGATGTTTATGCAAAGCCGGCAGCCTGGGTGCAAAACCCGGTGGCATTCCTTCCAGACAAGGCTCAGATTATTGATATAGCTCTCATAAGTCTCATGGTATCCGATTTGATCGTTTGTCCCGTAATCTTTAAGCTGCCAGTATGGGGGTGACGTAATGATCAAATGAACCGATTCATCGGTCACCAGGTTCATTTGTCTGGAATCTCCATGAATTATTTTGTGTATGGTTTTCATTTTTGTAATTTATTGTAGCTTAAATCAGGTGTGTATGTAAATCGGTTGTTATCGACAACGCAAAGTTCACCGGGAGCCCGCAGTTTCGGCGATCCGGTGAAGCCGGTGGTTCGGTGGATTCTCTCAGAATCACGCCCCACCCTTGGCGCCGTGAATTCTACTAAAAATCTCAAGCAGATTTGCGGACTTAATGTCTGAGGCATCGATATAGTATACTTCATGGATCTTTTTGTGAATATCAGAAAGCTCCATCTCCTCCAAGCCAGTGAAGTCATAGAGGCTGGATTCATCGCTGATCAAATACTCCCGTGGCTCTAAACCGAAGATCTTGTTCATGAACTCTTCAGAAATCTCATGAAACCCATCGATTCCTGTTGTTGGAGCAAATTCGATACGCTTGCCCTTAAACGGTCCGTTGGAGATAACTCGTGAATCATTTTTCATTTTTTCACCGAGCATTATTTTTTAAGTTTCTTCTGTAGATGGGGGAATTATATGCATGTGGGAGGAAGGTGTCAATGTAATTTTGGGAGAGCTCTAAAAAACTACCTTCCGCTCTCTTGATCAGAGATTTCTGAACTTTTACAGAAATCTCTTTGGGTTCAAAACCATTGAATTGTAGATGAGTTTTCGATAGAATAATACAAATTGAACTATTACAAGGAATTGGTGTCGTGTCCACACAGGCCATTGCCCAAGTCGATTTTACGCTTCGACAAGCCTGTTCTCTCCGAGCCAGAGGCTCTTCTGAGCCGGAGGCTGGGGCGGAGCCTGAGCCGGAGGCTGATCAAACCGTTCACCCTTCGAGAGCCTCAGGGCGAACGGAGAGTCGAAGTGTAAATGGTTGGTTTGGGCAACAGCTTGCACACTCTTTCAAATGATTTTCACTTATCCAACAAAATGCGCGAAAAAAAGGAATCTCGTCATTGCGGGAATCCTTTTTATCCTTCTTCTCACTGCTTCAACAACATACGGTGAGGAGTTTCAGCGGGCCCTGCCCGGCAAGGTTTTCTCTTTTCCTCAGGACCATTACTCCCATCCAGAATTTAAAACCGAATGGTGGTATTACACCGGCCATCTCCAGTCCGGGGACAAAAAATCCTATGGCTACCAGCTCACCTTTTTCAGAACAGGTTTAACAAGAGAAACCAAGGCTAAAAAATCGAAGTGGGCGATTCAGGATATCTATTTTGCCCATCTCGCCATAACCGATGAATCGAAGAAGCGCTTTGAATACCGGGAGAAGATGAGCCGGGGAAGTTTTGGGGAGGCAGGAGCCTCAATTTACGGGAGCAAAGAACCTTTCCGTGTATGGATTGACGACTGGTCGGCCGAATTAAAGGGAACCTCTTTACAAACCCACCTCCTCAAGGCCAAAGATAGGGATTTCGGCATCGAACTTATGCTCAAACCAGAAAAGAATCCGGTCATACATGGAAACAATGGCATCAGTCAGAAGGCAGAAGGCGAGGGATACGCCTCTCACTACTATTCGATCACCCGTTTAAAGACCGAAGGGAAGATCTTTTTAAAAGGAAAAGAATTTGCTGTCCGCGGGATGAGCTGGATGGACCATGAATTCGGCTCCAACCAGCTCCGTCAATACCAGATCGGCTGGGACTGGTTCAGCATTCAGATGGAGAATAGAATTGAATTGATGTTTTATCAGGTTCGGCATCAGAATGGGAAACCCGACCCTTATTCCAGCGGAACGATCATCTTTCCTGATGGAAGAAGCGAACATCTCCCACTAAGAGAATTTCAGATCGAAATCCTCGCTCAATGGAGAAGCGAAAAGAGCAAAGCCGTTTATCCCTCGCGGTGGAAGATCAAGGTTCCCCGTTATGGAATCGAATTGAACCTATCTCCAACGATAAAGGATCAGGAATTGATCACCGAGGCCTCCACCCGTGTGACTTACTGGGAAGGAAGTGTGAAGGTTGAAGGGAAGTACCAGGGCAATTCCATCAAAGGAAGAGGCTATGCCGAATTGACAGGATATGCGAAACCGTTTAGTAAAGGAATATGATTTTTTCAAATGGGTAGCGTCTCCATTTACTGGGGGCGAATCGAAAGAATTTCGTCGGCAGTAAATGCCGACGCTACTACTACGTATTCTCAATGTTCTGAAAGAAGGAGGACTCAAGGTGGAACAACTTTTCTATCCGAAATCTGTGGTTGTCATCGGTGTTTCAGAAAGACCGGATAACCTTGCAAGAAATATCGTAGAAAACCTCTTCGAATTTCAATTTAACGGTGAAATCTTCCTTGTGGGAAGAAAAGATACCGTCCTCTTTGGACGCAGAATCCTCACCTCTGTGGATCAGCTTCCCGATGGCATCGATGTGGCCGTCATCCTCACCCCTGCTCAAACCGTCCCGGGGCTCCTAGATGCCTGCGGACGAAAGAAGATTCCCTGGGCCATCATCGAAACCGGAGGATTCAGGGAATATTCGGAAGAAGGAGGCCAGCTTGAACAAACCGTCCTTCAGACTGCCCGAAAATGGGGAATCCGGATCGTAGGACCGAACGGGATCGGAGTCACCAATGTCGATAACGGTTTTGTTGTTCCCTTTGTCAAACTGAAGAGGGGACCGGTGAGCAAAGGCAAACTCTCCATCCTGGCCCAGAGCGGAGGAGTCCTTCTCTCCTATGCGAACCACATGATTAGCGCCAATGTGGGCCTGTCAAAAATGGTGAGCATGGGAAATAAATTAGACCTCAACGAGATCGACTATCTGAAGTATCTGATCGATGATCCAAAGACCGACATTATCGGGCTCTACCTTGAGAGCCTTGAGCGGGGAAGGGAATTGATGGAGATTGCCCACTCCACATCCAAACCTATTATCATCCACAAGGCCAACACCGGAGAGGAAAGCCGCCAGATTGCAAAGTTTCACACCGCGGCCCTGGCCAACGACGACAGGGTCGTGGAGGCCGCCTTGAGACAGGCCGACATCATTCGCACAAAAGATTTCCGATCCTTTGTGAATGCCGTGAAGATCCTCTCTCTGCCGCCCTGCAAAGGGAAAAACCTGGTGATCATCTCTCGCTCCGGAGGGATCGGTGTGGTGGCTGCGGACTCTGCAGAACGGCACGGATTTCGACTTCTCCCCCCTGACCCAAAACTCCAGGAGCAGTTCCATAGTCTCTTTCGGGCAAAGGTGATCCAGCCCACCAATCCACTCGATCTCGGAGATCTCTTCAACTTCGAGCTTTACACCAGTATCCTCGAACAGGCTCTTAGATTCCCGATGGTCCATGGAATTCTTTTCCAGCACGGGGCAACGGCTGAGGAGAAAGAGCCTTCCAGAAAATTTGTCCAGGCTGTCAAGGAACTCTCTTTCCGTTACCAGAAACCGGTCGCCCTTCAATACAACACCGATGAGGAGGAGCTGGCTTATATCAAGAGGGCCCTCGACTATCCCATCTTCACTGAACCTGAAGATGCCTTAACAGCCCTGGCCATCTCAAGGGATTACTACCGTAGATTGACAACATCGAAGGAAGAATCTCCTTTCTATCCCATTGATAAGAGCCGTGCTGCTCTGGTTCTTCAAAAAGCAATTGGAGAGAAAAGGGATCTCATTCTTCCAGAAGCAATGGAATTGCTCCAGGCATGCGGCATTCCCGTTGCTGACTACGAGTTGGTTTATCGAAAAGAAGATTTGCAACAGGCCCTTGGGAAAACTGGATTTCCCGCAGCCATGAAGGTCATCTCTCCGGAAATCTCACACAAATCGGATGTGGGCGGAGTGGTTCTCCATATCGATTCTCTGAAAAAGGCGGAAGAGGCCTATGATAAAGTGATGAGCCTGAATCCGGGGAATAGGACCGGCGTGTTTCTTCAAAAGATGATCTCCGGTGGAAAGGAAGTTATCCTGGGGGCCAAAAGAGATTCCTCTTTCGGGCCGGTTGTCCTCTTTGGCCTGGGTGGAATCTATGTGGAAGTTTTGAAGGAGACCTCCCTTCGGGTGGCTCCCATCAATCGCTCCGAGGCAGAGGAAATGATCTCTGAATTGAGAGGGGCCCGCATCCTCAAGGGGATGCGGGGGGAGCAGCCATCGGACATCGAGGCGATCATTGAAATGCTTCTCAGGCTCTCCCAGTTGATGGTGGACTTTCCAGAAATCGAAGGAATTGACATCAATCCGTTGATGGCATTGGAGAAGGGGGCAATAGCCGTGGATGCCCGCATCGTTTTGACCAGATAGGTCAAAAGGAAAATTCCAATCACCAAATCCCAATTTCCAAATAAATTTCAATAACCAAATGCTCAATATGTCATGCCGAACTTGTTTCGGCATCCCAATAAAACCTATCAAAAGCGAGACCCTGAACCAAGTTCAGGGTGACAATGAGAGATTATTTCAGCAACCTGCTGGTTATTATTTGGTTATTGGTGCTTGGTGCTTGGAATTTAGAATTAGATTCCCAAATTCTCTCCTACCAGAATCACGGCCACATCGATGCGCGCCGGTTTTTTGGCCAGGGTGACGGAGCCTCCCACCCCGACTGTCGCTCCATCCGGTATCTGCTTCATCACCTCTTCGCAGGCGGATTTGGAATCCGGAACAAAGACGGCCTCGAAGTTATTCTTCTTCAATGCGTTAATTGTTCTTTCGACCTGCTTCTCCTGAAACCACTGCTGCCACTGCTCCATATTTTCTTCCTCCTTTTTTAGGTATTGCTTAGAAAATAAACCTATTATCTCCCTCTCCCTCGGTGGGAGAGGGTAAGGGTGAGGGGGCAAACGACCTATCCACCCCCACCCTCACCCTCCCCCATCAAAGGGGGAGGGGATTGTTTAGAATCAATTTTCATCGTTCGATGGCGACGTTCCGTTATGAAGGATTGCCATAAAAAATAAACGTATTTATATTTCTAAACCGAATATTGATTTAAGTCAATGATCTGTCATAGGATGTTGCGATATTCTGGTTTGTATATGCGGCTGTATTCAAGTTTTTCGGCCACCCGATCATCTTCTGAATTCTGGACAACCTGGGGGTCGAGTGTTACGATAAAATTAGGGGATCTCTTAAAAAGGAGGCGTCTTATGGCCGAATATAAAAGGGATGAAAAAGTCGCTTTCAACGGAAAAAAGGTGGAGATTTTGGGCTCCACTTTTGAGGAGGGAAAACCAGAGACCCCGATGAACTGGAGAAAAAAATTGAGAAATCGGGAAGAGATACTTGCCTATCTCAAGACAGGGGAACGTTACTGGTTCAGTGACGAATGGGTTGGCAGTGAGAAACGGAAGACAAAGGCCTAACAGGCTGCTGAAAAACGGCCATCTGCGGCGTTGCCCTCATCCTTCGTCATTGCGGCGTACATTCAAGTACGCCTCATTCCTCAGAATTTCGGGCGCCTTGCATCTGGCCATTTTTGAGCAGCCCTAGAAAACTGGCTTTTTTCAGTAACCCGTAAAATGAATGAATAGAAGGAGGTAAGTCCCGTGGCATTTCAAATTCCCCAGATCACCTACTCAGGTAAAATTAAAGAGGTCACCCTCGGAAAAGGGCCTAAGGCGGTGACCGTCGGAGGGGAAAATTCCTACCCCTTTCATCTTTTCGAAGGAGAGATACCCCACCCTCCCCGGATAGCCATGGAGGTATACGATATTCCTCCTGAAGATTGGCCGGAGACAGCCCTTGAACCGTTCAGGGATGTGGTCCATGATCCGGTTGCCTGGGCGAGGAAATGTGTTGAAACCTACGGAGCAGAACTCATTGCACTGCAACTCGTCAGCACAGACCCAAATGGTCTAAACCGGCCCGCCGAGGAAGCGGTGGAGACCGTCAAAAAGGTCGCCGCTTCAATAGGGGTTCCCTTGATCGTATGGGGAAGCGCAAATGTGGAGAAGGATGGGGATGTCCTTCGAAAGGTAACTGAGGCCTGTGATGGGATGAACCTCATCATCGGGCCGGTTGTCGAAGGCAATTACAAGCAGATCGGCGCAGGGGCCATTGCATACAGACATACGGTCATTGCCTCTTCTCCCATCGACATCAACCTCGCCAAACAGCTTAACATCCTCCTCGGAAACCTGGGAATTCCTGACAGTCAGATCATAGTCGATCCGACAACAGGTGGATTGGGTTATGGAATCGAATATACCTATTCGGTGATGGAAAGAGACAGGATGGCGGCCCTCAGCCAGCAGGACGAGAGACTCCAGTTCCCCATCATTTGCAACATGGCGAGAGAGGTATGGAAGACAAAGGAGGCCAAGTCATCGGCTGAAGAGGCCCCTGCCTTAGGCGATCCAAAAAAGAGGGGCGTCCTCATGGAGGCTGTAACTGCGGTTACCCTCCTTCTGGCAGGAGCGGATATTCTTGTCATGAGACATCCCGAAGCGATCAAACTGGTTCGGGAGGTGATTTCGGAATTTATGGTGAAGTAACTTAGAAAATGGATATCAATTTGGCGGCTTGAAAAAATCTTTTAAAATCCCTCCCCACCTCCCTTTGCCAAAGGGAGGAGAAAAAATATCCCCCTTTTGACAAAGGGGGATAAATGGGGATTAGATAACCTTAGCCAAAACTCCATCTTCCATGGAATAAATAAGGAGGAATCCATGTCCGATATAGAAAAGAAGAGCATTGATCCAGCAACGATAAAGATGTTGAAGAAGGCGCAGGCCGATGGTTGTGAAACGATCTTTGACAGGGCCGATGCCATGAAACCCTGTCCCATCGGAGCAGAGGGAAGCTGTTGTAAAACTTGTGTCATGGGGCCCTGTCGTGTTCCCGCTCCCAAAAAGAAGGGAGAGGAGAAGACCCGAAGGGTGGGGCTCTGTGGCGCAACCGCAGAGACGATCTCTGCCCGCAATTTTGCACGGATGGTGGCTGCAGGCACGGCCGCCCACTCCGATCATGCGCGAGGTGTTACCGAAGTCTTTCTGGCCACCGCCAAAGGCAAAGTTCCCGGCTTTGAAATCAAGGACGAACAGAAACTCCTTCAACTGGCAATGGACCTCGGGGTTGAGATCGGAAACCGATCTGTGCGGGAGATTGCCATCGATGTGGGCGAGAAAGCTCTATCTGAATTCGGACGCCAGGAAGGGGAAATCCTCCTTGCCAAAAGGGCTCCCCTCAAAAGGCAGGATATCTGGAGAAATCTGGGAGTCATGCCACGGGGGATCGATCGGGAAGTAGTGGAACTCTTGCATCGAACCTGCATGGGAGTCGATCAGGAATATAAGGATCTTCTCTATTCAGCCGCCAGGTGCGCTTTAGCCGATGGATGGGGAGGCTCGATGATCTCCACCGAACTCCAGGATGTCCTTTTCGGAACCCCGGTCCCTGTCTACGGAAAGATCAACCTCGGCGTCCTTAAAAAGGATGAGGTCAATCTGGTCATCCACGGGCACGAACCCCTTCTCCCTGAGATCATCGTCGGAGTGTTACAGGATCCCGAAATCCAGAAGGCCGCCCGATCCGTGGGAGCAAAAGGAATCAATCTCACGGGAATGTGCTGTTCTGCCAATGAGGTCCTGATGCGCCACGGGATTCCAGTGGGAGGAAATTTCTTGCAGCAGGAATTGGCGATCGTCACCGGTGTCGTCGATGCTATGGTGGTCGATGTTCAATGCGAAATGCAGTCCCTCGCCCAGGTCGCCAAATGCTACCACACCAAGCTCATCACCACCTCGCCCAGGGCCAGGATCGAAGGAGCCATGCACATAGAATTTGACGAACATCATGCTCCCGATGTGGCGAAAAAGATTTTAATGGAGGCCATTGAAAACTTTAAGAACCGTAAATCGAATGTGGACATTCCTTCCGAGACGACCGACACGGTCGTGGGATTCAGCCATGAGACGATCAATTACCTCCTGGGCGGCATGTTCCGGGCCTCTTACCGGCCTCTCAACGACAATATCATCAATGGCCGCATTCGTGGCATTGCAGGCGTGGTGGGCTGTAATAACGCCCGCGTCACGCATGATGATCCCAACTTCACCCTCATCAAGGAGTTGATCAAGAACGATGTCCTCGTCCTCGTCACCGGTTGCAGCGCGATGGCCGCGGGCAAAGGCGGCCTTCTCACCCCGGAAGCCGCAAGGCAATATGCCGGGGACGGTCTGGCTTCTGTCTGTGAGGCAGTCGGCATCCCGCCCGTTCTCCACATGGGCGCCTGTGTGGACAACAGCCGGATTCTGATGGCGGCCACGGCCGTGGTCAAAGACGGAGGCCTCGGAGACGATATCAGTGACCTTCCTGCAGCCGGTGCGGCCCTCGAGTGGATGAGCGAAAAAGCGCTCGCCATCGGCCACTATTTTGTGGCTTCAGGGGTCTTCACCGTATTCGGCGTAACCTGGCCGACCACAGGAAGTGAGGAGGTCACCAAATTTCTCTTCGAGGAATTTGAAAACAGTTTAAAGGGAAAATGGGGATTCGAGCCCGATCCAATAAAAGCGGCCAAACTGATGATAGAGCATATCGATAAGAAGCGAAAAGCCCTCGGCATCGATAAGGCCAGGGACCGCGTTCTCTTCGATATGGCCAAGCGAAGAGAACTGGATGCCGCTTAATAAATAATACCCCTATAAATCTCCCCTCCCTTGGCGGGAGGGGATAAAGGGGAGGGGGATAATTCCCCTGTTCACCCCCACCCTCGCCCTCCCCCGTTGAGGGGGAGGGAATTTGTCTATATTGACATCGTTTATTTGAGATTTGGTGATTGGAATTTGATTTAATTAATGGAGGTTCGCCTGTGTCCAAAATCATTGCTTCTGCCGCTATCAGAGGAGCTCATAAGATTGTCGAAAGGGCTGAGAAGAAGTATGAAGAGGCTTTGAAGAAATGGGGGCCCAATCAGGAGGTGGGCTTTCCCAATACGGCCTACTATCTGCCCATCATCTACGCCATCCTCGGAGTCCCCATACAGAAATTGGGGGATGTGAAACCCGTTCTCGAAAGAACCAGATCCCTTCTTCCTCCTCCGGTCAAAGAAAGGGTGAATCTCCCTTATTTAGGCCCGGCGCTCGACGCGGGAATGGCTGCCTTCTTCGCAGAAGAGATCATTGAAGCCATCCGCTACCTGGAGCATCCGAACTTCTATACGAAGCAGGAAGACCCCTTGCCTGATAACATCTGGCTGGGCGCAGCCGATGATGTGATCTTTCGTAAACGCGGGGTCGAATTTGTGGATGGCACTGCGCCTGGATTTGCCGCAATCGTGGGCGCCGCGCCCTCGCCCGAGATTGCAAAAAAGATCGCAACAGAGCTTCAAGAAAAGAACCTCTATGTTTTTATGTGCGCCGAAAATGAAGGAAAACGTTTTTCCGAACAGTTGGTAGAGGCAGGAGTCCAGATCGGGTGGCCCACGAGGCTGGTCTCTTTTGGCCCTGATGTTTCAGCCGCTGTCTTTGCCATTGGCTTTGCCTGCAGAGTTGCCATGGCCTTTGGCGGAGTCAAGCCGGGTGACTTCCGAAACAATCTGATCTATAACAAGGACCGCACCTTTGCCTTCGTCATGCCACTCGGATTTGTTTCGGATGAATGGTATGCCAATGCCGCTGGCGCCATCAACTGGGGATTCCCGACAATCGCAGATACCCCCATTCCGGAAATTCTGCCGACAGGCGTCTGCACTTATGAGCATGTCGTTTCAAACATCCCCCATGACCAGATCGTTCAGAGAGCCGTAGAGGTGAGAGGGTTAAAGGTGGCTGTCGTCGAAGTCCCCATTCCCGTCTCTTATGGCCCTGCGTTTGAGGGGGAAAGGGTAAGGGGCGAGGATATCGCTATGGAATGCGGAGGAGGAAGAACCCATGCGGTGGAGTGGGTCACCTCCCGTCCCATGGATGAAGTGGAAGACGGCAAGGTTGAGCTCATTGGCCCTGATCTTGATCAGAGTGAATCTCCCGGACGGCTCCCCATTGCCATCGTCGCTGAGGTGGCAGGCCGGCAGATGCAGGAGGATTTTGAACCGATTCTCGAACGGCAGATCCATCATCTCATCAACTATGCCCAGGGCGTGATGCATATCGGTCAGAGGGACATTGCATGGATACGTATTAGCAAGGGGACTGTGGAGAAGGGTTTTCGCTTCTCCCATCTCGGCAAAATCCTTCACGCAAAATTTCACCAGGACTTCGGAGCCATCTTCGATAAAGTCCAGGTCAATATCTATACCGACAAGGAAAAGGTCGATCAGATTCTTGCACAGGCAAGGGAGGTCTACCAGAAGAGGGACATCCGTATCGAAGGGATGACGGATGAGACCATAGACACCTTCTACTCCTGCACTCTCTGTCAGTCCTTTGCGCCCAGTCATGTCTGTGTCATCAGCCCGGAAAGGACAGGGCTTTGCGGCGCTTACAACTGGATGGATTGCAAAGCTTCCTTCGAGATCAATTCCACCGGGCCGAACCAGCCCGTTCCAAAGGGGGAGGTGATCGATCCCAGATTGGGACAGTGGAAAGGCGTAAATGAATTCGTCTATAAAGCCTCCCGCCAGAAGGTTGATCACTATAACTTCTACAGTTTGATGTACGACCCAATGACCACCTGCGGGTGCTGTGAATGTATTGCGGCAGTGCTTCCGATGTGTAACGGTGTGATGACCGTAAACCGCGACTTTCCGGGGATGACTCCCTGCGGGATGAAGTTCACCACCCTGGCGGGTTCGGTGGGAGGGGGACAGGTCACCCCTGGCTTTGTCGGTCACAGCAAGTATAATATTACGCAGAGAAAGTGGCTGGTCGGAGATGGCGGGATCAAGCGGCTCGTCTGGATGCCTAAAATGCTTAAGGATGAGATCCGTGAACGGTTGATCAGACGCTCTCAGGAGATCGGCATTCCGGATTTGATCGATAGGATTGCGGACGAAACGATTGGAACCACCGAAGAGGAGATTCTTCCTTTCCTCACGGAGAAGAACCACCCTGCCCTCTCGATGGATCCGATTCTTGAGTAGAAGTGACTAAAGTGAGCTATACATAGGGACATAAATCTTAACCGGCTTGTCATTCCGGGCTTGACCCGGAATCCAGTGTTTTCCTGGATTCCCGCTTTCGCGGGAATGACATGCTTTGTTGTGATTAAAGGGCTATCCGGCATATGAAAGGAGAGTATCCATGGGTTTAACCGGAATCCAGATATTTAAATTATTGCCTAAAACGAATTGTAAGGAGTGCGGCGTCCCGACCTGTCTCGCCTTTGCCATGAATCTGGCCGCGGGGAAGGCTGAACTCGCCTCGTGTCCTTATGTGTCAGAGGAAGCAAAGGCGATGCTCTCCGAAGCCTCCGCCCCTCCCATACGGCCTCTCACCATTGGCTCAGGTGAAAATGTGGTGAAGATCGGGGGAGAAACCGTTCTCTTTCGTCATGAAAAAACCTTTGTGAACAAACCCGGGTTTGCCATCCTCGTCAGCGATTCCATGCCGGAGACTGAAATCGGAGATCGCCTGAAGCGGTTCAATGAGCTGAGGTATGAAAGAGTGGGGCTAACCCTGAGACCGGAAATGATTGCCATAAAGAATGAATCCGGAGACCCGGTGAAGTTCGAGGTCCTGGTGAAGAAGGTGAAGTCTGAAACGGATGCCGCCCTGATTTTGATGAGTGAAAAGATTGAAGCTTTAACTGCAGGAGTCAGAGTCTCATCCGACCGTGTTCCATTGATCTATGCGGCTACCGATGGCAATCTCGAAGCCATGGCCAATCTTGCCCGGGAGAGCGGATGTCCAATAACGGCAAAGGCCGATAATCTTGAAGCCCTTTCCGGGCTGACGGAGAAACTGATGACCGCAGGCCTCAAAGACCTTGTCCTCGATTCCGGGTCGAGGACGCTCCGCAGGGCCTTCGAAGACCAGGTCTGCATCCGTCGAGCGGCCCTTCTCCAGAAAAACCGCTTTCTCGGATTTCCAACCATCACCTTTCCCTGTGAAATGACGAAAGATCCGATGAAGGAAGCTCTCATCGCCGCAACCTTTGTGGCAAAGTATGCTGGAATTATCGTCCTGTCAGACTTCCGGGGAGAAACCCTTTTCCCCCTTCTTGTTGAACGGCTCAATATCTACACCGACCCTCAACGGCCCATGACGATGCAGGAGGGGATCTATCCCATCGGCAATCCCGGAGAGGATTCTCCTGTGCTGGTCACCGTCAACTTTTCCCTGACCTACTTCATCGTTTCCGGTGAGATCGAATCGAGCCGGATTCCAAGCTGGCTTCTGGTGATGGATACCGAAGGGCTCTCCGTTCTCACGGCCTGGGCCGCCGGAAAATTTGTTGGAGATTCGATCGGCACTTTCATCAAAAAGAGCGGCATCGCTGATAAAGTGAAGCACCGGCAGGTGATCATCCCTGGAGCGGTGACGGTTGTCAGCGGCGACCTCGAAGAAGAACTCGGTCCGGAATGGAAGGTTAAGGTCGGTCCAAGAGAGGCCGCCCACCTCCCCGCCTTCCTTAAAATGGGACCATAAAGTGAAATCACTCTCCTCTTTCCCTCTCCCCTGGCGGGAGAGGGCGAGGGTGAGGGGGACAAGGAGACTCCATGATCCTCATCGGTGAAAATCTTAATGTGATCATTAGAAAGATCGGGACCGCGATGAAAGAAAAGGACCCCAAGCCCATCCAGGAGATGGCCATTGCTGAAGCCAGCGCCGGCATCGACTATCTCGACATCAACCTCGGCCCTGCGAGAAAGGGCGGGGGAGAGTTGATGGAGTGGGTCGTTAAAACCCTTCAGGAAGTGGTGGATACCCCCCTCTATCTCGATACCATCAATGCAGAAGCCATTGAGGCAGGACTCCGTGTCTATAAAAATAAAAAGGGAAAGGCTGTGATCAATTCGATTATGGCCCGCCCTGAAAGCATGGAGGCCAAATTCCCTCTTGCTCAAAAGTATGACGCAGGGATTGTCGCCCTCCTCTGGGGACCTTCCGGTCTTCCCCGCGACGCAAATGAAAGAGGCGTGCTGGCCGCCGAACTGATGCAAAAGGCCATGGAATTTGGCATCCCGAATGAAGATATCTGGATCGATCCCATCATCACCCCGATCACCAGCCCCCAGAGCCAGGTTCAGGTCCCGGGCTGCATCGAATTTATGAAGATGTTCAAAGACCTCCAGGAGATCGCCCCTGGGATCAAGTCAACCTGCGGACTCTCGAATGTCTCCAACGGCGCTCCGGATAAGTTAAGACCCATCCTCAACCAGACCTATCTCATCATGATCGAACGATACGGAATGTCCTCAGCCATCATCGATGCCTTCGATGAGGAAATCAAGAATTTTGCAAGAGGAAAACGGGAGGATTTGAAAAAATTAATCTATCGCGTGATGGACAAAGATCAAATCGACCTAAAATCCTTAAGCAAAGAAGAGGCCGATTACGTAAAAACCACAAGAGTCCTGATGGGCCAGATCCTCTACTCCGACTCCTGGCTGATTAGCTAATCCATTTTATCCGATCATTGCGGAAAGGTTTAACATAAAGTTGAATGACCAAATATTATGGATGGGGCGTGATGGCGACAATGGTGATTTGTTTGCGTCCTGGACCATAATACCAGAAAATCCGATATGCTGACGGCGTGCTCTGTTGGGCATAGGCTTCGAAAACCTTCTCTCCATTTGGTCCTCTCAGTGAAGTAAACTCGTGGGTGTTCAAGGAAGGGTGCCTCAAGTTGGTCTCCATAAATCCAAGTGTTTTTCTTACTGCTTTTAAAATATTCTTTTGGGCGGGATTGTTTTCGATCTCCATTAGATCTTCATCGGCCTGCGGAGTAAAAATAAGTTCAAACATAGGGCTTTATTTTGCATGCCTTGCAAATGAACCGCGTTTAATTGTCCCTTTCTGCGATAGTCCTGTCTTAACCTTTTTTAAAGCGGTCTCATTTTCGTAAAGCCAGACCTCTCGCGCTGGAATTTCCACCATAGGCTCCAAAATAATCTTTTCATTCTCCTTGTAAGCTCTTACAGAACTGACCTTTTTATCCGGAAAGAGTTTCGTTAAGGAGATCCTATTTCTTGAATCAACGGTAAGGTTTATCGCTCCCATGTTTCCTCCTATCTGCTTATGTACCCATCGTAGTTCACAAATGGGATAATTGTCAAGTGGGAATACCCATCAAAGCAGAGATTTCCCTTTTCCTCTCCTGTTCGATGAACAAATTTTGTCTTTGCATTCGTACACCTTTTAGGGTATCTTTTGATCGTCCCTGCTTTATATTTATGTCTACCAACAAATTAGTGCCAGGCAACGGGGGAGGTGAAGGTCGAACCTTCAAAATATTTTTTAAAAAGGAGACTGCCCGCACCGACAAATAACTTTGAGAAATTTTGTCATTATATGCTTTAAATCTGTTATAATTTACAAAAGGTTAATGAGCAAGGAGGCTTCTTATGGCTGTAATACGGTATATCCTGAGTGGGTATGTGGAACAGGTAATGGCCCAAGCGGTCTATGATAAGCTTGAAGACGGCACATTTGCCGGCGGGATCCCCCCATGTAAAGGAGTTATAGCATTTGGAAACACTTTGCGTGAATGTGAGGATGAGTTGCATTCAGTACTTGAAGACTGGATTTTTGTAGGATTAAAACTTGGACACCCTCTGCCAGTCATAGGAGGAATTGATTTAAACAGGGAGCCAACCCGTGAGCAAGTGGACGCCATGTAGGCGCAGAGATTTCATTCATCGATTGCGACAACTTGGTTTTGACGGGCCTTTCTCAGGCACAAGGCATCAGTTCTTGGTTTACAAAACACATCGTCTTGCAATTCCTTCTAACACAGAATATTCCATCCCTCAACTTCGCATGATGATTCGGGAGATAGAGGAAATATTAGGCCGCGAAGTCACTGCTGACGAATGGAATTATCTATAATAAATGTTTTTTATTCCTCATTATATATTTGCCCGCAGCAGTAGATAACAGAGTGTTTATGGTTAACACCAAAAAGCTCCGTCTTTCTTAATCACTCGAAATCGATGAGCGGTCATCGGGAACGTAGGCGTCCGGAGGAAAAGTCCTTCAGATTGAGAAGATCACCCTCAAGGATGGCGACCCGATCTATGCCGGAAAGGTCGATCTGGGAGGCCGGCAGGAGAACTTCTTTTCAAAATTGGTAAGCCGCCGGGCCGTCTGTGATATCTGCCATGACACCTTTTTCATTTATACCTTTGATTCAACGGAAAAAGTGGTTGCTATCTTTCCTGTTCAATTAACTAAAATCGATAATCTCCATTGGACAGAGGAGGATATCAAGAAATTGAAGAGCCGGACCATCGGCCAATCGATCCTCAAACCTTTCACCTTCGACGCAAAAGTCGATTCCATTTCAGGGGCAACCGTCACTGTTCAAATCTTTAGCCGTCCCCCCTTGCCCTTAGACCAAACCGGCTTCCTTGCCCTAACTGACAACGTTCAGGACATCGTTTACTCAAAAAATGGTCACGACATCGTTAACTCGAAGCTTTGAGGCTTTGTACATTATGATGCCGTGACCAGCATCATCGG
>Ga0207951_100367_pt1 | contig 23750 bp, 24 predicted proteins | sample Subbio12Aug_8Bad_FD_184830 | JGI IMG/M metagenome (GOLD analysis project Ga0207951, IMG submission 184830) | Serpentinite rock and fluid subsurface biosphere microbial communities from McLaughlin Reserve, California, USA - CR12Aug_8Bad (SPAdes) | ecosystem: Environmental > Terrestrial > Deep... | reverse complement strand
AAAGTCAAGCTCTAATTTAGCATCTTTTCTGTTATTATTTTTAGGGCATAGTCAGAAAAAGCATAAACACTTTTATTTACAAATGGTTATGCATCGCGGTAAACTTTAAGTAGGAAACTCGGGCTAGGAGGCGTGGAGGGCAGCCAGACCCATGCGAAAGAGACGGCAAAGGCCCTTTCCGAGATGGACCCCGACTATGTAGGAGCGCTTTCATTGATGATCGTTCCCGGAACTCCTATCGAGAGGGAGATCGATGCGGGGAAATTGATTCTCCCCACGCCCTTTGGGCTGATTCAGGAACTTGAGACGATGATAGAGAATAGCCATATGACCCACTGCTTTTTTGCATCCAATCACGCCTCAAACTACCTCCCCCTCCGCATCCAGCTTCCGGAAGAGAAGGAAGAGGCCCTAAGACGGATCAGGGAAGTCCTCAAGAGGAAGGATCCAGCCTTATTGAGACCGGAATATCTGAGGGCCCTTTAAAGATGGTGGATGGGGAGGTAGGGAGATAGGGGGCAAGAAACGAACGGACACGGTCAACGGACACGGACACGAGATAAGTAGAAGGCAATAGGCAGTAAGCAGTATAGATAAAAGAAGAGAGGAGCTGTTGAGGATGAAAGACTTTGTGGATACAGAGATTCGGGTGAGATATGCCGAGACGGACCAGATGGGGGTGGCTTATTATGCCAATTATCTGGTCTGGTTTGAGGTTGGAAGGTCAGAATACTGTCGGAAAAAAGGATTCCGGTATGCCGACCTGGAGGCGCTGGGGTATCGACTGGTCGTCTCCGATGTCCATTGCAAATACCGAAATTCCGCTAAATATGATGAAACCATTGTCATCCGGACCCGGCTAAAGCGCCTGAATAAAAGGATGATCACTTTCGGATACCAGGTCCTCCATGAAGACAGGGAGGAAGTGATCGCGGAGGGAGAGACTCAGCATATCTGCGTCGATTCGAAGGGAAAAACAAAAAGCCTTCCCGAGAAGTATTTGAATTGTCTCGCCGGATAGTTATGACTCAATCCTAAAGCTGATCTATCCCCGTATTGTTCAAAATGGCTTTATATAATTCCCCCAACCCCCATTGAGGGATTGTCCCACAAGTCCGTTCACGGTTTGACAGGGCCTGTCCTGAGCGAACCGTTCGTCCCTTCGAGAGCCTCAGGGCGAACAGTTTTTCCCCGAATGTCGTGAGCGAAGTCGAAGGAAGGGCTCACCACGAACGGAAAAGGCACATTTAAAATCAATTGCTTAGCCGTTCACCCTGAGCGTGTCGAAGGGACGAACGGCTAATTGTGCCCCAGTCTCTACCAGCAGGCAGGGCTTTACCAAAAGGGGGGCGAGCGATTTAGACACTTAGCGCAATCACATTGACAAAAGATTGTCGATATGCTCAATACAGTTATCGTGTCAGTAGCGCCCTCGTTTATCGGGGGCGCAGCTTTCGTCGGCAATAAATGCCGACGCTACAAAGGATAAAACGTTGATTCACGACTGCCAGAAGGGGCCACCTCTTCCGGGCGAAGTCCCGGAAGAGGCATAGGCCTTTAGACATTTAAATGGGCATCTCCTTGTTTTTTCTATTGAAAATTGTACGACAATGGGGTAATGTTTCCGTAATGATTTGCAGGAAAATTTTAATTTTGAGGCTGAGTGCCGTGGGGGATGTGATCCGAACGCTTCCTGCGGTAAAGGCTATCAAGACAAATTTCCCAGCCGCATCGATCACCTGGATTGTTGAAGAACCGTCAAAAGCCCTTATAGAAAGCCAGCCGGAAGTTGACGAGGTCATTCTTTTTCCAAGACGAAGGTGGTCCGAAGGAATCAGGTCTCTTAAAGGATGGTGGAGGACGATCGGAGAGATTCGAACATTCATTCAATCCCTTCGAAAGAAAAAATTTGATCTCGTCCTCGATTTTCATGGTATTTTGAAGAGCGGCCTCCTTTCTTTTCTTTCAGGCTCTCCTCAACGAATCGGATTTGAGCGAAGGTCGAGCAAAGAAGGAAATTTCCTGTTTTCGAATATCAAAGTAAAACTTCCGAAAGAAAGGATCAGTCGATTTGAGAGAAATTTTAATCTCCTGAAGGGAATAGGGTTAAAGGTTCAGCCTGAGGACTATCCACTCCTTATCCCAGCCGAGGACAGGGAGCGTGTGAAAACATTTTTTGACCAACTCTTCCCTCCGCTTAAGAGCCCTTCCATTGCCATCCATCCCGGAACAAGCCCGAAGACGACATATAAAAGGTGGCAGCCTGACCAATATGCTCAACTGGCAGACCGACTGGTCCGTGAGATGGATGCGATGGTGCTTTTCACCTGGGGTCCGGGTGAACTGGAATGGGTAAAGATGATTCAGAGGAGGATGAAAGAATCTTCCATTCTCGGCCCCCATACCATCTCCCTCACACAATTGGGGGAGGTATACCGGCGCTGCGATCTCTACATTGGGGGAGATACGGGGCCAATGCATATCGCCTCCTTGATGGGGGTTCCCGTAGTGGTCATTTATGGTCCGACAGATCCGGTGTTGAACGAGCCTTTCGGACCCCATAGAAAGGTGATTAAGAATGTTGGATGTAATCCTTGCAGGGATCGCTCCTGCAAAAAACTCAAGTGTCTGGAGGAGATTACGGTCGACGATGTTTTTAAAGCAACAAGAGAGGTTTTATCTATAACTGGTTGAAAATATGTTATAGGTAAATCGAGTGATTCTTTTAAAAGTGGCCTGTAGACGCAGGCTTTAGCCTGCGTTATGAGGCACCCGTTGGATGAAAAAAAAAATCCAAAACCCTCGCACCCTGAAGGGTGCGGCTACTTCATTTAGGTTAATTTTTTTGGGGATAAATAGAGCTATTTACAGAGAGGGTGAGAAGGGAAAAGGAAAGAGCGTTGAAATCCGATTTCAGCAACGTGAATAATATTCTGGTGCGAGGAGTGAACTGGGTGGGAGACACGATCCTCACCTATCCCTCGGTCCAGGGGGTAAAAGAATTGTTTCCTCACTCTCGCCTGACCGTCCTTGCGCCAAATCATCTCGTTGATCTGTGGAAGACATTTCCCTGTGTGGATGAAACTATTCCTTTTCAAAAGAAAAGCGGGGTTGGGTCCGTCTGGGAAGATGTGCAAATCAGCCGCTCTTTGAGGAAAAGGAGGTTCGATCTCGCCCTTATTTTTCCCAGATCTTTCCGCTCCGCATTTCAGATCTATCTGGCCGGGATTCCGATCCGGATTGGTTATCAGGATGAAGGGCGGTCCCTCTTTCTCACCCATCATATTCGACGGAGGGGAGAAGTTCTTCATCTCCATCGTGTCCATTATTATCAAAGGCTGATGGAGCCTTTGGGTCATTTAGAAAGATTTCCTTCTCCCCGGCTCTTTCTCGGGGAGGAGGAACGAGGATGGGCTCAAAAGAGGCTCGAGGAATTGGGTCTTCTGGACGGGAGGCCTCTGATCGGCATCAATCCCGGAGCCGCTTACGGGTTGGCCAAATGCTGGCATCCCGATCGATTTGCTGAACTGGGAAGAAGGCTCTCCGGGAAATGGAAGGCTACTGCGCTTATTTTCGGGAGAGAGGAAGAGCGGGGCATGGCTGACAAAATCTTGAAAAATTTGGGAGGCGGAGGAGTCGATTTCACGGGAAAGACCCGCCTCCTTCAACTGGCCGCTCTTCTGGAACAATGCCGCCTTTTGGTGACGAATGATACCGGAACGATGCATGTGGCTTCGGCAGCGGGGACTCCGGTTGTGGCCATCTTCGGCTCGACGGATCCTGTCGCTACAGGACCCTGGGGAGACGGCCATGTGATTGTGAAAAAAGAGGTTCCATGCAGTCCATGTTTTAAAAGAGTTTGCCCTACTGACCACCGGTGCATGGAACTGATCACCGTGGATGAGGTGGAAGAGGTGGTTAGCAGGAAATTGAAGGAACTTAGATTGTGGTAACACTTTAGTTCTTTGGAAAGATGCATCTAATCCCCCTTCATCCCCCTTTGGTCTCCGACCCAGAGCGGTCTCTGACCCGGAGGGCAAAAGGGGGAAATATTTCTCCTCCCTTTGGTCTCCGACCCAGAGCGGTCTCTGACCCGGAGGGAAAAGGGAGGTGGCCTGCCTGCGCGAAGTCCCGCGCGGCGGGACGAAGGCAGGGATTTCGATATTCGGATTTCGGATTTTTCAACACCAAACTCTGTTATACTCCGGTTATACTGGGTTAGGATGAAATAAGAATAATTGAGTGGATAGGATGGCTGATAAAGTTCCCGTTTCGATTTATGTTTTAACCTTTAACAACCGTCGCACCATTGAGCGATGCCTGAAAAGTCTTCAGTGGGCGGAGGAGTTGGTGGTTGTTGATTCCGGAAGCACGGATGGAACTTATGAAATCTGCCAGCAATATACCAACAAACTCTATCAAAGGGAGTTTCAGGGCCATCGCGATCAATATCAGTATGCGGCAGACCTGACCACACGCCAATGGATCATGTTCGTTGATGCCGATGAAGAAGTCCCTCAGGAATTGGTTGAAGAGATTGGAAGGATGTTAAAGGACGATGCCAAGGGTGTAGATGGTTTTTTTGTTTATCGCCGGACCTACTATCTTGGAAAGTGGATTCGGTATGGGGGATGGTATCCGGACGGTGAAATCCGCCTCTATCGAAGGGATAAAGGAAGGTGGGAAGGCGGGCTTCATGCCAAGATTGTAGTGGGAGGGAAGGTCTCCGATTTAAGGAACAAGTATCTCCATTACACCTATCGGGATATCTCCGATCAGATCCAGACGATTGATAAATACTCCCGGATTGCAGCTGAAGATATGGCTCAGAGAGGAGAGAAATTCAGCTTTTTCAAACTCCTCTTTCATCCGCCTTTTCGTTTTATCAAAGAGTACGTTTTTAAGTCCGGCTTTCGGGACGGGTTGCCCGGATTGGTCATCATCGTTTCAACGATGTTCTATGTCTTCATCAAATATGCCAAACTCTGGGAGATCAGTATTATGAAAAAGGAGAGAGAAGATGACTCCTTATGAGGAAGCCTTTCAAGGGAAGAGGGCGCTGGTGACCGGGGGATTGGGTTTCATCGGATCGAATCTCTCCGTCCGGTTAGTGGAGTTAGGAGCAAGGGTGACGATCGTCGATAATATGATCCCCCGTCTGGGAGGGAATCTTTTTAATGTGAAGGAGATCATGGATCACGTCCAGATCAATTTCAGCGATGTCCGGGATGAACATTCGATGGACTATCTGGTCAAAAGCCAGGATTTCATTTTTCATCTGGCCGGTCAGGTGAACCATGTGGATAGCATCCGGAACCCGATTCAAGATCTGGACATCAACTGTCGGGGAACGCTTGTCCTTCTTGAATCCTGTCGAAAATATAATCGGGAGGTGAAGGTCATCTTTTCTGGGACAAGGGGGGAATACGGGGCCAGCGTAAAACTTCCCGTCGGAGAAGACCATCCCACCAATCCAAAAGGCATCTATGCGGTGACAAACCTCTCTGCGGAAAAGATGGTTCTGGTCTACGACGATGTCCACAAGATTTCCGGGACCTGTCTCAGGATTACGAATACCTATGGCCCTCGGCACCAGATGGCCCACGATGAGTATGGCGTGCTCAACTGGTTTATCCGGAAGGCGATCGATGATGAGGTTCTTCCCGTTTTCGGGGATGGTCATATTTTGAGGGACTTCCTCTATGTGGACGACCTTGTTGAATGCTTTCTCCAGGTTGCCATATGTCCTTCGGCTTACGGAGAAGTCTTTAATGTAGGGACAGGCATTCCCATCAGTTTCATCGATCTGGCAAAGAAGATTGTAGAGGCTGCAAGCTCGGGGAAAGTGGCCTTCACAGAATTTACAAAAGAGCGGAAAGAGGTTGAACCGGGGGATTATTATACGGACATTTCCAAAGTCAGGAAAGTCGTGGGATGGACGCCCAAGACAGATCTGAGAGAAGGACTCAAGAACACGATTGAGTTCTACAGGAAATACAAAAGAGAATATTGGGAATAGAAATGTTTGATTTCAAAATTTAGAAGGGTGCTGAAAAACCCCCTTTTTGTCACCCTTCTGAACCCTGAAAGTGTCATGCCGAACTTGTTTCGGCATCTCTTCTGGGCAGGCTTGGTTCAGGGTCTCTGTGATGGAGATGAAGCAATATTATGTCTATATCCTTACGAACAAATCGAATAAAGTTTTGTACATAGGAGTAACAAATAACCTTGAACGTAGGATGTTTGAGCATAAAAATAAACTTGTGGAAGGATTTACAAAGAAATATAACCTGAACAAGTTGGTTTATTATGAAGGAACAAGTGATATTCAAAGCGCTTTAGAGAGGGAGAAACAATTGAAAAACTGGCATAGAGATTGGAAAATAAATTTGGTCAATAACTTTAATCCAATGTGGAAAGATTTGACTGATAAATTTTAGCTTTATGTTTGCCCTAAATCAATTCATAGATTCTGAAACAAGTTCAGAATGACATTTTTATGGATCAGTGCGGCAAGAAAACCAAAATGGTTCCTTTCCTCGATTTGACAAGGCAGTACAAAGCAATTGAAAACGAGATCCTCTCCGCCACGAGGCGAGTCTTTGAGAAGGGGCGGTTCATTCTCGGAGAGGAGGTCTCCGCCTTTGAGGAGGAGTTTGCCCGTTATTGCGGGGTTCGATATGGTGTTGGAGTCAACTCCGGTACGGATGCACTCTTTCTGGCTTTGAAGGCGGCTGGTATCGGAGAAGGCGATGAGGTTGTGACGGTTGCCAATTCATTTATTGCCTCTGCTTTAGCCATCTCTTTCACAGGAGCAAAGCCTATCTTTGTTGATATTGAACCGGAGACATACAATCTGGATCCCAATTCACTTGAGGCCCTTCTTAAAAGGCGAAGGGCAACAGGCAAAAGACAGAGAATCAAAGCGATCCTTCCCGTTCATCTCTATGGCCATCCGGCAGAGATGGGAGCGATTATGGAAATTGCCGGTCGATACGATCTCCATGTCATTGAAGATGCCTGCCAGGGCCATGGAGCAGAGTACAAGGGAAAGAAGGCGGGTTCCTTCGGAGCAATGGGCTGCTTCAGCTTCTATCCAACGAAGAATCTGGGCGGGTCCGGAGACGGCGGGATGGTGATCACGGATGATAAAAAACTTTATGAGAAACTCCGGCTTCTTCGATGTTATGGAGAGAAGAAGAAATATGAGCATATCCTTCAGGGAGGGAATAGCCGTCTCGACGAAATCCAGGCCGCACTCCTGCGGGTCAAATTGAGGTATCTCGATCAATGGAATGACCGGAGAAGGACGAAAGCCCTTCGCTACAGGGAGGAGCTTGAAGGATCAGGGGTAGTTTGTCCGGTTGAAAAGGAAGGAAGCCACCACGTCTATCACCTCTTCGTTATTCGATCAAAGAGAAGAAATGGCCTTCAGGTCTCTTTAAAAGAGAGAGGGATTGATACCCTCATTCACTATCCCATCCCGATCCATCTCCAAAAAGCCTACAAGGGATTGGGATATAAGAGGGGGAGCCTACCGGTGACTGAACAATACTCCCGGGAAATCTTATCTCTTCCCTTTTTCCAAGAGATGACGGAAAGAGAAATGGAAGAAGTGACAAACCAAATAAAAATTTTCATCAGGGAAGAGGGGGATCATCGGGTAATTCTCTGAACCATATGAAGATTCTCCACCTTTTCAGCGATTGGAAATGGACAGGGCCCTCTGAGCCTATTGTGAACCTATGTAAAGAATTGGAGAGAAGAGGCCATGATGTTACTCTCGCTTACCGAAAGCCTCCGTTTCCTGTCGAGGAGAGCATGGAGAGGAGAGTGTTAAAAGAAGGCATTAAGGCTACAAGCCAGTTTCATTTAGATCGACCCATAAAGTTTTATCTCCCTTCCTCCCTCAGAAAAAACATATCTGATATCTCAAACCTTACCCGCTATCTTGATAAAGAAAAGTTCGATATCTTAAATGTCCATCAATCTCATGACCATATTTTAGGAGGCATTGCGGCAAGAAGGTCTGGCTCTCCTGTTGTTGTCATTCGGACTGATCACAAGCGAGATTCTCTAAACCCAGGTTTTGGGAATCGATTTCTTATCTCCCATTATACCGACGGAATGATCACCTTCTCCGAAAGGGCGAGAAGGGAAGATTCAGAGCATTTTGGACTTCCGCTCGATAGGGTTGCCAGGATTAATCCCGCTTTAGACCTGGATCGATATCGTCCGGGAAGAAAAATTAAAGACATGAGATCGGTTTTTGGAATTGGAATGGATGATGTTGTGATAGGGATGATCGCCCGGTTTCAGAAATATCGAAGGACAGAAGTTTTCTTGAAAGCAGTGAAAAGTGTTGTTAAAGAATTTCCGGAGATCAAGGTGCTCCTGGTGGGCCGTTCAAGCCAGATGAACGAAAGCGTCGTCAAGCCGATGAAGAGACTTGGTATTGAGCCGTGGGTGGTTCTTGGAGGGTATCAGACGGAAAACTATCTTGATACATTGGCCTGCATGGATATATTTGTTTTTCTGATGGCAGGTTCGGATGGAACCGCGCGAGCCTTGAGAGAGGCCATGGCCATGGGAAAACCTACTATTGTGGCTGATCGAGGAATCTTGCCTGAACTGGTTGAAGATGGTGTCTCGGGTTTTGTGATCAAGGACTCTCCTGAGGCACTGGCCGAGGCTGTTCTTCAACTCATACGGTATCCGGGGTTGAGAAGAAAAATGGGAGAAGCCGCTTATGAGAAGGCCCACAAAGAATTTCGATTGGACCGCCAGGTTGAGGCCATCGAGAAATTTTATGAGACCATGATCAGGCTTGGCAGGTGGAAACACCCCATTTTGTCATTCCGGGCTTGACCCGGAATCCAGTTTTTTCTGGATTCCTGCTTTCGCAGGAATGACTTCCGTTGGTGCGATTAATGTGGCTATGTACAGGTTCTGGATTATTAGTTAAATTCGCTATCATTAGAGTAATTCGCATATGAAATTTGCCACTGCCATTAGGAACTTCTCCAGGCGCAAAGGAGGTGCGGAAAGATATTTAGTTGACCTCTGCACCCGGATGGCTAAGGAAGGCCACGAAGTCCATGTCTATGCGGAGCATTGGAAGGAAGAGGCTCCTGGAATTTCCCTCCACAGGGTGAAGACGATTCCATTCCCCAAGAGTCTTCGTCTTCTCTCTTTTGCCATTAAGGCAACGAGAGAGATGAAAAAGGGAAATTATGATGTCACGCTTGGGGTTGGAAATACCCTGGAGGCCGATGTGCTTCAACCCCACGGCGGGGTCCACTGGGCATGGTTCTGGAGAAGCCTCCAGGCTTATGACAACCCGATTCTCTGGGTGATAAAATTATTGGGGAGGGTTTTAAGTCCCAAACAATGGGTTAGTGGGTGGATTGAGGACAGCCCCTATAAAAGAGGAAATTACTCAAGGATCGTGGCCATCTCCGATATGGTTAAACAGGATATGATTCAGAGATATAAAGCGCCGAAAGACCGGATCGCTGTGGTATACAATGGAACCGATATTGAGAGATTCCATCCGAGGAATCGTCAATCGCGCGAAGAGATCAGAAGGCGGCACGGCATCGCAAATGAATTCGTTGTCCTTTTTGTCTCAAATAACTTCCGGATGAAAGGACTCGGATTCCTGATGAAAGCGTTAACAACCATCAAAGGAGAAGGCCTTTCTCCTCTAAAACTCTTGATTTTGGGGAGAGATCATCAAAAGCCTTATCTTCGGTTGGCAAAAAAATTAGGTCTTTCGAAAGAAGTCGTTTTCGCAGGGGCCACCGACGAACCCCAAAAATATTATGGAGCCGCTGATCTCCTCGTCCATCCTACGTTTTATGACGCTTGCTCACTCACCGTGTTAGAAGCCCTGGCCAGCGGGCTTCCGGTGATTACCACTTCCTCCAACGGGGCAAGCGGCATCATGACTCAGGGCAAGGAGGGTTTTATCCTTCCTGACCCAAGAGATAGCCGGACCCTTGCAGAAAGGATAACCTTTTTATTAAATGATGAGAACAGGGCGAAAGCCTCCATTGCCGCCCGTGAGCTGGCTGAAAGATATTCCAATGAAAAAAACTGGGAAGAGATGAAAGGCATTATTGAGAGGACTGTTCCAAGAAGAGAGGCCGCCCCATGAAGAAAAAACGATTCTGGTATCCCCTGATCAACATCAAAAATCGGTTTCTTTTCGGAGCCTACGGAAAGGATGTCTACATTGAGTCGGGAGTGGTGATCAATCGGCCACGGTTTGTCCATCTGGGAGATCATGTTCGTATCAAACGAAACACAAGCATCAATCTCCATCCGAAGGATAAATATTCAACGGAAGGGGTTCTTTTCATCGGGGATGATGTGATCATTTCGGAAGGATGTTTCATCAGCGCCTGTAATAGCATCATCATCGAGGAGAATGTGGGAATCTCGCCGAATGTCATGATCATCGACAATTCCCGGAAGCCGGGAGATGTGAGTCGGCCCAGTAAGGAGCAGGAAGTTGAAATTGGTTATGTCCGTATAGGGGCGGATTCGTGGATTGCCTATGGAGCCTGTGTCCTTCCGAAAGTTACCATAGGGAAGCACTGTATCATCGGCGCCCTCTCTGTGGTGAACCGGGATATCCCCGACTATTCGGTGGCCATGGGTTCGCCGGCGAGGGTGGTGAAACGTTTCGATTTTGAAACAAGAGAATGGGTGAAGGTGAAGGATGGGAAAAATCTCCTGGAGTAAGATGTTTCAATACCGGGACGAGATTCACAGGCGCTATCCTGAGATCTGGGATTTGAAGATCCTCAGAAAGCGATTTCCTCTCATTCTTAAGAACACCCAGAATGGGGAAAGGGCGCTGGACATTGGATCGTCGAACCGGAGCCTTGAAGGACGATTAAAAAAACACTATCCCAACCTCATCTATAAAAGCATGGACATCGACCCGGAACAGTTTCACGATTATTACCGTTTAGAAGGGATTGAAGAAACATTCGACGTGATCTTTCTCTTCGAAGTGATCGAACATCTGGAATTGGAAGAGGGGATGAAGATGTTCAATACGATCCACGGGCTTCTCAACAAAGGGGGGCGCTTAATCCTGACCACCCCCAACATTTTTAACCCCGGTCGGTTCTGGAGGGATGCCACTCACCGTGTGGCTTACTGTTATGATGAACTGGGGGGAGCCCTCTTGGCTCAGGGATTTGAGATCAAGGAGATGTATCGAACATACAGCGATGCCTTCCATCGTTATCTGTTCAGGGTTTATGTGATGGCATTCCTTCATCGATATTTAGGAGTCGACTTCGCAAAATCCATTTTGATCGTGGCCGAAAAAAAATGAAAATTATTTTCCTCACCCATTCGAGCGAACAGGGCCATCGGTTCAGAGTAGAACAGTACTTTCCCTTTCTTAGGGGCCAGGGGATAGAACCTCAATGGCAACCTCTTCCGGGGTCCCTGAGGGACCGTTTTTCGATCTATCGCAGGCTTCCACAATTTGATGTCGTCTGTATCCAGAGGAGGTTGCTTTCGCCTTTTGAATTTTCCTGGGTTCGCAGAAAATCGAAGAAGATTATTTTCGATCTCGATGACGCCATCATGTATCGTTCTTCGAGCTCCAGTCATCCCCATTCCTTTTCGAGGCGGTTCAAATTCAGATGGATGGTAAAGGGAAGCAATGTTGTCATCGCAGGGAACCATTTCCTGCAGAGTGAGGTGCTGAAAGCTGATCCGAAGAAGAGAGTCTTCGTCATTCCCACATCGATCGATATGGATTCATATCCGAAGAAAAAAGAGGTTAACACTTCCAAGGAGATCTTACTTGGATGGATAGGGACAAAGGGAAATTTGAGGTATCTTAAGAGACTTGAGCCAACCCTTCAGGCGATCGCCAAGAGATTTCCTCAGGTTAAACTGAAGGTGATAAGCAATGGCCATTTCGAGTCCAATTCTATTTCTACCACCAATAAAGCATGGAAATTAGAGGATGAGAATCAAGATTTGATCTCCTTCGATATTGGTCTGATGCCTCTCGGGGAGGATCTCTGGTCGAAGGGTAAATGCGGATTGAAGATCGTCCAGTATCTCAGCGTAGGAGTGCCTGTGGTTTGTACTCCGGTCGGAATCAACTCTGACATCGTGGTCGATGGAGAGAATGGTTTTTGGGCAATGGACGATCAGGAATGGGTGGATCGTTTATCATCACTCATCCAAAACCCGGAGTTAAGGCGGCAGATGGGAGTAAAAGGGATAGAGACCATAGAGAAAGGCTATTCTCTTTCCGTGACCTCTGAGAAATTTTATAACATTCTTAAAAGTCTGCAAGGTGGAACCGGCGTGACATGAAAGTTCTTTTTCTGATCCAGGGGTATTCCGTAGCAGCCAGTCGTTATCGTGTGCTTCAGTATCTCCCCTATCTTGAATCGAAGGGAATGAAGGTGACCGTTAGCCTCTATCCCAGAACCTTGAAATCAAATATTCAATTCTTTAAAACCCTTTCTCAATATGACATTGTCTTTCTTCAAAGAAAGAGGTTCAATCAGCCCAGGCTTGGACTTTTAAGGAGAAGGGCGAATCGGATCGTATATGACTTCGATGATTCGGTGATGTATCGGAATTCAAAAAGCAAAGATCCCATTTCCCAGACCAGGAAAAGGCGTTTCATTCAGATGATCCATGCCTCTGATTTTGTCATCGCTGGAAATGATTTTTTAAAAAATCAGGTGCTTCCCATCCACTCCAACGTGGAGACGATTCCTACCCCCATTGATAAGGAGAGATATGGCTTAAAGGATTACAGGGTCAAAAAAGAAAGAGTGACATTGGGATGGATTGGCGATCATGGGTCCATCCATTATCTGGAGAAGATGCGGCCTATCTTTGAGCGCCTCGGAGAACGTCATCCCCGTGTGGAACTGAAGATTGTGTGCGACATCTTCTTTGATTGCGAGTGGATGAAAGTGATCAAGAAGCCCTGGGTCTCGGAAGAGGAGGTCGCCGACCTTCAGAGTTTTGATATTGGTCTGATGCCTCTCGTTGATGACCCATGGTCCTGGGGAAAGTGTGGCCTTAAGATTATTCAATACCAGGGGGTGGGCGTGCCCGTGGTTTGCACTCCCGTCGGGATCAACCGGGACCTGGTGGAAGATGGGATTAACGGATTTTATGCGATGACAGAGAAGGAATGGGAAGAGAAGCTTTCCATGCTTATCGAAAACGCTTCGTTGCGGGAGAAAATGGGAAGGGAAGGAAGAAAGAGAGTTGTGGAATGCTATACCCGTCAGGTTTGTGCCCCACGCCTGCTCTCCATTCTAACCCGGGTGGCAGAGAAACCTTGAAGAGGGAGGTGTGATTGAGAGAAGCTATTGTCAATTATGTGAAATGGGCCATTGAGCGCTTTCCGTATCAAGATCCCATCCTCGACACCTGCGCCGGATGGGAGCCGAATTATTACCAGCCCCTTTTCCCCGGCAAACGTTATATCAAGCAGGATATGCAAGAATTTGACCCTCCTTGCATCGACGTTCTGTGTGACATAACGGATATGAAACCGATTTCTGATCAGAGCATTGGGCTTGCGCTTAACCTCGAATCTCTCGAACACATTCCCTATCCCCAGAAGGCAATAGATGAGATCCGCCGTGTTCTGAAGCCTGATGGACTTCTGATTCTAACAACAGTCATGCATTTTAAAATTCATCATGCTCCGAAAGATTACTGGAGGTTTACTCCTGAAGGGATTGAACTTCTGTTGGGAAGATTTAAAATTTTGGATTGCAGCCTGGAAGGCGATCTCAAAAGGCCAAAAGGCATATGGGTCACAGCGAAAAAGACTTCTCATCCGGAGGAGTGGGGGAAACTTCCTTCCCTGAGGGTAGTGAAGAGTGATGATCGATTGACCGAAAAATTGCGAAGGAGAGTTAAACGCCTCCTTCCCAACAGTAGGGTAAGGCTTTAGCCTTACCCTAGGACGTTAAATGCAACCCTAAGATTGAGAATACGACTTTTTCTTGAATCAAGATGGGTAAGTCACCTTATAAAAAAATTGCCGAAAGGGATATGAAGGGTTGGGTAAAGGATGAATTAATTAATCTTCTTCCACCCAACTTCTTCCTGGCCCCCGTTCCTTCCGTGAAGGGAATAGGAGGGAAAGTAGCCACGGAATCAAAATGGCGGTGGGCTGGTCTTTTTACTTTACCTGGAGGGGAAGGCGTCTTCTTAAAAAGGGATCGGACAAAAGGGTGGTTGGAATTATTGAAATATCTGGTTTTCCCCTCGAAAGGGAGGAAAGAATGGTTTATCGCCTATCAACTGGGGAAGCGAAATCTTAATATCCCAAAACCTCTGGGGTGGATGGAGAGGGTTCGCTGGGGTTTGGTAAAGGAAAGTTACTACCTGTCGAAAGCCATCAAATCAGGTGTTTCATTGGCAGAAGTAGCCGATATACTGAAGGATGAAAAGATTTCGGCGGGACTGGTTAAGATGGTAATCAGAATGCACAGCTCGGGATTGCTTCACCAGGACCTGCATTCGGGCAACTTCTTATGGGATGGAGAATCCTTCTATCTCATCGATTTGCATCGGGCCAGGCTCCTCCGTTCCCTCTCCCTGAATCAGAGATTATGGAACCTGTCCCACCTCTTTCACTCCCTGAGGTCCATCTGGGGAAAGGAAGAACATTTGAGATTTCTCGATCAATATTTTGAAGGAGATTCGATCTCCTCGCAAAAGAAAAAAGAATATCTTATGAAAATCCACTCCTGGATGGTTCGCCTTCAAAAGAGACAGTGGAAAAGCCGGACCAAACGCTGCCTGAAAGAGAGCACCGAGTTTTCGGTTCAAAGAGAGGGAGGAGCAACGATTTACAAACAGAGAGGTTTTTCCACAGACACCATTAAAGGAATAATTCAAAAACATCTATTAATTGTAAACCAGGAAATTATACGCCTAAAAAAGACCTTTCATAAACCCTCTCCCCCCCTGGCAGGAGTTGATATTTCTCAATTCTCCTCTCCCCTGGGAGGAGGGGATATCCCTCAACTCTCCCCTCCCCTGGTGGGAGGGGATATCACTCAACTCTCCCCTCCCCTGGTGGGAGGGGATCAAGGGGAGGGGGAAAATATCCTGATAAAAAAAGATAAAGAGGTGAATGTTTCAATGATCATTGATGGAGAGAAGAAGATTTGCGTAAAGCAATTCCTTTATCCACATCAGTGGGATCGGTTTAAGGAGCGATTCAGGATTTCAAAAGGGTTAAAGGCTTGGATTAATGGAAATGGATTAAAGGTGAGGGGAGTCTCCTCGCCCCTGCTTCTTGCCTATATCGAAAAGAGAGACTGGTTTGGTATGGTGGAAAGTTTCCTGGTGATGGAGGCCCAGGAGGGTGCCCAAGAGATGGATCGTTACATCTGCAAGGGTTTTAGTCGTTTTGAAGAGAAAAGAGTTTTTATTGAAGGTTTTGCTCGGTGGCTTTCTCAACTTCATCAAAAGGGCATCTATCATCAGGATATGAAGACCTGCAATATCCTCGTTTCGGAAAATGGGCAGGTTTTGGATTTTAAATTGCTCGACCTGGAGGATGTCCGGCTGAACGAGAAGGTAGATGACAAGAAATTATTTAAGAACTTGCTCCAGATCAACACCTCTATGCCAAATCTCGTGACCCGTACGGATCGTCTGAGGTTCTTTAGGGCCTATCAAGAACCGCATCCGATCATCAGAAATCAAAAAAAATTCCTTTTCCGCCTCATTCAAAAGAGCAGGGAAAGAGGGATCGTCTATGTTTCCCCTCACGGGGTGGTAGAGGAGAATCTCAATTGACAGAAAAGAAGGATCATCCTCAAAAATGGTCCCACGGAATGGTTCCTCTCTCCAGGGATGAGATCCACCATAAAGTGATCGAGATGGCGGACAAGGAACCCAGGGGAAAAGCCCTGGATGTTCCAACGGGGACGGGAATTTTAGCGGACCGACTGAGAAGGATAGGATTTGATGTTTCCTGCTGCGACATTGATGCTTCTTATTTTTCCGCTCCAGACATGAGTCTGGATATCGGCGACCTCAACCAATCCCTTCCCTATCCTTCCGCCTCTTTTGATTTGATCGCCTGCATCGAAGGAGTGGAACATCTGGAAAACCCTTTTAATGCTGTTCGTGAATTTTATCGACTTCTCAAACCGGGGGGCAAAGTGATTCTGTCCCTTCCAAATTATCTCAATATTGAAAGAAGACTGAGATTCCTCATCACAGGTCTTTTCTCAAAAATCCCTTCCCCGAAAAAATTAGGAAGAGACCGGTTTGAACATCTCTGGATGCTTCACCTCACTCCACTGACCTACCCCGTCTTGAAGTTGATGATGGAGCACTCAGGATTTAAGATTCTCCATATTGACAAGGACAAAGAGAAGAAACGGATGAGATGGCTTCTCCCCATTGTGTGGGCCATCCGGGGTTATTGTTTCTTCTGGTCAAAAGAGAAAAAAGAAGACTACCATTTGAAGGACACCCTTTCTCGTCCATTGATTATGGGAGGAAATACCTTGATCGTGGTAGGAGAGAAATAGAGGATGAGGATAGGATATTTTATCAGGAATTATGTCTTGAGAGGAAGTGATGGAAAACCGGCGATATCCGGCGGAGTGAAGGTGGTTTCTCAGCATGTGAAGATGCTCGATGAAGCTGGTATTGAGGTATTGCTTGTGACAAGAAATGTCCAAACCGACTCGGATCTGGCAGAGTTGAATTTATATGATAAACCCATTGTTTTGAGGAAAGAGGAGGACATCCCTGATTGCGACCTCTATATTGGTACGGTCTTTAGCGATGTAAAGATGCTTTTTCAGAGAGGAAAGGGGAAGGTTGTCCATCTCTGCCAGGGGTATGAACCCATCGACTTTACCTCGAGGATCGAAGAAAAGGTTCTCACGGAGAAATATTTAAGAAAAGGCATTTTTTCCTTATGGCGATACGCAGACAGATGGAAATTTAAAAAGAGGATAAAGGCCATCGAGTCTATCTACGCCTTGCCTACCGTGAAAGCGGCCGTATCGAAACATCTGGTCGAGTTGATTGAAAAGCGGTTTAATCAGAAATGCTCCCTTATCCAGAATGGCATCGATCCCAAAATATTTTATCCCGGTCAGGGGAGAAACTGGGGTGAAAATGGCAAAGTAAAAATATTATCCGTCGGTCCGATCAATGTCGGTTTTAAGGGTATTCCAGATACGCTCCAGGCTATAAAATTGTTGAAGGGGAAAGGAGTTCCTATCGAATTCTTCAGAGTCTCTCCCCACCCCCCTTCAGAGAGAGAAGAGTTAGGGGATGTGGTTGATCAGTATTACATGAATCTGAGAGAGCGGGAGATGGGAGAATTATACCGGACTGTCGACCTCTTTATTTCTTCATCCCTTGAGGGTGAGGGGTTTGGTTTGCCGGCAATGGAGGCCCTTTCGTGCGGAGTTCCTTCCATTCTTACGGAAATTTCAAGTTATAAGAATTTTGACACAAATAGGGATTTTGCTTATTTCGTCCCTGTTCACCGACCGGACCGGATCGCTGAGGGTGTTCTCGCTTTGATAGAAGAAAAAGGATTGAGGGAAAAGTGCAAAGAGAGGGGGATCGGCGTGTCCGGAGGGTTTACGCTCAAAAGGACCCAACAGGATCTTGCAAATTTTATCAAAGGGCTTATTTGATGGCAGATTTAAAAAAATATTCTGCTGAAGGGATCCATGAAAAAGTTTTAACATTCATGGAGGAATTTCCAAGAGGGTTTGCCCTTGATGTCCCTTCAGGCCAAGGGGCTTTTTCAATGGAACTTGAAAAGCTCGGATACAAGGCATTCTTGGGAGATATTGCCCGAAAGAATATTCTTTATCACAACGGGAGATGCGTCCAATTCGATTTGGAAAAGCCTTTTCCTTTTAAGGAAAAGACTTTTGATTTCGGAGTATGCATCGAAGGTGCAGAACACATCGAAAATCCTCATGCCTTAATAAAGGAATTGGCAAGAGTTGTCAAAAGGGGTGGCTATTTGGTCATCTCGACCCCAAATGTCATGACAATAAAATCGAGGTTGCGCTTTTTATTCTATAGTTATCTCGACTATTTCAGATATTTTGGGTCTCCCCCGACAGAAGAAAGGCATCAGATAAAAGAGTATGAGCACCAGCATGTTAACCCTCTCTTCTATGCCGAGATGAGGTTTATTCTTGAGAAACATGGATTTAAAATAGAGAGCGTGGAAACGAATCGGATGGTCAAAAAGTGGAAGATTATCTTTCCCCTGATTAAATATTTTATTAAAATAAAGACAAAAAAGAAATTTCCGAAGGATTCATTTTATATTTCAGATACTATTTTAGAAGGAGAGATTCTTATAATTATTGCCAAAAAAAATTGAAAATATGACACAGTTATCCATTATCATTGTTAACTGGAATACGAAAAATCTTCTTCTTCAGTCTCTGAAGTCAATTTATGAAATTTACAAGAAAGTCCAGATGGATATTATTGTTGTGGATAATGGATCCTCCGATGGGAGCGCTCAAGCCGTTCGAGGAAAATTCCCGCTCTTTTCCTTGATTGAAAATGAAAAAAACTTAGGATTTGCGAAGGCAGTCAATCAAGGGCTGGAGAGATGTGTCGGGGATTATATCCTCCTTCTCAATCCCGATACTCAAGTGAAGGAAGGGGCCATTGAAGCTCTGAAGGGTTTTATGGATGCCCACCCGGCGGCCGGTGTGGCTGGGGCCCAGCTTTTAAATGCCGATGGGTCGAAACAGAACTCGATTGCCAATTTTCCTTCACTGGCAACAGAGCTGCTCAATAAAAGCCTTTTAAGATTGTTTTTTCCGAAAACATTTCCGGGGAAGGAGAAAAATATCTCTGAACCCATCGAAGTCGATTCCGTTATCGGCGCCTGCATGATGGTCAGGCGGGAGGCCATGGAACAGGCGGGATTGTTAGATGAGGATTACTTCCTCTTTTTAGAAGAGACCGATTGGTGCTATCGGATGAAGAGGGCAGGTTGGAAAATCTACCACCATCCCCATGCTGAGATCTACCATTTTCAAGGAAAGAGCGCCGAGAGGGACAAAAAAAGGGCAAAGGTCGAGTATTACCGTTCACGCTACCAATTTTTTAAGAAAAATAGGGAGCTCTGGGAATGGTTCGTTCTTCTGGCCGGTTTGATGATTAAATTGGGGTTTGAATTTCTTTTTATGGCTATTGTTTGCATCCTGACTGCTTTTGCGGTAAAAAAATGGAGAAATAAATTTTCAAATTATGCTTATCTACTTTGGTGGCACCTGAAAGGATGTCCTGAAGGAATGGGTCTGAAACCAATAAATGATCATTGAAAAATAGTCATTGCAAAATTAACATTGCAAAATGTTTTTTAATTAGAGTCTGTTTATAAATGTCTTTTTCCGTTATGCCGGACTTGATCCGGCATCCAGAAGGTCTTGAAAAAACTGGATTCCGGCTGGAGTTTATCCCGATGGAAATCGGGGCCGGAATGACGATTCTAATTGAGGGGGCAATTTATAAACAGACACCTATCACCTTTAATAAAAAAATAACTGCTAATGGATCATTGCTAATTGGTCATTTTGCAATGGTTTTTGGAAGGAGGTTCTATGGTCGGCATTGCGGTGGTGGGAGCCGGGGCTTGGGGTAAAAATCATATCAGAGTATTTTCTGAGATCCCAAATGTCCATTTGAAATATATTTGTGATTCCGATCCGTCCAGACTAACCAAGCTCCGGAAGTCCTACCCTCAGACGAAGATGGTAGAAAATTTAAGCCCCCTCTTACAGGATCCGGAAATCAAAGGGATCGTCATCGCCTCATCGGCTGTCTCCCATTTCCCCTTGGCCAAAGAGTCATTACTTTCGGGTAAGGATGCGCTGGTCGAAAAACCAATGGCTCTTAATGTGAGGGATGCGGACGAATTGGTGAGGATCGCCGAAGAGAAAGGCCGTATTCTCATGGTGGGCCACCTCTTGATTTACCATCCGGTCGTTGATCGATTGAAGAAGATGATTGCCTCCGAAGAACTGGGAAGGATTCATTATATCTATACACAGCGAGTCAATCTCGGCGTCATCCGTCAGGACGAAAATGCCCTCTGGTCGTTTGCTCCTCATGATCTTTCCGTTATTCTTGATCTCCTCAATGAAAGACCGGTTGTGGTTTCAGCTCATGGAGAAAGCTACATCCAGAAGAATATCGAAGATGTGGTTTTCCTCAGCCTTCACTTCTCCGATGGAAAGATGGCCAATATCCACTTGAGCTGGCTTGATCCACACAAGGTGAGGAAGATCACGATCGTGGGGGCGAAAAAGATGGTGGTCTTCGATGACATGGAGGCATCTGAGAAATTGAAGATTTATGATAAAGGGGTAGGTAGTCTGTCTTATGATTCTTATGGGGAATATTTGGGTCTGAGGTTTGGGGATATCACTATCCCGAATATCAAGATGACGGAACCCCTGCGGGCCGAAGCAGAGCATTTTATCCGATGTATCGAATCGAGAGAGAAACCGAAAACCGGAGGAAGGGATGGACTTGAAGTGGTGAAGATCCTCGTTGCCGCTCAGAAATCCTTAAGGCAGAAAGGTTCCCCGGTGGATCTATAGTCTATCCCCTCCTTCTTGGCGGGCATAAGCGCTAACTTAATATCCCCTCCCCTTCAAGGGGAGGGGTAGGGAGGGGATGGGGGAGATAGAGAATATGGGAAAAAAATATTTTGTACATCCGACAGCGGTGGTCGATGATCCTGCTGAGATTGGCGAGGGAACCCATATCTGGCATTTCTCTCATATCATGTCCGGGGCAAAGATCGGAAAGAGTTGTATCATCGGGCAGAATGTATTTATTGCGTCCGGCGCCATTCTGGGAAATAACATCAAGGTTCAAAACAATGTCTCCATTTATGATAGCGTGGTTCTGGAAGATGATGTCTTCTGTGGCCCCTCGATGGTCTTTACCAATGTCTTTAACCCCCGTAGTTTTATCTCAAGGAAGAAGGAATTCCGGCAAACACTTGTAAAAAGAGGGGCTACGATTGGGGCCAATGCAACGATTGTCTGCGGCAATACGATTGGAGAGTATGCCTTTATTGGAGCCGGGGCTGTGGTCACCAAGGATGTTCCGGATTACGCTCTTGTTTATGGAAACCCCGGGAGGGTAAATGGGTGGGTCTGCCAGTGCGCGGAAGAAATTATCTTCCGATCCGAAAAAAGTGTATGTAAATCCTGCGGGAAGCGATATAAAAAAGACCGTGCCGGAGTGAGAGTGGTTTGAAAATAAAGGTCAAAAGGTAAAAAGAAAAAAAAGGGGACAGGCTGCTTTTTTCAGGGGTTTTGGGATGCCAAGAATTTCAAGAGGATTAGTTGATGAAAAGGAAATCGGCAGACACTTGGGCCTTCACTACACTACGATCAGTAAAATCATCAATTGCAATGAGTTATAAACAAACTGATATTTCAAGACCTGACCGTATGCCGTGTAGAACATATGACTTGCCAGTTAGAGTCTGGCCGTTGGAATTCGGCAGTTCGCCCACGTAGCTGGAGGGAGGTGTTAGGGGTAACCTGAAGCACTAAGTTTCCTGACAAAGGCTCAGAGAGTGAGTCGAGCAAACCTGCGGGTTGCAGCGAAAGCGAACCTATCCGTAGCCTCGTAACTTGAGATGGAGTTGCCGACCTTGTGGTGACGGTGGGGAAGGCCGGAACATCTGTCTTAACGAAAACTGCCAGAACTGACAGATGGACTCCCGGGGTAGCAGGGGTGACACGCAGGGGAAGCCATGTGGGGTAGCACGGGAGGCCCTTGCAGATGCCATACGGGGTGGCAACGGGTGAATATAAGGAGACGAAAATTCACTTGGTCTGTAAGGGAATCGGAGTTGCCCATAGTACCGTTTGGATCTCAAGGAGAGCAGAATCTTGGGAGAGGGAAGGGGCAATGCTTTCATCGTGTTTCTGAAGGAGGAAAGGGCAGGAGATTGCGGTGACGCTGGAAACTCCAGATAGGATTCGGGAACTTCAGGGGAAACTATACCGGAAGGCCAAGCAGGAGCCGAACTTCAGGTTTTATCTCCTCTATGACAAGGTGTATCGGCGAGACATCCTGAGTCACGCATACCGGCTTGTCAAAGCGAACAAAGGGGCCAGCGGGGTAGATAGGTTGACCTTTGAGGCTATCGAGGAGAGGGAGGAAGGAGCAGAGGGGTATCTTGATACAAGATACCAACTACTGCTCCATGGACTCAAGTTGTGAAAGCCGCTGGAAGAAGATGATCGGAAAGCCGTATTCGGGGGCGAAGCTTGACCGAGGGGAAACAAACTGAATGTACGGTTTGATGAGGGGGAGCTGGAGATAGAGCCATCAGCTACTACGCCAGCTCTCTACTCTACCCACTTATGCGCATTCCAACTTGGTTTCTGATCGGGTGCAAGAGTCCCGCATTACGGGGCGCCAAACACTTATTGAGGTTCAATCCCGTCTGAGACGGAACTGCAGAGAGAAGAGATTCCCGCTGCGACCTAGAAATCCCGCCTGAGGCGGGATGCCCTCGTAGCATCCTATTCAAGTCACTCCAGCGGATGGCTTATAGCCACCGCTGATCTCTGTCGTTGAGTCTGTAGGAAAAGTCATTTTTCGTAAATTTGCGATCAATAAAAACAATAACTTACGAGGTAGAAAACAGCAAAAATCTGGCTTTTTCTACAGACTCATTGGACGAAAATGGAAAAATAGAAATAAGAAAAACACCTTGCATCTGTGTTGCGATTGTGATACATTGAAGTTATGAAAACCTCAGTCGTCCACGCACGGATTGAACCGAAAACCAAGCATAAGGCAGAAGGGGTCCTTCGGAAACTTGGCCTTACTCCAACGGAGGCTATCCGTATTTTCTATAGACAAATATCTCTTCGTGGTGGTCTGCCTTTCTCTGTTGCGATTCCGAACAAACTTATGACCTCCACCCTTCAGAAGAGCCGCCGGGGCGAAGACATTCAGGAATTCGAGTCGTTAGAGGCAATGTTCAAGGATTGGGAGAAATGAAGAAGGTCTCCCAGACCAGGCAGTTTTTCCGGGATGTCAAACGCATGCGGAAACGAGGGAAGGACCTGCACAAGATTCAGGAGGTTGTCAAGCTTCTGGCAGGGGGCATCCCGCTTCCATCAAACTACAGAGACCATCCGCTCACGAGACCGTGGCAGCCGTCACGCGACTGCCACATTGAAGCCGACTGGATCTTGATTTATACAACCGATAAGGAATCACCTCGGCTTGAACGAACCGGCACGCACAGCGACCTCTTCAAAAAATGAGATCGTCCAACAATCGGCTGCACTGGATTGCCAATAAACCTGGCAACCGGTGAGCTTTGGCGTTATGTTTTGAAAGGAGGAAAAAGCTTATGACAAAAGAAGTAATTAAAAAATATGGTAACCGTGTAAAATATTCTGAAAAAGAATTTGAAACATTTCACGAAGGCGGTCACAGGATTAGGCATATTGAACGAATATCCGAAGTTGCCCCTCTATATTCAATAGAAGCCGAAGTTATTAAGTCACGTAATTGTAATTCCGGTCATATCTGTACATATCCTAGGGTCAGGCTTGCAATATTGCAATTTAAGAGAAGGTATCCAATAATTTTCCCACCTTTTCTGCTAATTCCATATCCATTTTGGATCTTATCTGTAACCGCCTCGCTGCCGAACTTAA
>Ga0207951_100365_pt1 | contig 23779 bp, 21 predicted proteins | sample Subbio12Aug_8Bad_FD_184830 | JGI IMG/M metagenome (GOLD analysis project Ga0207951, IMG submission 184830) | Serpentinite rock and fluid subsurface biosphere microbial communities from McLaughlin Reserve, California, USA - CR12Aug_8Bad (SPAdes) | ecosystem: Environmental > Terrestrial > Deep... | reverse complement strand
TGGATTGCAGTTGCACTTTTAGAAATTGAAAAGAAGATGAGACGAGTTAACAACTATGAAAAGCTTCATCTATTGAGAACAGCATTAAGAGCAGAACTGAAACTTGTTCAACAAAAAGTAGCTTGATAAATTGAGGAGTCTCTGAATGTCAACTAAGTTTGACTTTATACCAAGATTAATTAAATAGATTAATAAGTTAAAGAAATAATAATGGATAATTCTAGAGTATTTAAAATGTCTTTTGCAAGCGTCTATCCGCATTATATCAACAAAGCGGAGATGAAAGGACGCACCAAAGCCGAAGTTGACGAAATTATTTTCTGGCTGACAGGATATAATCAAAAAACTTTGCAAAAACTGATTGACAATAAAACCGACTTCGAAACATTCTTCAACAGAGCACCGCGAATTAATCCTAATGCTTCAAAAATTACAGGTGTAATTTGCGGTTACCGCGTGGAGGAAATAGAAGATAAACTGATGCAGAAGATTCGTTACCTTGATAAGTTGATAGATGAGCTTGCAAAGGGTAAACCGATGGAGAAGATTTTAAGGAAGTAAGAGACTGCTGAATAAACTATATAAAAAATGAAGAGAATGATATTTATAATACTTACTATATGGCTGAATATTTCAGCGAACTTTTTTTGTCAGTCAAACTATTTTCAAAATGAAAGGAATAATATGGCAGCATCAAATAAAATTGTTCCGCATCTCTGGTTCAATAAAGAAGCAAAGCAAGCAGCGGAGTATTATGCTTCAATATTTCCAAACTCAGCAGTAACTAACGTTACAACAAATTCAGGAACACCTTCTGGTGATGTAGATATAGTAAGTTTTAAACTCTCTGGTGTTGAGTTCGCAGCAATAAGTGCAGGACCGTATTTCCAAATAAATCCCTCCATCTCCTTCTTTGTTTATTGCGGTTCGGATGGTGAGATTGAACGGCTCTATAACAAACTATCTGAAGGGGGAAAAGTATTAATGCCACTCGATAAATATGAGTGGAGTAATAAGTATGCCTGGGTTCAGGATAAATATGGCGTTTCCTGGCAGCTTGATGTAGACCCTATTAATTCCAATCAAAAGATTGTTCCTGCTATTCTATTTGCAAATGATAAGGCAGCACAGGTAAAAAAAGCAGTGGATTTTTATTGTTCAATTTTTCCTGATTCAAAAATATTAATGGAATCTCCGTGGGATGAATCAGCCGGTATGCCTGATGGTTCTCTTCTCTTTGCTCAATTCAAACTGAACGGTTACATTTTCAATGCGATGAGCGGCGGATCAATGAAACACGAATTTGATTTTAATGAAGCTGTCTCATTAATGGTCTATTGCAAAGACCAGAATGAAATTGACTACTACTGGGATAAACTTACCGAAGGCGGGAGTGAGCAGCAGTGCGGGTGGTTGAAAGATAAGTTTGGTGTTTCATGGCAAATTATTCCAGTTGAAATGGATGAGATGATGAGGACAAAAAACAAGGAACAATTAGCAAGAGTTACAGAAGCAATGCTGAAGATGGGCAAGCTTAACCTGGAAAAATTGAAGAAAGCATACAATGGAACTTTGTGACTTGTAGTTGGTGATTGGTACTTAAAACTCTGGGTGCTGGTTACCGGTTGTCCGGGAAAACTCACTTAATAAAAAAGAGAGTTTACTTGATTATATATTCTATTCAAGGAGGGTATAAATTCTTTCCAGATCTGATTCAAGTTCATCAAAATTTACAAATCTTGCTTTCCGTATGTATTCCTTTCTATCAAAGTAAAACAAAATTGTTGGGACAGTAAAAACATTTTTCTGTGCGGCGAGTTCTTTTGCCTCTGCAATGTTTACATAAATGAACTTTATTTTAGGAAATTTATCGGTGAGAAATTCTACCAGCTTCGGTTTAAGAACTTTACATACGTTACAATCGGGCGTGCTCATATAGAATGCCGCAGCAATATTCGATTTAATTACTTCATCAAATTCCAATTGAGTTGTAATTTCAATCGGCATTATAATCACTCTCGTTTTCACTTAAGGCGCGGCAGTACCCAAAAAGCAAATAAACCTTTTCACTACCTAAATGCGATTCTTCCCCGCTCAATGAATCAGCATTTATCACATAATTCTGTTGCGCAATTCCTTTAATATCGGCAACCAGTAATAATGAATACGATTTTGTCCGGTTGAATTCCTGAATGATCTGTTCATTACACAATAATTCAGCGTAGTATTTTACTTTACAATCTGATTTTATTTCGGCTCTGATATAATTGTCATTCTCTTTTTTAACGATACAAATTACTGTTGTATCGATAACAACCGATTTATTTACAAGTTTTTCAATAGCGCTGCACTCGAACGGCTCTGCATTGTATTTTGAGGATAATAAACGAATTGATTCTGCTTTATTATTATTGATTTGATCTAGAGTGGTGTAATCATCCCTGTTTTTTGTACAATTTGATAGCGAGATAAGCGAAAATAATGTGTAGAGAATAAATAATAATTTAATTCCTGTGAGCCCAAATCTTTTCTTCATAGTCATCCTAAAACCGTCATATTTTCTCTGTGCAGCTCTGTGAATCCTTTGTGAACTCTGTGTAACTCTTTACTTATTTACACAGAGAGCCACAGAGAATTCACAAAGTTTAAATACTGCTTTGTGCAACATTAAAACGGATCATGATGAGTGATCCGCAACAACGAGCCATTTACCTTTAATCCTTTTGTAAAGCAAGGTAAAATGTCCTTCTATCGGAGGTTTATCAGGATAATCGAGTTTCCATTTACCTATCATAAATGCTGAATCGGTTTCCAACCCTTCAAGTGAAATTACCTCGAAAGAAAGTTTTCCCATCGCTTCTTTATCGGGATAACCTTTCCTGTAATTCTCTAAAGTCGCGTTCCATCCATACTGAACACCGCGCTTGCCAATAAATCTTAATGAATCCGAATTCCAGTATCCATCCATATAACCTTCAAGGTCACCTTTGTTCCATGCAATTCTCTGCAGTTCAAGAGCTTCAAGAATTTTAGCACGATCAATTTCGGAAAACTTCTGGGCAACTATTACAGTTGATAAAAACATCAAAGCAAAAATAACTTTTCTCATTTCGGCTCGTTAATTTTAAAACGGATTCTTAATACACCGTCATTAAAATCGGTTGAAATAATTCTGAATCCGCCGATCTCTTTCGTCGATTTTGCATGCGGACCGCTGCACAAACATTTATCATAATCACCTATACTGATAACCCTTAGATTATCCCCGGCATCTTCTGGCAGCCGACCAAGAGTAAAATAATTCTGAGCTTCATCTCTGCTCATAAAACTTTCGGTAACGGAAAGATTAAGCTCAATTTTCTCATTTACAATTTCTTCAATCTTTTTTATTTCTTCGGGAGTTAAATTGCGATCGAAGTGATAATCGCATTTCGATTTTTTCTTTTCAATATGCGCACTGAACGCTCTGCCCCGTTTAAACATCTGATCCATTGTGCCGTTAAGCAGATGTTCCGCACTGTGCATCGGGGCATAATAAGATTTAGGGTTTTCGTTGTATTCCATAGTTTATTCTTGCTCTTAATCCTTACTTGTATCCAATTCTCTTCCAAGCAAATGCTTAAACCAGAATTTTACTCTTTCCCTTGTTGCATGCTGAGCAAGCGGCATTCCAATACCATGACGTTGATTGGGATAAAGCATCAATTCAAAGTCTTTATTTAATCTTTGCAATTCAAAAATCAGCTGAATAGAATTCTGCATGTGGACATTGTCATCAATTGTTCCATGAGTAACAAGCATTTTGCCTTTGTATTTATCGACATAACTAAGAACAGAACCAGCTTTATATCCATCCGGATTTTCTTCCGGTGTATCCATGTAACGTTCCGTGTACACATTATCATAAAGTTTCCAATCCATTACTCCGAACTCTGCAATACCATGTGTAAAATAATTAGCAGCTTTGGTAAGAGCGAGAGCGGTTACATATCCGCCATAGCTTCCGCCGGTTATTCCAATTTTAGTTGTATCGATAAATGATTTAGTCTTCAGCCATTTTACAGCGGCAGTATAATCATTCATTTCCCACTTGCCTAAATTACGGTGCATAAGAGCAACACCTTTCTTACCAAAATGTCCTACACCCCTGTGATCAACAGAAATGGAGATAATTCCATTTTGTGCAAGATAACTTTGAGCCATACCCATTGAATATGAATTACGGACTGAAGGTGAATTTGGTCCGCCATACTCATTAAAAATAACAGCATACTTTTTATTCGGATCGAAATCTGCCGGTAGATACCAGATAGCCGGAAGTTCATAACCATCACCTGATGGAATTGTAAAAAGTTCTACTTTAGCAAGTTCAAACTCTTCATTAGCTGGATTTCGTGAATCGCTAAGAGCACGTATCAGTTTTCCATCCAGTGAATATAATTCCGTTTTGGTTGGAGTTGTAACGTTGCTGTATGAATCGATATAATACTTTCCGCCCGGCGAAACAGAAGAGTTATGAGTTCCGGGAACGGTTGTAAGTTTTTTGAGTCCGCTTCCATCCAGATTAACAACAAAGAGATGACGCTCAGTACTTTTCTCTTTCCATCCGGTAAAGAAAACTCTTTTATTAGCTTCATCAACAAGATTGATACTTGTTACTTCCCATTCTCCCTGTGTCAAACGTTTCTTAAGCTTTCCATTCAGGTCATAATAATAAAGATGCGAGAACCCATCAACATTTGTTTTAAGAATAAACCCGCTTTTGTTATTAAAGAAATAAAGATCCTCGAACCACTCAACCCATTCTTTCTGTTTCTCGTTATAGAGTTCCGATTTCTTTCCTGTTTGTGTATCAATATTATAGATAATGATATTGTCCTGTGCACGATTCATCCATTGAACAGTAAGTTTGTTTTCGGGTGTCCAGGTAGGCCATGCAATATAATGATCTGCATTCTCTTCAAAGTCTGTCCATGTTACTTTTCCATCAACAGCATTCGCAACACCGAACATAACATATGGATTTGGATCACCTGATTTTGGATACCGCTGCTTTTCAAGTTCGCCGTGTTGTCCATCGGCTTTTGTAATATAAAAAACAGGCACAGGGTTATCATCAAATCTTAAGAATGCAATTTTATCGCTGTTTGGTGACCACCAGAATGCTGAATACTGTGTAGCTCGTCCGAGGATTTCTTCCATGTATACCCAAGAAGCCCAGCCGTTATATATTAAGTCGGTTCCATCATTTGTTATCTGAATTTCTTTATCTTTATCAATATCAAAAACATAGAAATTATTATTTTTTACATAAGCTACTTTTTTACCATCGGGAGAAAGTTTAGGAACCTTTTCCTCTTTGTCGTCCTGTGTTAATTGTTTGAATGAATTTTCCAGGCGTGAATAATAGTAGAGATTATTTTTCTGATTGAAGAGATAATAATTGTAATCTTTACTCACAGCCGAAGGTCGATCAATCGAGAATCCTTCCGGTAATTCAATTCCACTGTTATCAATGTATAATGATGATTCTCCGGTTAAAACATTTGTCTTCATAAGTTGAGGACGGGAACCGGGTTTTGATGGATCAGCTTTTGTTTCGAGATAATGATTCTCGTCTGCCCAACCTTGAGGACGGGACATCATCATCATTGCCCGCATATCTCTTCCGCCTTCATAAACCTGTTTATAGGTAAGCTTTTTCTTCTGAGCTGTTGAATCAATAAACGTTACCGCCAATAATATTGCAACAAAAAAAATGAATAAAAATCTCCGGTTTATCATGTTAATATTCCTTTTATGTTTTTCAAAGTAGAATCATATTACAGGTAAATAAAAATTGTTTTTATGAATCAGATATTTATCTATTTCCCGGTATCTAAATCCGGTATGTTCATTATTTGATTTCTTAAATATAATTTCCCCAGCAGGACTAAACCGTTTACCAGGCATAAGCTTCAGGTGCCTGTCCACCCGGACCCGGCCAGATTTCATCAAGCTTTTTTAATGTCTCTTCGCTCAATTTAAGTTCAAGTGCTTTAGCATTTTCTTCAAGCTGTTCAACAGTTCTTGGTCCAACTATTGGAGAAGTAACCACCGGATTATTCAGCACCCATGCAAGTGCAACATCTGCAGGTCTTTGATTAATTTCTTTACACAAACTTTCATACGCTTCAATCTGCGGACGTAATTTCTCAACCGACTTTTGCAGCGGCTCTCTTGTTCTTCTACCTTCGGCTGCTTTTTCCAGAACGCCGCATAAAATTCCTCCACCTAACGGACTCCATGGAATCAATCCTATTCCAAATGCCTTGCATGCCGGTATTACTTCCAGCTCAATATGTCTATTACGCAGACTATAAATACTTTGTTCGGATACAATTCCAAGCGAGTGTCTCTCTTGCGCCTTGTAAAATGCCTCGGCTAAATTCCATGCTGCAAAATTACTGCTGCCGACATAAATCACTTTACCTTCGGCAACTAACTGATCCATTGCCTGATAAATTTCGTCCCATGGAGAATTACGATCGATATGATGCATCTGATAAAGATCGATATGATCTGTCTGCATTCTTTTCAAACTATCCTCACATGCTTTCTTTATATGATACGCAGAAAGTTTTGCGTCATTAGGACCATCACCCATTTTACCATATACTTTTGTAGCAAGAACAACTTTATCTCTGCGGCTTTTATCTTCTGTAAACCAGCGACCAATAATATTTTCTGTAACACCCACACCCTTTTCCCATCCATAAACATTTGCCGTATCAAAAAAATTAATACCGAGTTCAAGAGAACGGTTCATAATCTTAAAACTATCTTCTTCCGATGTATATGGACCGAAGTTCATTGTCCCAAGGCAAAGCTTACTTACTTTTAATCCTGTTCTTCCTAAATATGCATATTCCATTTTTATTACCTTTCATAAATTATCACAAAAAAATATACCGGATTAAATTATAAATCCGGTACATCAGTTCATTTATTCTTCTTTAATATTTCATCAATTGATGAAGCAAGATCCTGTAAGTGATATTTAGTAATATCATCTTTTGATTTTGCAGCTGATACCGTCAATTTATTTTTTAATTCGATCAGTTTTCCTCTTGCAACGGGAGGTAAATCTGTAAATTGAGTGGCTTGTTGAACCGGCGCCTGTGCAGGTCTTCCTGTTGTTATCGGGGTTTGCTGAACTGGTTTTTCTGGATTTATTTTATTTCCAAGTTCTTCAATAAGCGCCCGTTGAATCTTTCGGCGGTATGGATCAATTCTAACGCTCTTATCATTCAATTCGCTGAAAATACCGTTTGTCAGATCGCCCATAAATTCACTAACTGTATAAATTTTTTCTCCTTTAAATGATTTTGATTCAGCATCGGACATTCTCTGGATTCTTGCATCATTCAATAAATTTTTTATCAGGCTTATCTGGTCATTTGTAATTTTATCAATATTGCCAAACGGCTGAATCAAATCAAGCAATTCTCTTTTAACCAATGTTGGGTTGAACTTAAAACCTTCCTGGAGCAGAAGGTTCATTGCTTTTTTCTGTCGTTCATATGGAACAAGATTGAAAACGGGGCCAGATTGACCAATATGCTTATCAATTTTATTAACACCTCCAATAATCATAGCAACATGACCTAGTTCTCTAGCTCTTTGCTGCAATACTCTTTCATAGAGTAAATTTAGCATTGAATAATCGTCACCTTCTTTAGTTGTTCCGGCTGGAATGATGAATTCCATAATTCGATAAATATTTTTTAATCCAAGTTCAGTTGCTAAAATTCCATCATCACCCATATCCTCTGTTTGTGCAGAGGGATCGTATTGAGAAAAATTACTGAATTGAAGAAATGGATTTGTGTCCTGTCGTCTTACAATTTTTTCTAAGAATGTTCTTTCTTCATCCGGAGTTTTAGCTTCCGGAATTGGAGAATAACCCCACTCAGTTGCAAACTTATCGTAAATGCTTATCATTGGATAGAGTCTAGCGTTATCTCCGGGCTGAGCAACGTAATTAAATCTTCCATAATCCATAATAGAAGCTTCGTTGCCGTACTTTTCAGTGAAGGATTTGCTTCGTAAACTATCTACAGGGAAAACCGAACTTGCTCTACCGTTATGCGGGAATCCGAGTGAGTGCCCGACCTCGTGAGCAACAACGTATCTTAGCAATTCACCCATCAAATCATCCGGAAGTGGAATTCTTTGAGCGCGCGGATCGAGCGGTGCAACCTGACTGAAATACCATGTGGTTAACAAATTCATAACGTTATGATAAATTTTAATATCTGCTTCAAGTATTTCACCTGTTCTTGGATCGTGCACATGAGGACCATAAGCATTCTCAATTGTGCTTGGCAGCCAGCTGATTGATGATACAGTTGCATCTTCGGTATTCCAGTTAGGATCTTCTTCAAAAGTAGGAGCGTATTTGGCAACTATAGCATTCTTAAAGCCGGCTTGTTCGAAAGCAACCCGCCAATCTTCAACGGCTTGCTTAAAATATGGTTTCCATTTTTCTGGTACCGATCGATCAATGTAAAATACAATTGGCTTAACCGGTTCGGACAAGGCTGCCGATGGATCTTTCTTTTCCAATCTCCATCTTGTTATATATGATCTCATTTCAGTTCTGTGGGAATCGAATCCGTAATCCTCCTGTGTAATGCTGAAAAATCCTACGCGGGAATCTGCAAGACGCGGCATCATCGGTTCCTTTGGTAAATGAACCATGCTGTAATGCATCATAACAGAGACTGTTCCAAGTGTATTATCAGTTGGAACTACATCAACATCAAAAGTAAGAACAACATCTGCTTCAACATTTTCCGGGTAAGCAGTAATTTTTTCTATGAATGTGCGTTTCGGATCCAGTCTTCTGGCATTAAAGTTTTTCTTTGGAACGAATTCCGTTTTTTCGGCAGTTAGAAATTCTGTTACATCAATTACAGCAGAGCTATCCTGTCCGTATGCCTGAACGTCGAAGGCCATTAATATCGGCGGAAAAGTTGAAGCATCCACTGCATTGTAAACTGCCTTTTCTTCATCTGATACAACAGCATACTGAATTTGGCGTAGTAATATTTGATCGTTTCGTTTGTCCCATCTAACCACCTGATTATTGTAAGCAACTCCTCCATAGCCAAGTTTCGATTGAACCTTCTTTATCTGGGAGACCCACAGAAACAATCTTCCAATTTCATTTTTAGGTATTTCGTAAAACCATTTTCCGTCTACAAAATGAACAGTAAAAACACCTTTGCTTGTTTTAGCTTCTTTTGTAATTACTTCTGTGTAAGATTTGATTTTTGATTTCTTAGCTTCGGGTTTCTGCTCCTGTCCATAGATAAAATTAGATGCGAAAAAAGAAAGAATAATTATTAGCGATAATGATTTTAAAATTGGTGAGAAATACTTTTTCATCTTAGCCCCGCTCTTTTGAAATTAAAGAGATAATTAACAAAACTATTATTAACAATATAAACTTATAGTCAAAAAAAGAGATTCTCAAGAAACAGATTTACTAAATATTATTATATTTTCTTTGAAAAAAATTAAAACTGCGTAATAATGAGAAAAAAGAACGTCCCGTTTTTTTTAATTTTTGTTTTATTAACCTTCTGCGCAAAAGATCCAGAATTACTGCCTAATTATTTTTTTGAATTAAATTTAACAAGAAAGCTTACCGGTTCAGAAGCAAAAAATTTTGTTAACCGGCTTCATTTTAACTCGGTTACAAACGAGAAGAATGAAATTGGTTTTTATGGCGGTGTTAAAGGTAATGCCATAATTTATGTTACATTTTATGAAAATGAATCTGTATCTATTGAAAATTACAAAAAGATGACTGAAAAGATATCTCCCGAAAATTCCGTCTTTACTTATGGAGCTTACAGCATCGTTTCCGGAAGAAACATTTATCAAACATATGGTATGGGACAAACCCATTATGTGTTTACATCTTCTAACAAGCTATTCTGGATTTCGGCCGAACCGCAATGGGCACAAGATTATTTAACCGAGTATTTGAAAATTCTTGATTGATAGAATAAAGTTTATTTATTATCAGATGTGATTTTGGAGAAACGGGGAAAGAGTTTAGTATTGGAATCTCCGGCTATTGAAGGCTCAATTATTTTGTCGAATTTTATCCGGGTGGTACTTCCTTTAGTGGATTCTCTTCAATTGAAAACGAACTTACAAAACTAATAAGGAGAAGTTATGGATCAATTAGATAGTATTAATCTGGAATCGGAAGATACTTTCAAACCTCCAACATTTTTCCAGATGATCTTTTCTCAAATGATTAAGGACATGAAGTTTGTTGGTATGTTCGTAATAATAATGGGAGCTCTCAATTGCCTTTCGATTATCGGTGCAATTATTGGCATTCCATACATATTCATAGGGATGCGAATTCGTGAAGCCGCCGAACAATTCGAAATTTTTAAGATGACAAATGATGCAAGAGCTATGAGAGCCGGATTTGAATTACAAGCTAAATACTTCAAGATAATCAAGATACTTATTATTATCGGATTGGTTTTAATGGTTCTTGGTATAATACTTTTCTTTGCGCTGCTTATACCATTTATCTCTACAATTTATGAATATCAGCATTACGGATCGTAGAGAATATTATATCATTAATGAAGATTAGAAATTCCGGAGTAACAACGAAATAAATTATAAAGCCCCCTCTAATTGAGAGGGCTTTATATCTGCCTAGTCAAATACCTTTTCTAATTCTTGATATTTAGTATGCACTTTATCAACAGCAGAAATAACTGCATCCTTATTCCCTTTTGCAACAGTAGAATTCAATTCATTTACAGCTTTATCAAGATCATTTCTTGCAGAATTGAATTTTTCTGTTCTCGATTCCAATCGTTTTGAAAGTTGTGCTTTCAAAACATCTTCCATTTTTACTTTCATTTCTGCAGCAGCTTCTTTAATCTTAGCTAAGTTATATTCCGGTGCGTAATAGTGATACAACATATACAGAACCTGGTGAAAAGCATCAACTTCTTTAACCATCGGTTTTACAACTCGAACAAGACCTTCGTAAAGAGCATGAAGTTTTTCTGCCTCATCCAATATTGCTTGCGTATTATCTTTATCAATAGCAGTTTTGTAAGCAATTACACAATCATTCAGTTTTTTAAGCCCTTCTTCCCATTTCGGCTTTTTGTCCTGTAATATTCCCTTTAATTCAACCGAATTAATTTTCTCCATCCCTTTTTGTATGTCGGGTAAAAGAGATTTAAGCATGGAAATATTTTTTTCGGGCCATGCTGTATGCCATAACTGATAAATAACTTCATGGAATTCTGTTAATTCAGGAACGTCCGAAGATGTTTCATGTTCATGTTGTGCTAAAACCGGAAATGAAATAAACAGAACTAAAAAAATTACTACTAACTTCTTCATTTACTACCTCTTCATTTATATTATAGAATATGATAAGTAACAATTAATCCGGACATAACAATAGATACCATGCTCATAAGTTTAATAAGGATGTTCAAACTGGGGCCCGAAGTGTCTTTAAAAGGATCGCCAACAGTATCACCAATAACAGCGGCTTTATGAGCTTCAGAACCTTTACCGCCAAGGTTCCCCTCTTCAATATATTTTTTTGCATTATCCCAGGAACCCCCCGAGTTAGCCATGAAAATAGCAAGAACAAATCCGCTTGCCAGACCACCAGTTAATAATCCCATTACACCAGCAACGCCAAAAATAATTCCAGTAACAATTGGAATAGCAATTGCAAGAGTTGAAGGGAGAATCATCTCAATCTGCGCACCCTTAGTAGAAATTTCTACGCAGCGTGCATAGTCTGGTTCTGCTTTACCTTCCAATATTCCTGGAATCTCTTTGAATTGTCTTCTAACCTCATCAACCATTCTCGAAGCAGCGCGTCCTACAGCATTTATTGTTAAACCGCAAAATAGAAATGCCATCATCGATCCGATAAACACACCAACTAATACTTTCGGATTCATCAAATTTATTTCATAGTATTCCATCAAATCCATTATACCAGCTTTCTGCGTTGCAACAACAACTCCGTTACCAAGTTCAATTATTTCTTTTCCTGCTCTTACCAACCCGATTTTAATTTCTTCAATGAATGAAGCAAGAAGAGCAAGCGCTGTTAATGCAGCAGAACCGATAGCAAATCCTTTACCTGTTGCAGCGGTTGTATTGCCGAGTGAATCCAATGCATCTGTTTTCTGTCTAACTTCTTTACCAAGACCGCTCATTTCTGCATTTCCGCCGGCGTTATCTGCAATTGGTCCATATGCATCTGTTGCTAATGTAATTCCAAGTGTAGAAAGCATTCCAACTGCGGCAATACCAATTCCATACAATCCCATATTTATATTTGCAAAATTAAACCCCGAGGCAAATAAATATGCCAATATAATTGCAACACAAACTGCCAATACAGGAATTGCGGTAGACATCATTCCAACACCCAATCCCGAAATAATTACAGTAGCGGGTCCTGTCTTTGCATTTTCTGCTACAAATTTTGTCGGTTTGTATTCATACGCTGTAAAATATTCAGTTGCTTTGCCAATTATTATTCCGGAAACAAGTCCGGTAACAATAGAACCCCATATTCCTGTAGCATTATCAAAACCGAGCATCTTAACTATTATATAGGAAAAGATTACAATCAGAATTGAACTAAAATTAATACCGCGATTTAACGACTTAAGTAAATCCCCAAGTTTTGCATCTTCCTTGGTTCTAACAGAATAGATTCCAACAATCGAGAGTAGAATTCCGATTGCGGCAATCAGCATAGGAGCTAAAACCGACTTAAATTGTAATTCGGGGTTTCCCAGAAATGCAGCTGAACCAAGTGCTGCCGTAGCTAAAATTGATCCGCAATAAGATTCATAAAGATCGGCACCCATTCCGGCAACATCACCAACATTATCGCCAACGTTATCTGCAATTGTAGCCGGGTTACGCGGATCATCTTCCGGAATACCGGCTTCAACTTTACCAACGAGGTCTGCACCAACATCGGCAGCTTTCGTAAAAATTCCACCTCCAACACGTGCAAACAGAGCTTGTGTAGATGCACCCATACCGAATGTTAACATTGTAGTTGTAATTATAACAAGATTATGTCCATCATTTAATTCGGCTGGATAAAAATGATTAAGGATTAAAAACCAGATTGATATATCTAATAAACCAAGTCCTACAACAACCAATCCCATAACAGCACCGCTTCTAAATGCAACTTTCAAACCGGCATTTAGAGATTCGCGTGCAGCATTAGCGGTTCTTGCAGATGCCTGGGTTGCTGTCTTCATTCCAAAAAATCCGGCTAAACCGGAAAAGAATCCACCCGTAATAAATGCAAAAGGGACCCATGGATTTTGAACATTTAACACATAAGCAAGAAATGCGAAAATTAATGTAAGTCCAACGAAGAATAATCCAACAATTTTATATTGTTGTTTAAGATAAGCCATTGCGCCTTTACGAACATAAAGAGCAATAGTTGCCATCCTTTCAGTACCTTCGCTTTGTTTCATCATTTGACGGTAGAAAAGATATGCAAATACTAAGGCGGTAGCAGATGCAATAGGAACAAACCAAAAAAGACTGCTTTGCATAAAGACTCCCTACTTAATTTGAGAATTTATTGTGAACCGCATCCGGTTTTTAATTCAGCGTTGAATTTACGCGAAAGATTTGTTCATTCAAACAAATTTTTGAAATAAAGTAAACTTATCAAAAAAATGTTGCCGCAAATTTAAGAAAAATGGAGATGATTTTGTCTTATAAAAACATTCAATTGCAAAAAAAAGCCGGGTAATATATTGATTGCCCGGCCTTGCTTTTCTAAGAGGAGTATCTATGTGGGGTTAACTTTTGGGCTGATAAACGATTTTTCTAATGGTATCGAACTGAAGATAAGGATACTCTTCTCTCAATCGTTCAATTGCATCGCTTGCACTAACTTTGCTGGAGCGAAGAGTTTTAAATTTCTTTCTTATTATATAATCGCGGACAGACTTTTCATCTATTAGTCCGCGGCTTGTTAAGAGAGAGTAAACATCATCTGGAATCAATTCCGAAAGTGGATTTTGATTTAATCTTTCTTCCATTTGCCCCTCCAATTTATTGTTAGGTTTTTGTTTTCAATTGCTGGATTTCCCCTCACAATCCAGCCAAACTTATTTTGTATTGATTCTGAGTTCTAAATATGAATTGCAAAACGGTTTCTCAACAGCACAGATGTGTGGTTTTTTTGAAAAAGGAGATGAAAAAATGCACCGACCCACATGATTATGCGGTAGGATTATTGGTGAACTGGTTGAAGGTTGCCGGTTTTTCGGTTAATGGGTTATCGGTGAACAGCAATAAAATCTTTAAAAAATGAAGTTGCTATTTAAATCTAAATAAGCAAGATTGAACAAGTAGTTTCTGCTTTTATTGTTCTCTTTCCTTTTCCCGTTAATAATATGAAATATTGCAATGAAGGCTTGATAAATCTTGATGACATTTTAAAACAGCAATCCCGATGGTTTACATCGGGACTACTGTAAATGTTTTCACAACGGACATAAAAAAGCTCCACGGAGTACGCAGAGCTTAAGATAATTCTACGGCTTATAGCCTTATTGTGATAAGCTTTCAATTGCAACATAATAATTTGAATAATAACTTGCAAGAAAATATTCATTACAAACTATAAGGGTAATGTTATGCAAAAAATACTTGGTTTAGACCTTGGCACAAATTCAATTGGATGGGCAATTAGAGATATTGATGAGAATGAAAACCAAATAATTGATAAGGGAGTTTTAACTTTTGAAAAGGGTGTTGGAGAAGAAAAAGGAAATGAAGTACCCTTAGTTAAAAAACGTACAGAAAGCAGATGTAAAAGAAGAAATTATCAGGCTAAAAAATATCGTAAATGGGAAATGTTGAAATGTCTAATTGAAAACAATCCGAAGATGTGCCCGCTTACAATTGATGAACTTAATGGTTGGCGAAAGTACAAAAATGAAAATGGGCGAATTTATCCACAACGAAAAGAATTTATTAATTGGTTAAAACTAGATTTTGATTCCGATGGGAAAATAGATTTTGAGAATCCATACCATTTACGAAAAGTTGTTGCTGAAAAGAAAATTGATAATCCGCTAATTCTTGGAAGAGCATTTTACCACTTAGTACAAAGACGAGGCTTCAAAGGGAGAGACGAAGAAGAAGCAAAGCTTATAATGGAGGGCAGCGAAAAAACGAGCACTAAGGGTGTGAATGAAATACATAAAATAATGGAAGAAAAAAATACAACGCTCGGTGGGGCGCTCTATTTTGATTTAAAGAATAATGGTAAAAGGATAAGAAAACGATACAATCTAAGAACCGATTTTGAAACTGAATTGAAAATAATCTGTTCGGCTCAAGGAATAGACGAAAGTAGTGAATTATTTAAGAGACTTTATAAAGCGATTATCTGGCAAAGACCTTTAAGAACCCAAAAAGGAAATGTTGGTATCTGTACATACGAACGATACGAATATATTAATAAAGCTAACGGTAAGAAACTTACAATTGGCAAACCTCGCTGCCCAATAAGCCACCCTTTATATGAAGAATATAGAGCATGGTGTTTCATAAATAATATAAAAATAAAAAGCGCTTCGGAAATTGAAAGTTCTTTTGAACCTCTATCAGAAGAACAAAGAATAGACATATATGAGAAAAAGTTTTTCAGGAAAAGCAAAGCTCATTTTGAATTTAATGATATATGGAAATTGCTTGATCCGAAAAAAAATCTATATGTATTTAATTATAAGGATAACACCTCTATATCAGGTTGTCCAATAAGCGCGTCTATAAAAGAAATATTTGGTGAGCTTGAAGATATAAGAATACCTCATACAGCAAACGAAAGAAGAAGCAAAAAGAAAGATTATTATGACTATGAGGATATATGGCATGTCCTTTTTTCTTTTGATAGCAAAGAAAAGCTTACTGAGTTTGCAAAAGTGCAACTTAAACTTGATAATGAAAATGCAGACAAGTTCTGTAAGATTAAACCCCAACAAGGTTATGCCAGTCTAAGCATTAGCGCTATCAAGAAAATACTTCCTTATTTACGCAAAGGATTCATTTATTCCGATGCAGTATATCTTGCCAATCTTAAAAAGGTTTTAGGAAAAGAACCCTCCGCGACAGAAAAAAATAGAATAATTGAGGGCATACGACTTCAAATTAAGTTACAAAAGGAAGAAAAAGATCTTATAGGAACAGCAAACAGTTTGATAACCAGACATCTCAATTTAGAGGCACACGAAAGGTATGCGCGGTATCCTGAATATTTTCTTCGGCCAAAAGATTATGATGATATTGAAAATGAACTCCTTAATAATTTTGGAACTAAAACCTGGAATGAAAAGAATGAAGAAACAAAAAATAAATATCGGTTGCTTGTACAAGAATTATATCAAGCATATCTTCAAACACCGGTCAATGTAGAAAAAGGACTATTATTTAATAAAGTGCCCCGTCTTGATGAACGAATAAAGACGTACTTTAAAAACGAATGGAATGCAAAAGATGAAAATCTAAAATATCTATATCATCCTTCCGAAACCGAGATTTATCCACCAGCAAAAGAGAGAGAAGGGAAAAAATATTTGGGTGACCCAATGCCCATAAGCCGTGGATTTAAAAATCCAATGGCAATGAAAACTCTTCATCATTTGAAAAGATTTATTAATTGTTTATTGGATCAAGAGAAAATAGATGAGAACACGCGCATTGTAATTGAAATTGCCCGCGAACTAAACGATGCAAATAGAAGAAAAGCAATAGATCGATGGCAAAAGGAAAGGGAAAAACAAAACAAGGAATATGCCGATGCAACTAGGGAGATAGTTGAAAAACACGGATTAAACATTGACACCGGCAAAGACGACATAATAGATAAATACCGTTTATGGATAGAGCAGGATAGACAATGCATTTACACGGGAAAAGTTATTAACTGCACTGAACTTTTTGACGGGACAAAATTCGATTTTGAACATACCATTCCGGCAGATTTATCATTTGACAACGAATTAAAAAACATAACAATAGCCGATTCAAAGTATAACCGGGAAATAAAACAGAAACGGATTCCAACCGAACTTCCCAATTACGAAAGCGACGCGACTATTGGAAAAGAAATATATACTGCTATTAAACCGCGCTTAAACTTTATTGAACAAAAGATAAAACAATTTGAAAAAGATATTGAAAATTGGAAAGCTAAATCAAAATCGGCTCAAAACAAAGAGTGGAAGGATACCTGCATCCAGAATAGACACTATTTTTCATTCCATCTTGACTATTGGAGAAAGAAATACGAAACATTTACAACAAAAGAGTTCAAATCCGGCTGGCGAAACAGCCAATTACGAGATACGCAAACAATAACAAAGTATGCATTGCCTTACTTAAAGACTGTATTCAATAAGGTAGAAGTACAAAAAGGAATAATAACGGCGGAATTTCGGAAAATATATAATGTAGGATTCGAAAAGGATCGTTCAAAACATACTCATCACGCTGTTGACGCTGCTATATTAACTCTAATTCCAACGGCAGTAAGTAGAGATAAATTACTCAAAGCACACTTTGAAGCCGTGGAAAAAAATATTCGTTTTCATTCGTTGCCTCCGGATTGGAAAAACTATAAACCTCAATGCATAAAAAATATCGAAGAAGAAACATTAATTAATTACATAAATAAGGATAGGACTTTGGTACCTACTGTAAAATATGTAAGAAAACGCGGAAGAATACAGTATGTAAAAGAAAAGCTACCCGATGGCAAATGGGTTTTCAAACTTGACGAACAAGGGAAAAAGATTCCAATTATCGCTAAAGGTGATAGCATTAGGGGACAGCTACACGAGGAGTCGTTGCTTGGAGCAATTAAAGAATTAGAGTTGGACAATAACGGAAAACCTATTCTGGAAAATAGCAAACCCGTTTATAAAAAAGATAAAGATGGTAGCTACAAGTTGATCTTTGTAAAAAGAATTCTTTTAAAAGATTTTACATCAATCGATGATTGCAGAAAAATAGTAGATAAAACAATTCGTGAAATAATAATAAATACGATTCAACAAAGAATCGATCGCGGTAAATCCTTCAAAGAGGCAATTGCTGAAGATATCTGGATGATTGATAAAAATGGCATCCCTAAAAAGGAAGATAAATATGGAAACATATTGCACCCCATAAGACATGTTAGATGTAGGGTAGCGGCTGGCAGAGGTTATTTAACAAAAGAAAAAGCTCTTGAAATAAAACAACACATTATGCAATCTAAACATGAGCATAAACAAGTAGTCTATGCTAAGAATGAAGAAATGTCTGTTTGCCTTTTTTATGAAGGAACAGTTAACAATAAAATGGAAAGGGCTTTTAGGTTAATAGGGTTATATGAACTTGCCCAATATAAATTGAACAAAATAAACGACATTAAAAATGTTCCCGATTATCAGCATTGCGAAGTTGGTAGGGGAAAAAATAAAATCGTTATCCCCCTTATTAATGTTATAACTACAGGTACTCATGTATTAGTATATTCAAATAGTCCTGATGAAATAAAAGAATTAAACAAAAAAGAGCTATTAAAACGACTTTATAGAATATACAAATTTAACGAAGCTCCGTCTCCTTATGTTTATATGCAATATCATGCAGAAGCTAGACAAGACTTAGAACTCGGCGTTGGTGAAACACAGATTGATATTAAGAAATACCAACCTCGGCTCAAACTTGTCGCAAACAATTTCAAGTGCCTAATTGAAGAAAGGGATTTTGAAATAAAACTTGACGGAGAGATTATTTTAGAATGATTAAACGAACGTTATACTTTGGGAATCCGGCATATCTTTCAAAAAAGAATGAGCAGCTTATTGTAAAAAGCAAAGAAAAAGATGAAGAACTTGAGAAAGATTCAAACAATATAGAACATGAAACCAACTTAGTCTCAGAAAAAAAAGAAGGATGGCTGGAAAAACGCAAGACAATTACTAAGGATGTCTCAAATACAATACCTATCGAGGACATTGGAATAGTAATATTAGATAACCTACAGCTAACAATAACACATGGGGCTTTATCTTCTCTATTAGACAATAACGCCGCGGTTGTTACATGTTCAATCACTCATATGCCGAACGGTCTGTTTTTACCGCTTGCCGGCAATACGGAACAGAATGAAAAGTTCAGGTCGCAGATAGATTCTTCCGAGCCGCTGAAAAAACAATTATGGCAGCAGACAATTACCGCCAAGATCAGGAATCAAGCGATTAATCTTAGAGAAAGAAAAGTACCGATTAACAACATGCTTACCTGGGCAAAGAAAGTACGCAGCGGAGACCCGGATAATTACGAAGGTCGCGCTGCAGCATATTACTGGAAGAACTTCTTTCCCATGATCGAGGGATTTATACGAGATAGGAACGGTGAACCGCCGAACAATTTATTCAACTACGGCTATGCAATACTAAGAGCAATAACAGCACGCGGACTTGTAGGTTCCGGTTTACTTCCTACTCTCGGAATACATCACGCAAACAAATACAATGCATACTGTCTTGCGGACGATATTATGGAACCTTACAGACCATTTGTTGACAGGATTGTTTTCGAAATGGTAAAAAACGGCGAAGATTTCTATGAATTAACTCCATCAATTAAAAAGCAGTTATTATCAATCGGTACTGAAGAAATAATTATTGACGGCGAAAGAAGTCCTCTTATGGTCGGAATGCAAAGAACAACCGCATCGCTTGTAAAATGTTTTGAAGGGACTGCACGTAAAATAATTTACCCTGAAATAGCATAAACCATTGTATCGGTCAGATATGTATCAGGTTTTATTGAACATTGTTAAATAAATACAATGCTATAATCCTTAATATATTTACACAGGAATTTATTCCGGTGAAGACAAGTAAATAAATAAGTTTACTAACCGTTTTAACGGTTTAAAAAAGGAGGTGGCCATGTCCCTGCACTCTTATTCAAAATGCTGGCTTCATCTAATCTGGGGAACACTTAACAGGGAACCACTTATTACCACGAAAGAGTTAAAAAAAGAAGTATCGGATTATCTATATGAATATTCGGTATCAAAAAAAATATATATGAAAAAGAACTACGTCAACTGCGAACATGTTCATGCTATAATCGATTTGCCTACAAACCTATCAATTGAAGAGACAATGCATTTACTAAAAGGAAGTTCATCTCACTGGATAAACAACAATAAACACCTTGAAATTAAATTCAATTGGGGGAGGGGTTATGCAGCATTATCAGTATCGGAATCGGTTCTTGATAAAGTTGTAAAATATATTGAAGGGCAAGAAGAACATCATAGAACCAGGAGTTTCCTCGAGGAATATGAAATGTTTATCAGTGTTTATGGTATGAGATATATTGCTGACTAATGTAAACTGTTAAAACAGTTAATATCGGTTTTGCCTTTTGTCTTAGCCCACCTCGATTAATCGAGGTGTTAATAAATAAAGTATAGAAACGAAAATGCTTTTCTAAATCAATGAGATTTAACGAGTATAGAATAATGTGGATCCTTGTATTGTTCGACCTTCCGACGGAAACGCCGAAGGAGAAAAAAGCATACACGCGCTTTAGAAGAGAACTGCTTAAGGACGGCTTTTCTATGTTCCAGTTTTCTATTTATGTGCGCCATTGCTCCAGCCGCGAAAACAAAAATGTTCACGTAAAGCGCGTAAAAGAATTACTGCCGGAAAAAGGGCACGTTGGAATTCTTACAATAACGGATAAACAATTCGGTATGATGGAAATATTTTACGGTAAAAAGAAGGAGGACGGGTTCATAGAACCCCATCAGCTCGAATTATTTTAAAAGTCCTCCTCTTTTTAAGAGGAGGATTTAGGAGGAGTTCAAAACCCCTCCCATTTTTTCAATCCTAAAACTCCTGTAAGTTGTTTTATTTTAACAATCTAAACCGCCCTACCTTGGTTTTAAGATTGTCAAAAAACATTTTGAAAGCAAATCACAACTTAATAGCTTCCGAACAATCCTTGAAATCCTTGGTTTTAAGATTGTCAAAAAACATTTTGAAAGCAAATCACAACCGAAAACGAAGGACAAAAATCAAGAAAAACTTGGTTTTAAGATTGTCAAAAAACATTTTGAAAGCAAATCACAACTAAAATTCTGTAAACCCTTCTCCCGATCTCTTGGTTTTAAGATTGTCAAAAAACATTTTGAAAGCAAATCACAACTAAAACGAGCAAAGGAAACCCAGCGCCAGCTTGGTTTTAAGATTGTCAAAAAACATTTTGAAAGCAAATCACAACTGGCAGTTGTCCGATAGAGCGGTTGAAATCCTTGGTTTTAAGATTGTCAAAAAACATTTTGAAAGCAAATCACAACAGAATATTCAAGATGCTTGTAAAGTTGATACTTGGTTTTAAGATTGTCAAAAAACATTTTGAAAGCAAATCACAACCATCCGCCAGACAAAATCAATTTGAGCATCCTTGGTTTTAAGATTGTCAAAAAACATTTTGAAAGCAAATCACAACTTATACCGGCTTTACATAATGCGCCATTTTCTTGGTTTTAAGATTGTCAAAAAACATTTTGAAAGCAAATCACAACCCGTCCAATGGCGCCCTCCTCGTGGTTCTCCTTGGTTTTAAGATTGTCAAAAAACATTTTGAAAGCAAATCACAACGGGGAAAGACAATGCCTAACAAAACCATCCTTGGTTTTAAGATTGTCAAAAAACATTTTGAAAGCAAATCACAACGCTGCAGCTGCAACATCAGATTCTGTTACCTTGGTTTTAAGATTGTCAAAAAACATTTTGAAAGCAAATCACAACTGGACGAAAAATTAATTAACGAAGTAATTCTTGGTTTTAAGATTGTCAAAAAACATTTTGAAAGCAAATCACAACATGGTCGCCGTAAACATGCTGAGGCGTTGGCTTGGTTTTAAGATTGTCAAAAAACATTTTGAAAGCAAATCACAACTGGAAGGGACTACTTTAAGAGCACGTGCAACTTGGTTTTAAGATTGTCAAAAAACATTTTGAAAGCAAATCACAACTTGTCTCATTTTTATACCTCGATTATAGTCTTGGTTTTAAGATTGTCAAAAAACATTTTGAAAGCAAATCACAACTTCGCACGTTCATCTATCCATAGAAGGCGTCTTGGTTTTAAGATTGTCAAAAAACATTTTGAAAGCAAATCACAACTTCCGAGGGCAAGAGAAACTGCGGCATCAACTTGGTTTTAAGATTGTCAAAAAACATTTTGAAAGCAAATCACAACTATGGCAAAAAAGAGGAAAGTCTTCGAGAACTTGGTTTTAAGATTGTCAAAAAACATTTTGAAAGCAAATCACAACTATAATTAACAAATTGGAGAAAATCTTACTTGGTTTTAAGATTGTCAAAAAACATTTTGAAAGCAAATCACAACTTATTCGGAGGTGAAGAGTGAATGATGTAACTTGGTTTTAAGATTGTCAAAAAACATTTTGAAAGCAAATCACAACTTCAACGTTAATCCTGCGCAAATTGATTATCTTGGTTTTAAGATTGTCAAAAAACATTTTGAAAGCAAATCACAACGGGTAATACGCGCTGCACTCGCTCAAGTACTTGGTTTTAAGATTGTCAAAAAACATTTTGAAAGCAAATCACAACGGAATCGAGAGACAAAAATACTACCTCTGCTTGGTTTTAAGATTGTCAAAAAACATTTTGAAAGCAAATCACAACTTTTTTCCCACTCATTCTTTTTTTATAAGCTTGGTTTTAAGATTGTCAAAAAACATTTTGAAAGCAAATCACAACCGAATAATAACAATACTAAACTGGAAGGACTTGGTTTTAAGATTGTCAAAAAACATTTTGAAAGCAAATCACAACTAAAAAAGACTATAAAAGGAATGTTTAGTTCTTGGTTTTAAGATTGTCAAAAAACATTTTGAAAGCAAATCACAACCAACTAATGATTTTGTTGAATACCCTTTACTTGGTTTTAAGATTGTCAAAAAACATTTTGAAAGCAAATCACAACCAACTAATGATTTTGTTGAATACCCTTTACTTGGTTTTAAGATTGTCAAAAAACATTTTGAAAGCAAATCACAACTACGCACAGATTAGCATTACTCAATTCACCTTGGTTTTAAGATTGTCAAACCTGTCCCGCTCTTATTGGCGGGGAAACATTTTGTCCCGCTTTGCGGGATCAATGTTCATAAATTTTAGTTGGAAAAGCAAATCACAACTGAAGAAAGAGACATTAGAAAAACATGCAGCTTGGTTTTAAGATTGTCAAACCTGCCCCGCTCTTATTGGCGGGGAAACATTTTGTCCCGCTTTGCGGGATCAATGTTCATAAATTTTTGATGGAAAAGCAAATCACAACCAATTACAGCCGGAAGCGGTAAGTATAAACTTGGTTTTAAGATTGTCAAAAAACATTTTGAAAGCAAATCACAACCAATTACAGCCGGAAGCGGTAAGTATAAACTTGGTTTTAAGATTGTCAAAAAACATTTTGAAAGCAAATCACAACCTGGCTACTTTTATATTCTACTTCGGCAAGCTTGGTTTTAAGATTGTCAAACCTGCCCCGCTCTTATTGGCGGGGAAACATTTTGTCCCGCTTTGCGGGATCAATGTTCATAAATTTTTGATGGAAA
>Ga0207951_100364_pt1 | contig 23810 bp, 15 predicted proteins | sample Subbio12Aug_8Bad_FD_184830 | JGI IMG/M metagenome (GOLD analysis project Ga0207951, IMG submission 184830) | Serpentinite rock and fluid subsurface biosphere microbial communities from McLaughlin Reserve, California, USA - CR12Aug_8Bad (SPAdes) | ecosystem: Environmental > Terrestrial > Deep... | reverse complement strand
ATTTTAGCCTGGCCTGAGGGACACTCTTCTGAAGAGGCCGGAGGATCTTTGGTTACGAGTTATTAGACGTATGATAGCGACTTTTTATGACAGGGTCAAGTAGTAGTATTTTCGCGACCCGGAGGACGATGGTTGTAAGTAAATGAATGAACGTCAATAATCCACGACCTTTTCGTTCTATCGTTCAAATGCAATTTTTTAAGATTAATCAAATAGATTTCTGTGTTTATTCCACCCAAAACAAACGATTTAGCTGCTCTACGAGTAGATGAACGGTTGTGGAAGGATTGTTTGTTAATGGACTTAGGTTGGGATATTCTGAAAGGAGCCTTCGGGCATTTCGGATAGCATCTTTTTGACAAGAATAAATCAAATCATACATTTGGATACTATTTTTTTGATATCGGAATCCTAATAATTGATTCAATCTATCTATATATTGCCGTCTATCTATTCCAGAATTTAAGTAATCAAAATGTAAAACATACCAAAGCTCAAAAGCTTCATTGGAATAGGCAACCTTGATTCCATTTGTTTCAGCCACTTGAATAGCTAAATTAAAATTTTCTGCGGTGAATGAATCCCTATCAAACACACACCATACTTGATGATACTTCTTTTCTGACATTAACCGAATTGCTTCTCTCACAAGACTTATCGTGTTTGCACCGATACCTTTTACCACAACTACAGAATCCTGAGGTATAGGGAATCGTAAAAAATAGTTCGGCTCTGTTTTTTCTCCTTCACAAACTATGAGGAAACTTTGACGGGGTTCAAAAATATTAATACGCCGTGAATGTTTTGGGCGGCGTTCTTCTAAGTGATTTCTTTTAGGCATACTTATTCCTCATCCACGATAACCTGACGAATGTTACCAATAAATGGAATAGCTCCGTAACGTCCTTCAATATAATCGCTTTCAAACGAAGCGTCATTACGCACTTTGAGATCTGCTAACGAGTAGAGATGGCTACAACCTCGGCGATCTTTCTCAATGAACCAGATTTGATCACGGCGGAAAATTTTATTTGACAGTAAATTCGTGTCATGAGTAGTAAAAATGAGTTGGGCACGTTTTGGATTGGTGGCTAATGAATTAAACATACTGATTACTGTTTTTGTAATAAGGGGATGAAGTCGTGCTTCCATCTCATCAATCATAAGAATTTTTCCTGAAGAAAGAGTGTCTAATAAAGGTCCAGCAAGGAAGAAGAGTTTTTGTGTACCCTCAGATTCATCTCCCATATCAAAAGTTGATGTCCCTGCAGGACTTTCAACCCCCCATTTTTCATGAATAGTTTTAATTGCGGTTATATCGCCCTGAATGTTCTTCATGAGTAATTTTTTGAATTCTTCAGGCATGTCGCTTGGAAGGACTAATTTAGATTTATCGATGTTCTCATGAAAAATATCATTAATGCCTAAATCTAATTTTTTTATGAGTTCAATAATTTCCGACCGATATTTTCCATCAGCAAACCTTGATACAGTGAAATTTCGATATGCGGTATCATCTAACCCAGAGACAATGCCAATGTGCTGGAACCAGTTTAAAACTTTTTTTGCAATCGGACCATTGAATTGAGCAACAACTGATAAAAACAGCGCATTGGAACGAGTTTTGTCTTCCAAGCCCTTTCCTTCTTTAAATTTAGCGGAAGGTCTGATCCCATCTTCGTCTCGAATAAATAAAGTGGCTTCCTTTGTACTTGGAACTGAAAAGAGCCATTCGGTAATTACACGATCCTTAGTCGCTTCAAATCCATAGCGATATTGCACGCCATCCATAAGAAAAACTACCTCAAAGAAAGCTGGTTCATTTTCAGTGACTGTACTTAATTTAAAAGTATCAATTGGGATTAAATCACCTGCTTGAGACTCTTTTGAGGACGTAATGATGAAATGACGCATAAAATCTAATGCGCGAACTAGGTTACTTTTCCCACTAGCGTTTGCGCCATACACTGGGGCACTGTTTAGCAGTTTAAGTCCATTTTGACCCATAAAGGTATTGTTCTCGTCAATACTGGAGTCACGAGATTTAATTTTTGCGGCAACCATGCTTATTTTGGCTTGATCTTTAAAAGAGCGAAAGTTACCAACGGAGAATTCGATTAACATAAGATTATCCTTGCTTATAACACTTTAATTTGTGAAATTTTCACAATTTTATATATTATAAGATTATTCTATCGGATGTCAATAGAACTTACATTCTGATTGCACCATAAACTTTTTGTGGCTCTAAAAATATTTCTGCGGCTCTGTTCTGTTATAGATTTTCTCCATCTCCCGCCCTAGTTGTAATTACTTGTCTAGCAATTCCTGTGCTCTGGAATGCGAGATCAAATCCTTAGCCCGAGAGCAATTAATGAATCGTTCCACCCGCATAGGCGTTAGAAATACGGTTCTCTTGATCCCTGGCGGTGCCAATCATTGACCCGAAACTATTGAAACAAACGCGTCGTGGTGTTTTCAGAACAAATGGATAAATTCTAGGCACGGGGTATATCCGGGCCTGCATATTTCAACCACATTTATGTTTAAGAATCTGCAGCTCTACGTTCGATTAGCGCTGGATATCAATCTAAAAATAGAAATGAGAGAAATCTCCCCTCCTATTTGAATTTGCTTTTTCTATCCCGATGCTATAATCATTAGAGTAACTGTGATAATCTCAATTTTTACTGCGAGGTGAGTAATGGCCGACACGGATGAGTTCTGGACGGCAGAAGAAGTCTCAAATTATCTACGCATTCCGCAGTCAACCATCTACAAGCTCGCCCAGGATAAAGTGTTACCCGGTTTCAAGGTGGGAAAGCACTGGCGGTTTCGCCGAGAGGCAATTCTTAAATGGATTGATGACAGCGAAAATAAAAATGTACACCAACATCAGGCAACCCAAATTAATAACCCTCTATGATGATTACAAAAGTCAATTTTTTATATCAAAAATTAGGAAAATCAATACTGTACTTGAACCTCGGTATGTTGTATCGTAAATCCAGCCGATTGAAATTTCACTTGAGAGATTACTAAATGGGGGATATTTATTTTTTGACGCCAAAATTATTAACTGCAACACTCAATAGCGTCAGGGGTTGTTTATGGCATCCAATGAGAACGGTAAATACATGAAGAATATTGGGAACAGGTTACCGATCTCGGGGTATTTCAATAATCCGGAGTATTCTCAATTTCGGGAGTATTGCGCGGACAGCAACATCTTTTTTATTGACGAACTTCAACCTTACGATTATGTTGCATTCCGATCACAGTACAAAGTGGATAACGAATTTGCCAGAGTAATTCGTTCAAAAGTAGAAGCCTTAAAATCCAATCTACCCATCCCCATTTCTTCTACCGCTTCCCCTGCTTCCATTCTATGCGATCAAGAATTCGAGTCTCTGTCCGTCCATGACGAAAAGTCCAAGCCTTCCTGGGAACAAATGGTTCAAGTTGCAGCTGACGCACACATGAAAACCCCTCTTGATGATTTAGAGATTCCTACCCGAATTCGTCACCGATTGATGTCTGTTGGGGTCACAACGATCGGAAAAATACTGTTGATGAAACCGAAGGAATTGCGACGCATTGGTTTCTTAGGGGCACACTCCATAGATCTGATTCTTGCTGTTTCTGAAAATTTGGTAAATCAATACAACAACCAACTTGGTCAAAATCCAGGTTTTTCTTCGAATTTTAACAAGGTGGATGAACCGACACAAAATACTACAGAGGAAGCAGCGACTTCTATCGAAAAACAAAGCAATAAACACCAATTTAATGAAAACAGCACTAACAAAGATATTACGTTGGTAGCGCAAGCTGTGTGTCAAGATCATATTGATCTTCCGCTAGACACCCTGCAATTATCCGCCAGGGCTCATCACCGGCTAGAGTATGCGGGCATTAATACAGTTGTCAAGTTACTTATGGCATCCGATGACCAGCTTCTAGGCATAAAGCATCTCGGAAATTCACTACTCCAAGAAATCCGAGACGCAAAAAACAGATTCCTTCAGGATTACATTGCCCAAAATCCTTACTGGCAGGAAAAACTAAATGGTCTTCATCAGGAAATTGAGCAACATAATCAACCAATAGGAACGAATGCGAATTTACGGTTAAGCAACCATCTCAGATTGTGTATTGAAGGTATATTATTAGGAAATTTACAACAGGAAAATGAATTCTCATTTACGTTACCGGAATCACAAATTATTAAAAAGGTTGAAGAGTCAATTGAAGTTCTCGGCCTTGATTTGTTTACCCAACTTTATAAAGACCCGGAACAGACGCAAAGTTTGATACAGGCTTTGCAAGGTTTCAATCATCAACTAAAAGTCCAAAATGATTTTCTCGAGCTGTTCGTAGCTATTCCCGAATCACGCCGTGAAAAGAAAATACAACCATTTATAAAATTATTCTGCCATATTCGTGGAACAGCTGAAGAGGATTTATCACAAGCTTTAATTACCTGTGTAACTATTAATCATATACAGGATCAAATTTCCTCGATCTTTGATAACAGAATTACTATTATCCTTAAGCGTTTTCTCGAATGGTTGTCTTCTGATATTTCAAAGATTACTGACCCTATTCTTGCAGAAATTAATGAAAAAGATAGAGTTAAAGAGATACTCTCTCGTCGAGCGCATGGTGATACTCTTGAATCAATTAGTGGAGAATTTGGCTTAACTCGTGAACGAATCCGGCAAATTGAGGCTAAAGCATTTCGGGAATTTTATAGACACAATATTACAAATCCGCTTTTATTAGCCATTTCTGTTGAATTAAATGGTGAAACAGTTATTACCAGTGATGATATCCGGAGCATCATCCCTGAATCGGAGACGTTATTATATCTTCTGAGAAAGCATCAGGAAAACCACTTTAAATATGATGACCATATTGATTGCTTTTATTTGTCTACTGAAATAGACCCTGATGCTGTATACGAGTCCTTAGCAACCCTTCCAAAACTTATCTATGAATCTGAGCGAGGAATATTACTAAATCAAATTGGGCAAAGTAATAATATTCCTCAAAAGTATTTGGAACTCGCATTTAAAAAACATTATCGGCAAACAGGAAAAATCTGGCATGTGGGCAAGATGAACCGCGGATCAATCTATAGTTTCATCATTGATAAATATTTTCCCAATGGCATCCGGATTTATGATGGTGACGAAATGGTGAGGTTCAAAAAACACATCCAGGAAGAATTTGGTTATATAGGTCTATCAGAAAACGATCGCGCCCTTTGGGGGATAATTCAGAGGGCTTGCGTCTTATTTGACCGCGGCGTGTATATCCACCCATCACGCATGAACATTTCGAATGAATTAGTTAACAAAATTGAAGCGTATTTTGTACAAAGTGGTCGAACATCTATGGCTTTTCACGAACTTTATGATAAGTTTGCTGAGGAGTTGTTGACGCAGGCGAATATCACAAACCGCTATTCCTTACAGGGCGTACTCAGAGATCGACTAGAAGATAAATATATCTTTTATAAGGACGGAATCTCAACAAAAGAGGGCTTTAAGATAACGCAGGAGATCGAAACCTATATCCGAAGTTACTCGCCTGTTTCAAAAGATATGCTGAGGTCAACTTTCTCTGGAATCACAGAGGCTATGCTGATACAAAATATTGCCCGTATACCTTCTGTTATTTTAGGCGACACAGCCACCTTTATTCATTCGGATCAGTTGAATCTTACTGACGACGATTACAGTATACGAAATGTAATCAAAACATTAACCGAGGACAGTCCGGTTACTGCAAGTAAGTTATTGGAAGCGCTTTATCATTCTCACTCAGATTTTCTTTTCCGAAATGATATTTCTACTCCGAACCTGTTATTTGGCGTTCTGCAATATATGTTTTCGGATGAGTTTTCGTTCTCTCGACCTTTTATCAGTTCCTTGAACATAGAAAACATCTCAAAACGCGAGGTTATTCTTTCATTACTAGATGGGCAAGAAAGCATAGACATTGCAGATCTAGTGACTTTATGTGAAGAAAACCATGTGTCTTATCAAAGTACCACTTTGTTAATCAGTTCAATGGACGATGCTTTTCTTCGTGTGGATGAAAATACCCTGATTTCGATTACATGTGTCCCCATAACAGATGAAAAGCTCGACCAAATCAAAAGTCTCTTGACCGACGCCATTGGTGCGAAGGGATACCTGATTATAAAAGCGATTGATAATTACATATTCTACCCTGACCTGGTTTACCCTTGGACACCATACTTATTGTGCAGCATAATAGACAAGTATTTGGCGGATGATTTCAGACTTATTAATAACCCCACCAATCGAAATATTTCATCCGATTTTATCGTTGATACCAAGGTCGGAATTGATTCTTATGAAGACCTTGTTCGATCGGCTATTCGCACTGAACATCAGCGTGAGCCTTTTAAAGACCTGGCCAATGTTGTCCTGTGGTTGGTTAATGAAGGCTTTTTTGCCGAAAAAGCAATTATTCTGAAAGAAGACCAAGATCTATTTAACTCCACTACGGTTCGGTTGGTGAACCGAAACATACCGAAGTTCATTTTAGATAGAAGCTTCATTTATATTGATGAATACAAGAAATTATGCATCCTGTAAAGAGTGGATTCAATATGAAGATGCCGCCTCTGGTTATTGACGAAATTATCTTATTGATTGACACCTATTACAAAATATGTGCCACAGATGATAAAGCGCTTCAACACTTGTATCGGGAGGATTTGAGCACCACAATTCGCGGTTTGCCATTCTTCCCAGAACATAAAAATAACCCAAAGTTTCGAAATGTCGCAGGGATGACATTGCTACTGATGAATATAGATAATGTTGTGACAAAGAAATGGCCTATAACCAAATTATCAAAATTAAAACTTGAAATAATCAAGCGCTATGAACATGATCCTCTCATGTTGAGGAATATTGCTCAAGCCATCAAGCTCATATCATTTTCTCAGGGCGTATATGGATTGCCGCCAATACCAAACCGTGTCTTTTTGGGTGGAAATTTATTGCTTGGCTATCATATTCAACTTGAAACGATAAGTAATATGGCTATACAGGTACAGAAAAACCTGGTTGGTTTGAATATCAGCACATGCTCAATTTGTAGTAATGACTTATCAAACATATACAATTCCAGAGCAACAAATTTACTGGAGCTTCATTTTGCTGCACCTATTGAATGGTATGCTGAAAACAAACCACCAACCACAAGTCAGTTTATATTTCTTTGTCCGAACTGTCATCGCTTCGCGCATAGCGATGTGAGTCTTTTTGATGAAAAAACATTGAGAGACGCAATCAAATTTTAAAGGATTATTGGCATGTATAACTACGAATGGGACCCGGAAACTGGGGGATATTTACTTAACACCAAGATCACAGGTGTAATAAAAGAAGTTCGACCTGTATTTAAAGAAGAATTATTGCTTTTGGGCTTTGACCGTCAATTCAATTGGCAAATTCCAGACACTGATCTACCCTTGATGTGGGCAGAAGGACGTCGATACATATACCACGGAGAGTGCATTGGCGAAGCCGCTGGAGGGGGATTATTTGAATTACCTACTCTCAAAGCTAATGTTCTTGATCTGAAAATTAAACCGGTTGATGTGGCGCGAATGGTTGAAAAAAATCAACCCTTGCTTAATGGGCTCATTCAAAGAACGTTAAAATTCATATACTCCACTTTTCAAAACTATCAAAATAAAGTTGATATTGTATATGTGGCATTTAGTGGGGGGAAAGATTCGCTTGTGTTATTAGACCTGGTTCATAGAGCCTTGCCTCAAGACCAATTTATTGTGGTATTTGCCGATACGACAATGGAGATGGATGACACATATCGCTCAGTTGAATTGGCAAAAGAACGATGGAATGATATTCGATGGTATACAGCAAGATCACATCTTACCGCTCCTGAGAGCTGGAATGTGATTGGACCACCATCACAAAAAATGAGATGGTGTTGTTCTGTTCACAAAACGGTACCACAAGTGCTCTTGATCAAGGAACTGGTAAAGAAAGATCGCTTTAAAACTCTGGTTTACATAGGCGTCCGTGCTGAAGAAAGCGAAGCGCGTTCACAATATAATGAAATTTCGGAATCAACAAAACATGTTATGCAAACAGGTTGTTACCCAATTCATGAATGGAATACAAGTGAACTCTTCGTTTATATGTTAGCCAACAACCTTTTATTAAATAGTGGATATAGAAAAGGTTTATCGAGAGCTGGGTGTATTTTTTGCCCAATGTCCTCAAATTGGTCTTTCATTATTAATGGTTTTTCTGAAAGAAAGAAAACAAATTTATATGTCAATCTTGTAGAACAATTACAAAATCAAAGTTTTACAAACATGGATCAAAAAGAAAAATTCTTTAATGATGTGAGGTGGAAATACCGACTAAGTGGACGAGACTTAAAGACAGGCGACAATAAATTGGTGGAAACATCCGAAAATGGAAACAATATTTTTTTATTATTAAACCCATCATCGAAATGGCAAACGTGGGTTTCGACAATTGGATATTTACACCAGATTTCAGAGCAAGTCTATACTCTTGAAAACAACGAGAAAAGGATAAAAATAATATGTGAAAGAAATAGAACCTCAATAAAGATTAGCTTTAATGCGATGGAAAATAATCAGACATCAATACGATTGATGCATTTATTGCGAAATGCATTCAATAAAGCTGCATATTGTATAGGTTGTAAAATTTGCGAGGCAGAATGCCCGGTCGGTGCAATAAAGTTCATTAATGGAGTTCTTTCAATAGAAGGTTGTATACATTGTAGTAAATGTCTGGATTTACCAAAAGGTTGTATTATAGCAAAATCCCTATCGATACCTTCAGGAGGTGCAGTTATGGTAAACAAAAGTATATCTGCATACTACACACGGGGTTTCAGAAAAGACTGGCTTAATCTATATTTTGAGCTTGGTTCTGATTTTTGGGGGAGTGATCGCCTTGGAAAAAATATGTTTCTTAGTTTTAAGGTTTGGTTACGAGAAGCAGGTTTAATCAATGGTCTGTCAAAAACTCCCTTTGGTGAGAAGCTATCTAAATTGGGCGCGAGTAATATTTTGGTATGGGCTGCGATATTTATTAACTTAGCGTATGAATCTACATTAATCAATTGGTACGTGAAAGCGTTAGACGCATTTCAACCTTACAACAATACTACTCTAAAATTGTTGCTTAGTGATCAATATTCTGTGTCAGTGAAAGAAAGTGCAATCGCATCTCTAAAAGAGACATTAAAAGCATCACCAATAGGGCAAGTATTGGGGGCCGGTCATTGTGAAATGAAAGGGAATACCGTAGTTTCAATTAAAAAATCTGCTTGGGAAAACCCAGAACCCTTAGCTATCCTATTTAGCCTTTATAGATTTGCCGAAACCTCTGATCGATATTTTAGCTTCACGTTAACCGACTTGCTTGCCGATTTTCCAGATCGTCCAGGCATCAGTCCGGCGAAATTATTCAATATCAGTCGAGAAACCCTAGAACGGATGCTTTACCAACTTTCGCATGATCATAGCGACTTTATAAAAGTGGTTTTTAATAAAGATTTAGAGAACATCTACCTAAGCGGCGAAAAAACATCACTTGACGTTGTAGAATTATTCTAAGGAGGGGGACAATATGGCTCGCATCTACCGTGATTATCTTTCAGTCGATACCGATTTTATTCCAGTCTTCAGTGCTTTTAGTGACCGTGATTACCCCAACAAATGGAAATCCTTCTTCCCGCACGATAGTTTTAAATCCATTCTTGGGCAGCTTGCAGATACGTTGGAGATGGGTTCGGTTGAAAAAAACAAATCTTTATGGATGTTTGGCGCTTATGGAACGGGAAAAACATTTGCCTCTTTTGTTATAAAGCATATTTTAGAAGATGACATAGAACTTGTTCGTGAATATTGTGAAGCGAACAATCTCAAATCGCTCTATGCCCGGTTTGCCGGGATTCGCGCAAAAGGAAAAAACCTCGTAGTTCACCGCAGTTCATCTGCTGGAATAATGAGCCAAAATCGATTATTCAACTGCATCATTGAATCAGTGAAGGACGCTTTACGAGAAAATGGCTGCTCGTATATGGGTCAACGAAGCCAATATGACACTGTACTTTCTACATTAAAAGATCCAAACGCGTCCTTTAGTTTTGACCGTGCTTTCGAAAAGCATAAGCTCAAATTTGACGGATATGCTACTGCAACCAGCGTGATCAGAGATCTTGAAGAATTACCATTGGAAGATAGTGCGGATTTGCTAGAAAACATTATTGAAGTCGCAGAATTGGAACGTTATTTCTGGTCCATCTCCGTTAATGATGTAATAGCTTGGCTGGACGACGTGATTAAAGGGAACCATCTCCATACGATGGTATTCATATGGGATGAGTTTACCGAGTTTTTTAAGAACAACCAAAACAACCTCACCGGACTTCAAGAGCTTGCGCATGCTTCTGCAAGTATAAGATTTTATTTCTTCCTAATCACCCATAGCGGTGGAGAAATCATTCACGACCAGGCAGCCAGACGAATCATCGAAGCTCGCTTCAAGATTTACCCAATTGAGATGGCGGATACAACTGCCTTCATGTTAATGGGACAAGCAATAAAAAATAACCCGGACCTAGCTCACGATTGGGAGATGATTGTCGACGACCTTTGGGCAAGAGTTGAGAGATCTACCCGTTCTTCGCTCATATCCCGCGCACAAGATATTAAAGAAAGCGAACTGAAACGGTTATTACCAATCCACCCTTATGCGGCATATTTATTGAAAGTAATTTCCAAAGATATTAGCTCCAATCAGCGTACAATGTTCCAATTTTTGAGCGGTGATTTTGATTCCCAAGAAAACCCTAAGACAAATTTTAGATGGTTTATCGAGAACCATTCGAACGAACCACATTGCTGGGATTATTTAACTGTGGATCATTTATGGATCTATTTTATTACCGATGAAAATGTTGACCTCGACACAATATTTAAAAATGCAATGAGCCAGTATAACAATTATTGTTCACTCTGCTCAAGAGACGAGGATCAAGAACGAACCTTAAGAGTTGCTTTGCTACTTTCTGCCATGCAACAAAAAGGTGGTGGAACTAGAGATCAGGGTCAATCTGGATTACTTAGACCGACCTTGAGAAATATTGCTATGGCTTTTGTAGGGACCCCCAATGAGAATAAAGTTGAACAAACTATGGCCTTGTTTGTCCAAAAAGGGATTTTTGGTAAAGTCGAAGAAAATGGGGAAAGCCTGTTTGTTCCGCCGGCTGGAACAATTGATCAAGAACGATGGAATGCTTTACGTAGAGAAGTCCTTCAGCAGATACCATTCGAAAAAATATTAGCAGAACCGATGTATGCCATTTGTGATCAGTTTTTACCAGATGGCTATTTGAAACCTCGTTGCGAGGTCTATTTAGTCACCCCCAAAGATTATCAGAACGCTGAAAGATCTGCACTTTCACTGAAAGCTAATAAGATTCCAGTGTTGTTCATGTTCTCAAAGGATGAAACCGATCGTTCAAAAGTGAAACCGATCATAGAGAAAATTCTAAATAATAACAGCCGAAAAATGGTTGTTGTCGATTTTTCGGGTCAGATATTCACCGAGTCGGCGTATGATCGTTTCATAGATGAAAAAACCAATGAAAGATATTACAATGGCAATCCTAACTACGTCAGTCAACTCAACATGGCAAAAGCAAATGGAAAGAGAATAATCGATGAGTGGAAACGTAAACTGAACATTTCCAGTTTAGCGATCTATCCACAAACATGCGATACCGTGACCCAGATTCAAGGAGGGAGCAATTTACGAAAGTGCTTGCGTGAGATCAATGCTTCGTGGTATGGGTGTGGCCTAGAGGAGATCACCACGAATGACAAGCTTTTTTTCCCAACAGGTTTTTCTGAAGATTTTGCTCAAATGGCAATGAATAAGAAAAATATCGCCGGAAATTTCGCTTATGTACGTGAAATTTCTAATCGGTTGGCAAATGAGCAAATATGGAATGATCCTCGTTATTGGTTTACGAAACCGAATCACCCTATTTCACGCATGAAAATCAAAATCGAGGAATGTATCCAAAATTCATTCGAAAAACAACGAAGAGTTGCAATTACCGATATCTGGAAAATCCTACAAGAGCCACCCTTTGGATTGTTAAATTGCCAGGGATCTGTCTTTCTGTTAGGCTTTTTGTTGAAAGAATACGCAGACAGTTCTTATTATAAAAATGATAGCGCAAATACCGTACCGCTAAATTATACTGATTTGAGCAGCTTAATTTTTGCGCTGGTAAAAGAATTGCCCAGGGCCCAAAATCAATACATAGTCAAACAAACACCCGAACAAATTGAATTTTGCTGGCTCTCAGGTAACATTTTCAAGATACCCCAGGATAAGCGTAATTCGGTGGATGATGTCGGAAAGAACATCAGCATCTTCTTAAGCAACAACCGTTTGCCCTTATGGTCGCTTAATTGCTATTTGGAGTCAGAACATTTTGATCATAATGACCTGCCTCAATCACAACAAGCTATTAACCTTTATTGCGAATTTGTTTCAACAAACCCTGTGGCTGGTCGAGATAGAATTACGATAGCAAAAGAGCTTTATGATCTATTTAAAAACAATTCCGCGCTAAATTCATTCTTAACCCAGGTCGTCACAATCGAAAATATGAAAAGCGGTATGGAGTTGTACATAGCTTCATATAAACCTGAAATAATCTCAGTGATTCGGCAGATTGGGATCAGCACGCAAGAAATGTTACAAATACTGCTAGAAAAATTATCTCCCGATTCTTCGTATCTTTGGGAAGTTGGCGATACAAACCGCCAAATTGATAATTTATTCAATGATTACAAATTGATCGATAGTATAAACCGAATTTTACCAGAGAAAAAACGAACTTTTTCGGATGCACTCCGCGCCTTGTCCCAAAGGATGGAGATCATCAAGCTCCCAAAAGTTTTGATTCTCAGCGAATGTCCAAACCTAAAACCGCTTTTTTTATGTATTCATAGTATACAAAAAAATGAAACACGTGATATTTTACCCTTGATCCAGACACTAGACACTCTTGCTAAAGAATTTAACGAGTTCTTCAGCAACCAATATAGGGTTTTCGCGAATGCGGTACATAAGTTGTTTGAATTTCCGGTATCTGATGAAGAGATTTCCTATTTATTTTCTCAATGTGAAGGGAATGTTATTAGTAGTGATATTGACACATTTACTTCTCAAATTCGACGCCGCTTAGACGAATACCGGAGAAATAAAAAGATTAATCAATTACACCAGGAGTGGGAAACCCGAACCGGAACAAAAAACCCAGAAGGGTGGTCAAAAAAACATCTCCTACCAATTATTTGTTTATTCCAGGAGAATAGCAATGATGCATTATTTACCTTCAATATAATCAATCAACCAATCAATTACAAGATTGACGAAACACTAATTGATAGAGCAATAGAGTACGTTAGATCTGATGCTGTAAATATCCTATTTAATCTGGAAGCATGCAATTCAATCTTTCTTGAAGCATTTAGCAGGGATTATGCCTATATTATTAGCGATGTTGAAGATCTGAAAAGAACGATTGCGGATGAAGTTGGTGATGATGCTGATAAATGGATGACCACAAACAGACGCCATGTCGAATCTTGCATTGAAGCTTACACAAAACGCCAATATGACCTGGTTTTTCGTCAAAAGGTGAAAGAGAAAATCCGCTTATTATCCCCGGAACGGGCGCAGCAATACTTAACTGAGTTAATTGAAAATGAGCCTTTGGTGGGAATAAATATCCTTAAAGATAAGGGGTAATCAATGCAATTTACTGATTTGGAGCAATTGAAAGTTTATTTACAACAAGATGCTCAGGTTCCGGACAGGTTCCCTGTTCGATATATTAATGTCGACTCAATGGAAATGTGGGTTAAGGTCAAAGCACATCTTTCCACAATTACTCATAAGTCATTGCGATTATCTGACTTCTGCGAAAACGAAGACACAGCTCCTAATTTAACCCGATTAAAATCTTCAATACGAACCGCGAAATCTTCAATTCTTGTTGTCCCTTTGTCTGAGTATCTCAGGATAAACAATTCGATTGCGAAAAAAATATTGAATGATATTTTAAAAGCGAATTTCGAAAACAGCGATCTCGGAAAACTTAGAATATACATCCCACTTTATCGGATGAAGGATATCCTGAAAAGCATTGAGCTTGATCCACGAGAAAAAAAATGTATTGCCTATCTGGATATGAATTGTGACAGTGATTATTCCCTGACAATAGTTCAGGATAATTTGAATGTACATCTCCAAGGGAACCAAACCCGGGGATATCGCGAGTACCTCAGGTATTGGGAACAAAATCCCGATAAACCGGTTATATTCCACACAAAAAACGCTATTCAATATCAGGAGGTTGTATTTGCAGATGAAGTCACTGTGATTACCACTGCATATGATTTACTTCGGCATCATCTTCATCTGCCAGCAGAGATAGTACAACTATTTGGAACTGAAACCCAGTGGAAAGAATTGGCACAGAGTTATTGTGAAACAAGGAATCTGGAAGGCGCTATAGGTGTTTTACTCCCTGCAAATCAATACTCAGAAAGCCTGTTTCAAGATTGGTTTAAGTACAGCTCTTTCAAACAATGGTTATTGTGGTTATGGACAAAACAAAAACATCTTGGTGGCTATCTTGGTCATATTGCTGATAAGTCAGAGAGTGTTGATGAGTTCACCTATTTAGTCCACGGGGGAGTTTTAGATCTTCTTGCTTCCAAAAACTTTGAGCATTTGGCATCCCTACGGAGAAAATTGATAGCTGACATGAAACTTCAGCCCCCTAAGGCATTTTTGGAGGCAGTGGCAGATCTTGAGCCGGTTAGCCAAATAATGTGTCTTACTGATTTATCCCAAAAAGAAAAGCGCATGATCTTGCAGGCTTTTAGCAAATGCCGTTCATCCAATTCTGCAAGAAATGCATTAAAGTTCACTTTCCCCGAAGCTTTTTATTATCTTGCTGGAAGTAATTTACAAAACAAGAAGATCGAAAGTTATTTTTCAATTTATAGAGAGCAAAAAATATCAAACGAAATTTCCGATATTTTTTTGCAAGAAGTAAATGACTTGGCAAAGGAGAATGGATCGCTGCTGTGGGAGTTGGATGCGCGAAATGCGATTGTAGATAACCTCTATCATAATAATGAGGTAATTTTATTTGTTGATGCCCTGGGGATTGAATACTTATCTCTCCTACAATACATGTTTATCACCAATGCTTATGATGTGGAAAGTCGTATTGGACGTTGCAATCTGCCATCAACTACCGAATTTAACACCGATTTTCTATCTAACCGAAAGCATGAAAAATACTATAAGCTTGATGAACAAAAACATTCATCAACAAATTACCCTGATAATGTTATTGCTGAATTTGAATTGCTCAAAGAAATTAAAGCCAAAGTAGACGAACTCTTACAAACTGCATCGGCGGTTATCCTCACAGCCGACCATGGAACAAGTAGAATGGCAGTCCTTTATCGAAGCCAATCTTCTGTACATCCGTGTAAAGAAAGCGCTCAATTAGAAAAGTATGGTCGGTATTGCATCGATACCTCAAATGATTATTCTGAAATCGAGGGGTGTTTTCATTACAATGATTATTGGATATTTGGGAATTATTCTCGCTTTGCTGAAAAAGGCGCACCACGATGCGAAACCCACGGTGGAGCATCGCTTGAAGAAATGATAGTTCCAATTCTTCGGATTAGTAAAAAAGAATTTGTTTCGATAAAAAGAACTGCCGAAAAAATCACTGTTTTAACACCAGATATCAATGCAGGGATGACCAATACTGTGACAGTGGCTTTTAAACTTTCTGGTAATTATTCTACTGTAACCGCGATCATCGCTGATCAAACAAGGCCGTGTGAAGTATCAAATGGAGAATACCGATTTACAGTTGCGGTGAAATCTTCAGGACAATTATTGGTTAAATTACGGTCGAATGGAATAATCATTGGTGAGTTTTCAATAAAAGTAATTAAAGGCATTTCATCTAAGTCGGATTTTGATATTTAGTCTAGGAGCTTGAATGGAAACAAAGCTAAAACAATTGTTTGGTGACATGCTTGTTTACAAGAATCCTGATTATGGAAAATTTTTCTCAGCATTAAGCCTACCATCATTTATGAGAGATTGGTTACTAATGCGTTTCTCTGATGATAAAGGCCGAATTAACAAGGAAGAGGTAACCGAATATGTCAGAAAGACAATTCCACAGAAGACGCAGTGGCCCCATATCCTTTATCAAATGCTCCACAACTATGAAACAGTTCGTTTTTTAGCGAAGATAAAGATTGATTTTGATACAACCACACGTACTGCTTTCTTTTCACTTCCAGATTTTGGCGTACCGAAGAAGAAAGGTGAAGCAATTGCTGACTGGAATGTGATTGAAGATAATCAGAAATATTTACTAGCTCCCAACGAAGTATGGGGAATTTGCGAGATTGTTTGCGTTGAAGAAGATACGCTCAAAGGCAACTCGAATTTTTTAAAGTTGGTCGGATTTAAACCATTTTCTCCTTACACGATTGATCTAGACTATTATTGTGAGGCGAGAAAAGAATTCACCATTGATGAGTGGATTGATATATTGCTAGGCGCAATTGATTACAATCCTCAAGGGTATGCGAGTCTTACCCAGAAGATGACAATGCTAAGTCGGTTGCTTCCCTTTGTAGAAAAAAGAGTCAATCTGATTGAACTGGCGCCAAAAGGAACTGGAAAATCCTATTTATTTTCTCAAATTAGTAAAAATGGCTGGCTGGTCAGTGGGGGTAGTATATCTCGTGCCAAAATGTTCTATGATATTAGCAAACGAGCGAATGGATTGGTGTCATTCTATGATTATGTTGCTTTTGACGAAATTCAAAGTATTAAATTTACTGATGCCAGCGAGATGCAGGGCGCATTAAAAGGGTATTTGGAAAGCCCAACTGGAGAATTTCGGGTTGGTGATGCTCGAGGCATTGGAGAGGCTGGATTGATTTTGCTTGGAAATATCGACATAGATCGGATGAATGTCTACACAAACATGTTTATAGATTTACCACAGGTATTTCATGAATCAGCGCTAATTGATCGATTTCACGGATTTATAAAGGGATGGGATATTCCACGAATGCAAGAAAGTTTGAAGGTAAACGGTTGGGCTTTGAATGTGGAGTATTTTGGTGAAATCTTACATTTACTCCGTGGGGAGGTCATTTATCGAGGTATAGTTGATGAGATGCTGACTTATCCCAAAAATGCAGACACGCGAGATACTGAGGCAATTAAACGAATATGTACAGCCTTCATGAAGCTTCTATTCCCTAATGTAAGAAGGTCTGAAGATTTGAACCGAGAAGAATTCGTTAACTTTTGTTTAAATCCAGCAATCGAAATGAGAAGAGTTATCAAGACTCAACTCGGTATTATTGATAATGAATTTGCAGGTAAGGATGTCCCTAATATTCAATTCGCGGACAAGCATAATGTTGAAAGCTAAATGCTATCATTGCGATTCACTGCTTAGTAAGGATTTAATTGCACTGAACAGAAAGCTTCTTGGCAGAAGTATAAAGAAATATCTCTGTCTTGATTGTTTAGCAGATTTCCTGGGTGCTACAACTGATGATTTACTAATAAAGATTACCGAGTTTAAGGAACAAGGCTGTGATTTATTCAAATAACTGAAAATTTGTTTTGATATCCCTACACAATGGATTTATATTATGGGAACCCTAATCTATGCCGACAATGCAGCAACCACGCAACTTGATAAAGATGCTTTGGAAGCTATGCTGCCTTTTTTAAACCAAGAATTTGGGAATGCATCAAATCAATATTCCTTTGCACGTTTTCCAAGGAAGGCGATTGAGGAGGCCAGGCTAATAATTTCAAATTGCATTAACGCCCGCCCAGATGAGATATTTTTCACCTCTGGCGGCACTGAAAGTGACAACTGGGCAATTAAGGGCATCGCTTTAAAAACCCAGAACAAAGGAAAACAAATTATAACAAGTTCAATCGAGCATCATGCTGTTTTGCATTCTTGTTCATTTTTAGAGGAAATAGGCTACAAAGTCGCTTATTTACCCGTTAGTAACCAGGGACACGCTTCCATTGATAATCTTCGAGAGGTAATTGGCACAAATACCTCGTTAGTGTCATTAATGTTAGCCAATAATGAAATCGGCACTATTCAAAATATCGAGGAGCTCTCAAAAATTGCAAATGACAGAAGAGTATTGTTCCATAGTGATGCGGTGCAAGCAGTTGGGCATATTCCTATTGATGTTAATACTCTTGGTGTTGATTTGCTTTCTGCATCAGCTCACAAATTTAACGGACCTAAAGGAGTAGGCTTTTTATATCTTAGAAAAGGCACGGATTTACTCAATTGGTCTTCAGGTGGAAAACAGGAATTTGGTCGTCGATCTGGTACTGAAAATGTTGCTGGCATTGTTGGAATGGCGGTAGCCTTAAAAAAGAACGTTGATAATCTACGAGCAAATGAGATATATCTCCAAAGGCTTTCGAGTTTGTTTTTTGAAAAATTAACTGGCTCGGGCATAGATTTTTTAGTTAATGGAGATAATTACCGTCGTCTTCCAGGCAATATCAACATTTCTATAAGAAATCAAGATGGTGAAGCTCTTATGCATCGATTAGATCTAAAAGGTATTATTGTTTCTACAGGATCGGCTTGCTCTTCAGGTAAACTAGACATATCTCACGTAATTAAAAGCATCGGTGTCCCCCGAGAATATGCATTAGGTACGATTCGAATTTCTATAGGCAAAGATAATTCAATTCCTGATGTGTTGGCGATTGCAGATGCTATTACTTCGATTATTTTACGTGGTTCAATGTAAATAACTTCAGATTTATAGATTTAATCTCCGAATTCAAAGCTGTTTATTAGAAAGAGGTATAACTTCGTTTACACAGTTCACCCCGTTCCCCCTTAAGACTCTACGGGATCACCCTGCCAAGAACAACCTGCCAGGTCGTTCCTCTACTAAACCTGGTAGAGAAAAATGAAAATCTCCAAAAATAATTAAAGGATGGTTATAGACAACAAGCTCGAAATCACTCTCGATACCTGGATAATTTCCGACACGCATTTCTTCCACGAGAATATAGGAAAGTATTGCAGCCGGCCCGATAACTGGCAGGAATTGATTATCAAGAATTGGAATGATCTGGTTTCCCCAGACGAAACCATTCTGCACCTGGGTGATTTTGCGTTAGGCAACAAAAGCAATTTTGACCTCCTGACTGGTATGTTAAGGGGCAGATTATTTTTGATCCAAGGTAACCATGACCGGATCAGCAAGTCTTATTGTGAAACCCGTTGCGTAACTTTGATAAAAAATCCCTTGAACGTCCAGATATCCGATCAAATGAAATTGATCTTTTCACATCGCCCGATCGTTCCTCTTGAAGATGGTTGGATCAATCTACATGGTCATATCCATAATGTTCCACCCCCGCCTGAAGGTTCCAATCTAGGACCGAACCATATCAATATGAGTGTTGAGGTCAGGGAGTATCGTCCCTGGCGATTGGGTGATATTCTCAAAACTATCAAGGACCATCCAACAGAGAACGATGTGTCACTCCGTTGACCCGTTCCCCCTTAAGACTCTAGGGGATCAAAGTGGATGGAACAAAGTGCACTCCGTTCCCATGGATCAAGATGGTATTTCCTTGCACAAAAAAAAATACCGATTTATTTGTGCAAGAATTTACAGTCTCTCATCTGCTAGATTCGCCATTTGACTAATGCATGTTGGTGCAATTTATGCCAACTTAGAGTCAAGTTTTCGGGATAGAGGGGTCATTCTCGGTCGAATGGTATTTCCATATCTCTTTATGGTAAAAGGCACTTCAGCTCCCTTCCTGGTCAATCAACGTCAGCGGTAGGGTCTGCGTCAACGTCTGCGGCGTGTCAACAAGGCGTCTGCGGCACGTCAGCGAGGACGCGGACCCATATTTTTAGTCGAAAATTTTATTCAATCTTTTCTAGACTTTGAAACCATTAACCAAACAATAGGATACGTCATCAGGATTTTTAGGTCATTTAACCTTCAGGTCAGTTAACCTAAATACCTAGGGAGATGCAATAATTCTCTATTGCTGGACGATCCTTCACTTTCACTGTATGATTAACTTGTAGTAAATCGAATTTTGTGAGTAGTCCGTGAAACTTGACAAGACCCGCCTGGAATATTACATCACCCCCGAGCAAGCCGCTAAACAGCTCGGGGAAAATTTGGATTCCATATATCAGTTGGCAGATGAGGGAAAACTTCAGGCGGCTGTGATGACGGATGGAAGCATTGGCATCAGTCAAATCAGTGTGAATCATCTGCTCCCCAAGGAAGCCTTACCTGAATATCAGCTTAATGCCGACCTGAAAGGTGTGCCAATCAGCATCAATGAAGCCGGCAGGAAATACAAGCTCAACACCTCCACACTTACTCGCTGGATGCAGCGCGGTTTGATCCACCAATTGGGCAAAGATGGTCGAAAGACACTACTGGATGAAGCGGACGTGGCATACTGCGCCAGAGTTTATCGCCAAAACAGTGGCCAGGGCAAATGGGCATTTGACGATTCCGGGCGGCCCTATAAAAAATAAATCTCTTTAATGATTGCTACAAGATATTGATTAACGTGGAGTAATATGCTACAATAAATCAACCTCATCGGTTGATTTTTTTTACTTCAAATCACTCCAAGTTACTGTGTATCTTGTAGAATAAATCATGACAGGAATAATCAATTTTGGACTTGATCTGGGAATGGGAGCGCTCAAGCTGCATGGGAATCAGCAAAGCATTCAATTGATCTCTCATGTCGCAGTCAATAATGGCCCGCTGGTAGGGCGCATGCTGGGGTTGGGCAGTTCCCACCTGCCGCTGCGGATCGCTTTGCCGTCGGGAAGCACGTTCTTTGTCGATAGCGGCGCACACGACAGCGGACGGCCTGTAGAAAACCTGAGCATGGATCGTTTTGCCGGTTCACCGGAAATGCTGGCGCTTTTCTATGGGGCATTCACTCGCTTGATCCAGCACCCCATCATCATTTCGCAGCCAGTCAGTATTACCTGCGGGTTGCCATTGGACACGCTCTCCGGGGAGGAAGCGCGAACCACGGTGGAGAGTATTCAGCGCTGGATGAAGGCAGAGCACACCTGGAAAGCCAATGACCAGGAATACCACCTGAATGTGGCTGAGGTTCGGGTTACTTCTCAGCCAGCTGGTGCTCTGTTTGATTATGTACTGGATGATGAAGGCAAGATCATCCCTGAGCGACGTAGTGCTTATACCCAGGAAGTCGGCATTGTCTCGATCGGCATGAATACAACCGAGTTACTGGTCGTACGCGAAAAAGTTCCGGTTCAACGCTTTACGGGTGCTTCAACCACTGGAGTGCGTCGTCTGCTGGAGCTGGTCAATGGCCAGCAGTTTTACTCCCTGGGTGAATTGGACACGCTTTTGCGTGCCAATAAACTCGACATCTCGCAGGCGCTGCCCATCTGGGAACGTGAGGTCACAGGAGAGATTGAGAAGCGGTGGGGTAAAGCGTGGCGGCGTTTTACGGCTGTCATCCTTGTCGGCGGCGGAGCGATTCTACTTAAGAACTCATTGCCTTACTTTTTCAATGGTAAAGGTTTTTTGGCCGAGGATCCCGTTCAATCGATTGCGAGGGGTTTATGGAAACTATCCTTGTTTCAGAACCACAAACGGAAAAATTAAACGTGGGATCAAAGCGCGGTCGCCCAAAGCTGGAATGCAAAGTTCATCAGTTTCGTTTTACGCTGAGTCTGCGAGAAGGGGAGGATGATGATCTGCTCTTCTTCTTTGCGGGTATTCCCGAACGGCGGCGAGCCGCGGCATTGAAAGCCGCTCTACGGGCGGGGGGTGTTTCACTCAAGGCCGGATATGTCTCGACCACAGATAACCTTGATCTTACCATTCAGGGTCTGGTCTTTGGCTAAATAATTATTGGAGGAAGTTATGTTTCTGGTTAAGGGATTTTATGTGATCTTCAAGGTTATCAAGAACGTTTTGCTACTGATGGTGATGGCATCCATTTTGTTCATCGCGTACCGGGGCAATCAACCGATGAGCGTTCCCCAGGCGCCACAGGGTATGACCTATTTCGATTTCATGGCAGATCGGATCGATGCTGCAAAAACAGTCAAACCGTCTCAATGCGGATGGGGAATGATGCTGTCGCTGGCAGCCCTTGGGCCAATCTATTCAGTCGTATACACAACGGTTGCAGTTGATCCAGATAGTGCATTGGCCAAGGGAACCGCTCCGGACCCGGATATTGCTCGGGATGTTGCCGGCGCAGCCTGGTATGAAATCCCGGATATCTGGTGGAAAACGGTTGAGCGATTATCCTGGACGATGCTGGGTAAACCTGCCTCGTATGGTTGTCAGTTCCGACCTGTCCAAATCGCTGAACATAAGAATTGACATGACCACCTTGGATCATGCCTGATTTATTTGTAGAATAAAAATGTAATCGTTTCGGGTCGCTGATCTCCTTGGATATTAATCAAATCGTAGGAGCGGCCGCATAACAAAGAACTTTGTTGTGCCGGTCGCTTTTCGTTTTCTCAGACGACCTATGCGTTGTCGAAAGGAGTAAATATCAAACCATTTGGAGTTTTTGATGCCAGATCCCATTCCGCCCAGAGATATTGAAGCCGAACAAGCCTTGCTCGGTTCGATCATGATTGCACCTTATCTATTTGAAGATTTGGTCACCTTCGTAAAAGCGGAATATTTTTATCGCATTTCACACCACTGGATTTGGGAAGCAATGCATCACCTGTTGGAATCTGGGCAACAGATTGATCATGTCACATTGTGTAATGCTTTGAATACCAGCGGAAAACTAAAGGAAATTGGTGGGCCGGCATATATCATGGGCTTGCTCAATGCAACTCCGACTTCCATGCATGCCGAGTCTTACGCCAAGATCGTGCGTGAAAAAGCATTTAAGCGAAAAGCGTTGGAGGTCGCTACAAACCTTGCGCAAAATGCTATTCAAGATAAACCGCTTTCTGAAGCTCTGCAGCAAATGGAAGAATTCTTTGTCAACTCATCCGCCTTGTCGGGAGTCACGGAGCGAATGGTTATGACCGCAGAGAAATTGTGTTTGTCGGAGATGGGTGAGTTAACCTGGATCCTCAGAGACTGGATTATGGCTGGGGGGATCAACTTGATCGCAGGTATGTCGGCAGCGGGAAAGAGTTTTCTCGCTTTGGACCTGGCGATTGGCAAGGCTTCTTCGGGTCTGGCATGGGATAACCGGCCAGTAACCCAGGGCAAAGTGCTGTATCACTTCCTGGATGGCAGCTACCGAGGTATGCGCTCACGGGTTCTCAAACTGTGCCATGCGCGAGGAATTCAACCGCCAGCGAATCTCATTTTCGACTTTTCTCCGCTTAACCTGAAAGTCACTTCCGAAGTGCTGGCATTGCGTCAGCGAATTCATCGATTGGATGCCTCTGTCGTCATTTTTGATGTCATGGCCAAGTTTATGCCTGGCGCTGATGAAAATTCGGTCGCGGAAATTTCACCGATGATGAACACCCTACGCGAAATTGCCAACCAGACTGGTACGACTTTTATTCTGATTCATCACCTT
>Ga0207951_100363_pt1 | contig 23830 bp, 25 predicted proteins | sample Subbio12Aug_8Bad_FD_184830 | JGI IMG/M metagenome (GOLD analysis project Ga0207951, IMG submission 184830) | Serpentinite rock and fluid subsurface biosphere microbial communities from McLaughlin Reserve, California, USA - CR12Aug_8Bad (SPAdes) | ecosystem: Environmental > Terrestrial > Deep... | reverse complement strand
CTAAAAAAGCTCGGTACGAGGTGAAAAATGTCAGCTGATTATCAACTCATTCAGACGACTTTTTCCCCTTACTTAGTTAAACCGAAATTCCATTTCACGCTGAACCAATACAACAAACAGAATCATTATCCATGAAAAAAATAATTAAAATCCATAAAAAAAGATTTTAGATATTTAACGATGCGCAAATCACATACAAAAATTAAATTTGTTCTAATTTTCCCATAATAGTTTTAAAGAAATAATAGGTATAATTATGGAAAGGTTAATAGAAGGTACAAAAATTAAAAAATGGCAAATAATAAGCTTAATATGCATGCTTAGTATTTTGTTCATGATTGGAGGTTACGTCTTCTATAGGACAGAGACAGATATAATCAGAAAATCTAAGTATGAAGAAATAAAAGCAATAGCAGAATTAAAGATAGAACAAATATTAAATTGGAGGGCGGAGAGACTTTCGGAAGCTGAATTTTTTGCAAATGATGGTGATATTAAGAAATTACTGTTAGATAAAAGAAACATAAGTGAAAATCAAAAAATATTCGAAGAGAACCTACTATCAATAAAACGGAACCATGGATATAAGAACATAACGCTTTTATCAAATAATTTTGAGTTAATACATACATTAGATGACAGTCTTGTAGAAAAAGATTCTAAGACAAAGGAGGAAATTCAGAAAGTATTTTCAAATAAAATAATTCATATAACAGATTTCATGCGTGCTGCAAATACTGAGACGATACACCTGGATTTAATCTCCCCAATATTTAATAAGGATAGATTAGTGATTGGTGCAATTGTATTCTGTGTTGATCCTGAAAAGTTTTTATACCCATTGCTTCAGAATTGGCCTACATCAAGTAAAACAGCTGAGACTTTTTTATTGAAAGATGAAAAGGACAGTGTTCTTTTTCTTAACGAATTAAGATTTAGAAAAAATACAGCATTAAAACTAAAAATACCCAAAAGCGAAGTAGATGTACCTGCAGTTCAGGCGGTGCTAGGTTATGAAGGGATTTTTGAAGGGAAGGACTACAGAGGAAAAAGTGTGCTCTCCTATTTTACACCTCTAAAGAGAACAAACTGGTATATGGTAGCAAAAGTAGATAAAAGTGAAATTTTTTCCGAACTATATTTTAGAGCTGGAATAATAACAGCATTTGTAATAATATTAATAATTACTACCAGTACCGGATTGTTTTGGATTTATCATTTCAAGCAAAGAAATATTTACAGGACATTATGGGAAGCAGAAGAAGAATATAAAATTACATTATATAGTATAGGTGATGCGGTTATTACAACAGATAAAAAAGGTAGAATAAAACATTTGAATCCTGTTGCAGAAGAATTGACAGGGTGGAGAGAAAAAGATGCTAAAGAAAAGGAACTTGAATTAATATTTAAAATAATAAATGAAGAAACACGTGAAAAAGTAGAAAGTCCAGTTAAAAAAGTATTTAGGGAAGGACTAGTTGTAGGATTAGCAAACCATACACTTCTTATCTCAAAAGACGGTAGAGAATATCCAATAGCCGATAACGGAGCACCAATAAAAAATGAAAAGGGTGAATTGGTAGGAGTTGTTCTGGTGTTTAGAGACCAGACTGAAGAGCGCAAATCGAGAAATGAAATCATAAAACTAAATAGGATTTATGCGCTGCTCAGCAATACAAATCAGGCAATAGTAAGAATAAAAAATAAGCAAGAATTATTAAATGAAATATGCCGAATTGCTGTGGAAGACGGAAAGTTTCCACTTGCAATGATCGGAAATATAGATAAAGATGGATTTGAAATTTCATCCATAGTAAAAAGTGATAACAATAAAATATCTAACATAATAGACAAAGGGGATAATGCAATAATTGAGTGTATTAAAAAGGAAATTTTTGAAAAGGACAAATATTTGGTTATAAATGAACTGGAAAAAAAATTTGCAAATTGTATAAATATAATAAATGAGAGAAGATATAAATCAGCAGGATTTTTTGCCATATATCTAGATAATAATTTAACATCAATATTTTGTCTTTTCTCAACAGAAACAGACTTTTTTAATAATGAGGAAATAATATTACTTGAAGAGATGTCTGCAGATATATCATTTGCACTCGATTTTATGAAAAGCGAAGAAAAAAGAATTGAGGGTCAAAGATTAAATGAACTACTAAATTTCACAATAGAAAATTCGGTTAATGAAATTTATCTATTTAATGCAGAGACATTGCGATTTAAGTATGCCAATCAAGGAGCAATAAATAACCTTAAATATACAATTGAAGAGCTTCAAGAATTAACACCGCTTGATATAAAACCAGAATACACGCGAGATGAATTTGTAAGGATGATAACCCCACTACTTAACCATGAAAAAATAGTAGAAAATTTTAGAACATTTCATAGAAGGGCTGACAAGACAGATTATCCTGTAGAAGTAATTTTACAGTTAATTGAGCGTGAAAACGAGAAAGTATTTCTTGCTGTTATTCAAGATATTACTGAAAGTCAAAAGATTGAAATTGCATTAGAAGAGAGTAAAGAACGATTTAAGATGGTAGTTGATAATAGTTTGGATGCAGTATTGCTAACTACACCCGATGGAAGGATACTAAATGTAAATAAAGCAGGTGAAAAGATTTTCGGAAGAACAGAGGATGAAATCTGCAGACTTGGCAGAAACGGAATAATTGATCCAACTGATCCGAGGTTAGAGGAAGCATTAGAAATAAGAAAGAAAACTGGAATATTTTATGGAGAGTTGACGGGATTACGACATGATGGTACAAAATTTCCGATAGAAGTATCAACGGTATTGTTTTACGATAAAGAAGAAAAAGAGAAAACATCAATGGTAATAAGAGACATTTCGGAACAAAGGATAGCCGAAAGAATGTTGAAAGAGAGTGAAGAAAGATATAGAACCTTAATAGAAATTTCCCCCGATTCAATATTCATAAATCATAATTATAATGTTATTTATATAAACCCAAGCGGATTGAAGTTATTCGGAGCTGAAAGAGCAGATCAGATAATCGGTAAGTCCCCTCTTGAATTATTCCATCCTGATTTCCATGATACTATCAAAAACAGGATTAGCAGGATGGTTAAAGAAAACGTATCGGTTCCTGCAATTGAAGAGAAAATAATTAGACTGGATGGCAAGGTAGTAGATGTTGAAGTAACTGCAACTCCATTTCAATTTGGGTGTGAAAATGCTATACAAGTAATACTAAGGGATATAACGGAGAAAAAGAGAGCAGCAGATGCAATTAAGAAAAGTGAGGATAAGTATAGAAGATTAGCAGAAAATGCACAGGATCTTATATACCGTTACGAATTTTTACCAAGTAGAAGATTCAGCTATGTAAGTCCTTCCGCACTAAAGATAACAGGATACACACCTGAGGAACATTATTCAGATCCAGAATTAGGATTAAAGATAATTCATCCAGAAGATAAACAACTAATAAAGGAAATGTCAACTGATGCAGAGATAATAAAAGCACCAATTGTTTTAAGGTGGTTGAAAAAAGACGGAACTGTAATCTGGACAGAGCAGAGAAACCATCCGATCTATAATGAAAGAAATGAACTTATAGCACTTGAAGGAATAGCAAGAGATATTACTTCAAGGATTCTGATGCAAGAGGAGATAAAAAGGAATGAGGAAAAATTCAGAAATTTGTTTGAAAACCATTCAGCCGTAAAATTATTAATTGATCCGGATACAGGAAATATTATTGATGCAAACAGAGCCGCATCAGATTTTTACGGATGGACAAAAGATGAATTAAAGAAAATGAATATGTCACAAATAAATATGCTAAATGAAGAAGAATTAATGGTTGAAATGAATAAAGTAAGAAATCGTGAGAAAACGCATTTTGAAATGAAGCATAAGAAAGCTGATGGTTCAATAAGAGATGTAGATGTTTACAGCAGTAAAACAATAATTGAAGGGAAAGAATATCTACATTCAATAATACATGATATTACAGATAAAAAACTGACAGAAATTCAATTACAGCTATTAAGCAGGTCCGTAGAACAGGGCCCTGTTAGTATTTTTATAACAGATGTAAATGGAAATATTGAGTATGCAAACCCGAAATTTTGTGAAGTTACAGGTTACAGTCTTGAAGAAATAAAAGGGAAAAACCCGAAAATATTGAAATCGGGTTACCATACGAATGAGTTTTATAAGAGAATGTGGGATACATTATTGTCTAAAAATAATTTTGTATGTGAAATGAAGAATAAGAAAAAGAACGGAGAGCTATTCTGGGAAAGTGCGGTGGTATCACCAATTATAAATAATCAAGGTACAATAAGCCATTTTATTGCAATAAAAGAAGATATAACTGAGAAGAAAAAAATATTAGAGGAATTAGTTAGAGCAAAAGAAGAAGCAGAAAAGTCAGATAAATTGAAATCAGAGTTTTTAGCACAGATGTCGCATGAAATAAGAACACCAATTCATATTGTAACAAGCAGTTTAGCTTTTATCAAGGAAGGTATTAAAAACAAAATTGATGAGGATGATATAGAGTTATTTGAGAATATAGAGATTTCGGCTAAAAGAATAATCAGGACGATTGATTTAGTATTGAATGTATCTGAATTGCAACTAGGGATATACAAACTGAGTTTTTCAGTTATTGATCTGGATAAATCAATTTTATCACGTATAGTAAGTGAGTATATCCAATTAGCAAAACAAAAAAACTTAGAATTGATTTATAATTATAGTTCTGAGCAGAAAAATATAAATGCTGACGAATATTGTGTAATTCAGATCTTCGCAAACTTAATAGACAATGCAATTAAATACACTAAAACGGGGAAAGTTGAGATAATTGTAAGTGATTACAGAGAGGATGAATTAGCTGTTGAGGTAAGAGATACGGGGATTGGAATGAGTAAAGAATTTTTAGAACATATATTCGAACCCTTCAATCAGGAGTACCATGGATATTCGAGGGAATACGAGGGGAACGGATTAGGATTAGCCTTAGTTAAGAAATATTGTGAGCTTAACAATGCTAAAATTGAAGTTGAGAGTGGAAAAGGAATAGGTTCCACTTTCAGAGTAATATTCAAGAATAATTGAATTTAGGTATTTAGATTGGAGAGGAAATGAAACGAATGCTGGTTGTTGAAGATGATTATTTATCCCAAAGAGTATTTCAGAGGCTTTTTAAAAAGGATTTTAATGTTGATTTCTGTGATTCCAGCGATGAGTATTATAAAAATTTTAGTAATGAAAAGTACGATATCATCATAATGGATGTATCATTAAAAGGGAAAAAAAGCGGACTAGATTTAATTCATGAAATCAAAATTATACAGGATAAGAGGAATACGCCAATAATTTGTCTGACGGCACATGCATTTGCCAAAGACAGAACAAATGCAATAGAATCCGGCGCTGATTTATTTCTTGCTAAACCCGTAATGAATGAAATTTTATTAGATGCAGTAAAATTATTAATCAATAAAAAGTAAAACTACAATTTGAAAAAGGTAAGTTACTTTCAAATCCATTATCTCATAATAAAATCTAACTGCTACACTATTATACCCGATTAGTTATGGAAAAGGAGCAGTCTACAGTAAGCAGTCAGCAGTAAAAAGAAATAATTAGAATAAAGGTTGATATTCAATATGTATATGTGTCGGTTCTAAAATAACTTGATAATCTTTTGTTAAACGGCGGCGGATCTCTAAAAATATCTGATCGATCATTGGCTTTTCAGGAATATTTCTGATTCGAATATCAAATGCATTACCGGAATAATGAAGTGAATGGTGCTGTGCATGTTTCCCATCAGCAATGGAAGTAATTACAAAATCTACTTCGAATGACTTGTACACTTCGCTGGCAATAAAGACAGCAAGTAGTATTTCGGGTTTAATACCAAGTGGTTTAACACTTTGTTTCAATTCCATATTTATATCCTCTTTGATTATGTATTTCTTCTTTTGGCTTGATCCAAAAGAAGCAAAAGATCAAGACTGCAAATTCTTGATGGAATATTTCATTCGCACAATGGAGAAAATTAAACTCCTCCCCCGCTCTTTTATTATAAGGATTTAATAGTATGCGGAGATCGTCAAACAGAAATTTTCTCTTTTCAGTGTGCTCATTCATATTCTTATCATCAAGAATTTGAGGTCATAAACAAATTAATATTTCTAATTTATAATTGAATCGAGATTGCCGTCTATTTCTTTATAAGTATAGCCGTTTTTTTCCATTACATCTTTAAGATTGAATTTGATTTCATAAAGAAGTTTGAATCGTTTATTAGTAGCATCTTCTAATTTTTCCAGACGTTTTTGGTGTTCTAAAATAGACTGATCGATTAAACGGTTTTGAGAAAGAACAGCCCCGATTGAGAATGCCAGGGAGAGAAAAGCAGAGATCAAAATAATCCAGAAATGGATTTTTTTGATATTGAGAATTAGAATATCACTATCACCGTGTTTCATAAAATAGATGCTTGTTCCTTTCTCTTGAAAGAAAGGAACCGAAAGTTCAAGACTGCAAAAATTTTGCTAAAGATTTCATTCGCTTCGCTATGGAAATTTAACTCCCCCGCTATTTGTAATTTTTTTTGAATGCGGGGTTCGAACAGCAATTTCCATTTAACGCTTCGCTCATTCATCTTTTATACGCTAAATTTTTGATGTCGTTTATTAATGCAATTATTTTTAGGTGCAAAAAAACATAAATATGTAACTATTATTTCAGGAATACTTTGGGGTCAGTTAGAGCAAGTTTCTTATGTGTAACTAGAGAATAGATAATGCCAAGAATCAGCGCAACAATAGCTCCGATAATTTCTTCAACTGAGTTGTTTGATATTCCTTGTGTTGCAAGAACGCCAGCACCAACTTTAAGAATCCATTGGATAAGTTTAGCAACAACAAAATCTTTGATTGTCTTCCACATGATGGTTATTCCTTTTACTTTTAAGTGATATAATTTTGCCTGGACAGTTTCGAAAAGGTTTAGTGAGGTATCCGGTAAAGGTTTTTCAGGGACATTCACTGGATTTGAAGCAGAGTATTTATATTTTTTCTCACTCATTTAAAAGATTAAATGATAATTAGAATTACTAATGTGCTTTTACTTTTCTTCCCGCTGAGAAGAGCGGGACAAGCTTGTAAAAAAAGTAATCCCGAAAGAGAATTCGGGATAAACTCCAGATCAAGGATGCAAAATTACTTTCTTCTTCTTTTCTCTTGAAAGAAAAGAAGCCCCGATAATAGAATCGGGGTAAACTCCAGTTCAAGACTGAAAAAATCTGGATAAAAATGCTTTTCGATTTGCTAAAAGAAAATAACTCCCCCGCTCTTGATAGTAATTTATTGTTAGCGGTGTCAAACAGATTTTCTTTTTTTACGCAAATCTCAAACATTTTATTGACGCCAGATTTTTAAGGTCATAAATAATTTTATAATAGATTTATTTCACCGGATTTAACTGTGCCGTTGTTGTATTTGAGTTTGAACATGAGCTTATTACTTGATTCATCAATCCAGAATGTTACATCCTTATTAGCAATTATTGAATCTGCAGGAACCGAATTGTTTGTTGAAAAAATTGGAACTGTGTTATTGAATTTCATTCCTTTGCCAATGTAATATGTGACTGTACCGGCAGTAGTCTTATTAAGTTCACCGATTTTACCACTGTTATCGGTAAGATCAACCATGTTATCATCAATCTTTAATTTCCCTCCAAAATGATATGAGTTGATGCTAATTTTAATTTTTGTCTGACCAGTTTCGCCGGCGGTAAAATCAATACTCGATAGGTCAATATTCATTCTTGGTACAACGGTAGTAGCGACCGGATGCATTGTAAAGAATTTTTTTATGTTATTAAAAACAAACTTTTTTGAGTTGGGAGAAGATTTACCGGAAGCCCATCCGAAATTAAAAGAGACACCAATGTTTAACCTGATGACTTCGGTATTATCCGAAATTGAAATTGAACCGGACCAGTCATCAGTTGGATCATTTCCCCTACCGATTACAGAAAAAGTTTCAATGTTTAGACCGCAAAGTGAAGATGAAGGATTGATAATACGAAATAGAGATTTAAAATTTGTATAAGTTGAATCGGAAGCATCGAGGACCATATTAGTAATAAGAGCGAACATATCACCGCTAATAGTAAAAGCATTTGGGAAATTAGAGTTAGGCATAATTTTAACACGCCAACCATTATAGACCAAATTCCACCCCTGAGTTCTTGATCTGAAGTGGATCTCAATATTTCGTCCGGATAATTCAACTGCGGATGACTGCTGAAGGAGTGCAGGGCTTGAGGAGAATGTTCTTCCGAGAGTTCGGAAATCAGGATCATTTAAATTATTCCAGGTATCTCCGATATATTCGAAAAAGAGAATCCCGTTTTTCTTGGTTCTGATTGAAGGCAGAGAATAATTACCACCAGCAACAAGGATAAAAGCATTGAAGTACATAAGATCATCCGGGAGAGAATCGATTGCCTTCTGAATGGTTGTAAATGCGGTATCCCATGATTTACCATCCTCGATGCCGGAATTATTATTTGCGTTGACAAATATTCTGAAAGCTTTCTCTCCCCATGAAAACGTATTGATATCATCAAACGGAAACTGAATAATTCTTGAGGGATTAATATTACCTTGCTGAAGGAAAGGAGTTAATCTTCTCATAATAGCCACCTATTTCAGAATTATTTGAATTGAATCGCTGGCAACACCAGGATCAAGAGCATAGCCGGCAAGAGCGCTGGAAGTTTTAGGAACTGCTTTGCCTGAAGCATCAGTTTCAACAGGATCACCTACAGCAATTGTTGCAGCCACGGTAACAATTGCGATTCCGATAACTGTTACAGGCATCTGGTCACCTGTACTTGAGTCAGCATTAGAGACACCCAAGCAGACAGCACCGGCAGAAGGAAGATTGCCATTGAATCCGACAAATCGATTTTTAGGAATGTTTGCAGCTGCAGTAATGGAAGTAATTAAAACGGGTTGTTCGGTTTTCATATCTATTCTCCAAAAATTAATTTACATGAAACCCGCCACAAAGACAGCGGGCAAGCGTTAAACGGAAGACGGTTTGGAACGTCTACTGCGTTTAATCCCTTCGACTACCCCTCGACGTTGCTCGGGGTTTAGCTCAGGATTTTGATTTAATTTCTTAGCAGAATTTTTTGAATCAGCAATTGGATGAGAACCTTCGTTTTGTCCGGTGTTAAGAGTAATTGGCTGACGAGTAACTTTTTCTGTATTTGTATCATCAAAGAAAGGCATGAGGTAATTACCGAAATACTTTTTTTCTTTCTGGAATTCCTGGTCAGTCATTTCAATTACGGAATTTTCTTTGAGGATTTTACCGTTTAGGATTAAGTCGGTGTTGATTATTCTGAATAGCATAGTTTCCCTCCTTCATTTCTCCCGTCAAAAAGACGCCTGGTAAACTTGAAAGAATCCCGATAAAAGAATCGGGACAGGCGCCAGAACATGCACTGAAAAAGAATTGCATTGGATTGTGCTTTTACTTTTCTCTTGATAGAAAAGTAACAAAAGATCAAGACTGTAAAAATTTGGCTGAAAATTTCGTTCGCTGTTCTAAAAGAAAATAACTCCCCCGCTCTTGATTGTAATTTATTGTTAGCGGAGTCAAACAGATTTTCTTTTTTAACGAACAGCTCACTCATTTTCTTTACGCCAAATTTTTGAGGTCATTTTTTAACTATGAATACTGACAAGCGCAATTATTTTAAGGTACTGGTAAGACTATTCAATTTATTTGAGGTCGTAAAAGAAGAATAAAAAAAGTTGGAATAATAATTTTATAGGAGATAGAGAGATGAAAGAATCAATATTGAAAAAAGTACAGCATTTACTGAAAGTATTCGTTTCAAGAAAAAAGATGGGTGTGAATGTAAACGGATATCTACCAGACCCGGACAAAATTCTTGCAGAGAACGGATACGATTATGAAATATTACGAGATCTTACCCGAGACGGACATTTATCGGCGGCTATAACACAGCGTAAAATGCAGGTTCTGCAAATGGGCTGGGAGATAAATTACGATAACGAAGAGATTAAAAAGGAAGCAATTGAGATAACGAGAAATTTGGATCTGCAGAAAATTGCGAGTCAATAATTAGACTGCATACTATACGGGTATGAGGTGGCGGAGATTGAATACAAGAATATTAATGGAAAGATTATTCCAATGGAGCTGGAGGAGAAACCGCAGGAGTGGTTTATTTATGACAATGAGAATGAACTGAGATTAAGAGCAAAAGCAGGAGCAAGAAATTATTACATATTTGAAGAGGGGGAAAAGTTACCTGAGTATAAATTTATAATCACCAGAAATAATCCGAAGTACACAAATCCATACGGCGAGAAATTATTATCGAAGTGTTATTGGCCTATTATTTTTAAGAGGGCTGCGGCTGAGTATTGGCAGATAATGGCTGAGAAGTTTGGAATGCCCTACTTTCTTGCGAGGTATCCTAGCAGTTTTTCGGATGACCAGATAGATGATCTTGTAGATAAGCTTACGGAGATAACGGAGAATAATGTAGCAGCATTCAGGGATGATATACCGATTGAGTTTAAGGAATCGATGAAGTATGAAGTGGGCGGATTGTTTTCGAATATAATTAGCCATTACAATTCGGAGATTTCAAAAGTGATATTAACCGAGACGCTGACGCTGGATATAGGGAAAGTCGGCTCTTATAAAGCTGCGGCAACCCATAAAGAGATGTTGGAGTTTTTAGGAATAAGAGATAAGAAACTGATTGAAAAAAGTCTGAATACACTCTTTGACTATTATGTTAAACTAAACTACGGATTGGATGTTGGTCCGAGGATTAAGCTTACGAAGAAAGAGAGTGTGATAGAAGAAACGGTGCAGCGTGATAAGACGCTTTACGAGATGGGTATTAGGTTTAGTGAGGAGTATTATAGGAAGAGGTATAATTTGGCGGAGAAGGATTTTGAGAGAGCTAAAAATTGAGAATTAGGGAATTGGGAATTGATTACACTTGCTTGTTAATTTGGAGAATTGTTAAATTATTGATTGGCATTAATATTTTGCATTATTTTTTGAAACCAACGAAAAGATTAATGAGAAGTTTTAGGAGATGATTTTTAAGATCATCACTTTTTGAAAGAAAGCTCATACCAATCATCATATCTGAAATTAATTTTGAGTTTTTTCCGCTTTTAATTTCCTCAATTAGTATAATTTTCAGGGTTTCAAGAGTTGAATGATTAGCTAAATTGGCAAAATCCCGTCCAAGTAGGATAGCACCAGTCAATTCAAAATCAAATTGATCATCGACTAAATCGCTGTGTTCTGATTGTAAACGATCCATATTTCCAGCTTCGATATAATTTTTAATGATATACAAAATATCGAGAGCATCTCTGGAGCGGGAAGGGAATCCATCTTTCCATGAAATCAACTTCATTAGAATCAATCCTCTTGTTGAAGCAATTTTAATATCGAGAGGAGGATTTGACTGGATACGCACAGATTCTGAATCTTGGAAACATTCTTCGCAACCGATAACACTCATTTCTTTTGCTTCTTTATCCGGCCACTTAATAGAAGCAGAATCCAGTGATATTTCTCCAAAAGGAATTATATCAATTGTACTAGTCATTATTTAATCAGACAACTCCGTTAGCATCGGTCTCAATTCCATGATGGTACGATTCATATCAAGTTTAGATAGTTTAAGCAAGACTTTTAATAGTCTCAATTCCATGATGGTACGATTCATATTATCACTATGTCAAAGAAAAAAGAGGCATTATGGTCTCAATTCCAAGATGGTACGATTCATATCTAACTTCGAGTTTGCTATTCAGGATAATAAACGAGTCTCAATTCCATGATGGTACGATTCATATTGAGTTTGACAAAGCTCATCAAAAATGCTTATAAGTCTCAATTCCATGATGGTACGATTCATATTTAATAATTTCATTGATGAAATGAAAACAATTCTGTCTCAATTCCATGATGGTACGATTCATATTGAGGCAGAGACACGAGCCTCAAAAGATAATGAAGTCTCAATTCCATGATGGTACGATTCATATTCTGATTTGTGGGATTATTTAGATCAGCTTCATAAGTCTCAATTCCATGATGGTACGATTCATATTATGATAGCTTTATCAGTCATTCCATATATGCCGTCTCAATTCCATGATGGTACGATTCATATAACATGGGACTCAATCCAAGCTATTACTTTAAGAGTCTCAATTCCATGATGGTACGATTCATATCGCCTATTATTAAAAGTGTTGTTGTATCAAATTTAGTCTCAATTCCATGATGGTACGATTCATATCGAAAGAGATTGGTGTGATTTCGTAATGTTTCACCCGTCTCAATTCCATGATGGTACGATTCATATTCATCAACATTGTAAAAAATAAAATGTTTCAATTTTGGTCTCAATTCCATGATGGTACGATTCATATTTGATATAACAATTCTCTGACATCAAGCTAATTTGTCTCAATTCCATGATGGTACGATTCATATAACAAAACCACCCGTTGTTGAACACGATACTCGCGTCTCAATTCCATGATGGTACGATTCATATCGACTTTACCGGTTTAATCAAGAGGAGTTAGATACGTCTCAATTCCATGATGGTACGATTCATATTATTGATTACTCAACTATTACGCGACATCGCTACGTCTCAATTCCATGATGGTACGATTCATATTTACATCGGCGATAAGTCTTACAAGATGACGTTCACTGTCTCAATTCCATGATGGTACGATTCATATTAGAAACTATAGAAAAAACTCCACTTACCTCCTCGGTCTCAATTCCATGATGGTACGATTCATATTTAAGGTCAATCACAAAAACTTAAAAGAAATTAAACCGTCTCAATTCCATGATGGTACGATTCATATTGAACCTAACTTGGATTTTGCTATTAGGGATAATGAACGGTCTCAATTCCATGATGGTACGATTCATATTAACGCACTCGAAATTTCATGGTGCACTTTAGGGTCTCAATTCCATGATGGTACGATTCATATCTTGTAAAAGCAGAAAACGAAAGCGAAGCATTGCAGTCTCAATTCCATGATGGTACGATTCATATTAAAAACTCTATCTGACCCGCTAACCGATCAACAAGTCTCAATTCCATGATGGTACGATTCATATTAAAAAAAGATTTGTTCCATCAGATCCCCAAGACCCGTCTCAATTCCATGATGGTACGATTCATATTAAAAAATCCGGTATTAATTTTGGAACTTATCCAGTCTCAATTCCATGATGGTACGATTCATATAGAGGATTGGAATAGATGGGTTGAGGATTTTATGAAGTCTCAATTCCATGATGGTACGATTCATATCAAACTCGAATTTTTACGTGTCAATGCAAAAAAAGTTGGTCTCAATTCCATGATGGTACGATTCATATCTGAACGGAATGATGAAATTGTTTATCAAATTATGTCTCAATTCCATGATGGTACGATTCATATTCACAAACAAGTTTGTAGCGGAGATGAGTAAAATTGCGTCTCAATTCCATGATGGTACGATTCATATTAGGATTAATGGAGTTTAAGTATCATGTAGATTTTGCGTCTCAATTCCATGATGGTACGATTCATATTAATTAACCGTTTGAAAAAGTTGGCAGAAAAAAATAGTCTCAATTCCATGATGGTACGATTCATATAAGATTGACTTTTTTTGTATCGTCAGCCATTCTGGTCTCAATTCCATGATGGTACGATTCATATCTAAATTTGACTTTTATTTATTTATCAGAAGAACGAGTCTCAATTCCATGATGGTACGATTCATATTTCTGTGGCTGCTGTTGCTTATGCTTATGATGCTGTCGGTCTCAATTCCATGATGGTACGATTCATATTGAGATACTCGCAATGCAAAAAGAATTAGTAAGAAAAGTCTCAATTCCATGATGGTACGATTCATATAGTAAAAATAAAAAAGTTTTTGCAGTATTTGTAAAGAAAAAATCACTTTTATTGTCAATTGTCGATCTCAAAAATATAAAGCAACAAGAAAGAGAGATGGAAGCTAAAGGTTTATTTTTTAATCAAATAATTAAATCATGAAGGTAATTTCATTCTTTTCTATGCCCAAGATTTCTTTATCGACAACATCCCGATTTCTTATTTCATATAAAATAATAGAATCGTTTTTCTTTTCAATTATTTTAGCCAAGCGCATCCGGAGATCAAGAAATTGTGACCTTGTTAGATCGCCTTCGAAAACAGAATTTTGAACCCAATTAAGGTATCTGCGACATGTCTTTAATAATTTCGGAAGCCGTTTAGGCGAAGTACAATCATAAGTGATAATGTAATACATTGTTTTTCTTTTGGAATCATTTACCATTTTGAGACAAAGGGAGAGTACTCCTCTTCTCCATTTAAGTGTTTGATTAATTTGTAACATTCTTCTTTTATGAGGCGTTTGTAACTCATTTTTTTGCCATCCGGAGTAGTTATGGTTGTAGTAAGTTTGTTCTCAAATTCAGTAACAAAAGTTCTTTTTGAAGATTCTTTAAGCAAACATCTCCCATTCTTCTTAAAAGCTTCGTTTTCTGAGATCATGTTTTTATTAATGACCTTAAAGATTGTTCTGTCTGTGAAAAGAGGCTTGAATATTTCAGCCAGGTCGTAGCAAAGAGGTAGTTTTCCTTCCCCTACTTCATGGAGGAATCCGATTTCCGGATAGAGCCGGGTTTGATATATTTGATTTAAACAAATGGAATAAACGATTGCATTGCCGTATGAGATAAGAGCATTGATAAGATTATTAGGAGGATTTTTAGTTCTATGATTGAAATCAACAGGATAGCAAAATATATGTTTCCATGCTGAGTAGTAAGCTTTTTTAATTGAACCTTCAATACCGAAGAGTTCCTGGATATCGCTTGCTGATTCAACATATTCCAGCATGTAGTTAATGTAATCAATTTCATCGTTAACATGAGAACCGCGATTTGCGTGATATTTAAGGTTGGCAATAGAGATTTTGGATGCTGCGGTTACGAATGCTTTTGCCAATAACAGTCTTTGATTATAATTAGCATAGTGAAGTGACTGCTGAATTAAAACGGTACCGGAGACATTTCTTTCTGCTGGTAAAAAAGAACCGGCAAAATCGCCGTTATAATTAAAAGCATGAAGCGGAATATGATTTTGAGATAAGAAGTATAGGAACCGGGAGTTGAAACGGATGGATCCGAATGCAAAAATTGATTCGATGCTTTCAACTGGAATATACTTCTTATCTCCGGAGGGAATTATACAATCCGGGTCGAGGAAAAATTCCTCTTGCCGGAGATTTTTTTCTTCAATTTCTTCCAATTCTTCTTCATCATTAGTTTCTTTGAGTAATTTCTCACATAAAAGAGTAGAGTCTTTTCTTTTTATTATCGAGTCGGAAAAGAGATAGAGATTTTGTTTCATAATATTACCTCATTAAGATGTTGCTGAATTACTTCTTTTATAAAAGTTTTTAAGCCAAACGACACCGAATATTAAGATTGTTAATCCAAGCCAAATACCGTGGACAGTTAAGGTGGCGAACATTCCAATAACTACCGTGAAAAGAATAAAGTATGATAAAGACTTTGGTATTTTACTAAAGATTAAAGAATGAAGAACATAGATAATACCAAGCGATAAAAAGAGTGTACCAAGTAAAAGAATCATTTTAAAACTCCTGAATTTTGTTGGAATAAATTTACAGGTTATTGTAAGGTGTTCTTAAAAAAGAAATATTTCGGAAAGATTTCGGAAAATAAATAAGATGAAGTGAGTATTCAGCAGGTGATGATTTTCAACAATACATAAGCTAATCTTAATAGGATATCTTGAATTTTGACTTTGTAGCTTTTACAAAATAAGCAGTTTCATAATATTTTTTGATACTATCTATTTTGTAATCGTTGACTATTTCCGGTTCGCCTAAAATAGAAATGAGTTTGGAGTTAATTTTTGTTCTTTTCGTTCTGAAAACAGCTGGGTCAAGTCCGTTTTTTGTCCAAGAATTTATTTTCTGGTCGTCGATGTAGTAATAGGAATAATTTTCTTTTGTGAATTCCAACAGCATAGAACCGAATTCTGGCGAGTTAATGAAATTGATAGAAAAGGATTTATTATTGGCGGTAATAGATTGTTCTACAAAAAGAAGGTATAGAGCCATTTCAAGCGGTTCTAGCTTAATTGAATTGGAATCGAATGTAAGAGTGCGGTTTTCAATATTGATGAAAAGCTGCCTTTTGTCTGATACCCTGTGCAGTTGTCTTTGTGTATATTGCACAATATCCACGAATTTTTTCTTTAATATCTGCGCAGAAGGTTTTCCGGACATTATTATGGACCGGAGACGCACGAAGGGAATTTCTGAAAGTTCAAGTTCTTTATGTTCTTTTTTATTCAACGGATAAAATCCTTTGAATTCATTCTCCTCAGACGTAAGCACATGGAGAAGTCTATCGTTTTCCCTTCCAAATACCGAAAGTGCAAATGCAAGGTGAACTGACATTGATTTTCTCCCCCCGGATATCACGCAGTATAAAGTTGTTTCGAACTCGCTGGTTTTGTTTTTAATGAACTCTGCAGCTTTATTAGGGAATAACTGGTTCTGCTTATCTGATCTTACATCCGGCATTTCAATAGATTCTTCTTTAGCTACTATAATATGAGTATCGTTGTTTTCAAATGCAGGTTTGTTCAATCCATATTTGTTGCATAATTCTTCGATTTCTCTTTTAAGGGGTGTCTTTGGCGTAGAAGGATTCTTGTCAATACCTATTATTACATCTCTTCCGCGCGAGGTAGTAAGAACATATACTTCGTCTATCGGGATTTTCTGTTTGATTGATAAACAATAGAGCGATTCGGTAATTATTTGAGGTGTTAAGCCGGAAACGCAAATAAGAATGTTATTCATATTGTTCAAAAGGTAATATTGATTTTAGGAAAAGAAAAATCTGGATTACTCTTACTTTTAGGACCAACATTAAATAATTCAGTGATAAACAAATAAAATTCCAAAAAACTATCCTTAGAAACAGGGGTTTTCCCGTGTGCAAGAATAGAATCGTTCCGTTTACCTAAATGTTTCCGGAATTGAGTGATATTTTTAAGGTATGAAACACCTTTCTGATTATTAACAATGGCAAGTATTCTAAATGTATCGTCTAAAGCAATTTTTATCTGTTTTTGATCTGACTTTTTGTACTTCAAGATATAATTACGTGCTTCGTCAGGAAGAGATTCAAGTATGACGTCATTGGTATGACAGTGAAACAGATTAAAGAATTCAATCTGCCCAATCATTTCGATAGAGCGATATAGACGAGCAACGGCATCATCATATTTCCCTTCTTCAAAGCGTCTATAAGCATTAAAGACAAGATCATTAACCATATGCAGGGAGAGAGAATTTTCATTCAATTTTATAAGCAGGGGGGCATAAGTTTTATCAAATTCTTTTCGTAAAGAAAAAAGACTTAATTGCTCGTGAGAAATTTCCTTTAAATGCGAACACGACAACTTAAAATCAAATTTATCCCATGCAGAAAATAAATGAGATAAAGATTTAAGAGTTTCAACTTCCTTTTGAAATTTTGGATGTAATTCAAAATCGTTAAGAAGTGAAAGAGCACTATCAAACTGATAATTGTTAAACATATCTAAAAATTTATTAAGAATTTTCGAAGTAAAAATAGAAGTGGGAGTAATTGAACTTGCTCTTTCAGTTCCAGACTGGACTCTACCCTCTTTTCTATCACCATAGATATAAGTAATGGTATTAACTTCGGCGGTAAGTGCTGCACTAACAAGTGCAGCGGACATGGCTTTAGTACCGCTGGTATAATCCACAACAATGTTTTGAGGAGAATACCCTTTTTTAAAATAGCTCTTAATGAGGGATAAATAATTGTTGTGAAGTTTTTCAAAATCATCCACTTCTTCAAAAAGTTTTTCTTCAATATTATATTGTCTTCCAGAACCTTGAAGCATTTCCTTTAAAAATGGGAAAGTAATTTCTGAGCTGGTCTTAGAGGCAATAAGAACTAATGAATCGGCATTCTGGTTTTTAATAGAATAAAAAATACCGTGCGCAATATCTTTACCGACTTTACCAGTTCCGACTGTAACGAACATAAGTTTTTTATTTTTGTTTTCGAAGTTCATTCTCTAAACCCGAAATTAAATAGTAATGTGTTTTGCTTCATTGATCTTTTATAAGGAAGAATACTATTCATATTTACTCTTATAATCAGCTTTTTGTAGAACCTTCGCACTTATTAAAGGGTCTACATAAATCTTAGATCCCTTAGTTAGACCCAGATTTATTAATCGTACACTGGACAATATAGTCACTTGCCCAGCAAACTCCCCTTCTAAAATTTTCACTTTTGCAGGCTTGCTTTTATCGTCCAATATTTCAGCTAGAGTATATTTATGAATTGAAGATGCTGGCTTTGATATGTAGCCGAAAGAAGATTTGGTATCGTCAGAAAAGGGAATGATTTGGGACTTATAAATATCAATTTGCTCAATTTTTTTTCTGTTGTTTGATAAAGCTATCCAACCAATCGGTAATTTCGTAGCTTCAACTAAACTTCTGGTTGTAGGGAATCTTCCAAGAACGAGTTTACCAGATAATGGGTTTTTACCAAGTTCAAGTAGTTCTCTGTATTGTTTGAATATTTTTATATCTGAGTTAAACAACGCTAATCCAATGGAATTATCGAAGAATGTTTTACCGCCACCAATACGAATAATAGCATATTCGTTATTATTTTGTTCAATTTCAGTCTCCAATTGCTTGTAGAATTCAAGAACTGGTCCAAATTGATTTGTCCTTTCGTTTGAGCTGTCCATCAGTTTTCTGATAATTAAATTAAAGGAACCTAATTCATATTTTATTGAAGCTAATGAAAACTGGTTGAGAACTTGAAAAACATTCATTATCGAGTAGGAATTATATTTCTGCAAATCCGGTTGATTAAAACACCGGGTCAATTTTATTTTGAATTTACCTTCGACATTATTGTTCAAGGTCTCGCTCGGGAAAGGAGATACTTCGCTATTATCTCTCAATTTGATCCTTTGGAGTTTTAGAACTGAGAGATTATCAAAATCTATCGGGTCTGAATCAGACACTTGAATGTTTCGGGAATCCATGCCAGATTGGTTGTCTTTTGAAATTCTACCGAAAAGTTTCTGCTCGTCATAAAAATAACTAAGTTCTTTATTGACATTTTGTTTGCCTTTAATGTTTTTCAGCGTTTTTTCTTCCTCTATGGTGGCTTTTCCACTACTTTTTTTCTTTTCTAATGCCGAAATTTTATCGGTGAGATCATTTACTTTATTTTGCATTTCCTTAAGTACTGTTTTGCCCTTCATGGAATTTATAAGCCAATCATAAATAATTGCCGTTCTCAACGCACCTTTCAAAGAACTTCCTGGAATAAAGGGTCTACCCGAGGTAGCAATAAATTTCTTTATAGATTGATGTTTGATATCCTGGTCAACCGGAATTGTAGTCTTTGCAAAATTTTTAACTTCGCCAAGATTATTCTCGATGAAGGAATGCAAGCTGAAGTCTGATTGTGTTCTGCTTTTATCAATCTTCTGTCGTATTGCTTTAACATATTTTTCAATTAATTCATCGTTTGAAGATAACGCCCGTTCAAACTTTTTATCGTCGACGTAAATTATTTTGTTTCCCAACTGGACATAATCTGAATATGGAGAAAGGTCACTAGCTTGATTACCACCTATGAAAATTGGTGTTATGGTTTTGAAGAATATTTCTTGGGATAAATATTTTTCTTTATTCATTGCCCCATCCTAAAGGTATTAAAAATGCTCTGCCGTTACGGAAAATTTTATTTTTATAGTGATTAACTGTTGGTGAGATGTCGACAATTCTTCCAGTTATTTGCGATTTTATTACACTACCTTCAGAGATCATTCGTACTTGTTTTCTGTGAAAGTCTGATTGTCCATCAGTTCCGATTGATCCCCCACCGCGTCTGATAATGTTATATTGGATACAATTATCAAATTCAAATTGGGATGCAGGATTAACCAAAGAAAGTGTGATAAAATACTTTGCCGCTTTGAAAGGCATATATTTAAAGTCCGTTATGGCTATTTCCTCTATACAGCCTTTACCACTTCCTCGATCTCCGCCAATTCCTTCATCAGCAAGAATTCTCAAACAACTTACGAATCTTTTCTTTTCTTCTTCATTCAATGATTCGTTGACTAGAAAAAAGAAATGTGGCTTATAAAGAATTCTGCCTGAATTATCTTTTAGTGGAACGAGTTGAATGTCTGTTTGGAAATAGAAGGCATCTTTCCGATCATTTTTGTGGACTGCAGTTTTCGGAAATATGTGTTCCTGAATCAAACTATGATTATTACTTTGAAAAATTCCTATTTCATTTTTTAATATAGCGTATTCACCTGCTACGATAATAAGACTACTAAAATCGTAAGATGAAGAAATGCAACTCTGATCGAAATTTTCTAAGATCATTGTGAGAGCTTTGAAAGAGAGATATTTGATTTTCTTGATTTTCTTGCTTAGTGATTCTACATGACTAAATACAATATTGGGTTTAGGTAAAAAATAAATATGTTCGCCCGAATCTACATCTTCAAGTAAGGGAAAAGCTGAAGAAAAAGACATTTTATTTTTATTAACGAGATTAACAAATTCTTCGCCTGCTCCATAAACCATTTCGTAAATAGTTGTGATTGCTGAAAAGAGAGTGTCTGAATGAATAATGTGGCTTACGTCAACGAGTGATCCTTCGCCTAAACGAAATAGAGTACCAGGTTTACATTTTAATATTATTGCATGCATATTTTTACCATTTATAGGTTGCTAGTTCCCGTTGGTTATTTTTTTCATAATTAGGAATATCCTTCTTTTCAAAAATAACGTCTATAAATTTAATTTTACCGTAACCTCTTGAACCGCTGCCTCCGATGTAATCGTCCTCTAAAAGCCTCATTGCTTTTTTGATTTCAGAAATGTGTTCATTAGTTTTTAAATCATCAAATTCATTATATACCAATTCAAAGTTGAAAACGGCTCCTGCTGGAACTCTTTCAAGCTGCCTTGGGTGTTGAGCAGTTCCGCTCTTTCTATCGATAGTATTTTCCCATTTCGTTTCAGTATATTTTAATTCTAGATCTTTGAACTCTTCTTCTCGATTATCAAGTTTTGATTTTGATTCAGGATTCATGAATGAGTCTCGAACCAGCAATCTGGTAATTTGTCCTGTTGGGGTATTGCTTGGAGCTTCTTCCCCGAAAAGTTCTTTTACTTTTGGAATATCGTCCTTAACGTCAAAACTTCCATATTCGCGAGCAAGCAATGACCTTAATTTACCTTTTAGTGAACTCCCTGGTATAAATGGAACACTTTCAGAAGTTTTGATTATATTGAGATCTATACCACCAATATCCAAGGCAGTTTTTGAACCACCGATATGCAAACCGGTCTCCAATTTGATTTTTCCGTTTATAAAAATTTTGCCAACGAGTTTCATTAGTCTTTACCTCCGTAATATTTATGATAAGCAATTAATGCTTCAAAAAAATCCTTAAGTTTGGGAACTTCTGATTGTTCTTTAATCCCTTGAAGTTGACTGTCCATCAAAAACAATAATTCTTTTAGCTGTTCATTTTTTTCAGCTCTTCCGTATGTATAAGCTAATTTTGGCCGAATCCTTTTTAATCCGTTAATTTCCTTCTCTCTTTTCACTAAAGAAAAGATGTTCCTAATTTGAGAAGTAGTAATTTTGGGTGCTCTGTCCTTGAGAAAGGATTTAATTTTTTCAATAAACTGGTCATAATTTAAATCCTTAGGTTGTAAAAAATACCTACGGAAATCTTCACCGAAAAGCATTTTACAGTTTTGTTCATATTTCTCTTCGTCAGATTGTTTCGGCTTGTCATAATGTTTTGACTTATTCCAGGAATTTTGAAATTGTTTTTCGGCCATTTTTTTACTCCTTATTTATTTTGGTTTCAAATTCCGCCCAACGTGCAGCTATTGGAAATATTTTTATGCTCATCGATCCCCCTTTTAATACTTCGAAGATTAATTCTTCATATTGTCTTACGATTTCTTCAACTTTTGTCTTAATTTTTTCATTTTTTTCGTCTTTTTCCTTTGGCTTTACCATATCCCTTAAATAGTAAGCTAATCTCCAGACCTTTTTTAAATCAATCTGACCTAACTCAGCCCGACCCTGAATTTTTTCAAATCCTATTGTGCTTTTCCTAATCTTTTCAATTACAGATCTTTTACCAGTTTCATAAACTAACTCAACTAATTTCTCTTTTAATATTCTCGCTTGAGCGAAATCTTCCCAGGATATAACCGTGTTAAAAACACTTATCGAATTTTTTGCACGACTATTGTATTTAGCTTCATGTAATCGATCTTCGGCTAAAGTTGCAAATCTGGAAACTGGATATTTATCATCAACGACTAAAAGAGCGGCTGAAAGGGTAATTGCAGGATGATAGCAAACATATTCACGAAATTCTCTTTGAACCTTTTCAGCGAAACTGAATATTTTATTCCAACTCCCGACTACAAAAAAGTCATCCCCTCCTGAAAAGATAACATATAATCGGTTTTTATATTCTGGCAAATTGATTAGTGTGTTCATGTATCCGTCAAAAAACCATTTAATAGCTCTTGAAATAGATGCAATCCTAGATATCGTTCTTAAACTTTCCTTTTTAATTACACCATCCTTCGTTTTATATTCAAACTCTTTTGATAAGCCATCACTAAATATTTTACCTAAATTATCGATGTCCATTTTTAGTACACCAAGTTTTTGTGTACCGGTTTCAAAATAGGATAATTGGGCAAGCCTCTCAAATGACATAATGCCATCTTGATATAGTTTATCTTCACCCATTGTTATAAATTTATTATTAAGCTTACTGTTATAATTCTCAAATTCTACTATATTTTTTGAATCCCATCTTGGCAAATCTTTTACTGCGAACCGAAATCCTTTATAATGTTCAACAAAATCCGTAGTATTAAAGACTATTGATTCTGAACTTATGTCTGAGAGCTCTACATGAAATTCTGCTACATAATTAAGTTCCGCAAATGGCTTTTGATAATCTACTATTTTTTCTTTCTTTTGGATTTTTCTTATTAATAGTTCATTATACTTCAGCTCCTCTGTTAGCTTTTTATAAAAGTCATCTTCGTGCAGTTCTTGGGATGTGGGTTCAAAAATGTTTTCCCAATCAATTTGCTTAAATTTTTTCTGTTTACTAAGGTTAGATTCGCGGGTCGCTTCACTAAAAACTTTACTGAAATCAGAAAAATCATCCAATCCAACCGTTGCTATTCCAATCCCCAAATAAATATTTAGTGTATTAAGTACATTTAAAATGCGTTTTGTACACTCAACCAGATCTTTTTCTTTGTAAGCCGGAGCTAAAACGAAAAAATTTCCTCCTCCGTTATAAAGTACATTAGCGCTTTTTAATTCTAATTGTTCAATTAAATATTTAACAATAATATCAGATAGAAGTTGAATGAAGAATGATTTACCTTTTAGCTTTTGAGCAGCTTTCTCACTTTTTACGTCAAAGATAAAGTCTTGTATTCCAGATAGATTTCCATTTATTAAAATGATCGGGGATTCTAGTTTTTCCTTTTTATAATTATTT
>Ga0207951_100362_pt1 | contig 23988 bp, 20 predicted proteins | sample Subbio12Aug_8Bad_FD_184830 | JGI IMG/M metagenome (GOLD analysis project Ga0207951, IMG submission 184830) | Serpentinite rock and fluid subsurface biosphere microbial communities from McLaughlin Reserve, California, USA - CR12Aug_8Bad (SPAdes) | ecosystem: Environmental > Terrestrial > Deep... | reverse complement strand
GGCAGGATCAGGCTCGTTTTAAACCAACCGTATTCCCACTTGGCGCCCCACGGGGTACCCACCGGCATGGGCCGGAATTCGCGGGCGAGCGCTTGCTCGGGGGTGAGAAATTCCAAAGTGGTGAAGCCGGAGAAGTCGACTTTTCCGAGCGGGCGGTAGCGGGCATCCCACAATGCTTTCTGCCAGCGTTCGATGCGGTGTTTCCATTCGATGGATAAGGCCATGGTATCTCCTCGAAATTGACAGGATAACGATGAATGCTCTAATAAATAACCTGAGAATTTTACTCAGAGTGGGTATAAATATCCAGGTATCGGATGGTAGGTGTGACCAGTGATGTCGGACCGCCAACCCGCAGGTAATTCTACCAAAAGGCAACCTAAATTACGAGAAGAAGCAACCCAGAGCCGTTCATTGGTAGGCAAGGTTACCGGGGCGAGCCGATATTCTTGGTCAGAAGCCGGGTGATTTGAGGTACCCCTGCACCAGGTTTTAAGCAGCCTCCTTGGCTTCCAGTGCTTTCAAGCGCTTCTGAAGGCTCTCAAATCGTACCGCTGCCAGGTCGAGCGCACTCCACCCGGAGAGACAAAGATACCGCTTAACTTCAGGTCATTGCTTACCCGCATCTGACCATAGGCGGGTTGCCCGGGGTGATGGCGACAACTGCTTTTTCCAGCATGAGGTGCTTTGCACCAGCCAAGAAAAAGATGCATGTTCAGATTTTGCTTAATGCCTTCTATAGTAAAATTAATCCGAACCCTCGGTGCATTCCCAATTAATTTACCATTGGAAAATCAGCATGTCGCTTTCCTTCAATCAGCGGATCTCCTCCCGTACGTGGTTAGTTATGGCAGCCCTGGCGATTACCGGTCAAATTGCCTGGGCAGTCGAAAATTCCTGGTTCAATACCTTCGTATTTGACACCATCACCCCTGACCCACGCCCTGTGGCGTGGATGGTCGCTGCCAGCGCTATAACGGCTACCCTAACCACCCTGTTGATGGGAACTATGAAACCCCAAAAAATTGTTCTCTCTCTATTATTTATAATATTAGGGGTGATGGCTGTTGTTTTTGTGGTCAAAAGTATCCCTTCTAAGGAGGAGAATCGGGCGCGGGAAATAATTCAAAATTACATGGATGCAAAGGGATTGGAGATAAAGCCAGGCACAGATGAGTATAAAACATTCATGAGAAGAATAATGTGGGGTGAGTTCCCCGAATTGACAGGTCCCGGTTCCGAATTTATTAAAAGCTCTGACGAATTGGATTATGTGTTTGCCTACGCTTGGAAGTATTCGGGTTACAAGGATATATATGGGGATGGAAGTTTGCAGCCAGAACGAATGATTGGGCCGGCGCTCCAGATTGCGCACCCAGAAATTTCTTACCGCAATCGTCAAGAGCGCTTAAGATCTTCAGTCTCACAGTAAAGACCTATGTTTTATAAAACGAACTCCCTCTATGCCGGTCAAGTCCTCGGTTTTCGTTGACAATTTTTCAAAGCAAGTCTATGATAAATGATCCATTCTCCCCAGGGGTTATTTTGGCCAAAAGAGTCGCTAATCGGTTTCGGATGCTATTAGCTCAAAAGGCGACCAAACAGCAGCAAAACATCGCTCTAATGGACGTTCAGCGCGAGACGGGCATTGCCTGGTCAACCCTCAATGCCTAGGCCAACAACCAGGTAACCCGCTATGATGCGCCGGTGATTAAAACGTTTTGCGAATACTTTGATTGCCAGGTGGGGGATTTATTGGTTTTTGAAAGAGAAGAGCCTGCAAGATGAATAAACATGCCTTACTGAATCTCGTGAAAAGCGGGGAATTACAGGGTAAGGAACTAGATTGCACGTCCGCTTATCAGTCCATAAACTCGGAAAAACTCGGAATTAAGTCGGAATAAACTCGGAAAATTATGCTAACTGCTTATCATGCTAAATACTATGCTTATGAACTCACGCAACAGGGGGGAGAGGGGGTCGATCGTCTTTCGCTCTCGTTATTTGATGCGTGCGTAGATTTGAATCCGCATCAAATCGAGGCGGCTCTGTTTGCTGTGCGCTCTCCTTTATCAAAGGGTGTGTTATTGGCGGATGAAGTGGGTTTGGGAAAAACGATCGAGGCTGGTTTAATCCTTACCCAATATTGGGCAGAGCGTAAACGTAAGTTGTTGGTGATTTGCCCGGCTTCAATTCGTAAGCAATGGGCGCTTGAATTGTCTGAGAAATTCAATCTTCCAACGCTGGTGATGGACGTTAATTCATACAAAGAAAGCAAAGCATCTGGGGCTCCGATACCCTTTGATGCTAAGGCTGTCGTGATTACATCGTTGAATTATGCCAGCAAGAACGCTGAAGAAATCCGAGCGATTGCCTGGGATTTGATTGTGATCGACGAAGCGCACAAGCTGAGGAACGCTTATCGCCAGAGCAACAAGATGGGGCAGCGCATTCGTTGGGCACTTGAAGATCGCCGAAAAGTGCTATTAACCGCCACTCCCCTGCAAAACTCACTGCTTGAATTGTACGGGTTGACCACTCTGATTGATGACCGAATTTTTGGCGACTTGCCTTCTTTTCGTACGCAATACATGAATTCGGGCGGGGATCTCGATGATTTGCGCAATCGTTTAAAATATTTCTCCACGCGTACTTTGCGCAGGCAGGTATTGGAGTATATCCGTTATACCCAACGAAAACTGATCACACGACCATTCAAGCCAACCGAAAATGAACAAAAGCTCTATGAATCAATTTCAGCCTTTTTACAACGACCCGACACGTATTCGCTGCCCAAACAACAGCGCCACCTGACCACCCTGGTCGTGCGTAAACTTCTGGCTTCCTCCTCACAGGCAGTGGCCGGGACACTTGAAGTCATGCGAAATCGGTTGATTACCATGCGTGACAAGATATCAATGGATGTCGAATTGGTTGAGCAGATCATTTCTGAAGAAGAAATGGACGAAGAACTGCTCGACAATATTCTGGAAGAGGATGACCTGTCTGATCCTGTCAGTGCGATATCAGAGGAAACCAGTAAAACGCCTACCGACTGGAAAAAGCTCCAAGATGAAATTGACGAACTGGATCGTTACATTCTCTGGGCGCGCAGCGTTGGTGTGGATACAAAGGCACGTTCCTTATTAAAGGCGATGAAAATTGGCTTTTCGAAAATGGTTGAGATGGGGGCTGCGCAAAAAGCGGTCATATTTACCGAATCGCGCCGTACCCAAACCTATCTCAAAGATTTTTTGGACGCCAATGGATTTGCTGGGAAAGTAGTCGTCTTCAACGGTACCAACGCAGACCCGGAGTCAACCCGGGTTTACGAACAGTGGCTCCAGGAAAATCAAGATAGCGGGCGAGTGGCTGGTTCGCGTGCGGTCAACGTCCGAAATGCCATCATTGAGAATTTTCGCGACCATGCCAGCATTATGATTGCCACCGAAGCGGCGGCGGAAGGAATCAACCTTCAATTTTGTTCGTTGGTCGTGAATTTTGATCTGCCATGGAACCCTCAGCGGATCGAGCAACGCATTGGACGCTGCCACCGTTATGGCCAAAAGCATGATGTGGTGGTGATTAATTTCCTCAATGAAACCAATGCCGCCGATCAGCGGGTGTATGAGCTACTTAACCATAAATTCAGTTTGTTTGATGGCGTTTTTGGCGCCTCGGATGATGTGCTTGGGAGCATTGAATCGGGCATGGATTTTGAGCGCAGAGTTCTGGATATCTACCAGCAATGCCGCTCCCTGCAGGAGATCGAGCAGGCTTTCAAACAATTGCAATCTGAATTAGATCAGACCATCCAGAGCCGTATCCAGGACACGCGGCGCCTCTTGTTGGAGAACTTTGACGAAGATGTTCATGATCGGCTGCGTACCAATCTAATGGATACGCGCGAACGTCTGGACTGGGTCTCGCGCATGTTCTGGCAGGTAACGCGCCATGTTTTGGAGAATCGAGCCCGGTTTGATGACCACGAACTTACATTTGATCTCCGAGAACCTGGTTGGAATAATCACATTGCCGGCCATTACCACCTCATCTCAAAAACCCAACCCAATATCAGTGGTGATTTTCTTTATCGATTATCACATCCCCTGGGCGAGGCAGTCATCCAATCCGCCAAAGATGGCAACACCCCTCTTGCGGAAGTAGTTTTTGACATTTCCAATCACCCGGTGCGCATTGCCGCCGTGGAAAAGCTGAAAGGGGAAAGTGGCTTACTGCATCTTGAGCGTCTGATCATCGATTCTTTTGATCGTGAAGAATACCTGCTTTTTTCTGCGATTGATAACAATGGAAACTCGCTTGATCAGGAATCCTGTGATAAGCTCTTTCATTGCATGGCAACTGTGAATGATAAAGGTGTTTGTCTGCTAGAACCTACCCGGCGATTGGACGATGAAATTAACCGTCATACGAAAGCCACCATCAGCCGTTCATTGGAAGAAAACAACCGCCACTTCAATGAGGCGCGCGAGCGGCTGGAAAAATGGGCTGATGATATGATTCTGGCATCTGAAAAAGAATTAAAAGATACCAAGCAGCAGATTAATGCCCTGAATCGTCAATCTCGCCTGGCGCTGACGATGGAAGAGCAGCATGAGCTGCAGGGGAAAATTCAGGATTTGGAAAAGAAAAAACGCCGGCAGCGCCAGCAAATCTTTGATTTAGAAGACGAAATCGCCCAAAAACGGGATTACCTGATCACTGCCCTTGAACGCCGGATGACCCAGAAAACGACTTCTGAGCCGCTTTTCACGATCGCCTGGCAGGTAAGGTGATTTTATATCCTCTTTACCGGGGCAAGCGCCCCACAAACCCATTTGTCTCTCACAAGTGAGACACAAGGACAAGATAAATGCCGACCTCATACGAAAAACTCAGTGCACTGCTAAAAGAACTCTTCCAATTGGACCAGGCCGACCTGGATTTTGGCATCTACCGTATCATGAATCAGAAGCGGGATGAGATTACACGCTTTCTGGATCACGACCTGCTGCCCCAGGTGAAGGCTCCCTTCGACCAGTACCGCCCGGCGGAAAAAAAGGCGATCGAAGGCGAACTGCAGAAAGCCATCCAGGGTGCGCAGACATTGGGTGTAGATCCTGATCTCGTTCCAAAGGTCAAAGAAATTAGAGAGCAATTGGCCACCTACGCGGTGGACACCGGCGCGCTGGAAAATGAAGTCTATTCGCACCTGTACAGCTTCTTCCGCCGCTATTACGACAACGGCGACTTCATCTCGATGCGGCGTTACAAAGAAGGCGTGTATGCCATTCCCTATGAAGGCGAAGAGGTGAAACTGCACTGGGCGAACGCCGACCAGTATTATGTGAAGACCACTGAGAACTTCCGTGATTACAGCTTCAGGCTGCCTTCGGGACGGCTGGCGCATTTTAAGATTGTGGATGCCGAGACGGAGAAAGACAACCGCAAAGCCACCGATGAAAAAGACCGCCGCTTCATGCTTGTTGGCGAATTGCCGGTGCAGGAGGTGGCTGGCGACCTGGTGATGTGCTTTGAATACCGCGCCGATACTGAAAAACGTGATCAGAAAACCCTGAATGCCCTGACGGTTGAGCGTATTTGCCCCCAGGCGCCGGCCAACTGGCAAACTGACCTGCAAAAGCTGGCCCCCAGCGAGGCCAATCCGCGCCGCAGCCTGCTGGAAAAACACCTGGCGGATTATACCGCCCACAATACCTTTGATTACTTCATCCACAAAGACCTGGGCGGTTTTTTGCGCCGCGAGCTGGACTTTTACATTAAAAATGAAGTCATGCACCTGGATGATATTGAACATGAAACCGCCCCGCGGGTGGAGCAGTACCTGAGCAAAATTAAAGCCCTGCGCCAGATTGCCCACAAGATCATCGAATTCCTGGCGCAGATTGAGGATTTCCAGAAGAAGCTATGGCTCAAAAAGAAGTTCGTGGTCGAAACCAACTACTGCATCACGCTCGACCGGGTACCTGACGAACTGTATCCGTCGATTTGTACCAACGACGCCCAGCGAGAAGAATGGGTTCGGCTGTTCGCAATTGATAAAATCAATGGTGATTTATTATCACCTGGCTATAGTATTCCATTGTCTATAGAATTTTTAAAAGCGAATCCGTCATTGCTGCTTGATACCAAGTTCTTTGATAAAAAATCTATTGATTCTCTATTAGCAATAACCGATCTATCTGATGAGGAAATAAATGGATTATTAATCCATAGTGATAATTTCCAAGCTTTAAACCTTATAGCATCAAAATACCAAAAGAAAATAGATGCAGTTTATATTGATCCTCCATATAACACAGTCCATTCAGAGATTTTGTATAAAAATCAGTTCAAGCATTCCTCGTGGTTGTCCTTAATTGCTAATACTGGACAGATTATTCCTTCTTTTTGGCGCGATGTTTTTTCGTTTGGCGTAGCCATCGATGATTTTGAATTTGTTAATGTTGCAGCCCTTCTTGATACGCTATTTCCTCAATTTGAAAGAAATGTTGTGGTTGTAAATCACCACCCTCAGGGAGCCGGAGGACGATTATCTCGGACTCATGAATACTTTATCCTTATAAGTCCTTCTGATGCTCCACCTTTCCTCGGAGAACCATTAGAGGATTATCAAGAAGACCGTAGTTTCATGAGAAGTGGAACAGCAGAAAACAATTTCCGTTATGGAAGATGGAAGAGTTTTTATGCACTCTTGCTGGATTCAAGAACGAATAAGATAGTTGATGTAGAAGATCCAATACCATTAGGACAGGCTTACCCTACGGAAGACACTAAGGAGGGTTATATCAGAATTTATCCTATCAACTCCAAAGGCGAAGAAAGGGTATGGAGATCGAGTTACCTAACTGGAAGAGACCGTGCACGCAATAACGAATTAGCAATTACTGACAAGGGTACGGTTTATCAAGCCATAGATCATGAAAGAAAGAGGGAAGTACTTTTTAGTAACTGGACAGACAGCAAATTTAATTCAGGCATACATGGTTCTAATGTCTTACGCAACCTTGGCCTTGGTGCTCAGTTTGACTACCCAAAGTCTGTTTACACACTTGAGACAGCTCTTTGGGCTCAAACCTTTGGGAAAAGGGGTGCAATCGTTTTAGATTATTTTGCAGGTTCTGGAACTACCGGGCACGCAGTCATAAACCTCAATAAAGTTGACGAGGGGGCACGGAAATATATCCTGGTTGAGATGGGTAGTTATTTTGAAACAGCAACAAAACCTCGAATTGAAAAAGTTATTTACTCAACTGATTGGGACGCAGGAAAACCAGTCTCAAGAAAGGGCTCAAGCCAATGTTTCAAGTATCTACGCCTTGAGTCTTACGAAGATGCTCTCAATAATTTGGTTCTATCCCGGACAAAAGAACAACAACTGGCGTTAGATGCAAACTCGGAGTTTAAAGAAGATTACTTGCTCTCTTATATGCTCACGACCGAAAGCGAAGATTCGCTACTCAATATTCAATCCTTTGTCCATCCCTTCAACTACCAACTTAACATTGCCACCGGCACGGTCGGCGAAAGCAAACCCACTCCCATTGACCTGGTGGAAACCTTCAATTATCTGATCGGCCTGCGCGTGCAAACCCAACAAGCCCTTCGCGGCTTCCGGGTAGTTACCGGCCTGACCCCGGCGGGGGATCGCACGCTGATCATCTGGCGCGACCTGGAAGAGAATAATAATGCAGCACTGGAAGCGTTCTTCCGCAAGCAGGACTACAACCCGCGCGACATGGAATTTGACCTGATCTATGTCAACGGGGATAACAACCTGGAAAACCTGCGCCGCCCGGATGAAACCTGGAAGGTGCGTCTGATCGAGGAAGACTTCCTGCGATTAATGTTTGACAGCGAAGGTCTGTAGGAGAACACCATGCCCCGATCATCCAACGTATCCGCGGTGCGGCCGCTTAAATTCGACCAAAAACTCATCCTTAACCAGTGGCTGCTCAGCCTGTTTGAAGTCCGCGATTTCAACGCGATGGCCGAATGGCTGCGCGACCCCGCGTTGGAAGGGTTTGATGAAAATAACATCAGCCACTTTTGCCATGTGCTGCGCGCGCGCCTGTTTGACCGACAGGCCCTGCCCGGTGACCTGCTGCTGGCTTACGATCAGAACATCGTCCGGCACTGGAAGCGCGTCACCGAAAAGCGCAATCGCCAGGGTAATCCCCTTCACCTCAAATATTTTCAATATCTGACCCTGCTCTTTACCGAGATTTACCTGGATCGTTATTTCACCAGCCCCGAAACGCTGCTGGATCATTTAAATTCCCATCTGGAGCGCTTCAATGCGGAGCAAGCCGAACAAAACCGGGTGGAACCCTATCAACTGGAAGAACTGAATAAGGTGACCTACTGGATGGCCACGGGCAGCGGCAAGACACTGCTGATGCATGTTAACATCCTGCAATACCAGCACTATCTGGAAAGCCACAACCATCAGCGCGCCATCAACCGCATCATTCTACTCACCCCCAATGACGGCCTTTCGCGCCAACACCTGGCTGAATTCGAACTGTCAGACATCCATGCTGAACTGTTCATGAAAGAGGGCCGCTCCCTGTTTGCCGGCAAGAACGTCGAAATTATCGATATCCATAAACTGCGGGATGAGAGCGGCGATAAGACCATCGCGGTGGAAGCCTTTGAAGGCAACAACCTAGTGCTGGTGGATGAAGGGCATCGCGGCGCCAGTGGATCAGAAACTGGCGAATGGATGAAACGTCGCGAACAGCTCTGTGAAAATGGTTTTTCGTTTGAGTATTCGGCCACCTTTGGGCAGGCGATGAAAGCCAGCGGTAACCGCACTCTGCAGCAGACCTATGCCCATTGTATTTTGTTCGACTACTCGTACAAATATTTCTACAGCGATGGGTATGGCAAGGAATACCGCATCCTGAACCTGGAAGACGACAGCGAAGAAGCCCGGCGCCGGCGCTACCTGACCGCCTGCCTGCTGGCATTTTACCAGCAGCAAAAATTGTTCACCGATAAACAATCCGAATATCGCCCCTACCTGATCGAAAAACCCCTGTGGATCTTTGTAGGTGGCAGTGTCAACGCCGTTCGTACACAGGGGGGCAGGCAGGTTTCAGATGTCATTGATATCCTTTTATTCCTGTCCGGTTTTGTGAATTCCTCCCCTGCCCGGCGTGCTGAAACGATCAGCTTTATCGATGCCTTTCTAAAAGGGCGCTCCGGTCTGCTGGATGCGCATAATAACGATCTGTTTGCCAGTTCATTCCCCTACCTTGTGCAGTCTGGCCTGAGTGCCGAGCAGATGTATGCAGATATTCTGCGCGTGCTGTTCAATGCAGAGGTTCCTGCTGCACTGCACGTATCCAATTTGAAAGGCGCGGATGGTGAGATTGCTCTGAGCCTGGGCGATCATGATGAATTTGGACTGATCAACGTGGGGGATGCTGCCAAATTGTGCAAACTATGCGAATCCCATCCAGAGCTGGTGGTGACAGAGCAGGAATTTTCTGGTTCTCTGTTTCAGGCATTAAACAATGGGCATTCGGGCATCAATTTGTTAATTGGTTCCAAAAAATTCACCGAAGGCTGGAACAGCTGGCGCGTCAGCACGATGGGCTTAATGAACATTGGGCGAAGTGAAGGCTCTGAAATTATCCAGTTGTTTGGGCGGGGTGTGCGCCTGAAGGGAAAAGATTTTTGTCTTAAGCGCAGCCGCCGCCTGGATGGTAACCGCGCCCCTGCTGAATTGGAACGTCTGGAAACGCTCAACATCTTTGGCATTCGCGCCGATTACATGCGCCAGTTTAAGGAGTATCTTGAAGAGGAAGGGCTGCCAGCCAACGAGGATCGGATTGACTTCGTCCTGCCGGTTGTCAATGGATTGGGAAACCTGAAACTAAAGACGGTGCGCCTCAAAGACGGTATCGATTTCAAACGTCAGGGACCCTGCCCCACCCTTGACCAGCCGGATGAACTACTCAAACGTCAGAAGGTGACACTGGATTGGTACCCCAAAATTCAGGCGCTTGCCAGCGAACGCGGTCAGGGACAATTGTTAGAGGCCGAGCGCAACCGGGCTGTCTTCTCACCGGCGCATCTGGCATTCATGGATTGGGATGGCATTTACTTTGAAATGCAGCGATTTAAAAACGAACGTGCCTGGTTTAATCTGAATTTATCGCGCGAGAAGATGGTGGAATTGCTGACCTCTCCGGCCTGGTACGACCTTTACATTCCTCAGGATATGATGGATTTCCGATCATTTGAGCAAGTTCGCCAGTGGCAGGAAATTGTATTGTCCCTGCTAAAGAAATACTGTGATCGTTTTTATAAATACCAAAAAGCTGCCTTTGAGAATGACTACCTGGAATATCGCGAATTGACGCCGGGTGCCCCCAATTTTATCTTTGAATATCATATTCTGGTTGAAAAATCTAAGCAAGACATCCTTGCCAAATTGCAAGAAATCAAGCAGATTGTCGAAAGCGGGAAGCTGCGGGATGTTGAATACCAACAATTGCGATCCATCATGTTTTCCCAGCATCTTTATCAACCATTGCTCTACCTGGGTAATCACATGGTCGAAATTAAACCTGTCGTTCTAAATCAGGGCGAGCGAGATTTTGTGCTCGACCTTCGCAATTACTACGAAGGCAACAAAGCATTTTTCCAGGACAAGGAACTCTACCTGCTGAGAAACATGAGTCGTGGAAGCGGAATTGGTTTCTTTGAAGCCGGGAATTTCTACCCTGATTTTATCGTGTGGCTGGTGGTCGGCGATGAGCAGCGTATTGTTTTTGTTGATCCTAAGGGGATCCGCAACCTGGAAGGGCTCAATGATCCCAAGATCAAATTCCATCAAAAAATCAAAGAGCTGGAAGTTCGGTTAAACGACCCGAAAGTGAAGCTTGACTCCTTCATAATCTCAAATACCCCGTATCGGGCAGTCAACTGGTGGGAGAAAGGGATTAGCATGGATGAATTTGAAAAACATCATGTTTTATTCCAGGTGGAGGATCAGGCGGTTTATATACACAAAATTTTGAATTAGGTGTGAGATTAGTAGATTATCTATACATTTCTACTTAACGGGTGTTCGGATGTAAAAGTGGGTGTATACAATCTATGACTCGGCAGTAATAATAACAAGCGTTTTTATCGTATGTGTCAGCAAATCAACAACAATAACAACAGATTATTCTATTTTCGGTGTGTTTAATTTGCCGCATGTAGCGAAAACGAAAGTAATCAAGAACTATGAGAAATATGAATGAAGAATTTTCCTTAATCCATTTCACATCTTTTTGTACAGCTGATAAGAATTTTCCAAATAGGGATGCGGTTGGATTTGAAAACCTTCTCGGAATAATTGAGAATGGTTTTAAGTTTAATAAAAGGGGAACTTTCACTCCTGTGGATCCAGAGGGTAAGTTCGGAATTAGATTGAATATCGGGATGGTATGCCTTACAGAAGTTAATCGGAAAGAAATATCTGGAAACATTAATAAATTAGGGAAATTCGGTATTTGCATGAAAAGGAAATGGGTGAAGAAATATTCTGGTCAGCCAGTACTATATTCTTTTGATGGTTCAATTAATAACAAATTGCTCAACAACCTCAACAGTTTGATCTCGACGACATATAACTTATTTCTGGAAACCAATGACTTAAGGCTAAATCAAATATCATTATCAATTGCTGATATTTCAAATCATTTTCAAGCAATCACAGAAATAATTAAGCACAAATATGAAAACGAATGGAGGATTATTGATGACCCTCAAAATGAAGAGCTGCAGAAGTCACTTGTGCAATGGCAGAAAATTGAGCCAGTAAATAATTGTGATGTTTATTCTACCGTCCCTTTTCTTCCGATTTCCAATGGTGATGATGCGGAATTTTTTATTTTACCTAAGGCTTATGAAGAATTATTTTGTAGTAGGGTAGTAAATCCTAACAGCAACAAAAATAAGATAATGCTTCTCGAGGATCTATTAAATCGGTAATGGATCTGTGCACCTTGAGTTCATGCCTTTAGATACTCACTTTTACCATTTCAGCGCGGACCGAACCTTATCCAAGGGTACAAGGGTACAAGTTTAGACCAGTCATGGCTGAGGCGGTATAGCATGTAGGGTATACACATACAGAAATTTAGTTCCTATAAATAATTCTTCGCATACTCCCTGAAATTCTCCCTAAACCCTTCCAGCCAGGCTTCGATGAAAGACCGCTGTTCAAATAAAGGCAGCAAATCCTCTGCCAGGTCAGCGATTTTCATTTCAGCAATCTTATGGCCTAGTATTTCCATAGCGGATTGAAAGGTATAGGACTGCCGGCCGTCTTTGGCTAGTTTTTCTTCCAACGGATGAACTTTCCGCTGCATGAACCAGAGCAGGTCATAAAAATCTCTCCCTTTAATCTCTGCTCCGTTACTTCCCTTCTGAAAGTTTCGTTCCAGACAGGCTAACATCTTTCCGGCCATCATCGTCTCCAGCGAAAAATGGGCGGCCACAAAACTTCTGCCAAAAAGCAATACTGGCGTCCGGCGCACAATAGAGGTTTGCCTGTGCTGGCTGACCTCCACTTTTAGATGCAGGGGTTCGTTGACATGCGAAGTCAATCCCAAAGCATAGAGAATAGGGAACTTCAAGGTGGTGCGCTGGACGCCCCACTCTCCAATCTGGGTTTTGGCGGTCACTTCGGCATATCCGACGTTGGAACGGTAGAAAGTCAGCAGATCGTTTTCAAGTGTACTCAAATCAACCCCGATGGTGTTATCCAGATCGATATCTTCCGATAGCCGGTTGAGGCCGTAGATCATATGTAAACAGGTACCACCATAAAAATTGAGCTTGCGATAGACCGGGTGGTTGTAGAGAAAATCTAGAGTATAGACCTGCAGAAACTCCTTGAGGATCACCCGACTGGTCTCATTGGGTAACAATGGGTCCTTTTGAAACAGGACGTTTTGCATCAACTGGATTAATGTCGCCATACGGTTTTCCTCAGGTTTTTCAAAATCTGGTCCATCTTTTTACTTTTACTGATCTCAACGAAGGTTGCAAATTCAACCTGGTCATTTTCTGAGAACTCTTCAAGGTTAAGACGCAGATCTTCTGCCAGGTCATAACCGACCAACCGTCTGCCGCCCTTCCAGGGGCGTAAATAGAGAAAATCAAAAAGTGCCTTTGCCACAGTCGCCTGGGCAAATGGAATCCCCAGATATTCGGAGAATGTAATCCCCTGATAGAGATCGGCTTTGATATTGCGGTAGGAGAAAGTGCCAAGTTTGTTTTCAAATATACGGGTCTGCTTGAGTGTAACCGCAGTAACCGGGTACGTCATTTCGGTGAGAATTGCGTTGCGCTGTAAAATATATTCCAGAGACAGATACGACCGGGGGATCAAAATCGCGCTGACTATGGGCGCAAAATTGGCATCTGCGCGGTGGTTTTCAAAAAAGCGGTGTGCCATATAAACCCCTTTTTTCAACTGGATGATTTGCCCAGCTTTCATCCAGCGGTACAGCGCGGTTTGAATAGTGCCGGCTGCAACGGATTCATCGCCAAGAAGCTGTTTTACTGCTTCAATGGTGAAGTAAGGAAAAGCATCAAGAGAGGAAAGGATTGTTGATTTCATATAGGATTATAGACTCATAATGTCTATTATCCTATATATATGCACCTATTACAAGGAGGATTAATCGTTGTTGACTACAAGCCGGAACTGGCATCCAAACGAGGTTTGTTTCCCCAACATCGTCCAGGATAGACGCTCTACCTCACCCCACCAGATTCCTGGAATTTTATACCATTTGGCTTCAGCCACTCCGGTGGGAATATCAGGATCCGGGGCTGTGACTTTATCAAGAAATCCACCCGGATGAATCGCCACATTGGTATACACCAAACTATAAATCGGTCCAAACGCAGCCAGGGATAGCATCATCCCCCAACCGCACTGTGAAGGTTTGATGGTTTTAGCTGCATCCAGTCGGTCCTGTATAAACTCAATATAAGTCATACCTGCCGGCGCTCCAGTAACTTTCATTGGCTGGTGGACAGCGTGCATTTGCGTTTGTTTTTGATATGGATCGCCTATTTGAGCAGTTTATCGCCGGTTTATTGCAAACTTACAGCCGGCTTATTCTGCCTGAGGAATGGCGAGATCTGCCCATCGAATTACAAGGCAGCATATCAAAGAGACACCTGGTCTTACCGATGCCCCTGTCTGAGAAACCGATGTTTCCCCTAAAACCTGACATCTTACTGGGTTTACCCGGTCAACCCAATCTGATTATCGACACAAAAAATAAGACACTTCCTCTAAAACAATCTTATCGAGCAGTCGCTGAAAGCGATGCTTATCAAATGCTAGCCTATGCAATCCAATTTCATTGCCGTAGTATTTTACTTCTCTATCCGCACACGCTTGGCGCAGAAGAGTTCCCCCCTAAAATGCTGATGGTTGAGCGAACCTCTATCCGTATTTTTATTGCGACTGTGAATTTGCATCAACCATTGAATCAAATTTTTCCACTGATCCAGGAATTTCGTAATATTTTGTATTCTACTTTCTCGCAAGTAGGCACACCATCGGAGGTAATATGGCCCGCATGACAGAATTCCAACCACTCTATGATGCCTTCCACCTGTTTCAGGAACGCTGTTTACAGCAGGACCGTTCACTTATTTGGCCGGACCAACCGATATGGACGATTGCCAACTTGCAGCGTTGGAAAACGCAGGTAATTGATAGCCCCAACCTGGAAGGGGAATTAAATTTCAACGAGAAATTAGAACAACAACTTGTTGGCGCACCACCAATCTTATGGGGGTTGGCAGCAGATCTGCACTATGTTTACTATTTACCATCTGCGAACATCACGCTTGCCACACGATTGCGCAATATAGGCTGGGTTGCTCAGAAAAGCGGTTTGACTCTACCGCCAGAAAACGATCCCATTTGGGCAGCCCAAAAGAATGGATTTGCCAGAACTACTCAGAAATATCATTTTCGGTATGCTCAACTCCATTTATTGGCCGCATTTGCTTTACGATTAAAAGAGCAGGGTAATGCAGTACAAATGCTTACCGATGCAACCCAAGTCCAATCAATGCTCGATGAAATCCTGGAGGGTATCCCAGCAAAAGGTGATCGAGCTTATGATCTCCGGCATGCCATCTTGTATTTGATGTTCCCCGATCAATACGAACGCATCATCAGCACCGCTCACAAAGAAAAGATTGTTAGCCGTTACATAAGGCTAGTTTCTGATCCTCACACAGATCTGGACACACGATTGCTCCAAATTCGTCAAAGGTTAGCCGGCACCCAACCCAATGGCCAGAACTTTGACTTTTATAGGGATCTTAAGCAAGAATGGAATCCCGATGAAGTCGAGACACCGCCGCAACCTGAGACAGGCAAAAAACCAGAAGAACCTCAAAGGGATACCAGGATCGTAGTCGATGCATTGCGCTTGCTGAACCGTTTTAAGAACTTGATTCTTTTCGGTCCTCCTGGAACGGGAAAGACTTATTGGGCAAAGGTGATCGCAAACCGCCTGGTTGCTCCCCAACTCAAACAGGCGCAGTCTCGAGCAGCTTTTCTGCAAACCGTCATAGAGGATTTGCCATTCTACGATATTTTGGCTTTGGATATGTACAGACCAGGACATGACAAAAAACATACAGTTCCTCAGCTTGAAGAAATGGAATTGGTTCAGGCTCGTTTTAGACAAAACCCGGTAAAACACCAAAAAAACCAAATATGGGGGTATCTTCAGGCGCATACAGCTATCGAAAGTCAGACTGTCAATCTAACTTCACGTGCTGAGCCTTTCCTTTTTGACAAAACTGCAAATAGCCAATGGTTTTTGACACCTGCAGGTAAAGAATATGTCCAAGGCACCTTAACGGATCGTCTTACCTTGATCAAACAAGGCCCTCCCGCAACGAACCAACCAGAAGATTTTATTCGTTGGGTGACATTTCACCAGTCTTATGCGTACGAAGATTTTGTGGAAGGTTTACGCCCCAAAACCGAGCAAGGCGATGCTGTGGTTTTGGCTTTTGAGTTGAAGCCTGGAATATTCCGCAGCTTGTGTGCCCGTGCGAAAGATGATCCGAACAATCAATACGTTCTGGTTATCGATGAGATAAATCGTGGAAATATCGCCAAGATATTTGGCGAACTGATGACGCTCATTGAAGCCGATAAGCGTGTAAAGTTGACTGTAGAACTTCCATACAGCAAGGAGGATTTCCAGGTTCCCGTAAATCTTGCTATTATCGGCACAATGAACACCGCTGATCGTAGTATAGCTTTACTGGATGTCGCTTTGCGCCGGCGTTTCGCTTTTCTGGAACTATTACCTGAAACCGAATTACTTGACGGAGTCAATGTTTCACTTGCAGAAGAGGATGCGCTAAATATTGGAACCTGCTTGAGGAATTTGAATCAGCGGATTGTTGAACTACGGGGTGTAGATTATCAAATTGGACACAGTTATTTTCTACCGCTCCAGGGGATCGTGGATGAGGTAGAAAAGCTGAATTGCTTGGATGATATCTGGAATTACCAGGTTATACCGCTGCTCAAAGAATATTTCTATGGTCAGGTTGACCTTTTACGCCAGGTTCTGCCGAGTTTCTTTAGTCAGGATGATGGGGGTCAGGTTCAATCTACACGTGGTCTTGTAACCTTACATGGAGAGGATCTTGTCGCCGCTTTAAACAAGCTATAGGCTAAAAGTAACCGCTAAAAGGATTGTTACTTGTATAACAGCATAATAAAGATCATTAGAGATATAGAAGTTTCATAGCAAATGGCTTTCATGATGGCATCCATTACATCAGGCGGCTGTTGGCGCGTGTCGAACCCATAGATTGGCATTTATTGAACAACTTCCGCCGTGTCTGGTTGAAGCACGGTCACATTTTGCCCTGCGTATTTATGATACAAATCACTGCGCCGCTTTCTCCAAGCATCGAGGCCGCCGCGCAGATTGATGATGTGCTTGAAGCCTTTCGCCTTCAAATAATACGACACCATGAGCGAAAGCCCACCTCCCGGACAATACACCAGAATTTGCTTATCCCTTGGAAGCTGCCGCAGGTATTTTTGGACCGCGACAGGCGACACCTCATGAGAATTCGGCAGACCCTTGAATCTTTTCCGATCTACCGGTGGACGCACATCGAGGATGTAGGTGCGTTCATCGAACAAGATGGTTTCATTCAGTTGGGCGGGGGTGATCATGTTGACCTCCGAGGTTCGACCAGCGAGATAATCCTGAATCACCTGGGTCGTATACCGAATATCGCGGGCTGATGTGTTCCTACCCAGGCTGACCCGGATGGTCTCGCGCGCGGCTTGGTCGGATAACCCGATCGCTTTTAACACATATGAAGGCGTGTCTTCCCCAGTGCTGCACGCTGAACCGGCGGAGACCGCAACGCCATGGTAATCCAGCATCGCCATCAAACCGGCATTATCCACATTGGGAAACGTGATGCTGACCGTGTTCGGCAGGCAGTCCGATTCTGTTTCCGGCGAATTGATCACGCAGTCCGGTTTGATTGCCATGAGTTGCTGAATCAACCGTCGTTTCAAAGTCCGAATCAGCCCGGCACCCGCCAGGAGTTTGTCTACATCCTGGCAGGCGGCCCCAAAGCCGACGATATTGTGGAGGCTTTCTGTCCCGGCCCGCAAGCCGTTTTCCTGGTGACCACCATGTAGCAACGGTGTAAATGGGCTGCCTTGTTTGACAAACAAAGCGCCAATGCCTTTCGGTCCATATAGTTTGTGCGCCGAAAACGAGGCGTAATCAACCCCCCAGTAATGAACATCGATCGGTATCTTGCCAAGCGCCTGCACACAATCCGTGAGTACCAGCGCGCCATGTTGTCTGGCGATTTTCGTCACAGCCCTAAGGTCTTGAATGACGCCGGTTTCGTTGTTGGCTAACATGCAACAGACCAGGAAGGTATCATCATCCACCCGTTTTTCCAATTCCGCGAGCAGTACGCGCCCCTGGCTGTCCACCGGACATAATTCGACAACTACGCCTTGGGTTTCCAGATATGCCAGCGTATTCATCACGGAAGGATGTTCGATCGGCGTCGAAACGATCTTTTTCTTTTGTAGTTGGAAGTGAGCGGTTACTGATTTGAGCACCGCATTATTCGATTCGGTTGCACAAGCGGTGAAATAGACTTCAGACGAGTCAGCATGAATGGCTTTTGCCACGTGTTGCCGGGCATCTTCTACGATCTCCGCAGATTTTCTGCCAATGCTATAGAACGACGATGGATTACCATAATGGTATTTCAAAGCCTGTTCCATTTTCTTCTGGACACGGCTGCTGACGGGCGTCGTGGCATTATGGTCAAGATAGACTTGCCGATTGAAACGAAAAAGATGCTTCAAGAATTCTAAGTACTGGATTTCCATCAAAATGCCTCCAGAATTACTGTTATTCGGTTAATGCCAAGCGTAATCCGAGACCCCAGTTGCAAGTAATATTTTCCTATCGTTCATTTTGGAAGTCTTTTGCTTTGTATTCATTGTTTACTCCTTTTTTGAACGATCTTGATGAGTTTCATTGAATTGGACTTTGTATGACGTATCGGTCTGGCTGTATTCCACGCGATGGACCGAGACCAAGTGCATACCTAAATCACGCACTTTTTTGAGCAATCCATGCAAGCCAGCCTGATCTACCACCGGGCCGGTTAAGAGGGTATCGCCGTTGTCTTCCAGCTTGAGGGTCAGACCCTCGAACCAGTCTGTCCATAGGATACCCAGGTGGCCCTCGATTCTGATTTGATAGACCCTGGATTGACTTGTGTCAATTTGTGAGTTGCGTTTGCTTGACATGACATTTACAATTCTGTTCCTGGCATGGACCGAACTATTTTGGCCATAATGGCTCCGGCACTGTGAAACCCAGGTCACCTTGCCAGCTGTTGCGTGACGCGACTTCGTGGACCGGTTTACGAGCACCGACCCCCCACTTGCCGGTTGGGTAGCCCATCGTAATGACCCCATGCAAATACCAGCCGGCATCCGTTGGCACATCGAGGATGCCAAACACCTCGTTTGCAAAGTAAGATTGCAGCATCCCCGTCATGGTAGAGCCGATCCCTTCGGCGCGAGCTGCCAGCATGGCGCTCCAAAGGGCCGGGTAGATACCGCTGCCCTCTCTGGTGCGACCAAATCCAATCAGCAGTAACGGGACTTCCGCAAAATGATGAGCCAGATGAACACCCGATCGGACTGTTTTCCCCATTGGTGTATCAGCCTTCAGCAGGTCTGCGAGGCGCTCGCCAAGGTACCCGCCAACCATGCGGTCAAATGCCTGACGATATAACCGCCCGAGCTGAGACTTAATCTCTACGTCATCTACCAGAAGAAATCGCCACCCCTGCTCTATGTTGGGAGCGCGAATGGCAGCATCGAGGATGCGCGCCTGTACATCGTAGGGAATCGGGTCAGGTTTCAGCCGCCGCATTGCGCGGGTCGTGTACAATGCTTCGTAGATATCCATCAGGTTCCTCCTCTTGTTCAATTTCAATATGGAGTTATTATATCTATAATAGGGTATTGGCGTACAGATACTAAAGTATGGTTTGGGGGTAGGGTTGTGGGATTGCTGAGAGATTAGAAGCGCTAAAAATTGACTTTATAGCCCCCTTGCGCGCAGTTCATGGCACTGGGTTTGCGGGCAAACGGTTTGCCCGTAAACTGAGGTTCAGGCTACAGCAAACCCAGTTCGTGGGCACGCGCCACGGCTTCGGTTCGTCTTTGGACCTGAAGTTTGTCAAAGATATTCCGAATATGCCCTTTAACGGTACTTAAAGCCAGGAAAAGCTGCTCGCTAAACTCACCATTCGAGTGCCCCTGGGCGATAAGCCGTAGTATTCCCAACTCACGTAAGCTCAATGGCTCGATCAGGAGTTGGGCAGGAGGCAGAGTAGATTTGTCGTTGCTCTTCTGCTCCTCAGCTTCGAATGCTGCCAGCAGCTTACCGGCATAGTCTGCCATCATCCCACTTGTCGCTACATCGGACAAGAGCTGCGCCACCGGAACACCTTCATCAATAAAGATCCGCATGAAGCCGCCCGGCTCTGCCAGTGCCAGCGCTCCCTCCACCCCTTGCACAGCTTTGTTCCTTTCGCCATGCGCATGGAGAACGACCGCCTGTAGAACCATCACCTTGAGCAGTTCATCCTGCCAGCCCCTTGCGGCTACATGCCGGCGCAATGGTTCCAGCACCGCCAGTGCAGCGGACGGGTCGCCCTGGGCCAGGTGAACCCGGGCCTGGCTGATGGGGATTTTGCTCGCCTGAGCAAGTTGCTTGGCTGTCGCCAGATTACCCTGCCGAATCAGGACAAGCACCTGGGCGGCAGCAACTTCAGGGATGCGATGCACAAAGTTTCGCTGGCGCGCAGACTGGTTGGCCTGAGCCAAAATAGCCGCCGCACCAGCCACATCTCCCTGGGCCAGTTTCAGGCGGGCAAGAAACACCTCACTCACAATGAATCTGTCAATAACGGTTTCATACTGCCGCGCAAGGTGGAGGCTCTGTCGGCCGTGTTGCTCAGCGGCCTCCAGGTCGTTCCATTCGTAGAGGATTCGCGCCAGGCCAAGGTGCGCTTCGTGGATAATCTGTTGTGGTTGATCGCCTACCCATTTCAAGACGCGCCGGTAGGTCTCTTCCGCTAGATAGAGCTGGTTTTCTACTTCCTGCACGTTGCCCAGGCCGATTGTGGCCAGGATGGTGTTGAAAAGACCCCCGGCTGACTGGCTGAGAGTGATGGCTTCAGTAAAAGCCTGGCGGGCGGCGCCACGGTCTCCCTGGAAGAGATAGGCATACCCCTTCGTCCAGAGAGCGGAAGAGCGGGAAGACAGACTGTTGGGGTGCAGATAATCCAGGGCACGGCTCGACTGAGCAAGCATGGGCTCTACGTCGTACCGAGTGAGAGCCAACGTAGCTCTGGCGGCGGCAAGTTGTCCGATAAGATTTCGAGTCACGCTGTCCGGCTCTACGTCTTGCCGACCGGACGCAGCAATCGCAGCTTCAGCCGCTTGAATTTTCTCTTCCACGCCAATTGTCTGGCCATTTATCAGCAACAACGATGCATACCTCCACCACAACGAAGGCCTGGCATTCAGAACTGCCTCCGGAAGTGACGCCAGCCATTCCAATACCGCCACCGCCGCGCCACTGAAGTGAAGATGAATTCCCTTTCCTTTGGTCAGGCGCTCGGCGCGCTCCACATCGTTTGCGGCGGCAGCATGCTGAAAGGCTTCGAGGTAATAGCCATGCTTTTCATACCATTGGCTGGCGCGGATGTGCAATTCGTTCACGCGGATTTCAACATCCTCCATCGTTGCAGCGATGCTCTGGTGGAGCCGCTGGCGCAGTAAATCGGCAAAGAGGTGATGATAACGGGGCCAACGTCGCTCGTCATCCAGGGGGACGAGGAACAGGTTGGCGCGCTCGTGTACTTCCCCCGAAAAAGTGGACACCCAGTTAAGGAGGAAACTATAATGGAACTGGGAGGCAGGCATGAGGATGAAAGAACGGCGAAAGTACAGCAGGCAGTTCAAACTAGAAGCAGTGGAACTGTTGGAACACAGCGAACGGTCAATGGCGCAAATTGAGCGCGAACTGGGGATCACGACCGAGCTGTTGGCGAAATGGCGGGATGAATTGCGACAGAAGCCGAAGCAGGAAGAAGCGTTCCCTGGGAACGGGAGACAACCGCCAACCGAAGCGCGGATCCGGGAGCTGGCGCGGGAGAATGCTCAGGCGTGAAGTAGAGTTCGAGTTGAGAAGAATCTAGTTTCAACAGTGTCAACTTTAGATATATTCTATCGTTAATAATACAACGAAACCATTCTAACAAGAAACCACCGTTATCTTAAGGGCTGGAGCTTTTTGGCGTAGAATTGACTCAGGAGCAACAATGAATTATCAAGAATTTCGCGACTTATGGCACGACGCCTTACGAGAAGCACGGCTGCAAATCCCATACCCGATCGGCCCCACAGAGCAGATCAACCTGCTCAACATGAGCCGGTCTTATGAATTGGTGATTTATGGTGGAGTGCATCCCAAATCCGAACCTTTTCACTTGACTGCAACGATCGAATGGGATTGGGATGCCACGCTGTCGGCGCGTTATGCTACAACCGAAGAGGATATGCTCATGCAGATCTTCGGCGATTTTGGCATCCACACTGAGGATACGGTCCCTCCCCAGCTGCGGATGGATGTTGGCCTTTCTGCGGGTGTGCCTTATGGAACCCTCTACCCAATGCCTGGGGTTGTTCAGTGGCAGCGCTGGGTCAGGCAGGTCAGTGATGAGCTGCAATTGATCTTGCCGACCGGTTACGACGAAGATGGAGGGATATGCGCTTACAGCGATCCGATTCAGGCTAGCGTGAACTTGTTGGAAGATGGCCGGCTCAACCTGGAAAGGCTGACCTTTAAAGCCTGGCAAGCGATTAAGCTGCCCCGCCAATGGGACGATCCAGAAAAGATGGATCCTTCTCCTTTAGATGAGGTGCAGGATTTTGCTAACCGTATCGCTAGGGCGATGAGTGCAATGGAAAACGGCCTGGCGCACCTGGTGAAAGGTAAAGCATTATGAAGACGAATGTTGAGCGCGTGATGGATTATTTATGGTCAGTTGGCCCCCAGGTCGCGACTAACGCCCAGATACGCGACGCCACCGGCATCAAACCCCATCAACAGGTTTATATGATCACCCAGGAGTTGAAACGGAAAGGTAGGATCGCCAGCCGCAGAGAAGGCGGTCCCTTGGTGTAAAAATGCGCGTATGGATGGCGTGGTATACATAGTGCCTTTGTGGATGGTGTTTTTGAAGCCGCGGAACTCCCCTTGCTACGTATTCCTGTCCGGTCTGGTTACAACACCGCGGAACTCGGTGTGCTGTTCCAGAGTGCGCTCCAGCAGCGAAATACGGGATCTGAAGACTTGCCTTCAGAAACTGCCGTAGGGCATGCCGAAACTCAGGAAACAAAAAATCCCGTTTGTCCAAAATGTGGTAATGTTATGGTGTTACGAACTGCGAAAGCCGGTTATCAGGCTGGCCGGCAGTTTTATGGCTGTGCGAACTACCCGAAATGCCGGATGGTCGTGCCCGTCCAGTAAGAATCAATCGAACGGCTTGAAAAGTTCTGTTTTGAGAATCTACCTTCCCTATCTACGAGGAGAAACACCATGCTACAAGGTCTTTTTGGTAATGCGGCTGAAGTGGATGCAAAAGATGTCCAACGAGATTTAGAGGCACTTCTTGTCGAGGGTGAACAAATTGTGCGCGGATTTCGCATCATTCGCGACCTGTTTGTTTTCACAGATAAACGCCTGATCCTGATTGACAAACAAGGCATAACCGGCAAGAAAACCGAATACCACTCCATCCCTTATAAATCGATCAGTCACTTTTCTGTGGAAACCGCCGGTTCATTTGATATGGATGCTACAATGAACATCTATATCGCCGGAAACATGAACCCGATTCAGCGCGAGTTCAAGCGCAGTGCGGATATCAAAGGTGTTCAGAAGACCCTGGCGGAGTTTATTTTGAAGTAGATCAACTTGAAAATAGGGGGGAAAGCGATGTCAACAATTTTCCTTACGGTAGGTGCAAGGCATTTGGATCGTATCGTTCCGAATGTAGAAGAGTTGCTTTGCCGCTATCGAACCGATACCAGCTGCTACTACCTGAATTACTAACCGATTACTCCTGCGAACGAGGTAGTCCCCGAGGATATCGCGGTGACCCTGCTCGTCAATTCACAGGTTGGATGGCGCGCATTTCGCAGCTACTACCTGTGCGAGAGCCACTACTGCACACCCGCCCAGGCGCATGAGAAAGGGGGTGTGGAGAACGACATTGGATGCGCCCAGCGCAACTTCTTCTCGCCCATCCCCGAGG
>Ga0207951_100358_pt1 | contig 24113 bp, 28 predicted proteins | sample Subbio12Aug_8Bad_FD_184830 | JGI IMG/M metagenome (GOLD analysis project Ga0207951, IMG submission 184830) | Serpentinite rock and fluid subsurface biosphere microbial communities from McLaughlin Reserve, California, USA - CR12Aug_8Bad (SPAdes) | ecosystem: Environmental > Terrestrial > Deep... | reverse complement strand
CGACAACGTCTCGATGGATGTCGAGCTGATCGCGCCGATCGCGATGGACGAGGGGCTGCGCTTCGCGATCCGCGAAGGCGGGCGCACCGTCGGCGCCGGCGTCGTCGCCAAGATCACGGCGTAACGCCGCGTTTGCTTGCCCGCCGCCACGGCGCTATGTCACGGCGGCGGGACGCAAGGGGCGTAGCTCAATTGGCTAGAGCGCCGGTCTCCAAAACCGGAGGTTGGGGGTTCGAGACCCTCCGCCCCTGCCACCGCCGCAGTATCTAGGGTTCGCGTCCGGGTGGCGGCCCCATCCCTGGCCGCGGCCCGCCATCGTTTCATAAGGACACCCACTTGGCCAAGTTCGATCCGGTGCAGTTCGCTCGGGAGGTCCGCCAGGAAGTGAGCCGCGTGACCTGGCCCTCCCGCAAGGAGACGCTGGTCACGACCGGGCTCGTGCTGGTGATGTCCACGCTTGCGGCGCTGTTCTTCCTGGTGGTGGACCAGCTCATCCAGCTGGTGATGCGCTGGGTTTTCGGAATCGGCTGAAGGGGGAACGGCACCGTGGCCGAGAAGAAGTGGTACGTCGTTCACGTCTATTCGGGCTTCGAGAAGAAGATCGCCGAGCAGATCAAGCAGCAGGCCGCCCAGAAGGGCCTCGCGGACAAGTTCGACGAGGTGCTGGTCCCGACGGAGCAGATCACCGAGGTCCGCCGCGGCCAGAAGGTGGACACCGACCGGAAGTTCTTCCCCGGCTACGTGCTGGTGAGGATGGAGATGACCGACGATGCCTGGCATCTGGTCAAGGACACGCCCAAGGTCACCGGCTTCCTCGGCGCGCGCAACAAGCCCCAGCCCGTCCCGGCCAGCGAGGCCGAGCGCCTGCTGAAGCAGGTGCAGGAAGGGGTCGAGAAGCCGCGCAAGCCCGCCATCCTGTTCGAGGTCGGCGAGCAGGTCCGCGTCGCCGACGGCCCCTTCACCTCCTTCAACGGCGTGGTGGAGGAAGTGGACGAGGAGAAGGGCCGCGTGAAGGTCTCGGTCTCGATCTTCGGCCGCTCGACGCCGGTGGACCTGGAATACGGGCAGGTCGAGAAGCTCTAGGCGGCGCCGCTGCTCCCGGGCGCGGCGCCTCGGCGACCGGCCGGCGCCTTCCCGCCGCGCATCAGGGCTCGCGCCCTGGCTCGGCCGGCGGGACGGACGGATCGCCCTCCCGCCGGTCGCGCGTCAGCGCGGCGCGCGTGAGCACCATCAGCGTGACCGGCGTGGTGATCACGACGAAGGCGGCGATGAGCAATTCGTGCAGGACCGGCCGCGACTGCACGACGGTGAAATACAGCATCGAGGCAAGCAGGATGAAGCCGATGCCGAGGGTGGTGCCGAGCGTCGGCGCGTGGACGCGCTCGTAGAAGCCGCGCAGCCGGATCAGGCCGATCGAGCCGATCAGGCCGAGCGCCGCGCCGGCGATCAGCAGCGCGGCCACCGGCAGCGCCGCCCAGAGCGGGAGATCCTCGGCGCCGGTCATTCCTCGATCACCTCCCCGCGCATGAGGAACTTGGCGAGCGCGGCCGTGGCCACGAAGCCGAGCAGGGCGACGACCAGCGCCGCCTCGAAGTAGTGCGTGCTGCCGCTGCGGATGCCGAACACCAGCAGCAGCATCGCCGCGTTGACATACAGCGTGTCCAGCGCCAGCACGCGGTCCTGCGCGCGCGGCCCCCAGGCGAGGCGCAGCGTGGCGCAGGCCATCGCGGCGACGAGCATGAGCTGCGCGGCGAGCACCGCGGCGCCGAGGATCGCGGCACTCATTCGAAGATCTCCATCAGCGGCCGCTCCCACCTGTCCTTGATGATGCGGACCCACTCGTCCTGGTCGATGAGGTCGAGGACGTGCAGCAGCATAGTGCCATCCCGCGCGTCGTAGTCCACCCAGACCGTGCCGGGCGTCGCGGTCAGTATGCAGGCGAGCGCGGCGAGACCGTACTGGCTGCGCATGTCGAGCCGCACGCGCACGAAACCCGAGCGCCGTTCCCGCGCATCGCGCCGCGCGAGGATGATGCGCGCGACCGCGTTGTTGGAGCGGAACACCTCGACCAGCACGACCCCGAGCAGCCGCGACGTCGCCGCGACGCGGCGCAGCCGCCCCGGCGGCGCCCCGAGCAGGGCGAGCACCCAGGTCCCGGCGGCCGCGAAGGCGATGCCGAGCAGCACCGCGCCCGGCCCGGTGCTCTCGACCAGCAGCAGCCAAGCGCCGAGCATCGCGGCCGCCGCGACCGGATAGGGCAGCAGGCGCGTCACGGCAGCGGATCCAGCACGCCGCGCAGGTAGCCATGCGGGGCGTGCAGCGCCTCGGCCGCGCGCTGCATGAACTCCATCGCCGGGCCGGCGGCGAGCGTCAGCGCGACCGTGAGGAGCAGCAGCCCCGCGACCGGGACGATCTCCACCACCGCGACGCGCCTGAGCGCGCCGGCGGGCGCGGCCCAGAACACCTCGATGCCGGTGCGCGCCATGGCGATGATGGTGGCGAACCCCGACAGCACCAGCGCGGCGAGCAGCAGCCAGCTCGTCGCCGACACCGGCCCCGCGCCGAGCAGCGGCGCGAGGATCGCGAATTTGGCGAGGAAGCCCGACAGCGGCGGCAGGCCCGCGAGCAGCAGCGCGCAGGCGAGGAAGGCGAAGCCGAGCACCGCGAGCGTGCCGGGAATGGCGATGCCGACCTCGGCCTCCCCCTCGGGCGGTTCCTCCTCCGGCGCGCCGAAGGCCTCGCGCGTCACGGCGAGGACGTCCGCGCCGACGTCGCGGCCGCGCTCGACCAGTTCGATCAGCAGGAACAGCGCCGCGATCGCGAGGACGGAGCTCGTCATGTAGAACAGCGCGCCGCCGGTCACCGCGGCCTGGCCCGCGCCGATGGCGGCCAGCAGCGTGCCGGAGGAGACGAGCACGCTCGCGCCGGCCAGCCGCGCGAGGTTCTGCGTCGCGAGCACGGCGACCGAGCCGAAGGCCACGGTGGCGAGCCCGCCGACGGTCAGCACCGCGCCGGCGAAGCCCTGGGAGGGGCCGGCGCCGTCGCCGAACAGCAGCAGCCACATCCGCAGGACGGCGTAGATGCCGACCTTCGAGAGGATGGAGAGGATCGCCGCCGCCGGCGTGCTCGCCGCGGCGTAGGTGGAGGGCAGCCAGAAGCCGAGCGGCCAGATCGCCGCCTTGGTGAGGAAAGCGATGCCGAGGATCGCGGCGCCGGCCTCGACCAGCCCGCGGTCCTCGGCCTCCACCATCCGCATCCGTGCGGCGAGGTCGGCCATGTTGAGCGTGCCGGCGACGCCGTAGAGCACGCTCACGCCGACCAGGAAGAAGGCCGAGGCGATGAGGTTGACGACGATGTAGTGCAGCCCCGCCCGCACCCTCGCCACCCCCGAGCCGTGCAGCGCGAGCCCGTAGGAGGCGGCGAGCATCACCTCGAAGAAGACGAACAGGTTGAAGATGTCGCCGGCGAGGAAGGCGCCGTTCAGCCCCATGAGCTGGAACTGGAACAGCGGATGGAAATGCGCCCCCGCCCGCGCCCAGCGCCCGAGCGAGAAGGAGAAGGCGGCAAGCCCGAGCAGCGCGGCGAGCATGAGCATCAGCGCCGCCAGGCGGTCGAGCACCAGCACGATGCCGAAGCTCGCCGGCCAGTCGCCCAGGCGATAGGCGCGCGCCACCGGCGCGTCCGCCAGCGCGAGAAGCACCGCCGCGAGCACCACGAGCCCGATGACCGAGGCGAAGCCGGCCGCGATGGTCGCGGCGCGCGAGCGGTCGCCGATGAGGATCGTCGCGATGCCCGCGAGCATCGGCAGCAGGATCGGCGCGACGACCAGGTGGTCGGGCCAGGCGCTCATCGCTCCGGCTCCCGCCCGTCCACGTGGTCGCTGCGCGTCAGGCCCCGCGCGGCGATCAGCACCACCAGCAGCAGCGCCATGGCGGCGAAGCCGATGACGATGGCGGTCAGCACCAGCGCCTGCGGCAGCGGGTCGGCGTAGAGCTCGAGCGAGCCGACCTCGCCCGGCGAGAGGATCGCCGCCGCGCCGCTGCGAAGCCCGCCGGTCGAGAAGATGAACAGGTTGACCGCGTAGCCCAGCAGCGAGATTCCGATGATCACCTGGAAGGTGCGCGGCCGCATCAGCAGCCACACGCCAGAGCCCGCCAGCACGCCGATGCCGAGCGAGACGACGAGCTCCATCAGCGCTCCTCCGCCCGGCGTCGGTGGGCGCGCACCGACTGGTGAGCGAGCGCGACCAGCATCAGCAGCGTCGCGCCGACCACGAGGGCGAACACGCCGATGTCGAAGATCAGCGCGCTCGCGGTCGGCACCTTGCCGATCAGCGGCAGCTCGGCATAGGCGAAGTAGGTGGTCAGGAAGGGCTTGCCGAAGAACATCGCCGCCAGCCCCGTGCCGGTGGCGAGCAACAGCCCCGTCCCGATCCAGGCGACGGGGCGCAGGAATCGCAGGCGATCCTCGGTCCACTCCGCACCGCCGATGATGTACTGCAGCAGCACGCCGATCGCCACGACCATCCCGGCGGAGAAGCCGCCGCCCGGCAGGTCGTGGCCACGCAGCAGCAGGAAGGCGGCGACGATCAGGATGAACGGGAAGATCAGGCGGGACAGCAGGAAGGGCACGACCATCCACCCCGCCTTCGGGCCCGCCGCGGCGTCGGCGTCGCGCTGCTGCTCCGGCAGTTCGAGGCTGTCGGGCGCGGGACGGAAGCGGCGCAGCAGCGCATAGGTGGCGAGCGCCACGGCGGCGACGACGAAGATCTCGCCCAGCGTGTCGAAGCCGCGGAAATCCACCAGGATGACGTTGACCACGTTGGTGCCGCCGCCCTCGGTAGAGGCGCGAGCGAGGAAGTGCCGCGCCAGCAGGTCGGCCGGCGTGCGCGTCATCACCAGCCAGGCGAGCATGGCCATGCCGACGCCGGCACCGACCGCGATGAGCAGGTCGCGCAGCCGCCGCGTGCGCGTCAGCACCTCGGGACCGCGTTCGCCCGGCACCTCGACGCGCTTTGGCAGCCAGCGCAGGCCGAGCAGCAGCAGCACGGTGGTGACGATCTCCACCGTCAGCTGCGTGATCGCGAGGTCGGGGGCGGAGAACCAGGCGAAGGTGACCACCACCACGAGGCCCGCGCCCCCCGACAGCATCACCGCGGCGAGGCGATGGAACTTGGCCTGCCAGGCCGCGCCGAGCGCGCAGGCCGCGCCCACCACCCACAGCGCGGCGATCACCGGATCGATCGGCGTGGGCGCGAGGTTCCCCGGCCCCACGCCGCGCAGCAGCGCCGCCGCGAAGCCGGCCACGATCGCGGCGCCGAACAGCAGCCGGACCTGCGGCTGGAGGCGCTGCGTGCCGAACACGCGCTCGAGCCGGCGCGCGAGCCGCCAGGAGATCGCGACCATCGTCTGCTCGAACATCCGCCTCGCATCGAGCCGGCGCAGCAGCGGCGCTCCGTCCACCCCCTCCCGCAGGCGCCGGTGCAGCGCGACGTAGATCGCGACGCCGGCGGCGAGCGCCGCCATGCTCATCATCAGCGGCAGGTTGACGCCGTGCCAGACCGCGAGGCTGTAGTCCGGCGTCGCCTCCCCCAGCACGGCACGCGCGGCGATGTCGAGATAGGGCCCGACGGTCGCCGCTGGCAGCACCCCCACCATGATGCAGGTCAGCACCAGGATCTCCACGGGCAGGCGCATCCACCCCGGCGGCTCGTGCGGCGTGCGCGGCAGGCCGACGGGGTCGGGCCCGAAGAAGGCGCTGTGGATGAAGCGCAGCGAATAGGCGACCGAGAAGGCCGAGGCGAGCATCGCGGCGAACGGCAGCAGGTTCAGCAGCGGATGGAGGGGCGCGCTGGCCAGCAGCGCCTCGGCGAAGAACATCTCCTTCGAGATGAAGCCGTTCAGCAGCGGCACGCCGGCCATCGCCGCCGCGGCCACCAGCGCGAGGCGCCCGGTGAAGGGCATCAGTCGGTTCAGCCCCGACAGCCGCCTGATGTCGCGCGTGCCGGTCTCGTGGTCGATGATGCCGGCGGCCATGAACAGCGAGCATTTGAAGGCGGCGTGGTTGACGATGTGGAAGATCGCCGCGACCAGCGCGAGCTCGCTCTTGAGCCCCAGCAGCAGCACGATGAGGCCGAGATGGCTGATCGTCGAATAGGCCAGCATCCCCTTCAGGTCGTGCTGGAATATGGCGATGTAGGCGCCGACCAGCATGGTCACGAGGCCCGTGAGCCCCACCGTCCACATCCAGGCGTCGGTGCCGCTCATCACCGGCCAGATCCGCACCAGCAGGAAGACGCCGAGCTTCACCAGCGTCGCCGAATGCAGGTAGGCCGAGACCGGCGTCGGCGCGGCCATCGCCTGCGGCAGCCAGACATGGAAGGGGAACTGCGCGCTTTTCGTCAGGGCGCCGAGCAGCACCAGCACCAGCGCGGGGATGTAGAGGTCGTGCTCGCGGACGGTGTCGCCCGCGGCGAGCAGGATGTCGAGGTCGTAGCTGCCGACGATGTGCCCCAGCACCAGCACGCCCGCGAACAGCGCGAGCCCGCCGCCCCCCGTGATGGTCAGCGCCATGCGCGCGCCGTCGCGCGCCGCCGGCGTGTGGTGCCAGTAGCCCACCAGCAGGAACGAAAAGAGGCTGGTCAGTTCCCAGAAGAAGGCGAGCTGGATCAGGTTGCCCGCGCTGACGACGCCGAGCATCGCCCCCATGAAGGCCAGCAGGAAGGCGAAGAAGCGCGGCACCGGGTCGCTCGGATCCATGTAGTAGCGCGCATAGAGCACCACGAGCGCACCGATGCCGGTGACCAGGCCCGCGAACAGCCAGGCGAAGCCGTCGAGCCGCAGCACCAGGTTGAGCCCGAGCGAGGGCATCCAGGCGAATTCCACGCGCAGCAACCCGCCCGCCGCGACGGTCGGATAGGCGGCAAGCACCAGCCCGAGCGCGACGAGCGCGACGCCGCCGGCGACCGCCGCCGCCGCGCCGCCCGCGTGGCGCGGCAGCGCGGCGGCGAGCGCCGAACCGGCGAAGGGCAGCAGCAGCAGCCCCAGCAGCAGCAGCGCATCGGGCATCGCGCCGTTCAGCCGGCTGGCCGCGGGTCGAGCAGCGCGGCGATGTCCTCCGCCGTGGCGGCCGCGCGCAGGCGGCGCAGCGAGGCCGGCTCGCGCAGCGCGCGGCAGGTCTCCGACAGCGCGGGCAGGAAGCCTTCCGGCGAGGCCTCGGGCCACAGCACGAGGATGGCGAGGTCCACCGGCTCCTCGTCGCGCGCCTCGTAGTCCACCGGGCGGGCGAGGCGGGCGAGCAGCATCACCGGCGGCGAATTGCCGGGCAGTTGCGCGTGGGGCAGCGCCACGCCGCGGCCGAGGCCGGTCGAGCCGAGCCGCTCGCGCGCGTTCAGCGCCTCGAGGATCTCCTCCTCGGGTCGGCCGAGGCGGCGCGCGGCCTCGGTAGCCAGCGCGCCGATCAGCGCGCGCTTGCTGCCGACGGCGAGGCCGAGGATGACGTTGGCGGGGGTGATGCGGTCGGTGGTGACCATGCGTCGCTCCCTGGCTGTCCGGCGGGCAATCGCTTGTGCGGGGCCGCGCGGCCCCGACCGCCCGGGCCGGGGAACCGCGCGAACGCCTGCCGGATCGGCTAGCGGAATCGCCCTGCGCTGGCAATCGCCGCGGATCCGCGACCTAATGGCGGCGTCGACCATGACACGCCCGCCCGCCATCGCCCGCCGCACGCTGCGCCGCGACGACGCCTTCCCGCTCCGCGCCGAGGCGCTCGGCTTCTGCTTCCACTCGCCGGACGAACGCGAATACTGGGCGCGCGATGCCTGCTACGTGCTGGCGCCCGAGGCCGTGGCGCGGATGGAGGCGGCCGCGCGCGAACTCGCCGGCATGATCGCCGCGGCGGCGGAGCGCGTCGTCGCGCGCGGCGACTATTCGGCCTTCGGCTTCACGCCGCGCCTGGCCGCGCTGGTCGAGCAGTCGCACCGGCTCGGCGAGCCCTCCCTCTATGGCCGCTTCGACTTCCGCCTCGATCCGGCGGACGGATCGGTGAAGCTGTTCGAGTTCAACGCCGAGACGCCGGCCGCGCTGATCGAGGCCGCGACGGTGCAGCTCGCCTGGTTCGAGGAGACGCCGCCGGGCCCCGACACCCGCCCGGGCACCGACCAGTGGAACGGCATCGACGACGCGCTGGTGGCGCGCTGGCCGCAGATGGGCCTGCCGCGCCTGATCCACTTCGCCGCCGAGCGCGAGCGCGAAGACGAGATCGCTCTCGTCGCCTACCTGATGGCGACCGCCCGCGCCGCCGGGCACGAGGCCGAGTTCCTGCCGGTGGACGACATCTCCTGGCAGGAGGAGACCGGCTTCGTGACGCCCGAGGGCGTGCCGCTCGCCGCCTGCTTCAAGCTCTATCCCTGGGACTGGCTCGATTTCGAGGAAGGCGGACGGCTGCTGCCGCTTGGGCGCACGCGCTGGATCGAGCCGGCGCGGCGGATGCTGCATGCGAGCAAGGCGATCCTGGTCACGCTGTGGGAGATGTTCCCGGGGCATCCTCTGCTGCTGCCCGCCTCGCTCGATCGCGCGGCGATCGAGGGGCCGGCGATCGGCAAGCCGGCGCTGGGGCTCGAAGGACACGGGATGCAGGTGGAGGGGACCGAGGCCGATGAATCGACCGAGTTCGCGGAGGGTTTGCCTCCATCCCCTACGATCTGGCAACAATGGTTGCCCCTGCCGGGTCACGCGACGCCGCAAGGCCCCGCCTATCCCGTCATGGGGGTGTGGGTGGTCGGCGACGAGCCTGCCGGGCTCGGAATCCGGGAAGGGGACGACAGGGTGACGACCTCCGAGGACCGTTTCGTGCCGCATGTCATCCTGTAGGCGGTGCCGGCGATGCCCTACCCGCCCTTCCGGCGCGAGCCGGTCAAGACGCCCTCCTCGTTCCTCGCGCGGCTGCGCGAACTCACCCTCGACGTGCCCAACGCCGATGGCGAGTCCTGGTGGGTGACGGACGCCGCCTATGTGATCGACCAGGCCTCGGCCGAGGCGCTGCTCGATGCCGCCAACGGCATCCAGAAACGCTGCCACCAGGCGGTGGAGGAACTCGTCGCCAGCGGCGACTACGCCTATTTCGGCATCGCCAGCCCGGCGATGCGCACCGCCATCGCGCAATCCTGGCGGGCCAAGGATGCGCCGCTGTACGGGCGGATGGATTTCTCCTTCGCGCCCGACGGCACGCCCATGCTGACGGACTACGAGGCCGATTCACCCTTCGGCCTGGCGGAAGCCTCCTTCGTGCAGTGGGAATGGTTCGAGGCCTGGCAGGCGGCCGCCGGCCGCAAGTCGGATTCGCAGGAGAACCTGCTCTACGAGAAACTCTCGGAGCACATCCCCAGGATCGGCCTGCCCGCGCGCTTCGCCATCGCCTGCGGCGGGGAGACCGAGGCGAACGGCCGCCCGGCCGACACCACCGAACGCTTCGACGCGGAATTCCTCGCCGAGATCGCCGCAAAGTCGAACCTCGCGGGGCGGATCTGCTCGATCGAGCAGATCGGCTGGGATCTCGACGCGCAGCGCTTCACCGACGACCGCGACGAGCCGCTCGAGGCGCTGATCAAGATCTACCCCTGGGACTGGATGGAGGAGGAGCCGAACATCGAGGTCGTGCCCCTGTCCCGCACGCGCCTTTATCCCGGCGCCTGGGTTCGGCTGCTGGCCGACAAGACCATGATGGCGCTGCTGTGGCACATGTTCCCCGACGGCGAGAACCTGCTGCCGACCTTCCTCGACCGCCCGCCGCAGGGCCAGTGGGTCGCCAAGCCCCGCCGCGGCTGGGACGGCGGGCATGTCTACCTGCCCGGCCAGCCGATCGGCGCGGTGCCGGAGGAGGAGGTCGGGCCGTTGCTCTACCAGGCGCCCTGCCCGCTGCCGGTCTTCCCCGCCGGGCGCGGCCAGGTGCATTGCGCCGTCTCCGTCTGGATGGTCGGCGGGCAGGCGGCCGGGCTCTCCTTTCGCGAATCGCGCGGGCCGGTGACCGGCCCGGCCGCGCGCTTCGTGCCCCACATCCTGCGCGGCTGACGCGCGAAGACAGGGACGCTCCGCATGACCGCCGCCGAGATCCTCGCCTATTTCCCCGCGACCTTCATGAGCTTCCTGGTCGCCTTCTCGCTCGGCCTCGTGTTCTGGGTGGCGGGGCTGGTGGTCGTCTCGCTCATCACGCCGCATGCGGAACTGACGCTGCTGCGGGAGGGCAACACGCCCTGCGCGCTCGCCTTCGGCGGCAAGGCGATCGGCATGGTGCTGCCGATCGCCGCGGTGGCGCGCGCGGCCGCGGGGCCGCTCGACCAGGCCGTCTGGTGCATCGTCGCGGTCGCGGTGCAGCTCGTCGTCCATCTGGTCCTGACGACGCTGCTCGAAGGGCGGCTGAGGCAGGAGATCGAGGAGAACAAGGTCGGCGGCGGCGCCGTCTTCATCGCCTTCATGCAGATCGGCGCCGGCATCCTGAACAGCGCGGTCATGTCGGGCTGAGGGGCCGAGCCGATGCCGCGCGACGCCGATCCGCCCCCGCCGCCCCGCCGGCGCTCCCGCACGGTGCGGGCGGCCGCGCTGGTCACGATCGGCCTCGGCGCGGCGGCCTGCGACGAGACGCCGCCGCCCGACCTGCCCGGCCAGGCCGAGGCGCGGCTCGACGCCTGCCGTGCCGCCCATCGGCGGCTGGGCGAGGACCCCGCGCGCTGCGACGTGCTCGAGCAGGTGATCGCCCGCGAGCATGCGGCCACGCGCCCGCAGTTCCGCACCGTTGCCGCCTGCGAGACGGTGTTCGGCCGCGGCGCCTGCGAGGGCGAGACGCTCGCCGCCACCGGGCCCAACTGGCGCCCCACGGTACTCGGCTGGGTGCGCGCGCCGGAGGACAGGAACCGCTTCCAGCCCGTGTTCCTCGACAGGGAGAACAGGCACTGGGCGCTGCCCGAGCCGGCCATCGCCCCGCAGGCCGGCGCGCCCGCCACGCAGCCCGCCCCGCGTCTCGTCCCCGGCCCCGACGTGCCGGCCGGGCAGCGCTTGCCGCCGGTGCTGATGAACGCGTATTTCCGGCTGGCGCCGATCTATCCGGACGAGGCGACCTGCCGCGCCGAATGGCAGTCCTGCGACCGCTCGGACGTGCCGTTGCCCAATCGCTTCGCCACCCAGGATGCCTGCCGCGCCACCTGGTCGCATTGCATCGAGGTCGAATTGCCCGAGGAGGCGCTCACCCTCACCGTCGCGGAGACGGCGCAGGACGGCACCGCCCGCAGCGGCGCCAACGGCGGCGCCGCCCGACCGATCTGGTGGATCGGCTACAATTCCGGCTACCGGAGCGGCCACGCCCGCGGCATCGGCCCGCGCTACCAGGGATGGACCTGGACCGGCGACCGCCGGCCCACCGCCGCCTACCGCCCCGCCACCGGCACCGGGCGGCTGCAGGCCTGGGACAGCGGCGCGCGGCGCCTCGGCACGGCGAACCGCATGGCGACATCCGCCGGCCGCACCGGCGCGGGCGTGACGGGCAGCACCGTCTCGCGCCCGGCCACGACCGTCTCCCGCGCCGGCTTCGGCTCGACCGGCCGCTCCTTTTCCTCGGGGGGCTGAGCCATGGCTTCGGACAAGCGCGCGCAGCGGACGGAACGCAAGGCGGCGGGACGCGGGGCGATGGCCGCGGCGGATGGCGCAGGCGGGGCGCGGGCCGCGGCGGGGCCCGCGCTGTTCAGCACCGGCCAGTGGCGCGTCGTCGGCGTGCTGACGCTGTCGGGCCTGGGCCTGCTGCTGGCGGGCATGCTGGTGCCCCCATCGGGGGCGGCCTACTGGCTCGCGGTCCTGGCCTTCCCGACGCTCGGGGCGGTCATCGGGCTGCTGGCCGCCGGGGGTCCGGCGCGCGCCCTCGACACCTGGCTGATGGGCGGCAACACGAAGCCGGGCCGCCCGCCGCCGCCGGCCCCGGCCGGCCTGCCCGAGCCGGCGCGCCTCGCACTGCAGGCCGCGGCGCTGCCGGTGCTGCTGAACGAACTCGCCGGTGCGGCCGCGGCCATGGGCGGGCGCGAGGGCACGGCGGCGCGGGCGCTGGCGGCGGCCGGCGCGACGGCACCCGAGGGCGAGGCGCGCCGCGCCCTCGCGCGCGAATTGCCGCGCCTGCTGGCCGGGCTGGCCGCCGGCAACCCCGCTGCCGTCGCCGAGGCCGAGGCCCTGGCGCGGCAGCTTGCCCGGGGCGGGACGGGGGGTGTCGCATGATGATCGGCCTGTCCCGAATCCGGCTGTTCCTGGTCGGGGGCGCGGCGCTGGTGTTCCTCGGCGGGCTGATGGTGGCGGTCGGGCGGTGGTACGACGCCGAGACCGACCGGGCCTTCGTCGAGGCCGCAGCGAGGGCTGTGAACGCGCCGCAGCAGCCGGCCGCCAGCGGCGCCCGCTACTGGGCGCCGGGCCCGGGCGGCCAGCCGGCCCTCGCGACGCGCATGAGCCTCGAAGCGGCCGACCGGATACGCGCGCTGCCGGCCGTGCCGAGCCCGGAGACCACGGGCCTGCCTCGCCTGCCGCAGCCCGCGGCGCCGCGGCCGGGCACCGCCGTTCCTCTCGAGAAGCCACCGGCGGCACCGCGATGATCCTCGGCATCCTTTTCGTCCTGTGCGCCGGCGCCCTGTTCGCCATGGCCTTCCTCGCGCTGCGCGCGGCCCGGCGCGGCGACTGGGTGCGCGCGCCCGGCACGCGGCTGGTGGTCGGGCCGCTGCCCGGCCAGGACGAGCCGCGCATGACGCTCCAGCGCGACCGCAGCGTCGGCTTCGGCCCCTTCTGGGCGACCTGGGAACCGCCGACGGGGATGACCGCAGTGCCGGCGCCGGTGCGCGGCAGCGGCACCTACCGCGTGCTCGCCGCCGTCGATCTTTCGGCGGAGGATGCGTTCGGGACGGGCGATGCGCGGCTTGCGAGGGCGCTCGGCGGTGCGCTCGGCCGCAGCGCGCTGGTGCTCGCGCCGGAGGAGGGGGACCGGCCGATCCTGCTGCACGGGACCACGCGCGGTGCGCGCGGCAGCGCCGCCGGGATCGGGGTCGAGCAGGCGCATCTCGACCGCCTGATCGAGCTCCTGGGCGACCCCGTCGGGCTGCGGGTCGCGGTGGAGCGGCGGCGCGTGCAGCGCGCGGGCTGGGGCGGCGCGCAGGCGCAGCGGCACCGCGGGCGGGGGTAGGCCGCCGCCGGTGCCGCTGCGCCCTTGATCGCGCCCATGCCCGCGGACCGGTTTCTCGACCGGTCCGCGCGCCCGAAGGGCCGCCGCGCCGAGTGGCGCGAAGCCGAGCGGACCGGAGGTTCGCGCCCGGCGCCTGAGGGTCGGGAAAAGCGGATACCGGCGGCCGAAGCATTCGACCGCCGGTATCAGATCAGGCGCTTGCGGATGCGCGTCACGACGATCTCGGCGAGGATGACGACGACAAGGACGGCGATCAGGACGGTCGCGACCTTGTCCCACAGGAAGAAGTTGATCGCGTCGTCCAGCGCGACGCCGATGCCGCCCGCGCCGACCAGGCCGAGCACGGCGGATTCGCGCACGTTGATGTCCCAGCGGAACAGCGCGATGCCCCAGAAGGCCGGCTGGATCTGAGGCCAGAGGCCCTTGAGCATCCGGTGGCCCCAGGGCGCGCCGACGGCATGCATCGCCTCCATCGGGCCGCGCGGCGTCTCCTCGATCGCCTCGGCCAACAGCTTGCCCACGAAGCCCACCGAGCGGAAGGCGATGGCGAGCACGCCGGCCATCGCGCCGGGCCCGAAGATGGCGACGAACAGCAGCGCCCAGACCAGCGCGTTCACGCTGCGCGAGGAAACCAGGCAGAGATTGGAGAGCCAGTTCAGCGGCCCGATCGCGCAGACATTGCGCGCCGAGAGCAGCGCGAGCGGCACGGCCATGGTGAAGGACAGAACGGTGCCCAGCGTCGCGATGTGCAGCGTCTCGATCAGCGCGGCGTGCACGCCGACGGGATAGTGCGCGAGGTCGGGCGGCCACATCCGCACCAGCAGGTCGGCCATCTGCTCGGGCGCGTCCGCGAGGAATTCCGGGATCACCTCCACGTTGCGGGCGGCCCAGACGCAGGCCGCGACGATGAACAGCCACACCAGCCAGCGCCCGATGCGCTGGCCCGGCGTGAAGCGCTGCCACTCGCGCTCGAGGGCCGCGCTCACTGCATCGCCTTTCGCACGCGCGCCGAGACCACCTCGGTGACGAAGATCAGCGCGATGATGGACAGCAGGATCGCCGCGACGAAGTCGTAGTCGAAACGCTTGAAGGCGGCGAACAGCGTGCCCCCGATGCCGCCCGCGCCGACGATGCCGACCAGCGTCGAGTTCCGCAGGTTCGAATCGAGCTGGTAGATGCAGAAGCCGACGAAGCGGGAGGCGACCTGCGGCAGCACGCCATAGAGCAGCACGGCGACCGGCCCCGCGCCGGTGGCGCGCACCGCCTCCACCTGCTTCATGCTGATCTCCTCGATCGCCTCGGCGAACAGCTTCGCGATGAAGCCCATCGAGGCGACGGTCAGCGCCGCGATGCCCGCGAGCGCGCCGAAGCCCAATGCCTTCACGAACAGGATCGCGACGATCACGTAGTGCAGCGAGCGGCACAGCGCGACGAAGCCGCGCGTGGGTCCGCTGATCCACCAGGGCGAGAGGTTGCGCGCCGCCATCAGCCCCAGCGGCAGCGAGAGCAGGATGCCCGCCGCCGAGGAGAGCACCGCGATCTGGATGCTCTCGATCATGCCTTCGCTCAGCGTTTCCCAGCGCGAGAAATTGGGCGGCCACATCCGCCCGAGGAAGCGCGCCCCCTCCCCCAGGCCGGTCACGAGCCTCGCCCAGGAGACATCGAGCTGAGCCGCCGCATACACGCAATAAAGCGTGAGCGCGGCCAGCGCCGCGCGCCCCTGCCAGTTGGGCGCGAAAGCACGGCGAGTGGTCACATCCAGTCCTCGCCGCCGTAGATCTGCGTCAGGTGGCGGGTCTCGATCGCCTCGGGCGGGCCGTCGAAGACCACCTCGCCCTGATGCATCCCGATGACGCGCCCGCAGAAGCGTTTCGCGAGCTCGACATTGTGGATGTTGACGATGACCGGCACGCCTTCCTCCGCTGTCAGGCGCGTGAGCAGTTCCATCACCTCGACCGCCGTGCGCGGGTCGAGAGAGGAGGTCGGCTCGTCGGCCAGCAGCAGCGCGGGGCGCTGCATCAGCGCCCGCGCGATGCCCACGCGCTGGCGCTGCCCGCCCGAGAGCGCGTCGGCACGCCGTGTCGCGTGCTCCGGCAGGCCGACCGCGTCGAGCAGCGCGAAGGCGCGGTCGAGGTCTCCGGCCGGGTAGCGCCGAAGCGCGGCGCGCCACAGCGGCACGTAGCCGAGCCTGCCCGCAAGCAGGTTCTCCATGACCGAGAGGCGCTCCACGAGGTTGTACTCCTGGAACACCATCCCGATCCGCCGCCGCGTGAGGCGCAAGGCGCGCCCGCGCAGCGGCACGATGTCCTCCCCGTCCAGAAGGATACTGCCGCCGCTGGGTTCGACCAGGCGGTTGATGCAGCGGATCAGCGTGGACTTGCCCGTGCCGGATGGGCCGATGATGGCGGTGACGCCACGCGGGGCGAAGTCCAGCGTGATGTCGCGCAGCACCGGCTTGCCCGGCACATAGGCCTTGGAAAGCCCGCGGATGGAGAGGCCTGCGCTCATGCGTTCAGCGCGGCGTGGGCGCCGCGGCGGGCGCCTGCTGCTGCTGCTGCTGCTGCTGCTGCTGCTGCTGCGCGCGGCGACGCGCCTCGGCCTCGAGCTCGCGGCGGCTCTCGGCGTCGAAGGCGGCGCGGGTATAGGGGGCGTTCACCGCATCGGCCACCGCGCGTACCGGCGCCCAGTGTTCGAGGTAGGTCGCGGGCCAGAAGCGGTCGTTGCCGCCGAGGTCGCGCTGAAGCTGCGGCGGGAAGCGGAAGTCGAAGAAGCACTGGCGGATGCGCTGTGCGAGCTCGGGCCGCAGGTCGTGCGCGAGCGCGAAGGAGGAGGTCGGGAAGGGATCCGACGCCCAGATGGTGCGGAAGTTCTCCGCCCGCACCTGGCCGCGCGCGACCATGCGGGTGAACACGTCCGAGGCGACCGGCGCGGCATCGAAGTCGCCGGCGTTCACGCCCATCACGCTGCGGTCGTGCCCGCCGGAGAACAGCACGCGGTAGTCGGTGTCCGGCGTGACGCCGAGGGCGGGGAAGAAGGCGCGCGGGGCGAGGTTGCCGGAATTCGAGGTGGCCGAGGTGTGCGCGACGCGCCGGCCCCTGAGGTCCGCCAGGGTCCTGATGTTCGAATCGGCGCGCACCAGCACCACGACGCGGTAGGATTCGAAGGCTTCCGCGTTGCCCTTCACCGCGAAGGGAACCGCGCCGGCGAGGTTCACGGCGAAGGCCGTCGGCCCCGTCGAGAAGCCCGCGATGTGCAGGCGGCCCGATCGCATCGCCTCGACCTGCGCGGCGTTCGACGTGACCTGGAAATACACCGTGCGGCGTCCGGTGCACTGCGTCAGGTGCTCGAGCAGCGGCCGGAACTGCTGCGCGTAGAGCGCCGGATCCTCGACCGGGGTGTAGGCGAAGACGAGGGTGGAGGGGTCGCGCAGCCGCGCCGGATCGGTCGGGACATCCGCCACCAGATCCCGGTTCGCGTCGCAATAGGCATCGTCGAGCGCGCCGCGGTGCGGGCATTCGCCCTGCGCCATCGCGGGGGCGGCGAGAGCCGAGGCGCCCAGGAGCGCCAGGGCCGCCAGAAGGTGGTGCTGTGACATGATTCCTCCCTGCGTGAAACAGAATTATCACGGATTTGACATGTTCGGCGCCGGACAGGAAGGGGCATCGCGCGGTTGACAGCCGGTCCGGACAGTCTAGGCCTTGGCTCGCTGCCTGGAGGGAGGGAGCGACATGGCACGCCATCTCAAGCGCGGCCGCGACGCCGCCGCGCGCGCCGAGGACGATGCGAAAGTCCGCGCGACGGTCGAGGGCATCCTCGCCGACATCGCCGCCCGCGGGGATGCCGCGGTGCGCGACCTCTCCATCCGCTTCGACAGGTGGGACCGCGCGGATTTCCGCCTCACGGATGCCGAGATCCGCGACTGCCTGTCGCGGCTTTCGCCCCGCGACCTCGACGACATCCGCTTCGCGCAGGAACAGGTCCGCAACTTCGCGCAGCACCAGAAGGACGCGCTGCGCGACATCGAGGTGGAGACGCTGCCCGGCGTGGTGCTCGGGCACCGGAACCTCCCGGTCAATTCCGTCGGCTGCTACGTGCCGGGCGGGAAGTATCCGCTGGTGGCATCCGCGCACATGTCGGTGGTGACGGCGAAGGTCGCGGGCTGCAAGCGCATCGTCACCTGCGCGCCCCCCTTCGAGGGGAAGCCGGCGCCGGCCATCGTCGCCGCGCAGCATCTCGCCGGCGCAGACGTCATCTACTGCCTGGGTGGGGTGCAGGCGGTGGGCGCGATGGCGCTCGGCACGCAGTCGATCGAAGCGGTGGACATGCTGGTCGGCCCCGGCAATGCCTTCGTCGCGGAGGCCAAGCGCCAACTGTTCGGCCGCGTCGGAATCGACCTTTTCGCCGGGCCGACCGAGACGCTGGTGATCGCGGACGAGACCGTGGATGGCGAGCTCTGCGCCACCGACCTGCTCGGCCAGGCCGAGCACGGGCCGAATTCCCCCGCCGTCCTGCTGACCAATTCCGAGAAGCTCGCGCGCGAGACCATGGCCGAGGTCGAACGCCTGCTGACCATCCTGCCCACCGCCGCCATCGCCCGGCAGGCGTGGGATGACTACGGCGAGGTGATCGTGTGCGAGGACGAGGCGGAGATGGTGCGCGAGGCCGACCGCATCGCCTCCGAGCATGTCCAGGTGATGACGCGCGACCCGGACTACTTCCTCGCCAACATGACCAACTACGGCGCGCTGTTCCTCGGGGCGCGCACCAACGTCTCCTACGGCGACAAGGTGATCGGCACCAACCACACCCTGCCGACCATGAAGGCGGCGCGCTACACGGGCGGGCTGTGGGTGGGCAAGTTCCTCAAGACCGTCACCTACCAGCGCGTGCTGACGGATGCGGCGAGCGCGATGATCGGCGAATACTGCTCCCGCCTGTGCATGCTGGAGGGCTTCGCGGGCCATGCCGAGCAGGCGAACATCCGCATTCGCCGCCATGGCGGGCGCAACATCCCCTATGCCACCGCGGCGGATTGAGGCGATGGAACTTCCGCGCACGCCGTCGTTCCGTCTGGATGGGCGGCGCGCGCTCGTCTCGGGCGCGGGGCGCGGCATCGGGCTCGCCGCCGCCGCCGCGCTGGCCGACGCGGGCGCGCATGTCACGCTGCTCGCGCGCAGCAGGCAGGAGATCGGGCAGGCCGCCGAGGCGATCCGCGCGCGCGGCGGCGCGGCGGATGCGCTCGCGCTCGACGTGCTCGACGTCGCCGCGACCGTGCGCGCCGTCGCCACCGCAGAACCCTTCGACATTCTGGTCAACAACGCCGGCACCAACCGCCCCAAGCCGCTCATCGAGGTGACGGAGGAGGACTACGACGCGGTGCTGGACCTCAACCTGCGCGCCGCCTTCTTCCTCGCGCAGGCCGTGGCGAAGCGGCTGCTCGCGGCGCGCCGCGCAGGGTCCATCATCAACGTCTCCTCGCAGATGGGCCATGTCGGCGCGGCCAACCGCAGCATCTACTGCGCGTCGAAATGGGCGCTCGAGGGGCTGACCAAGGCCATGGCGGTGGAACTCGCCCCGCACGGCATCCGTGTGAACACGCTGGGGCCCACCTTCATCGAGACGCCGCTGACCCGCCCCTTCTTCGAGGACACCGCCTTCAAGGCGAGCGTGCTGCAGAAGATCAAGCTCGGCCGCATCGGCCAGGTCGAGGATCTGATGGGCGCGATCCTGTTCCTCGCCTCCGACGCCTCCGCCCTGATGACGGGCGCGGCGCTGGTCGTGGATGGCGGCTGGACCGCGGACTGAACCGGTTCAGGACGGCCGCGGCAGGACGGCCCGCCGCGCGGGGGATGCGCGCGCGCCGCCGATGGGCGATCCTTCCCCCGGCAGGCAGAGAGAGACAGGCCCTGGACACCGCGCGGCAGCAGCAGGGGGTCGGCATGGCGGGTCTCGCGCGGCTCGCGCCGGTGGCGCTCGGCACCATGATCGTGCCGCTCGATTCCTCGGTGAACGTCGCCTTCCCCGCCATCGCTGCGGCCTTCGGCCTGGCCGTGCCGGAGATCCAGTGGGTCGTGATCGGCTATGTGCTCACCTATGGCAGCCTGATGCTCGCGGTCGGCCGGCTGGGCGACATCTTCGGCCATGCGCGCGTGTTCCGCTTCGGCCTGGCCTGGAGCGCGGCCGCCTTCGTCGCGCTGTGCCTCGCGCCGGACTACGCCACGCTGCTCGCCGCGCGCGTGCTGCAGGGCATCGGAGCGGCGCTGGTGATCGGCTGCGGGCCGGCGCTGGCCACCGGCCTGTTCCCCGAGGCGCTGCGCGCCCGTGCACTCGCCGCCTATGCGGCAGCCTTCGCGGGCGGGGCCACCCTCGGCCCTCTGGTCGGCGGCGTGATGGTCGGCGCCTTCGGCTGGCAGGGCGTCTATGGCATGCGCGTGCCGATCGCCCTTGTCGCGCTGCTGCTGCTGCGCGGCGCGCCGGCGGCATCGCGGGAAGGCCCGCGCGAGCCCTTCGATCTGCCCGGCGCGATGCTGCTGACGGCGGGCATCGCCGCGCTGCTGTTCGCGGTGAACCGCGCGCCGCAGGGCATCGCCGCCGCGCTCGCGCTGGTCGGCGTGGCGGCGCTGGCGGGCTTCGTGTGGCGCAGCGGGCGGGCGGCGCGGCCGATCATGGACCTCTCGCTGTTCCGCCGCCCCGGCTTCGCGGCGCTGAACCTCGGCAACACGCTGGTCAACTTCGCCTCCTTCGCGGTGATGCTGCTCGGGCCGTTCTGGCTGGCGCGCATCGCGGGGCTGGCGGCGATCCCGCTCGGCCTGGTTCTGGCCGCGGCGCCGGCGGGCGGGATGCTCGGCGCCTGGCTCGGCGGGCGGATGGTCGGGCCCTTCGCCGCGCGCAGCGTGCTGCTGGCCGGCGCGGGGCTGGTCGCGGCGGGGCTGCTGCCGCTGGCCTGGGCGGGGGCGGGCACGCCGGTCGCCTGGTTCGCCGCGCTGCTGGCGTTGCAGGGCATCGGCATCGGGCTGTTCAACCTCGCCTACACCGACATCGTCACCGCGGCGATGCGGCGGGAGGACCGCGGCGTGGCGGGCAGCCTGACGATGCTCACGCGCACGCTCGGCGTGGTCGGCGCGGCCTCGCTGCTGACGCTGCTGTTCGGCGCCGCCGAGGCCGCCGCGCTGGCCGCCGGCCGGCCGGGGCAGGAGGCATTCCTCTCCGCCTTCGGCGGCGCCTTCCTGGTCGCGGGGCTGCTGCCGCTGCTGGTGCTGCCGCTGGTCGCGCGCCGCGCGCCGTAGCGGCGCCGCCGCGGCCCTTCGGGCGGCCGGGGCGGGATTTCCCCCGCGCCAGCCAACCCGCGCGCCGCCGCCATCGTGGAAGCGTGACGCCCCGCCCGCTTCGCGCCATAAGCGCCGCGATGTCCTTCCGCGACCTCACCGCGCCGGGGGCCAGGCGCTCGGCCTGGCTGAACTCGCTCTTCGTGGACCATGCGCTGCTGCGCCTGGGCTGGCGCAACTGGGGCGTGGTCGAGAGCGGGCGGCTGTATCGCTCCAACCACCCGACGCCGTGGCAGCTCGAACAGGCGGTGCGGCGGCACGGCATCCGCACGGTGGTCAACCTGCGCGGGCACCGCGAGTCCTGCGGCTCGGATGCGCTCGGCCGGCAGGCCGCCGCCGCGCTGGGGCTCGAGCACATCGACGCGCCGCTGGAAAGCCGCGGCGCGCCGCACAAGGACCGCGTGCTGCGCCTCGCCGGCATTTTCGCGCGCCTGACGGAACCGGCGCTGATCCACTGCAAATCCGGCGCCGACCGCACCGGGCTTGCCGCCGGCATCTGGCTGCTGGCGCAGGGGCGCGGGGCGGAGGCGGCGCTCGACCAGCTCTCGCTGCGCTTCGGCCATGTCGCGGCGGCGCGCACCGGCATCCTCGACGCCTTCTTCCGCGCCTATGCCGCCTTCATCCGGGCGCAGGGGCACAAACCCTTCCTCGACTGGGTGCGCGACGATTATTCGGAGGACGCCCTCCGGGCGTCCTTCCGCAGTACCCCCTGGGCCGACCGGCTGGTGGATGGCGTGCTGCGGCGCGAGTGACGCCGCAGCGCACCCTCACCGGCGCCGGCCGATGACGACCAGGTAGTCCCGCGGCATCGCGACGCCGAGCGGCGTGCGATGGGCGTCGTGGAAAGCCACGAAGTCGCGGCGCAGGTCATCCTTCCGGTCGGTTGCGCGGTGGAGCATCTTGGTCGGACCGTAGCCCTCGCTGAACACGCTCCAGACATGCTCGCCGGAGGGCATGCGCAGCACCGTCGTGCCGGTCTCGAAGGACAGGTCGAAATCGGCGCCGAGCAGGTCCTGCACGCGATCCTCCCGCCCCCATTCGAACGGCGAGGGCGGTGCCGGGCTGGGTGGCGGCGGCATGTAGGGCTTCATCATCTGGAACATGCCGGCGAGGGTGCTCGTCGGCGGCCAGGTGGTCAGGCCGATCCGCCCGCCGGGCTTCGTCAGCCGCGCCAACTCGCGCGCCACCGCATCCGGCCGGCTCGCGAACATCACGCCGCAGGTGGAGGTGACGACGTCGAAGGCGCCGCCGGGCAGGTCGGTGCCCTCCGCATCCCCGACGTCGAAGTCGATGTCGAGGTTGGATGCGGTCGCGAGCCGACGCGCCGCATCGATCACGCCCTCGCCGATATCGATGCCGGTGACGCGCGCGCCCTTCTGCGCCAGGCGCCGCGCCGTCCATCCCGTTCCCGTGGCGAGGTCGAGCACGCGTTCCCCGGGCTGGACGTCGAGCAGGTTCAGCATGTGCTCGATGGAATCGGCGATGGTTTCGCTGATCCTGTCATAGGCCGCGCCGCCTGCGCCCCAGGTACTGGCGGCCTTCTCGTTGTGCGGTTGGATGGCCATGGGCGTTCGTCCCTGATTGGTGCGCCGTATTGCGCACGGGCGGACACTACGCCTTCGCCGTCATTGCCGACATGCAGTTCTTGCCTGCCGAATCATGGGCTTCTGCGCGTCACGACTGCGCGTCCAGCACCGCGACGTCGCCGCGCACCAGCGCCGGGATGGCGCGCGCCACACGCTCGGCCGGCCAGTCCCACCAGGCGATCTCGAGCAGGCGTTCCACCGTCGCGGCATCGAAGCGGCGACGCGCGAGCCGCGCCGGATTGCCCGCCACCACGCCATAGGGCGCCACGTCCTCGGTCACCACCGCGCGGGCGCCGACCACCGCGCCATGGCCAATGGTGACGCCCGGCAGCACCAGGCATTCCGTGCCGAGTCAGACATCGTGCCCGACCACAATGTCGCCGCCGCCGCGCCAGGGATACTCGGCCACGGGGTGCAGCAGCGTCGGGTCGGGCGGCGCGCTCATGGGGTGCTCCTCGGCGCCGAGCCCGGCCGTAGCGCGGTCAGCGTCCCTCGAACTGCGGCGCCCGCTTCTCCAGCATCGAATCCACCGCCTCGCGATGGTCCCGCGTGCCGTGCGCGAGTGCCTGGTAGGCGGCCGACATCTCGAGCAGCGTGGACAGGCGCATGTGCTGGCTCTCGCGCAGCAGGCGCTTCGTCAGGCGCACGGCCTGCGGCGGGTTCACGGCGATGCGGCCGGCCATCGCGCGTGCGGCGGGCAGCAACGCGTCGGGCGCGACCACCTGCGACACCAGGCCACACGCCAGCGCCTCGGCCGGGCCGATGGCGTCGCCGGTCAGCGACATCTCGAGCGCCTTCGACATGCCCACCACCTTCGGCAGCAGGTAGGCGCCGCCATCGCCCGGCACCAGGCCGACCTTGACGAAGGATTCCGCGAAGCGCGCGGTCTCGGAGGCGATGCGGATGTCGCACATGCAGGCGAGGTCGAGCCCCGCGCCGATCGCCGGCCCGTTGATCGCGGCGATGGTCGGGATGTCCATCTCGTACAGCGCCAGCGGGATCGTCTGGATCCCCCGCCGATAGGATTCGCGGATCTCCGCGCCGGTGGTCCCGCCGGTGATGCCGGTCTTGTCGCGCATGCCCTTGAGATCGCCGCCCGCGCAGAAGGCCGAGCCCGCTCCCGTGACGATCACCACGCGCACGGAATCGTCGCGGTTCAGCGCGCGGCAGGCATCGGCGACCTCGGCGCATTCGGCGGCCGTCGAGATGGCGTTGCGCTTCTCCGGCCGGTTCAGCGTGAGGGTGACGACGGCGCCGTCGCGCTCGATCTTCAGGAAGTCGGTCATGCGGCGGGTTCCTCGTCGCGCGATGTGATGAAATGCCAGAGCGGCCCGGGCGTGGATTGCACCAGCGCGCCGAGGCGCGCGGACCAGAAGCGTTCGGTGCCGCCTTCCTCCCGCCAGGACCACAGGCGGCGCGTGAGGTGATGCAGCCCGTGCTCCTCCGTGATGCCCATGGCGGCGAGGACCTGGTGCGCGATGGCGGCCCCCCTGGCCGCGGCCTCCCCCGCCGTGACCTTGGCGCAGCCGATCTCGAAGGCCGCGGCGGCCAGGCCGCGCCGGTCCGCGGCACGCGCGGCGGCGGCGGCGGCGACCGACACGGCCGAAGCCTCCGCCGCGAAGACGGCGAGTTGCTGCTGCACCGCTTGGAAGCGACCGATCGGCCGGCCGAACTGCTTGCGCGTGTTGGCGTGGTCCACCGCCAGCGCCAGCGCGGCCTGCATCGCGCCCGCGATCTGCGCGGCTCGGATCAGCGCGGTGAGCAGGCGCGCCGCCTCCGCGCCCCAGGCATTGGGCAGCGTGCCCTCGGCGACGGGCGCGGTGGCGGCGGGCGTGTCGCGCGCCTCGCGGGCGATGTTCGTCGCCTGCGACCAGCCCAGCGCGGCGGCCTCGTGCAGCGCGACGCGCGCGCCGTCCACCACCACGACATGCGTCGCATGGCGGCCCCAGGGCACGGGGGCGCCGGCCTCGGCGAAGGTGAGCACGCCCTCGGGCACGGCGAGGCC
>Ga0207951_100357_pt1 | contig 24238 bp, 23 predicted proteins | sample Subbio12Aug_8Bad_FD_184830 | JGI IMG/M metagenome (GOLD analysis project Ga0207951, IMG submission 184830) | Serpentinite rock and fluid subsurface biosphere microbial communities from McLaughlin Reserve, California, USA - CR12Aug_8Bad (SPAdes) | ecosystem: Environmental > Terrestrial > Deep... | reverse complement strand
CGGTGAGCACGGCGCCACCGACGGCCCCCACGCCCGCGCCGATGGCGGTGTTTTGGTCTTGGCGCGACATGCCGGCGCAGGCGCTCAGGCCAATGACCAAGGTCAGTGCGATGGCCGTGGCCAAGCCACGGGGAACGAGGAGCTGGTTCGTGTTCATGAAATACCTTAAATGGACCAATGGAGGGCTAGGGCAACGCGGCGGTTCAGTTACCCAAGGGCTGCTCCGCATGGCGGGCCGGGTTCGCGACCGGTGCCATTGCGCTCAATGTAAAGCCGGGCCGCCCGCGCGTCTGTGCGCTAGCGCACCTTGCGCATGAGCGCGCGCACCGATCTGGCCAGTGCCAGCGCCACGCCTTATGCGCGCACCGCTCCCGGTGGGGGGAGCGCAGGCAAGTCGCGTTAACTTGACGAGCGCTGGAGGCGGCGACGCACGACCCTCAAGGCTGCACACCCTAGCGATGCGACGAGCAAGCTCAGCAACATCCCTGCGGTATAGATTTTGCCGAGAAGATCTTGGGATTTGAGCATCTCCGGCGTGGGGTCCTGATGCGGCAAGCCATTCGCGGCCCACAGCAAGAAAAAGACAAGCGCTGCCCCCGCACCAAGGACAATGGCCGCTATCGCGAAGAGCTTCATCTTTGCACCGCCTAACGTAAAGCTAACCGGGCGCGGACCGAAAAGCTTAAAATGCTAAATTTTAACGGCTCGCTGGCCGGGGGGATTACCGCTGGGGTTTTGGTCTGGGCAAGCCATGCAGGACCATCAGACTTCGCCCCACAGCGGTGCGACTTACCCCGTGAGCCTGCTGCCGCCGACAATCTTTCAATCCTTCACTCAAAGACTGAAAGTTTTGCACTATCCTGACGTCTTTTTCACCCCACACGGGACCGTCCATGGCATCTAGTCTAGGCACGAGCGGAATCATGACAATCTGGGAGGTTGCTGACTACCCGAATGTCACCGAGCGGACCATCTACCGACGGGCTGCTGCCAAGAAGGTACCGGCGTTCAAGGTAGGCGGGACGGTACATGTCAAGCAACTTGTCGCGTCCTCAAGCAGCCATGGGCTGCATATTGCTGCGCGCAAGGGCAGCGTTTTGCACCTCCGTTCGTTCAGGGTTGAGGGTGACGGTTTTGATGTGTGACCAGTCGCGCGTAGGGCCAGACCAGCGCCGCGGGTTGTCTTCACGTGCTTGGGCGTAGAGGGCGCGCCGAGCAGGCCCAGGCCTTTGTCCAAGCCCGCCCCGGCAAGCGCGTGGCGCACTTGGGGCTCGAGGTCGAGCGCGCCTGGCACAAGCACAAGCGCCCCATGCGCTTGATCGTCCAAGTCACGCAGCGCACCATCGACAAAAGAGGGCAGCTGCTGCTCGAGCCCGAAATCGAACTGCAAGGCTGGTGGACGTCGCTGAGCTTGACGCCAGCAGAAGTCATCGCACTCTACCAGCACCACGGCACGCACGAGCAGTTTCACCCCGAGCTCAAGACCGACTTGGATCTGGAGCGCCTGCCCTCGGGCAAGTTTGACACCAACGACGCCATCTTGCATCTGGCCGCCTTTGCCTACAACTGCCTGCGGCTCATGGGCCAGCTTGGGCTGACGGGTGAGATCGCCCCGATTCGTCATCCGGCCAAGCGCCGGCGCATCAAGACCGTGCTGCAAGAGATCATGTACCGTGCGGCGCAGTTCGTCGAGCACGCCCGGCGCCTGATACTGGACTTTGGCCGCGGTGTGGCGGCGCACACCCGGGTGTTCGTCCTGCTGCAAGAGCGCTTGCGCGCTGCTGCGGCCTCAGGTTGACCGGGCCCAAAAGCCGTCACGGATTGCCGATTGCGCGCCCGCGCAAGGGGCAGCTGCGCGCCAAGAGCGCAAAAGGCCCCGCCGGCTCAAGCCTACGTGGCAAAATCAGCCCTCAAACCCTGCCAAAAGGCCCTGGATCGGCGTCGGCAGGGGGCAAAACAAGGAAACAAAGCTCGAAGCTCGTGCCTCTAGGCCAGTCTGGGCCCGAACTGGGTAGGGGTGGGGGGAGGGAGCACGGATTCAGGATTAAGAGAACAGAAACCTGATGGTCATATCTCTAACCACAATTGAATCCTACCTCTGGGAGTCCGCCAACATCTTGCGCGGCCCGGTGGATGCGGCTGACTTCAAGACCTACATCTTCCCGCTGCTGTTCTTCAAGCGCATCTGCGACGTCTGGGACGAGGAGTACCAGGAGATCGTCGATGAGACCGGCGACGAGCAACTGGCCTGGTTTCCGGAGTCGCACCGCTTCCAGATCCCCGAGGACTGCCACTGGAACGATGTGCGCACCAAGGCGAGTAACGTCGGTGCGGCCCTCCAGCGTGCGATGCGGGAGATCGAGAAGGCCAATCCGGACACCCTGTACGGCGTGTTCGGCGATGCCCAGTGGTCGAACAAGGAGCGGCTGTCGGATGCCTTGCTCAAGGACCTGATCGAGCACTTCTCCAAGCTGCCGTTCGGCAACAGGAACATCAACTCGGACCTGCTGGGCGACGCCTACGAGTATCTGATCAAGAAGTTTGCCGACGCCACCAATAAGAAGGCCGGCGAGTTCTACACGCCGCGCAGCGTGGTGCGGCTGATGATCGACATGCTCGACCCCAAGGAAGCTGAAACCATCTACGACCCGGCCTGTGGCACCGGCGGCATGTTGCTGGCCGCCGTGCACCACGTCAAAGAGATGCACGGCGACGTCAAGCGGCTGTGGGGCAAGCTGTACGGGCAGGAGAAGAACCTCACCACCTCATCCATCGCGCGGATGAACCTGTTCCTCCACGGCATCGAGGACTTCCAGGTGGTGCGTGGCGACACGCTGCGCAACCCCGCCTTCTTCGAGGGCGATCGGCTGGCCACCTTCGACTGCGTGATCGCCAACCCGCCGTTCTCGCTGGAAAAGTGGGGCGAAGACCTGTGGGTCAACGACCCCTTCGGCCGCAACTTTGCCGGTCTGCCGCCCTCGTCCAGCGGTGACTTCGCCTGGGTGCAGCACATGGTCAAGTCCATGGCCGACGTCAGCGGACGGATGTCCGTGGTGCTGCCCCAGGGCGCCCTGTTTCGCAAAGGTGTGGAAGGCAGCATCCGGCAGAAGTTGCTGGAGATGGATCTGGTCGAGGCAGTGATCGGGCTGGCACCCAACCTCTTCTACGGCACCGGCCTAGCCGCGTGCATCCTGGTCCTGCGCAAGCGCAAGCCGGTCACACACAAGAAGAAGGTGCTGATCGCCGATGCGTCGCGCCTGTTCCGCCGGGGGCGCGCCCAGAACTACCTCGAGCCCGAGCACGCCGCCGAGATCCTCGGCTGGTATCGCGGCTTTGACGAGGTGCAAGACGCGGCCCGGGTGGTCAGCCTCGATGAGATCAAGGCGGAAGACTGGACGCTGAACATCTCGCGCTACGTCCTGCCGCCTCTGCAGGAAGACATCCCGCCACTGCCGGACGCCATCGCGGCATTCAAGGACGCGCTCACCCGCTGCCGTAAAGCCGAAGAACGGCTCGCGCAGGTCATGACTGAAGGAGGATGGCTCAAATGATGTACGAGGATCTCATTTCAGACTTCGCGAGACGCACTGAGGCGAATCTCGAAACCATCCGTCGGCTCGCCAGCGAAGGTGGAGCAACGCCAGCGTTTGAAGTCACCCAGCTCGTGAACTCCATGTTGGGCCTGCTTGTTTTTCCACAGCAGCGGTACCTCGACCGCATCCCAGAGACCCCGATCGCTGACTTAGCGGTCAAAGGCTGGCCGATTCCGGAGGTAGTAGGCGACTACCCACAGGTACCCAACCTCCGGCAGCTGGTTAGGATGCTTCGCAATGCGGTGGCGCACTGCAACCTGAAGTTCGAGCCAGGAGTAGGAAATGAGATCGAGGCACTGACGGTCTGGAACACAAAGCCAGGGACGGATAAGGTGACCTGGAAGGCACGCCTGACCGTGGCCGATCTGGATGCAATCACCACCAAGTTTGTCGCTCTTCTGCTGGACAGGAAGACATACAGATGAGCCGCATTACCCAACAAGAACTCGCGAGCTATCTGTGGGGCGCTGCCGTGCTGCTGCGCGGCCTGATCGACGCGGGCGACTACAAGCAATTCATCTTCCCGCTGCTGTTCTACAAGCGGGTCTCGGATGTCTGGGACGAGGAATACCAAGCGGCGCTGGCCAACTCAGGCGGCGACCTTTCCTACGCGCAGTTCGCCGAGAACCACCGGTTCCAGATCCCTGAGGGTGCGCACTGGAATGACGTGCGCCAGACCGCGAAGAACGTCGGCGCCACCATCCAGAAGGCCATGCGTGCCATCGAGACCGCCAACCCGGACCTGCTCGCCGGCATCTTCGGCGACGCCCCCTGGACCAACCGCGAGCGCCTGCCCGACGAAACGCTGAAGGACCTCATCGAGCACTTCTCGACGCAGACACTCTCGGTGGCCAACGTTCCCGAAGACGAGTTGGGCAACGCCTACGAGTACCTGATCAAGAAGTTCGCCGACGACTCCGGCCACACGGCGGCCGAGTTCTATACCAACCGCACCGTCGTCCATCTGATGACGCAGCTTCTGGCACCGCAGGCCGGCGAGTCGATCTACGACCCCACCTGCGGCACCGGCGGCATGCTGATCTCGGCGCTGGACGAAGTGAAGCGCTCGGGCGGCGAGTACCGCACGCTCAAGCTCTACGGGCAAGAGCGCAACCTCATTACCTCATCCATCGCTCGCATGAACCTGTTCCTGCACGGCGTGGAAGACTTCGAGATCATCCGGGGTGACACCCTGGCCGAGCCCAAGCACATCGAAGGTGACCGTTTACGCCAGTTCGATGTGATCCTGGCCAACCCGCCGTACTCCATCAAGCAGTGGAATCGCGAGGCCTGGAGCAGTGACAAGTGGGGCCGCAACTCGCTGGGTACGCCGCCACAGGGCCGCGCCGACTATGCATTCCAGCAGCACATCCTGACCAGCCTCACCGCCAAGGGGCGTTGCGCCGTGCTCTGGCCGCATGGCGTGCTGTTCCGCAACGAGGAACAGGCCATGCGCGCCAAGATGGTCGAACAGGACTGGGTCGAGGCCGTCATCGGCCTGGGGCCCAACCTGTTCTACAACTCCCCGATGGAGTCCTGCATCGTCATCTGCAACCGCAAGAAGACGGCTCTGCGCAAGGGCAAGGTGATCTTCATCGACGCGGTGAACGAGGTCACTCGCGAGCGCGCGCAGAGCTTCCTCACGCCCGCGCACCAGCAGCGCATCCTGGCCGCATACAAGGCGTTTGCCGATGTGCCCGGTTTCGCCAAGGTCGCCACGCTGGTCGAGATTTGCGCCAATGCCGCCAACCTGTCGATCCCGATGTATGTGAAGCGTATCGCCGCAGCCATCGAAACCGACAGCAACGGCGATGCGGTATCCCTGCGCTCGGCTTGGGTGCAATGGCAGAACGACGGTCGAGCCTTCTGGCAGCAGATGGACGCGCTGGTGGAAACGCTCGATGGCCTGATGCAGGAGGACGTCGAGCGTGTCTGACAAGAACAATAAAGCCCTGAAGCCGGGCTGGCGTCGGGTGAAATTCGGCGACGTGGTGCGTCTCTCGAAAGCCCGCAGCCAAGATCCGCTGGCCGATGGCATTGAACGCTACGTCGGCCTAGAACATCTCGAACCAGGTGACTTGCGCATCCGCCGTTGGGGCAGTGTCGCTGAGGGCGTGACCTTCACCAGCGTGTTTCAACCTGGCCAGGTGCTGTTCGGCAAGCGCCGTGCTTACCAACGTAAGGTGGCGGTGGCCGACTTCTCTGGCGTGTGCTCTGGCGACATCTATGTACTCGAATCCAAGGACCCAAAGGTCTTGCTACCAGAGTTGCTGCCCTTCATCTGCCAGACCGTCGCCTTCTTCGATCACGCGGTGGGAACGTCGGCAGGCTCGCTAAGCCCACGCACCAACTGGACGAGCTTGGCTGATTTCGACTTCGCTGTACCTCCTATGGAAGAGCAGCATAGGACTTTGTCCCTGCTACATGCTGGCTTGAGCGCTGTTGACGAACTGCAGACAGCTGTCGCTGCGCTGCTGCCACTTCGACGTTCGATGGAAACACGATTGCTATCGACAGACGCCGTGCCGAGACAGAAGGTCGGTGATATCGCCAAGTTCACGAGCGGTCGCGGCATTCGGGTCTCAGATCTTCCCAAGGCCCCATCTGAGGCAAGCCAGATTCCGGTGTATGGGGGCAACGGAATTTCTGGGTATACGGACGCAGTCATGGAGGGCACATCTGAGCCAACCGTTGTCATTGGCCGGGTAGGACAGTTTTGCGGCGTCACATCAATGACTGCTGGACCTTGCTGGATAACTGACAACGCGCTCTATCCAGCGAAGATCAGTCCGGAAATCTATCCAGAATTCTTGGCCATCTGTTTACGGGCTTCGAATCTGAATCGGAGCAAGCTGGGCGAATACCTCCCACTGATCACACAAGAAGTCGTACACAAGATTGAGATTCCGGTTCCGCCCAGGTCGGCCCAATCTGTTGCGATCGACGAGTTTGCACAGATCGTTGCCGCCGAGACGTCGCTAATGAGACGGCTATCTCGCACGCGTTCTCTTGTGATGCAGGTGGCGAGTCAAATGCTTCAAGGGGGCGCAAGTGGCATTTAACGAGTCCAACACCGTGGAGGCCTATGTCCGCGACTTGCTCGCGGGCCCACTCAAGGCAACACCCCCGAACGCCCTCCAGGAACCCCTGCCCAGCTACGGTGACAGCCCCAAGGGCATCGGCTGGCGCTATGCAGCGCCCTCGGAGGTGCCGCGCCAGATTCAGGAAGTGCTGGTCGAGCCCTGGCTGCGCGATGCACTTATCCGACTGAACCCCGAGATCGCCGCTCAGCCTGACCGGGCCGACGAGGTGCTCTACAAGCTGCGCGCCATCGTGCTGTCGGTGCGCTCGGATGGACTGATCCGCGCCAATGAGGAGATGACCGCCTGGATGCGTGGTGAGCGCTCGATGCCCTTCGGCGCGAACAACGAGCATGTGCCGGTGCGGCTGATCGACCTGGATGATCTCGCACAGAACCAGTACATCGTCACCCAACAGTACACCTACCGTGCTGGCCCTACCGAACGCCGGGCTGATCTGGTGCTGCTGGTGAATGGTCTGCCGCTGGTGCTGATCGAGGCCAAGACACCGGTCAAGAAGTGCATCAGTTGGGTCGACGGCGCGGTGCAGGTGCACGACGACTACGAGAAGTTCGTGCCCGAGCTCTTCGTGTGCAACGTGTTCTCGGTGGCCACCGAGGGCAAGGCCTACCACTACGGGTCGATCGGCCTGCCGGTCAAGGACTGGGGGCCTTGGCACCTGGACGGTAGCGATGCGCAGCACCACCCGCTGAAGTCGCTCAAGCTCTCGGCCGAGAGCATGTTGCGCCCGCATGTGGTGCTGGACATCCTCGGCAGCTTCACCCTGTTCGCCACCAATAAGAAAAAGCGGCGCATCAAGATCATTTGCCGCTACCAGCAGTACGAGGCGGCCAACAAGATCGTCGAGCGTGTGCTAGCGGGCCATCCGAGGAAGGGCCTGATCTGGCACTTCCAGGGCTCGGGCAAGTCGCTGCTGATGGTCTTTGCCGCGCAGAAACTGCGTATGCATGCCGGCCTGAAGAACCCCACCGTGCTGATCGTGGTGGACCGGATTGATCTCGACAGCCAGATCACCGGCACGTTCACCGGGGCGGACATTCCGAACCTGGAGAAGGCCGACAGCCGGGAGAAGCTGCAGCAGTTGCTGGCGCAGGACGTGCGCAAGATCATCATCACGACGATCTTCAAGTTTGGCGAGGCCACTGGCAGCCTGAACGACCGCAGCAACATCATCGCCTTGGTGGACGAAGCCCACCGCACGCAAGAAGGCGACCTAGGCCGCAAGATGCGCGAGGCCTTGCCGAACGCGTTCCTGTTCGGCCTGACGGGCACACCGATCAACCGTGCCGACCGCAACACCTTTTACGCCTTCGGCGCCGACGAAGACGAGAAGGGCTACATGAGCCGGTACGGCTTCGAGGAGTCGATCCGTGACGGCGCCACACTGAAACTGCACTTCGAGCCCCGGCTGATCGATCTGCACATCGACAAGGTCGCGCTGGACGCCGCCTACAAAGACCTGACCGGCGGCCTGTCGGATCTGGACAAGGACAACCTCGCGAAGACCGCCGCCAAGATGGCCGTGCTGGTCAAGACGCCCGAGCGCATCCGCAAGGTGTGCGAGGACATCGTCGAGCATTTCCAGACCAAAGTGGAGCCCAACGGCTTCAAGGGCCAGATCGTCACCTTCGACCGCGAGTCCTGCCTGCTGTTCAAGGCCGAGCTGGACAAGCTGCTGCCGCCCGAGGCCACGGACATCGTCATGTCGGTGCAGGCATCCGACAAGAAGGACCACCCGGAGTACGCGAAGTACGACCGCACCCGTGACGAAGAGGAACGGCTGCTGGACCGCTTCCGTGACCCGGCCGACCCGCTGAAGCTGATCATCGTCACGGCCAAGCTGCTGACCGGCTTCGACGCGCCCATCCTGCAGGCCATGTACCTAGACAAGCCGCTGCGGGACCACACGCTGCTGCAGGCCATCTGCCGGGTGAACCGCACCTACTCCGAGCAGAAAACCCACGGCTTGATCGTGGACTACCTTGGCATCTTCGATGACGTGGCGGCGGCGCTGGAGTTCGACGACCAGAGCGTCAAGCAGGTGGTCAGCAACATCCAGGAGTTGAAGGACAAGCTGCCTGAGGCGATGCAGAAATGCCTAGCCTTCTTCGCCGGCTGCGACCGCAGCGTGCAAGGCTATGAGGGCCTGATCGCCGCGCAGCAGTGCCTACCCAACAACGAGGTGCGAGACAACTTTGCTGCTGAGTACAGCGTGCTCAACAAGATCTGGGAGGCGCTGTCACCGGACACCGTTCTGGCCCCCTTCGAGAAGGACTACAAGTGGCTGTCGCAGGTGTACCAGTCGGTGCAGCCGTCCAGCGGCCACGGCAAGCTGATCTGGCATTCCCTGGGCGCCAAGACCATCGATCTGATCCACCAGAACGTCCATGTCGACGCCGTGCGGGATGACCTCGACACCCTGGTGCTGGACGCCGATCTGCTGGAGGCCGTGCTGTCGAACCCCGACCCTAAGAAGGCCAAGGAGATCGAGATCAAGCTCAAGCGCCGGCTGCGCGGGCATGGCGGCAACCCCAAGTTCAAGAAGCTGTCGGAGCGGCTTGATGCACTGAAAGACCGGTTCGAGTCTGGCCAGATCAACAGCGTCGAATTTCTGAAGCAGCTACTGGAAATCGCCAAGGAGACGCTGCAAGCCGAGAAGGAGGTCCCGCCCGAAGAGGACGAGGATCGCGGAAAGGCGGCGCTCACAGATCTGTTCAACGAGGTCAAGACGGCCGAGACGCCCATCATGGTCGAACGCGTGGTCGCGGACATCGACGAGATCGTGCGACTGGTCCGTTTCCCGGGCTGGAAAGGCACGCAGGCCGGTGAGCGTGAAGTCAAGAAGGCCCTGCGCAAAGCCCTCTTCAAATACAAGCTGCATGCGGATGAAGAGCTGTTCGAGAAGGCCTACAGCTACATCCGGCAGTACTACTGAGGCTGAACCATGAAGGCGGAAGACACCCTAGTAACCAATCTACTGGAAGGGGCGAAGCAGTTCATCGTGCCGATCTTCCAGCGCGACTACAGCTGGGGGACAAAGCACTGCCAGCAACTGTGGAAGGACGTCATTCGGGTCGGCAGTGATCCGAAGATCAAAGGTCATTTCCTAGGTTCGGTGGTCTACGTGGCCGCCGAAGACAACACTGCCACTATCACGCGTTGGCTTCTGATCGACGGGCAGCAGCGCATGACGACGTTGACACTGCTGTTGATTGCACTTCGGGATCGAATGGCCGAGCTTCGAGGGTCGGCAACAGGGAGCGACGAGGAGTCAACGCCCGACGAGCTCGATGACTACTACCTTCGCAACCGGCACGGAAAAGGCGACAGGCGCCACAAGCTGCATCTGCGCCGCGCCGATCATGACACGCTGATATCGTTGCTTGACGGGAAGGGCCTCCCGGAATCGCCCTCCGAACGCGTCAGAGAGAACTTCACGTTCCTCCGTGACCTGGTGGCGCAGGCGGATGTGCAGACCGTCTACAACGGCATCAAGAAGCTGGTGGTCGTCGATGTCAGCCTGACCCGCGGGCAGGACGATCCCCAGATGATTTTCGAGAGCTTGAACTCGACGGGGGTTGATCTCACCCAAGCGGACTTGATCCGCAACTTCGTACTGATGCGGCTGGACGTTTCATCGCAGACACAACTCTACGAAGAGCACTGGCAGCCGATCGAACAGTCCTTCGGGCGCCGTTACCGGACGGACTTCGACAAGTTCGTGAAGGACTTCCTGACCCTGCAGATGAGACCGGGAACCCCCCTGAAGGCAGCGGATATCTACTACGAGTTTCGAAACTACTTCTCGCGCACGGTGGACAAGCGTGGCGTTGATGGAATCCTCAGCGACCTTCGCCGGTTCGGGGCGTACTACACCGGATTCAGTCTCGGTCAGGAGAGGCACGCAGCGCTGAGGGAGGCGTTCAGCCGACTTCGCTCGCTGGTCGAGGTGGCGTCTCCAGTCGTGATGACTCTGTACGACTACCACGACCGCGCCAAGACCTTGACCACAGCCGAATTCGTCGAGGCTGCTGAATTGCTGGAAAGCTTCGTTTTCCGGCGGTCCGTCTGCGACATGCAGACCCGTAGCCTCGGTCAAATCTTCGCCGGCCTCGCGTATCGAATCACCGAGGCTCAGCCCCTGCTGAGTCTAAAGGTCGCTTTGTATCGACAAGGCAAGAAGCGCCGCTTTCCGACAGATGCCGAGTTCCGGGAGGCATTGGAGACCCGGGACGTCTACGACATGCGGACCTGCTTCTACCTGCTGGACCGCATTGAGAACTTTAGCAAGGAGCGCATCGACACCTCGAACTTCACTATCGAGCACGTCATGCCGCAAAACGAAGATCTGCGTCCCGAGTGGCGTGCCATGCTTGGGGCCGACTGGAAGAAGGTTCAGGAGGTCTGGCTGCATCGGCTCGGAAACCTGACCCTGACCGGCTACAACTCGACGTACAGCGATCGACCGTTTGTCGAGAAGAAGGCCATCGCTGGAGGGTTCAACGAGAGCCCGCTGCGACTCAATAAGCCGCTCCGGGAGCAGTCCGTATGGAATTCGGAGGCGATTGAAAAGCGGGGCAAGGACCTCGCCGAGAAGGCTTTGGCGGTGTGGAGGCCCCTCGTGGTCGATCCGCTTGCCGTCAAGCAGCGGGAGCTTGAAGAGCACAAGGCGCTGGCGGCCGGTTTTTCTGTCCAGGCGATAGAGATGGATGCCACGGCAAGGGCGCTCTTGGATCAACTGAGCCCGCTGGTCAAGGCCCTTGGTGAGGACGTTGTCGAGCTGCCAAATGACCGAACCGTGGTCTATCGGGTCTTCGACTTCTTTGTGGAGGTCATCCCGCGCAAGCAGCGGCTGACGCTGCTCCTTAATTTGGACTTTGCCGACTGTGACGACCCGACAGGGAAGTCCAGGGATGCCACCGAGTTCGCCTTCATCATCGGCGCCACCGAGGCTGGCGGGGTTTTGTACTCGATCGACTCTGTCGACGACCTGGCGGGAGCGCTCGCCGTCGTCAGGCAAGCGTACGAACGGATCACGGAGTAGCGTTCATTCGGTACGGAACGAAATTGGGTCCTGACCTGAACCCCCTAGCGCCGTACCGCCCTGCGAAAAGTCAGGAGGTTCTGAGACGTGGGGCGTCTGAGACGGGATTTCAGGCCACTGGGCCGAGGGCGCAGTCAGGAGCCCATAGCAAAAAGCCCCGCGTGGTGCGGGGCTCTGTACGCCTTCAAGGCCGGCTGAGCAGGTTAGAAGGGTTGGTTGTGGCGGAGAGAGAGGGATTCGAACCCTCGATACGGTACAACCGTATACCGGATTTCGAGTCCGCCCCGAAGCGCTATTCTTGATGTTGACTGAGGTTGACGTAATCAACGAAAATCAACAAGTTAACAAATCTCCAGTTTTTCAGTCAAGTATCAGTTTGTTGATCAGTATCGCTCTAAAATGCACCTAGCCGCATACACAGCGCATACGTGAAACAACAAACGGACTGAGAAACGGATCGCCCCATGAGCAACCCTGCCGCCCTGACCGTCAGCCGCATCGAAGCCGCCACCTGCCCAGCAGACAAGCAGCAGGCTTTCCTGATCGACAAGACCGTGCCGGGTCTGAAGCTGCGCGTAACCAGCGGCGGGGCCAAGTCGTTCGTGTTCGAGGCGCGCGCCAAGGGCTCCAACACCAAGCGCTACACCATCGGCGATGCCAGCTCTTGGACGTTGGGCGCGGCCAGAGCCGAAGCGCGCCGCATGCGCGTGCTCATGGATCAGGGCATCGACCCCAAGCAGGAAGCCCGCGAACAATATGCTCAGGCGGTGCAGGAGCAAAACGAGCGCGCGCGTGAACTGCTTACCGTCGGCGCGCTGTGGGATGCCTACCTGAAAGAACGCAAGCCTTTTTGGGGGGAGCGCAGCTACATCGACCATTGCCAAGTTGTCACGCCTGGCGGCGAAGTGCGTAAGCGCATACCAAACAAGACCACGATACCGGGGCCGCTGTACCCGCTCATGGGGCTGCGGCTGGCTGAACTCGATGCCAAGACCATCGAAGCCCTTGCCAAGCGCGAAGCCCCAACCCGGCCTGCCCGCCTGCGGCTGTCGCTGCGCTTGCTCAAGGGTTTTCTGAACTGGGCTGCTGCTGAGGGGCACGAGTTGGATTCAGGGGCCATCCTGTCACGCAAGGCCCGAGAAATCGCCGGGCCGCCCGGCGTCAAGGATGATGCGCTGGAGCGCGGCCAGCTTGCGACGTGGTTTACCGCCGTCAAGGCTATAACCAACCCAGCGGTTCACGCTTACCTGCAAGTGCTGCTGCTGACGGGCGCTAGGCCCGGCGAGGTGCTCACGCTGCGCTGGGAAGATGTGGGTTTTCCGTGGAAGACCCTGACCATACGCGACAAAGTGGAGGGTGAGCGCACTATCCCCCTGACGCCCTATGTGGCGCATCTGCTGAGCGCGCTACCAAAGCGCAACGATTGGTGCTTTACGAACCCGTCTGGCAAGATGCCTATCAATGCGTCTGCCCTGCACCGCAGAGCCTGCGCCAGCGCCGGGCTGGAGGGGCTGACCCTGCACGGCCTGCGCCGCAGCTTTTCTACACTGACCGAATGGCTGGAAACACCTGCCGGGGTGGTGGCGCAGATTCAGGGCCACAAGCCCAGCGCCACGGCTGAAAAGCACTACAAGCGCCGCCCGGTGGATCTGCTGCGCGTCCACCACGAGCGCATCGAGGCATGGATACTGGAGCAGGCTGGGGTGCAGTTCACGCCAGCGAAGCCGCTCAAGTTGAGCGTGGTGGGTTGAGGGGGGTTGAGGGCTGCTTCATAACATAACCCTTGAATTGTAGTCACAAAAGGACTACAATGGAGCCTTCCAAAACCTACGAGAGAATCGACCATGAGCACCGCCGATACCTATGTCCGCGCTCGCATCGACACCCGCACCAAAGAGCGCGCCGCTGACGCGCTCGAAGCGATGGGTCTGTCCATTTCTGACGCCATCCGCTTGCTGATGCTGCGCATTGCCGACGAGCGCCGGATGCCCTTCGATGTGAAGGCGCCCAACGCGACCACGCGCCAGGCCATCGCAGAACTTGAAGCCGGAAAAGGCAAGCGATTCGCCAGCGTTGATGACCTGATGGCCGACCTACATGCGGACGATTGATCGCGCCTCGGCCTTTAAGCGCGACTACAAGCGCGAGATCAAGGGGCGGCACCGGGCTACTCTTGATGACGATTTGAAGCCCGTTCTTGTGGCGCTGGCAACCGACCAAGCGCTCAGCGCCAAATACCGCGACCATGATCTAAGCGGCGATTGGGCGGGCTACAGGGAATGCCATGTCAGGCCCGATCTGCTGTTGATCTACCGCAAGTCGGATGCCGACACCCTCAGACTGGCGCGGCTTGGCTCGCACAGCGAACTTTTCGGTTGAGCCAGCACGCTGTTATAGGTGCGCGCTTCGGGTGCACGTCCAAGGGCCTCCATTTGCTGGATATCCTTCGCCACAGGAGAAGGGGCGCGCTTACGCGCGCGGGCTTGGGGGCAGGCGGTGGTATCCAAAGCGCCTGTCCTCCTGATTCCCTCTTGAGGCATGAACATCACACTCAAACCCCTCCATACCGAAACCCGCAGCGTGCTCCCCACTGAGGAAGCCGCTGCGCACCTGAACCGCCAGCCGCAAACCCTGCGCAAATGGGCCATGAACGGCGAAGGCCCGATCCAGCCGATCAAGGTTGGGCGCCGCCTCGGTTGGCCGGTTGCCGGGCTGCGCAAGCTGGTTGGTGCGTAGGCGCTTAGGCGCGTAGGTGCGCCGGCGAGTCGTCAGCAACGGTGCCCGGGCTTCCAGAGCTAGCTAGCCTTGCTCATGCGTGCGCGCTCGGGCTGTGGATAGGCTCGCACCGTGAGACGCCAACCCGTGGTCTTGAGCATCGGCGATAGGCTGTGAAGCTACGGATTTCCTTGCCCTGATAAATTAACAATTGAAATCTCTGTGAAATTATTCAAAGGACAAACTTGTACCGAGAATTGGGAGCTTGAAATTTAAACTAGTAATTTCACCATCTGGATTTATTCTGGCGCAAGTTGTAGTCGTTGAAACGATAACATTGGAGAGATTAGAAATTGTCGAGTGAGTACAAAAATTGGCCAGACCTTGAATTACTGGCTCCAACGTCCAAGTTGTTTGCTGCCTAGCCAGAACCCTTGTTCTTCTGGAATTGTTGTAAACTGTCTGAGTTCCTAGAGACCCACTGGAGCCGATAGTTGCCGAAGTAGGCAGAGGCTCATGAGGAGTGGTAGTGATAGTGACTTCACCGCTGCCATATCTAGCTCCAACTAGTTGAAACGGTTCACTTGCAAAGTAACTAGTAAAGTTGGCAGCCAATACCGTGTTTCCATTGCTACGAATGGTTAGCGTCTGTGAAGCCCTTTTTTTCACTACACCATCCATGTCTCCATCGGCTATCGGCGTTGAACGGAAGAACAGTTGATAAGACTCTGCTCCGTGCTTGGCTGTAGCAGTGAAAGATCTGTCCAATGTGTGGAGAGATGTCATCACTGCATTCAAATCAAACGTTGCCTCACGAGGATTAACCAAATCAGTAACTCTAGAAACGTCACACCCAGCCAGCAAAGCCGTAAAAGCCAGAGGTAACATGATTATTGATGCACGCATTAGAATTCTCCCGAATCTCGAATCAACATAAACCGATTTTTGAATTTCACACCCAAATCCAATTGTTCATTTTCTTGGAGGCTGAGATGTAATACTTGATCGTAAGACCGGCTGAAATTCCCAAGACCAATAAAACCAACCATCCGGATGGCGAGGCAAAAAAAGTAGACCAGTCAAAAGTATAGAGTTGCATGGCCGGCATACGAATTCCCATAAATTCCATAGTGACCGGTGGAGGCGCCCACCAGCCCTGCGCTCTCCCATAAAATAATGCAACAATAGGCAGAAACGAAATAAAAGACCATAAATAACAAAGGGTTTTATCGCTCTTAATATCCTCTCGCCACTCACCGCATTTGGAGCATTTTAATGCCTCCAAGGGGATTTGGCTTTGGCAGCTTTTGCATTCCTGTGTTACGTCAGTCATTCCGAACTCCCTTTCTTGATTAAGATTGATGCACACTTCGCTATTTAGCTGAAATTAGGATGTTTTAGAACTCTGGGAGGTCAAAACGCCACTTAATTGACAGCTTGGAAGATACGATTTGGAAAAGCAAAGGCACACGGTGAGTCACCTCACCTGTCCAACCCAGCAAGCAGCTTAAACCAAATTTCTTATCGATGCTAGCACAAGATCTCGGATCATGTGAGGCTTTAACCAAGCGCAGCACTAGGTCTTTGGCTGTGCGTCAGACATATTCCTGCTCAGGGGCTGTGCCGTGATCGGGTGACCTACCCCCGCCGCCAAGGCGCGAGAGCCGAAAAATCAATAGCGCACCATGAGCGCCCATGCCGCCACCGGCAAAGCCCAAGCCACCGCATTGAGTGCGCCATGCGCCAGCCACAGCCCCACCGATGCCGCGAGGCTGTAATCAAAGAAGCCGCGCAGGGATGGCGGCGTCTCTGTGCTCAAGAGCAAGTAGTAGCCCAAGGCGAAGACAAAGGCGTGCGCGGCATTGCGCGCAAGCAGCAGCACGGCGCCAAACAGCAGCAGCGCATAGCCGTACTCGCCTTGCCCGTGCCAGCCAAGGAAGCCGATGGCGCCACCTACAAGCAGGAACAGCAGCGCGAAAGACGCTTGCGCACGGACCGAGAAAATCAGCAGCGCAAGTTTATTTGCTGCGCTGGCGCGCAGTTGGGTTGCAACCATTTGGGTTTACCGGAAAAAAGAAAAGCAGGCCGCCGCGGGCTTAGGCCCGCCGCAGTCCAATGCATAACAGCAAAGCAAGAACAAACCGCCAGTCAACGAAAACAGGCGACACCGATGCGAGGGCTACGGGCCTGAGCCTGCGCCCCGATACAGATCAGGGAAAGCGCCGCTGCCCCGCAAGGCTGGCATTGAATGCGTCGAACTCTTCGCGGGTGGATGCACGATACGGAATATCGTTAAACACGAGGCTTCCATCCCTAATGGTGACAAACGAAATCCTGCCATCTCTATCGCGAGCGAGGCGATTTTCCGGCATATACCGCAAAGCAAAAGAATCGCGCCACACACGATGACCAAACGGCGATGTCTCAACAAGCGTAGCCACAAACTCCGCATCGCCGGTGCGCTCGATCTTGACTGCGACCAGCATGCGCGCTGGCTCGCCTTGGCGAACCGGTCTTTCATGAGCCCAATACCCCACAAAGTCCTCACCCTCGGCGGCGCCCAGGCAACCCGTCAGCAGCAGCGCCGAAGCCCCTGCTGCACCCAAAATCATTGCTCGTCTGTCCATGTTCACTCCAAGTTTTTGATTGATACACCAACTCACACCATCACCGCCGCCGCGCTGGGCGCTCGGGCGCCGGAAGTGGCCCCAGATCGGCGATCGACGCAAACCGCATCACCCAGCCGGGGGTGTTATATCTCGCCGCCTGCCCAAAGCGCAGCGTGGTCTGGAGGCTGCTGCCATCGTCGCCCTTAAGGGTGAGCCGATAAGCAGATACCAATGAGGTCGCCGCTTAATCCAGAATCCGGAGCCTCGAGTTGGCAACTGGCGGTCAGGAAAGCCTACTCAAGGATGCCTTACGATTCTTGGGCCTTGTGATATTTGTTCAGAGGAAATGTCGAAAATCATGGCGTAGTCGCTTGTTCCAAAGGGTCTTTGTGTCCTAATAGCGGCACCGAATAAAAGAAATCTGCTGTCAGGGCTAAATGACAAAAACCGAGATAAAATGGAAAGGCTTCTTCTTTGCCCTGGGGTGGCTGTTGCGCCTAAGTCAAGCGTAATGGATTGAATTGTTCCTTCATGCAAATCTCTCAAAAAAACATCAGCAGAGCGGTTGGTGTCGTTAGGTACAAGATTGGATGCGTCCGATGTAAAAGCAATAAAACGACCATCTGGGCTAATTGCTGGACCGATGCTGGAGTTATTTCCTTCGGTGCCTTCGGTGTTTAGAGACACACGAGTTGTGACGCGTGTTTGCGTATTATGCACAAAAATATCTTGAGAATTATTTGTATCGCTTGGTACTAGATTGTTGGATGAAGATGTAAATGCAACTAACCGCCCATCAGCGCTGATAGATGGATCTACACCAGATGCGATGCGTGTGGTTACGCCTCTAGTCATATCACGAACAAAAACACCGCCCCTCTCTTGGGTGTCTCGAGTTAGTATTGAACTTGAAGAAAATGCAACAAATTTTCCGTTTTGGCTTATTGCAAAACTGCTTCCGCCAAATATAGTTTCCCTAACATTTGGATTTGGCTGGTTGACCCAGCGAACTTCACCGCTCTGCAAGTCCTTCCAATAAAGCAGTCTGTCTCCAAGTCTTGCAGCTTTGCCAATAATGGCTGGTGAACTTTCAAATACAACAAAGCGTCCATCTGGTGTAATTCTTGGCATTTGACCCCAACTGGGATACGTAATTTGATTCCCTCTGCGATCTACCGACAGCCGCCTGAAAGTGTTGGTCTGTGTGTCTTGTAAAAAAATATCGTGTACTCTGTTGGTATCGTTGGGCACCAAATTGTCTGACTCTGATGCGAAAACTGCAAACCTGCCGCCAAGAGGGTGGGGGGTATGGTTTGCGTAAATGGTTTTGGGCGCTGCGGCGACTGCAGGTGAAGGTTCAGAGGCTGTGCTTTGGGCTTCAGTTTGCGGTTGTGCAAAAGCCCCGGTGCAGGTGAACACAGCAATCGCCAAGCCCACTGCTTTAACATTGATCAAGCGCTTCGACTCGCTCATATCTACTCCCTATTGTAAGAAAAACGACCGGAGCCGCCCGCTGCAGCTCCTACCACACGTTTTGACGAACGCGATCGTACCGGAGAGATACCGGAGAGTCAAGGCTGTGAGCGCTGCAAAAACCTCACCGACTACCCGCGCCGCCACGGCGCCAGTGCTGACAAATCAATGATGCGTGACCTGGGCAGCGCTGGCCGCTGCGGCTTGGCTGCGCGCTTGCGCTCGCGATAGGCGCGCTGGCGCTCGGCTGCTGTTTTGGCTGCGCCGGTGGGTGGTCGGCCACGGCGGGGCTTGGGTGCTGGCGCGATGGCGTCGGAAATTGCGACGGCATCGGCGGCGGTGGGGGCGGCGATGGGAGCGGCGGTGAGGGTGTCCATGCCCTTATTTTACGTTACTGCGTTATGGTAAGTCAAGTGGTTTTCGTGACTGAGTGACGATAAAGTGACTGGCAGCCGCCGCTCTGTTTGCCCCCTTTGCCCGCTGCCGTAGGCGGCACGGTTTCAGGGGTTTCCGGCGCTGGCGCTGGGTCGGTGGCTTCGAGGTGCATGGGGTGTCGGGGCGTAGCCCTGACTGTGACGCTGCAAGCGGGAACAACGGCGGCTCAGATCAGCGCGTAGGCGCTGGCTGCCCGCCCTACCTTGCACCGGTATTTGTGCGGGAGTTTTTGCGAGTTTGTACGCTTTGCAACGTGGCTACCAATGGGCTACCAAGCCCATGCCATACCCTTAACACTCCAAGACCAATCCTAACCAAACTGGGCACCACTTAACCAGCAAGTGCTTACAAGCTACGGCTAAACTGTTGCCCAATGACTACAAACACCTTGCCACTTGCGGAACAATGGGCTACCATTACCGCTCCAAGTGCCTAACAACCCATGAAAACAGCCTAGCAACCCCTCTACACTTTCTCACCATGCAGAACCAAGACCGCTCCCAATCCGCTACCAACCCTGAATTTCCGGCGCTGGTCTCTGTAGGTGGGCGCGATCTTGCGCTGCAAACGGAGTCCGCCATGAGCACTCAATACGATCTGACCCAGCCGCCGCCGTACCAAAAGCCGACGAAGCTGGAGCGCCTGCTTCCTCACCTTGAGCGCATCGATCAAGCGAGGCGGCTGGGTTGGCGCATGGCCGACATTCAAGCGAAGCTGACCGCTGAGCTTGACCTTGGCGAGATGAGTGCGAACACCTTTTCAGTGCTTGTCTCCAGCGCCCGCCGCCGCGTCACCGCTTGACCTTCTTCATCATGAACACCGAAAACAACCCTAACCCTGTTGCGCTGGATGATGACCTTGACAGTCCGCCGCCGTACTGGAAGCCGACGAAGTTGGAACGCCTGCTTCCTCACCTTGGGCGTATTGAAAAGGCGCAGCGCTTGGGCTGGCGCATGGCAGACATTCAAGCGAAGCTGACCGCTGAGCTGGATTTGGGGGAAATGAAGCCAAGCGCGTTTTCGATGCTCGTGACCAATGCCCGCCGCCGTGCCGCTGCCCAGGCTGCCGCGCCTGCTCCAGCCGCTCCAGCCGCTCCACCCGCTCCACCCGCTCCAGCCCCAGCCCGCAGCGTTGATGAAAAAATGGCCCTGCTGCGTGCCGACCATGCGCGCCGGGCTGCTGCTCAGGCTGCGGAGCTTGCGGCTGATTCGGGCAGCGCTGCGCCGGTGGCTGTGGCGGTTGCACCTGCACCTGCACCCGCTCCTGTTGTTGCCGCGCCCGCGCCCGCGCCGGTTGCACCTCCCGCCGCGCCAGCGCCAGTGCCTGCCCCGGCTCAAAAGCCTGCCGCTGCTGGCATTACTGACGGCGAGAGGCTGGAGCAGTTGCGGGCCTTGCAAGCTGCCGCGCCTGAGCCTACTGACCCGACCTTGCTTGCTGCGCTGCGGGTGCGCAAGGGCTGGCTCAAGCCTGATGACTCAATAGTGTCCAAGGCAGCGGTTGAGGGGGTGAAGAAGATAGGGGCGATTCTGAGTCGCCCGCTTGAGATTGGCGGTAACTCCATCCCCGCAAAGCAATTCAACGAGATTGCCGCTGCGTACTTGGATACGGTGCCGCAAGCGCACATGCTTATTGAAGAGGGGTTGGTTGAGAAGTGGGTGTTTTGGGATCCAAGCAGGCCCTATGCCGCCCCCAGCAAGCAAGACATTTGCGATTCGCTGGTTACTGCCATCAAGCAGGGCTATGCCGACCGGCTGCGGGCGGCTGAAGCCAAGACAGCGGCTGGCTCCTGAGCGTTTGGGGCCGTGCTGGCCCGGGTGAATCGAAAAAGTTGTGGCCTGTTCCAGTCCGCGTCCCTGTAGGTGTGACCAACTTTCGAGGAACCCAAACCATGCTTGACCTTACCCGCCCGCCGCCGGATCGCCCGGCGTCTGCCGCGCGGCGCGCGAAAAACGAACGCGGAAACGCTGTGACGCCCACCAGCACTGCGGCGCAATCGCGCGTCGCGCTTTACCAGCCCAGCCAGCGCCCGACGCTGCGCACCGGCGAATGGATGACTACGTCCTACGGGCGCTGCCGGGTCAAAGGAAAACTCGGGCAGCGCCACGCAGACGTGATAGACACAATCATGTACCACGCTGAAAAAAGGCGCATGGCGAGCGGCGGCTTGGAGTTGCTGGTTGACCCGGCGCGGGTGCGACGGATGCTGTCTGATAGCGGCTACTCGCACGAGCAGCTGTGGGTGCTACTCGACGAGTGTATGGCCGCGATCATCGAGATAAGGACGCCAAAAATGCGCGCGATGGGACATCTGATCGATAGCGTCATTGAATCAAAAATGACTAGGCCAAACCCGCTCAACGGCGGGACGGGCACGCGCGCGATGTGGCAAGTACGCTTGGGCGCGGCTTATGTGATGTTGCTCAAAGACGATTTGAGGCTCTACTACAACCCGGCACCGATCGCGCGGCTGAAGTGCGGGATCAGTCAGGCGGTGGCGCGGCACATTTTGAGTCACAGCGCAGAGCCGCGGGGCGGCTGGCATGTCGACACGCTCATAGAAGCGGTGGCGGGGACACTGGCAAGTAAGGGCATGCGAAATGCACGGCTCAGGCTCAAAGAAGATGTCGCGGGGCTGCTGGAGCTCGGTGTTGTTCTAGACGGCAGCAGAGTTAGGCGGTGCGTCCCACAGCCGCCCGATGAAGCCTCGCAACCACCAAAAGGCGTCCCGCAGCCGCCCGATAGCGTCCCGCAGCCGCCCGATAGCGTCCCACAGCCGCCCGATAGCGTCCCACAGCCGCCCGATAGCGTCCCACAGCCGCCCGATTTTTGACTGGTTAAGCAGTATTAACAGGCCCTTCAGGACTGTCAGCGCGGGGCCTGACCGGCGCTTGGGGCTCTGGTCATGCCCCGCGAACAGCCAAACACCCCTCAAAAAGAAAACCCACGAGCGCCTACTCCTTGGCCGCGCTTCGCGCGGGGGCTTGGGGGCAGGTGTCGGTATCTGCCAAACCTTGAGCAAGGCCAGCGCTGGGGGATCGCCACAGGCCCGCCAGATGCCGCGCTGGTGGGATCTTTTGCCGTAGTAACTCTACCCGGCTGTACCGTAGTAACTCTACCCATTCGCCGTAGTAACTCTACCCATTCGCCGTAGTAACTCTACCCGCCCGCAGAGTGAAAAACGGGTTCCACCCAAGAATCTCCAAGATTCCCCAGCATGCGCGGCACAGCCCCGCCGCCTTTTGGGCGTCGGGCTGGCCTTGCCGGTTTGTTTTTTCCTCAAAGGCACTTCAACCTTTGAGCCTTTTTTCTTCCAACCCTTTCTTTGGGGCGGCTCTTTTTTTGGGCGGCTTTTTTGCTTCGTTTCACTTTGAGCATATCTCAAAAACCAGCCCCTCCGTACGCCTGCTCTTTGGCCGCGCTTCGCGCGGGGGCTTGGGTGCAGGTGTCGGTATCTGCCAAACCTTGAGCCAAGTCCAGCGCTCAACGCTTGCAAAGGCCCGCCAGAACCGCGCTGGCGGCGTTTTTGGGGTGCGGTTGGGCCTCGGTAGCCACGGCGCATGAAAAGCGCTTGCAGAGCCTCTAATCGAGCCGCAAGCCAAGCCGCCATGCGCTCAAGGGCTGGGCAACGGCGGCGCCTAGTGGCAATTAGCGTAACGCGTTATGATAAATCAGGCATTATTATTACGGTGTGACGCTAAATGGACAAGCAACCGCCGCTCGCTGGCTGCGATTCTGAGGCTTGCGCCTGCGCTGGTGCCCATGTTGCGGGCCTGCCCTGCCATCGACACCTGCCCCCAAGCCCCCGGCGCTTGCGCCGGCCCTTACCTAGGCGCGCAGCAGCGTTGCAGCTTGCAGACTAGGGGTGGTGCCAGCATTGGCGCTGGCTGCTCAGGCCTAGAGTCACTAGGCGCGCCGCGTATGCGCCCCGTATGCAGCGCGATCTTGGCTTGCTCTGCCGCTGCGCCTGTGGGCTAAGGGTTTGGCAGGCTTGACTTGCAGGTGTTTTGGGTTGCCCCAAAACGCATACGCTGCGCATACATACTTGACTAAACCCTGTTGTAATTTGAAGCCAAGTTTTGTAACTCATTGATTTGGCGGAGAGAGAGGGATTCGAACCCTCGATGCGGATGACCGCATACCGGATTTCGAGTCCGGCGCATTCGACCACTCTGCCATCTCTCCGCGTGTCGAACCCGTGATTGTAGCAGGCTCAAAACCGGGCCCTGGCAGGGCCCTGGCGGGCCAGCGGGCTGCCGGGGCCGCTAGCGACCCCACAAAAGCCCTAGAGGGTCTGGGGTGCGGCGCGTTAAGCGGCTTCGCGCAGTGCGGCCAAGGCGGCGTCGGCGGCTTGGGCTGCACCCGCACCCACTGCGGGGCTTGCAGTGCCTGCACCCAGCTGCAGCACTGGGTGCAGTTCGGGGCAGGCGCTGTAGCCGGCGGCTTTGAGGCGGGCGATGGCTTGTGCTGCTTCTTGGGGGGTGGCAAAGCTTAGGCTTTGCAGCAGCAGCTGGCCGCGTGCGTCGGTGAGCTTGAAGGCAAAGCGGCCGTCGGGCTCGCGGTACTGCTTGAAGCTGGGCAGCGCGGGCTTGCTGGCAGGGGCGTTGGCTGCTGCGGGGGCCGCCATGCCGCCACCAGCCAAGGCCGCCGCATCATCATCCCCCGCCGCGGCAGCACCCGAACCGGCACTGCCAACCGCACCCGCGCTGGCAACCACGCCCAACGCACCCGCCGCCACCAGCGGCCGCAGCCCCACCGCATGGCGCAGGCGCTGGACAAAGGGGGTGGCGCTGCGCCGGGCTTTGGCGGCGCCGGCTTGCAGCAGCGCTTCCACCTCGTGCGGGCGTGCCATGAGCTCGAGATAGCGCGCGCGCAGCGGCGCGATTTCGGCCTCGATGCGCTCGTAGAGCAGCTGCTTGGCCTCGGCCCAGCCTATGCCTTGGGCATAGGCGCGCGCCAGCGCGGCGCTTTCGTCGGCGCTGGCAAAGGCCTGGTAAATCTGGAACAGCGCCGAGCCCTCGGTCTGCTTGGGCTGGCCCGGCGCCAGCGAGTCGGTGACGATGCCAAAGATCAGTTTTCTGAGCTGCTCGGGCGGCGCAAACAGTGGGATGGTGTTGTCGTAGCTCTTGCTCATCTTGCGCCCGTCGAGCCCGGGCAGGGTGGCCACTTGGGCCTCGACCACGGCCTCGGGCAGGGTGAAGTGCGGGCCGTAGAGGTGGTTGAAGCTGGAAGCGAGGTCGCGCGCCATTTCGATGTGCTGCACCTGGTCGC
>Ga0207951_100356_pt1 | contig 24240 bp, 17 predicted proteins | sample Subbio12Aug_8Bad_FD_184830 | JGI IMG/M metagenome (GOLD analysis project Ga0207951, IMG submission 184830) | Serpentinite rock and fluid subsurface biosphere microbial communities from McLaughlin Reserve, California, USA - CR12Aug_8Bad (SPAdes) | ecosystem: Environmental > Terrestrial > Deep... | reverse complement strand
GCCATCGGACGCATCCTCGACCTCTACTCACCACAGGAATGCGCCAATTATTTCAGCGCCTGCGGATATGACCCAACATGATCGAAAACCGGTCTAGCGAACATTTCTTCGCCGCCCTTCACTTCCAGCACAAGAAGTCCGTAATCCGGGTGGAAGATAACAAAGTCTGCCTCTCCCTCGCGTAGCGGCGCGTCGGCATCATCGCGATTGGGACGCAGCCACGGCAGCGAATGCACGACACGGTAGACATCGGGCAATTGATCACGCAGCGCGATGTATACGTCGCGTTCGGACCCATGAATGATTTGGTCGGGGGCGACATCGGGGATCATGATGGCCATGGCTCAGGCTCCCAGCACTTTGTGGAAGGTGCCGAGAAACTCGACCGCATCGGCGTTGACCTGCTCGGCGCGGGCGGTCGGGCGAAGTGACCCGTAAACCACGCGGTAGCGCTCCATACCGCTGTCCTTCATGCTTGCGCCGACCATCCCAAACGTGACCCCGCTCGATGATGCTTGGAAAGACTTGTCGTCCGTCCGCCGGATAAGCGTTGGCAACTTTGACGGCGCATCCGCGCGGGTGAAGAGATGCCAGGTGCCGCGCGCAAATGGGCGAGCGTCTCCCAGCTTCGCATTCTCCATGGTCTCTACATCAAGCCTGACGATGAAGCTGCTATCTGGCGCGCCTTGGATGTTGGCGAACTCAGCGGTGTCCGGTAAGTTGCCACCTGAGCCCGCCAGGGCGGACAGCGAGCGATAGACCGGTACGCCGTGATCGACCCACTCGAATGGCACCTCATCGCCCACCGTGCTCGAAGATGCATCAAGCGCCTGGATGATCGCGGCCGGTAGTGCACGGTCGACGAGCAACTGGTCCAGATAGCGATCGGATGCATGCCGGCAGCGAGCGTGCGCGCGTTTGGAACCTGGCTGTTCGCGAATGAGCGGATGGCTGATAACGAGACTTCTGACGCCGTAATCGGGCAAACGCAGTTCACCGGCTTGCGGACGCTCCACCGTCTCGCCCTTGTCCTTGAGGTCAGTCGCGAGAAGGTCGAGCAGTCTTTCCTCCACGTTCTCTGGGACCCACGGGCGCTCACCATAAAGGATGTGGCGAAGGAAGGACGCACCAAGATGCCGGTCTAGATCGGCGTGATCCCAGCGGTTCTTATGCGACCGTAGGCAGGCATAACACGAGGAGGAGCAGTTGCAGTCCTCCAGCAGATCGAGCGCAAGCTTGAGCAACTTTTCAGGCTCGCGCGCAGCTGCTCGAACGAAGCCTGCGCCACCGGGCGCAGTATCGTACAGGAACACCTCGACTTCGCTACCGCGTGCACCACCCTCGTTGAGTGCAGCGCGGTGGCCGCCCCCGATGTCCGCAGCATCGACGTCGAGCAAGCCGGCTGCTGCAACGCTCAGCGCTTCGGAGATCGTCGTCAGAACGATGCGACCTGCGGTCGAACCGGCAGGTACGTGCAGTTCAGGCCCCAGCTTGAATGAGAACAGCGCGATGTCGGTTAGGAATTCGTGGCCGAGCACGATCGCTCGCCCGCGCCCGTCGCATAGCTCGGGCTGCTTACCATGGTCGGGATACGGACGAGGGTGCGGCTTGCTGCTGGCCAACTTGCCTTCTGACCACCCGGTCGGCTCGGTGCGGCCGCAGGCTGGGCAATAGAGGAAGCCCGTCTCGGCGGCACCCGCTTTGCGCACGCCCAGGTTTGTCACCATCAACGTCTGTTTCGACGCCCAGGCAGCGAACCCGCTGCCATCGGCCCTGTCGAGCTTCCCCAATTCGTGCTGCTGCTCAAACTGCGGCGCACTCAGCTTCGCTCGGGTCGGACGGGTCGGAAGCGGGTTCTCGTCCCCGGCGAGTTCGAAGGCTTCATCATGGGGATGCGCAAAGCCAACCGGCGTTACCCACCGCTCGGCCGGACCCATGCCGGCTTTCTTTTTGCAGGCCGGACAGTCTTCGGTGTCGCCGCGCCGGTGAGTCTCGTCAATGTCCTCGAGCTTGGCATATCCGCATCGCCCGCATTCGTAATAGAGGCGCTGCGCCCGATAGGCGTTGATGCGGTCCTTTTGAAAGCCCGAATAGATAGCCATCGAGCGGAATTTGCGACCGTCGACCCAGACTTCTCGCCCGGGGGCATATTGGCTGAGCGCCTGGGTCAGACCCGCCTGCGGCGAATAGGCGATTTCCGCGCGATAAGGCGTGCTTGATGGATCGAACACGGTGAACGACACGACATCAGTCGGAAAAGCGTAGCGCGGCAAGACCGCCTTGGTGAAGAGGCGGTCAAGGAGGTTCTGCGGTTTGAGCGGTGCCTCTGGATTGATCTCACCCGTCTCATGCGCTTCTTCCGATGGTTTTTCGTCAGCCGGCGTATCGAACATATCGGCGTCGCCACCATAGTCCTCGATACCGAAATCGAAAGTCGGACCTTCTTCGGCAGCGATGACCGGATCGGCCGGGGTCAGTTCAACCTCGCCAATGCCGGCGCCGACCTCCTCAAGCACTACGAGCAACTTCTGAGGTATCGCGGCGAAGAATGCGTCCGGATCGCCTTCGATGGCCGCAGTCGGAATGACATCGCGCAGGGCGTCGTTGATCGGGCCGGCATTGGATTTGAGCCAGCCTTGAAGACCAGCAAAGGTGAAGCCCTTGGGATCAGGATCGCGGAAATCGTTCAACTTGCCGAGCGATTCAAAGATGTTCGACGCCTGGGCATCGCCATCAGTAGGCGGTGTTTCGATTCGTTCTTGCTGAAACAGCGACAGGATCAGCGCGAAGGCATGCCGCTGGACGATTTCGTGATTGTCGAGGTTGAGCACCGGGTCGGGAACGGGTCCGCCAACCATCTCCTGCGGATTGGCGAAGAATCGCTGATCATGACTGTCCGAGCCGGCGAAGGTCATAACGGTAGAGAGAGACGAGCCGCGCCGACCCGCACGACCGGCGCGTTGCTGATAATTGGCGCGGCCGGGCGGAACATTCCTGAGCGCCACTGCTGTTAGGCTGCCGATATCGATGCCGACTTCCATTGTGGTCGTACAACTGAGCACATCGACGGCGCCTGCACGCTCACCGCGCGGTCCCGGCACATCGAGATCTTGAAAGCGCAGCTCGTACCATTCAGCGCGTGAGAAGGCTTGGTCCTGACCGGCATCATTGAGCTGGGCGGTGTGCTCTTCGGCCACGAAGGGATAGGGCACATAGCCTTGGTCGCCTTCTGCTTCGAGCCGCTCGACCAGCTTGCGGTAAAGGTATTTGCGCGTCCGGAAGACCGTATCTTCTCGCGGATCTAACGGATCGGTGTCCTTGCCGCATTTAACGCAGGTTACGCCCATGAGGGAGTTCGCCGGCTGCGCGAGGGTGCAATGACCACACCGACGCCAGTCTACCTCGGTTTCGGGCTTCAGACGGACCTTTGCTGCGTTGACAAAGAAGCCCTGCGCATTGTGATTCTGCGCGAAGGTCGTGGCAAGGAAGTCGATCCAACTCGCATCGGGCTTCGCGTTCGCCCCGAACTGGGCGCGGTGCCATTTTCCCGTCAGCAGCTTTTCCAGCACGGTCGTATATCGACCGCTGCTTCGCTTGAGCGCCGGGCCATCTTTGGAATCGATCCATTCGCTGGGCGTGCCCTCGACAAGGACGGATCCGGCTGAAAGCGAGAGACTAAGCCAGAGATCAAGTAGGGCGCGGCGCTTCTCGTCATCGGTTCCCGTCCCTGCCGGCGGCACGGGCAATGCGTCCAGCCGCTTGCGCTGATTATCTGTCAGCACGGCCTCTGGCGCGGCAAGCGCCAAGGAAAGCAGACCAGTGTGGCGATTGGCTAGAACACGAGCTAGCGGCGCTCGGACCGACTTCACATGCGTCTTGTTCAGCGTCGCGGCGAGGTCACGGAACTCGGTGTAGTCGCCCTCGTCACGAATGAAGCCGTAAAGTTTACGGAGGTCGCGTGCGAACTCCTCATGCTCAGCCCCCGGCAGGCGGAAGTTCACGTCGAACTTGGCGCAGGCAAAAAGGATCGCGGGATAGGCGTAGCCCAGCGGCACCCGCTCTCCAAACCGCTCTTCCAACATGCGAAGTCCCGCCAGAAGCAGGGGACGAATGCTGTCTTGGAGTGAGAAATTCTTGAGCTTGCCGGACAACCGCGAGGCCGCCTGCCGGCCGTCAGAAAAGATCAACGCCTTGCGGCCCTTGAGCGGCGACGTGGCTTCGACGCGAGCAGGCTGATCGAGCAACTGGACGCTGATAAGTTCCTGAAACGGCTCATCGCCCTTCGTTTGATGATCCATAATCTGGGAGCCATTGGCCTCGCAGTGTGGACATCTCTCGAAATGCCCCGGCTCGACATCCTTGGCCGGCCGCGGCAACCAGATTTCGCGCGCATCCCGCGATTTGGAACCGACACGGCCGGTAAGCGGATCGAGATAGCTGCTCGTACAATATTTATCGGCGTCGAACCCAGGGTCTTCTAGCAGGATCTGCACCGGGCGAACGACACCGTCCACGTCATCGATGTCGCCAATGTCTTCGGCCCATAGGAATTCTGGCTGGCTGGGGTTGAGTGCGAAAGCGTTGAAATAGGCTACACCGCAGTCGCGGCAAGTGTGGACCTCAAACACGCGCGCGCGGCATGCACATTCGCGGGTAGACTGGGAATAGAGCATCCCTGTCGGACCAGGCTCGATACCCCCCGGGATATGCGAGCAAGTTTCGTCGGCGCAGCCCCAAAGGCCAGGAAGGCCTCGAAACAGTGCATGGACCCGCGCGGCTAGCAGAGGCTGACCATCGGGTTCAGCCTTTGCGTACGACGCGAGTTCTAGCAGCGCATCGGTCGCCTTCGCCCGCACTTCATTTTGCATTTCGCCATCAAACAGTAAGCCACCCATGGCCTCCAGTGCGATAGGTGCCTTCGGCTCCTTGGTGACCGAGTCACTGTCTGTGGTCGCGCCGCCCGTGAGATTGACGAGCCGTCCAATCACCGGAAGGCCTTGGAGTGCCGCATGGACTGCACGCTGCAACCCGTCGCGAACGACAAGAACCTGACCGTCGGTGATGGTAATATCGGGCTTGTCAGCCGAACGCCCCACGCGAATCCCATCTTCGCCTGCAACCTCGGTCAGCGCGAGATATGCGTGAGTGCTCTCTACAGAACCATAGGGTTTGAGCGACAGTGATTCGCTGATCGGGTTGAGCGACGCGTCGACGCCGGTCACGGTTACTTCGACCGTCTTTGGCGTCGACGATGCGACGACCATGTGCTGCGCCGTCAGCGTGTCTCGCCTAAAAGACAGCAAGGACGCCAATGCATCGATGCGTTGGCCAGGATCGACGTCCTTCAACTGTTCCGTACGGCAGCCAGCCAACGCTTCGGCCAGTGGCTGGTCGCCGGCGGCGGACGGAAGGCGCGCATGCTTCTTCCCCCGCAGCACTTCGATCATATCGACATCGCGTCCCACAAGCCCGCCGATGAACCGCTGGGCTGCCTCCCCGTCCGAAAACGAGGCACTGGTGGCAATGACCTGCATCCGGTCGGGCGTAAGGCCGAGCCGATTGCGTAACCGACGAATAAGTAGCGCCACCTCCGTGCCGCTAGCGCCGCGATAGAGATGAGCTTCGTCGAGGACAAAGAGTAGCCGCTCTTGCGGATTGGCCTCAAAGTAGGCACGCGTCCGCTCGAAGATCGAGCGTTCGATCGGCCGCAGAAGCATGTATTCAAGCATTGAGTAGTTTGTGATGAGCAGGTCAGGCGGCTGATCCTGCACCTCGTGGCGTAGCAGCAGTTCGGGATCTTCGGGCCGCTCGATTGCCCGCTGGAATTTTTGATCCGGGCCGAGCCAGCGTTTGCCGCTGCCAAGCCACTTGGTCATGCCATTTTCGCCGTCAGCATCGGCCGGCTTTGCAGGCCATCGACCAAGCGAGCGCAATTGATCGATCTGATGGGCGGCACCCTCTTCGGTCTGGGCATCTCGCTCGAGATCACGGTAAAAGTTGAGGCTTTTGAGGCGACGCTTGTTCCGTTCCTCGGTACGCTGTCCTGGATAGAGGGATCGCCCAGTATAGCGCGCAAACTTTGCTGGCCGCCCCGAATGTTCGGTGAACCAGTTTCGCACCGGTGCCGCGCCCAGAAGCCGACGGAGGCGACCGAGCTGATCGTTCACCAAAGCGTTCATCGGATAGAGAATGATTGAACGAACAGCGCGCTGGGAAAACTGCTCCGGCCGGGTCGCCGCTTCGTTGGCGAGTTTCATCAAAATCGGAAGGAGAAACGTCTCCGTCTTGCCCGAGCCAGTGCCGGTGGTCGCAAGCAGACAGCGTCCGGCCGCGTCAGCGATGATCTCGAGCGCTTCTGCTTGGTGGGGATAAGGTGGATCAAACACCAACCCGCCACCGGCTTTGGTGCCCACGTGTGTCAGGAAGTCACGCGCTTCCTGGGGTATGGCGAGGTCAGCGAACTTCTTATCGCCCTGATAGATCGGCGTGCTCTCAATGTAGGCGCGCTGCGAAATCGTGCCCGGCTGGTCGAGGATCGATCGCCGCAGATCGACCAGGCTCGGATTAGAAATATGGTAGGTTGCCTCGATATAGGCGCTCAACGCTCGATGAAGATTTCCAAGTTCGCTGAACATCCGACCCCCTAGTCAAGCAGTTGACTGCTTGTCCGGAGGTAAAGGCCACACGGGCGAGCCTGATGCAACCATCACATGGTACACGCCTGGTCAAAGGCATGGGCGTCGATCGAGATCCACGCCATCAGTACGGACTTCGGCGCGGCAACTGCCGGGCCGGGCATGATCGCAGCCAACGTATCGGGCAAACTGAATTTGGGCGCAGCGATCTTGATGATTTCGCTTAGTGCGCTCGCTGGAATTGCTGCGATCTTCCCCTCATTCCGCAAGCCCTGATCGCCGCCTGCGGCGAGCGCGGCGTCAAGTTTTTTGAGCGGCACCGCACAACGTCGGCGCTGCCTGGCCTTAGTAGGAATGTCACCAGCGGCCATGCGCCGTGACCTAAGGAGGACATTATGACAATTGATCCCAATGCCGACGACCGCCTGCTCACCGAAGTAGAGCGCCAGGAAAAATATCTGGCCAAGCTTCCTGACGACTTTCCTTTTCCCCTCTTCAACGCCGCACAGGCGCTCGAGTCGCAGCGCCGCAGCGGTTATCGCAACACCGCCGCCGCCGCGCGCGAGATCGTCGACAACGCGATCGAGGCAAAGGCGACGCGCATCGACATCTGTTTCGAGCGTCCCAAGCAGTTGAAGGCACATCAGCGCTCAGAATCGATCAGTGCTATGGCGTTCATCGACAATGGCTCGGGGATGCTGCCCAAGATGGCGCGCTATGCGCTTTCCTGGGGGTCGGGCACGCACTTCGACGACCCCGCCTTCATCGGCAAGTTCGGGTTTGGCCTGCCGAACGCCTCGATCAACCAGACGAAGCTTGTCGAGGTCTACACCAAGACGGCCGACGCGGCGGCCATTACCAAGGCGACCCTCGACGTGCGCCGCGTGCGTCAGCACGGACTGCACACGATCGAGGCTCCCGTCGAAGCTGCGCTTCCCGACTTCGTGCAAAACTACCTCGACAAGGCTGGCCTAGCTTTCGAGCACGGTACGGTGGTGGTATGGGTTGAGCCTGATCGCCTCAGCTACCGAACCCCGGCGTTGATGAAAGAGCATCTGCTCGACGACTTTGGGGTCACCTATCGATATCTGCTCGATAAGGTCGATCTGATCATCGACAAAACGAAGATCGCGGCGGTAGATCCGCTCTTCCTCACCTCGCATGCCCGTTACTATCTCGACGAAGGCAAGGGCGGCTCCAAGATGAGCGCTGATTACAACATCGCTGTCAAATATGCCCGCGATCCCGAGACCGGCATCACCACGCTGACAAAGGTAGCCGACCTGTCCGAACTGGACCGGCGCGACCCCAATCTAGAGGCCGCTGGCGCGATCTATGTGCGCGTGGCGCGGTTCCCCTATGGATTCGCTGAAGCGGCAGCCAAGGGCCAGAAGGCGACGACCGACGCCAATCGCCGTTTCGAAATACGAAAAACTCGCCGCGGCATGTCATTCGTTCGCGCCGGTCGTGAAATCGAAACGGTTGATGTGTTCCCCAAGTCGGTGAAGGACCAGTCCAAGGGTCTAGGCGACTGGCCGTTGCTTCAGTCCTACGCCTATCACTGGGGTGTCGAAGTGCGCTTCGACCCCGATCTCGACGAGGTGTTCGGCATCACCAATGACAAGCAGACCGTTCGCCCGATAGAGGATCTGTGGCGGTTGTTTGCCGCAGAGGACATAGACGATCAGCTCGGCCGCGAGCAGGCCTATCAGCGCAAGATGCGTAAAGACGAGCGCGCAAAGCAAGATAGCGTCAAGGCCGAAAAGAGTGCTGAGCCGACCGCGGCGGAAACAGCAGCCGCTGCCGCCGATGCCATGGCTGGGCAGAAGCCGCGGGTCGCCGAACGGGTTCGCGTCAAGGTGCGGGAAGAACTTGAGGAGAAGATTGTCGAGCGCTCGAAGGTCGACGACAGTTCGATCGAGGCCGCCCGCAAGGCGCTTGAGGACGAAGCGAAGCGCCGTCCATATGTGATCGACTTCTACGACGAACCACGCGGGCCATTCTACAAGCCTGACTGGCTCAACGGTTCGCAGGTCGGCGTGCTGATCAACCGACAGCATTCGTTCTTCCAGACGCTGTACAGTCCGCTGCTGACTCTGCCGCACGGCGGACAAGCAAAACAGGCGCTCGACATCTTGTTGATCGCCTTGGCCCGCGCCGAGCTGGCGGTCGAGCATGACGAGACCGCGAACTGGTACGTCACCCAGCGCGAGCGCGCGTGGAGCACCTTTCTGACTGATGCGTACACCTCGCTTCAGCAGAAGCTATCCCCGGTCGACGAAGAATCAGCCGAGGGCACTGACGTCTCTGGCTACATCGCTGGCGATGTAGAACTACAGGCGGCGGAGTGAAATTACGCGGGGGTGAAAGCCCCCGCGTCCTATCTGGCCAGACGGGATTCTGTTTGGTAAAGTGACGTTACGAGTAAAGCATACCAGCTCGAAACCAGTGTAGGTGCGGCCATGAGCCGTCATGTCCCCCGGACGCTGCAACGGCCTTCAAGCTGAATTTTTTGAAGGCACAAGCAGCGAACAGGAGGACTCCGTCATGCACGGTGTTACGCTTAACGATCTTATTGAAGCTGCGCTTTCGCGGCGTCGCTATAATCAACAGCGCCTTGGTTTTCAGGCCATGCGCTATTGCCGAGCCATTACGAACCGTTTCTGTGCGGACTTTCCTGAGGACCTTCACGAAGAGGTGCTCGGGCAGGCGTTTACGGAACTTATGGCCGCTGGGCCCGAGGCTTTGACGGATCGCTCCGGGCTGTCGGTGTTCCGCCAGGCGATCTTCAAGTCGATCCGCATCGTACGAGCGGACTACGCGCCGCCTGGATGCCGTACGCGGCGGACGCTTGCCGACTTGATCCCGGAGAAGGTCGCGGCCGAGCACATCGGACGCCTCGCCGATAGTCACGCCATCGAGAGATGCACCGTCGGTGATCCTGGCAATCGGCATCTCGACTTCGACTTGCTGGAAAGCCCGGCAGCGGCCGAGGCGGTCAAACAATGCGAAGATCTCATTGATGCGGAGTGGTATTTGCGGCGAGCACCAGCCAGTGTGGCCACCGCTCTACGCCTGATCTACCTCAACGATGAACCGGTTTCGGTCGCAGCTGAGATTGTGGGACTGTCCCGGTTCACGCTGCACCGACAGACCAGCGCTTTTGTGACAACATGGCGAGCGGCTGCCTGATCCATGAGCATGTCGCAGTCTATGCGAGGCGCGGGCATCGGTTCCGTACTCGCCACCCAACGTGCCTATGCCAATGCCCGCCGCGAACGTTCAAAATACGGGCTGATGGTGCCGGAGGCATTCGTCCGGGGCATACGTGACCTCGGCTATCGCAGCAACGGCGATGCCATTGCGGAATTGATCGACAATTCGCTGCAAGCCTTTGCTGATCGAGTCGATATCGTCTTCGGCTACGACAGGAGCACTTCGCTCAAGAAGCCAGTCCAACTCGCGGTGATTGACAACGGACACGGTATGGAGCCCGACATGATCCGGATGGCTGTCATGTGGGGTGGCACGCATCGGGAAGATGACCGAAGCGGGTTAGGCAGGTATGGCTATGGGCTGCCTTGTGCCTCAGTGAGCCTTGGCCGACGCTTTACTGTCTACTCGGCGGTTGCCGATAGCAACCTTCATGCCGTGACGCTCGATCTCGATGCTTTGGCGACCGGCGATTATACGGATGCCACCGGGGAGATCATCGTGCCCGAGCCGGCCGTCGCCGAGTTGCCACCATTTGTTGCTGAGCACATCGCTGCCGCGCACCGAGGTAGTTGGCGCGCTGGGACAGTTATTCTGATCGACAAGCTCGACCGACTCGAATGGACCACGACCCAGGGTCTTCGTGAAAATCTTTGTCGCCAGTTCGGGGTGACTTATCACAAACTGCGTCGCGAAGCGGCGCTCTACGTCGACAATGAATTTGTTGAACCGATCGACCCGCTGTTCCTCACCCCCGAATTTCACCTTCATGATCTCGACACAGATCGGGCCAACGCGCTCGACTCGATCCGCATTGAGGTGCGCGACCCTGACACCAAGGCTTATCGCGGCGCGATGAACCTGCGCTATGCATGGCTCCCACCCAGCTTCGGATCGGTCGACAAGGAGCGGGACGCGGTCGGCCTCAACGCCAATCCCCGCTTCGCTATTCTCAAAGATTATCACGGGATTATCTTCAGCCGTAATGGCCGCCTGATCGATGTCCAGACCCGAACGCCCTGGACCAGCTTCATCAACAACGACCGCTATATCAAGGTCGAGATCGAGTTCTCGGCGACGCTCGACGAGGCTTTCGGCGTCACAACTTCGAAGCAACAGGTGACCGTCTCGCCATTTATCTGGGATCTTCTGCGCGAGGCCGGTGTTCCCAAGGCTGTCGAGCAGTTGCGTGCCAAGGTCAAGGATGCCAAGCTCGCCAAGCGGCTGGCTGCGTTCAAGCCAAGGCCGGGCGAGCGACTATTATCCGAACGCGCCATGGGCGGCGTCATCGGACTGGGCGGGGCGCCAGAGCGCGAGCACCAATATGATTTCGGTCTGCGGATCTCGCCGTACCGCCTTCAGTTCGAAACTATACCCGGCCAGCCGTTCTTTCGCGTGGATCGTCATGCAGGAGCGCGGACGCTGCACCTCAACACAGCGCACCGCTTCTATGAGGATCTCTATCAGTCCCCATCCACGACAGCCGAGTTTCGATCCGCGTTGGAAATTCTCCTGTTCTGCTACGGTGACGTGCTACTGGACGCCGGCGAAGACGCACAGGGCGACTTGTTTCGTCAGGTGAATCTTTGGTCCCAACGCCTCGAACAGGCGCTCGGCATGATGGCTTCTCACCTCGTCACAAGCGACGAGGAAGATGTTGGCGCAACTCAGTGGCATGCCTAAACGAGGTGGCTAAATCGCTGTCAGGATGCGATAAGAGTCGGGGGGCGCGCGAGCGGCCTGATCGATTATGGAGGCTGGGTGACCGCAAACGACAAACTTTATGGTCCCGGCCAAACGCGCGCATTTTCACCATTTCTTGCGCCTGAAGAACGCCATGAACTGAACAAAGTGATCGATTTCGGCGGCGCGCCCTTGCCCGGCTTTGCCGACGCGATGAGGGCGCTCGCCCGGAGCTATATCGACGACGGTGACAGCCTCAAGTTACGCGCCATCCTTCTGCTCGTCGCTGACCTCGCCGAGCAAGGATGGCAGGTCACGTCGAAGGCTGGGGCGATAACATTCCAGCCGCCGGGCTTGGCCGCCAAGGGCGAAGAGTCGATTGATGACATCAAGGCGCGTGTACGCCAAGCCTTACAGGTCGCGCGCCGCCGCCAACTCGCCGAACCATCGGTGCGTGCTTTTCTCGATCGCTCCGAACGTCGACGTTCGCGCAAGGACCATAGTAACACCTCGATCATCGATCTGATCGATGATGGCGCAGATCTCGCCAGGGTGCTCGCCAAGATCAACGACCTGCCGGCCGACGAGCGCGAAACTGCGCTAGCGAAGGTTGTCGATCCCGTGGTTGAGGTCTGCGAGGCAGGGGTCCGTTGCACCAATACGGGTTTGCCACTGATCGACGTATGGCGGTATTTCCGGCACACCTGGGCGCACGAATATCGCTCGATCCCCGGACGCCAGATGCTCGTCCTCATTCGCAATGCCGCTCGGCCCAATCGCCCGGTGATGGGTATCGCCATGCTGGCCAGCCCAGTCATGCGTCTCACCGCGCGCGATACCTGGATAGGCTGGTTACGCGAGTCTGCCGAGGAACGGGTGGCCACCGGCGAATGGAATGCGGTCGAATTGGCGGAAGCGCTGTTGGCCCGTGTCGATGCGTCGATTGCCGAAGTGCGTTGGGACGATCTTGCCTCCGCCACCGAGATCAACACGCCGACCGAGAACGTCGCCATGCGCCTGGAACAGCGTGCCGCCGGTGCCGCGGTCGCTCGCGAGGCCGAATTGCGCGCTCATTACGAAAAGCAACTGGGTGATGGCAAAACCATTCGACCGCATCGCGGAACGCTGAAATCCGCTATGCCGGATTCTGACTGGGTCGCTGCATCCGAAGATCTCCTCTTCGTTCGAAAGCGAGCCGAGAGCCTGGCCAAACTCCTATTCGCGAAGCAGATGTTCCGCGCCGCCCGCCTGAAACGTTGGCCGGCCCAGGCGCTTGAACGCCTTTTCCAGTCGCGGGACGGTCGGCGTGCCCTCGACATTGTGATGGCCGAGTTCCGCAAGGCGGGTCTGTCGAGCGAAGTCGCCGACGTCAGCATTTGCGGCGCTGTTCATCCCTACAATGAGTTGTTGGGCGGCAAGCTTGTCGCGCTGCTGCTTGCCTCGCAGGATGTCCGCGACGCCTATAGGAAGCGTTATGGCGGCCAAGTCAGCGTGATCACGTCGCAGATGGCGGGGCGCGCGGTCAGCCGCTCGGCAAATCTTAGGATTGTGACCACCACCAGCCTCTATGGCGTGGGGTCGAGCCAGTATAATCGGCTGGTTCTGCGCGCCGCCGATCATCCCGGCCTACCGTGCGATCTCCGGTGGGGCGCAATCGGCAAGAGCCTAACGGGTGGGTTCGGCACCATACATCTGGGCAACGAGACGGCCCACGCGCTGCGTAACATGGCGTTTGCCCGGCATGATTCGCGCCGGGTCAACAATCGCTTCGGTGAAGGCACCAGCCCACGGTTGCGCCAGATCCGCGAGGGGCTCGATGCTCTCGGACTGAAAAGTGATGCGATCCTACATCATGCGACCCCAAGAATATTCTATGGCTGCGAACTGACGCCTGGCGCGCGCGCCGCGTTGGTCGGCCTTGGCGGCGCGCCGGTTGCAGCAGCAGCCAGCGCGGACATTGCCGCAGCATGGCGCCGCCGCTGGCTACTAACACGGATTGGTCGACCGGAAACGCTGCAGGCCCTCAAAGGACTAGGGCCGACGAGCGTTCGGGCGAGTCTGCATGCGGACGCGGATGGCCAATTCTCGCTACCCATCGAGACCGGTTGACCATCGCGGCCAGCTAGCGGGGTGAGCAACATGAATTCCCGGTTCGATCACGTTGTAGATCGACAGCACTTCGCCTTTGAACCTCTACTCCCGAGGTCGCCCCCGGCCATGGTCGCCTGCCGCGTGATCTACCAAGGCGGGGAGTCCTTCTCTGCAGCGTAGGTGATCGCCATCTTTAGGCCGGTCATTCGAACACTATGCGCAACCGCGTCGATCAGCAATTTTAGGCCACCACGACTGCCCGTGCACAAATTGTCATTTTCACCCTGAGCAGGTCTGACGAAAATTCAGAACGGATCGTACACCCGAACAATCAGCATCGGATCGCCGTCGTAATCGCCCTCGGTCATAACGGCGTAGCCATCATCGGTGTGGATCAGCACCACGCAGGTCATCAGCGTCTTGGCGAGGCTCCAGGCGAACTTCTGGGCGGTGGGAAGCGACATGATCTTTGCTCCTGTTTCCGGAGCGGGGACCGCCCCCGCTCGACAGGCGCACAGGCGACCGACGCGCGGCCGCGATCACCGAAAGCGAAGCTGAAGGCCGCAAGCTGTGCTTAGCGGACCCCTTGCGGGTTGATCGTCACAAGGCAGCGCATAGGTCAGAAGTAAGCCAGAGAGAGCGGGGCGTTCCCGCTTCCAAACGGGGTGCAGCGTCGTTTGACCGCCCGGACGTTCGCTGGCGTGCCGCTCACGCTGTTGACCATCGGAGCGATGCGCCTGCCAGCGATCAGGCAATGCCCATTGATCAGGTTGGGGGCTGGCTCTTACGGAAGTCGAACACGGGGATGCCAAGCTTGCGGGCCTTGTCGGCAAGGTTGTCCTGAATGCCGGTGCCGGGGAACACCACGACCCCGATCGGCAGGGCATCGAGAATCGCATCGTTGCGCTTGAACGGTGCTGCCTTGGCATGACGGGACCAGTCAGGCTTGAATGCGACCTGCGTGACCGTGCGATTGTCGGCCCAGCAGGCAGCAATGCGCTCAGCCCCCGACGGCGCACCGCCATGCAGCAGCACCATATTCGGGTGTTTGGCGCGGACCCGGTCCAGTGCCGCCCAGATGGCATCGGTATCGTTGCAGTCCTTGCCGCCGGTGAACGCGACCTTGGGGCCAGTCGGCAGCATGACCTCGGTTTCGGCACGGCGGCGCGCGGCGATGAAGTCGCGGCTGTCGACCATGGCTGCAGTCAGCGCGCGGCGGTTGACGAGGCTGCCATGGCGCGGATGCCAGGCCGAACCGGTATGTGTGCGATAGAGATCGCAGGCGGCATCGCGCATCAGTTCATGGGCATTGCGCCGCTCGATCAGGGTAAGACCCTGCACCAGCAATCGTTCCAGTTCAACCGAGGCGACCTCGGAGCCGTCTTGCTCGCGCTGCGATCGTCGTTGCGCCTGCTCATTATCGTCAAGCTCCCGCTCAACCCGCTCAGCGGCACGGTGAAACAGGTTGACCGTCGACCATAGCAGGTCATCGAGATCGGGTTCGAGCCGCGTGTCGGCAAGCGTACCGATCAGGGCGTCGAAAATATCGGCGACGGCTCCTGCGACACGGTCGCCTTCGGGCAGTGGTCGCGGGTCAGGTTCGTCTTGGAATGGTCGGAAGCCATAGAGTTGCAGTTCATCGAGCATATGCGCGGTCGGCGATGTGTCCTGGGGTTCGTCGGGATCGGTCATGGCGGTCGCTCCTTTGTTGGACCGCGCCTCTCGCGGCCTTCATGGGCGAGCAAAGAGCGGGGGCGGAGCGGGTCGGCACCCTTGTGGCCGCAGCGCAGCGGAGGATGGCGAGCACGACTTTCTTGGCGCGCGAGGAGCCCCGGCACGGGGCGGGGAAGAAAGTCGCGCGCAGCCATTGCCGGCCCGGTCGGCTTCCGCTTCTCTCGCCCCTCTCGAAGGCAGAGGCGCGGCTCTGTCCGGGGAGTGACGGATCATGGCGAACAGAGCTCGGGCGCAGAGACGTCACCGCCTATGCTCAGCCGATGAACTGTTCGGCATCCTCCGGGGCAAGCTGCACTCGCACCGCTGCCCGCACCTCGTTCCGGCCAAGCCGCTGCAAATCGTCATTGAAGTCACCAAGGCTGGCAGCCAGCATCAACGGCTCGACACCAGCCCCGATCGCGCGCTCGGCCAACGTGTCAGCCGCATGCTGTCCAGCGGGATCATTATCGCGCGCAATGTAGAGGCGGCGCAGCGTGGGCGCGATTTGCAACGCGGACAGGTGACCCGCTGAGAGACCGGCAATCATGGGCATGGTCGGCATGATCTGACGGAGCGACAATATCGTTTCGATGCCCTCTCCGGCGACCAGGACTGATCCGGCTCGACCGAACCGCAAGCCGTTGCCGAGGAGATTACCCATGGCGCGGCGCGGCGTGGCGACGGGCGCCTTTCCGCCGCCCTTCGGATCGAGCCAGGTGCGGTGGATGCCAGTCAATGATCCGTCATCACTGCGGACTGCTGCAATCAATGCCGGGAACGCGCTCGGCGTGCCGGGTGAATCGCCATCATCGGCGCGATACCAGCAGTTGGGATGGAACCTCAGCGAACCGCACTCGCGCAGGTCGATGATGCCACGCTGGCGCAGATAGGTCTCGGCAAGCGTGTCATGGATGGGCTGCGATATCGCCCACAGCCGTCGTGCAGCTTCCGGCGATCCGGTCGGTACGGGCGACAGCGGTTCAGATACCTTTGGCTCTGGCGGCGGCAGAGCCAGAAAGCGCCGCGCTTCGTCGAGCGTGTCGGCGAGTGAGGCCAATCGTTGGTTGGCAGTGATGAGGTCGAGCAGGTCGCCATGCTCGCCGGTGGCTGCATCGGTCCATTTGCCCGCAGAGCCCTTGCCGGCGTCGGGTCCGGTCAGGCGTACGAACAGGCTGCGCCCCGGCGTGCCTTCGACATCGCCGATGAGCCAGTAGCGGCCCTGTCGGCGGCCGTGGGGAAGATAGTGGCGGCAAACGCTCTCGGCATTGCGAGCAAGCTGCCGGGCAAGGTCGGATGCATCGGGCATCTGATCCTCCTGAGACAAGAAGAGGGTCCGCCGCGGGGGAACGGCGGACCCTCAGTTGCGAGCGGGTCTGGGGAGCGCGACCTACTCGGCGGCGACGGCGAAGGGGGTGTCGCCCTCGGCCCCGGCATTGTCGTCGATCGGCGCTTCGTCCGCCACGGACTGTGCGCCGTCGTCTGCCGCCGGCTGAGCTTCGCCAATGGCATCTGCATCGACAATGGCCTCATCGGTGGGCGACTCGACCTCGCGTTCGGTTGGTGTTGGTATGGCGCGACCCGGTGTTCGGAGCGGTTCGGGCAACCAGCCGCTGCCTTCGAGCAGCACAGCCGCACGCGCCGCCATGTCGGGCTTCTTCAGATGCGCGATGCTCTCTGCAATCTGCCCGCCTTTCGCTTCGGCGACCGCCTGCAAGATGCGCGCCTTGGTCACGCGGCCAAGGAACGTATCGGCCGTCGGCCTCCAGCCCGCTGCCGCCATGTCGAGATCGACCGCCTTGGCGAGCATATCGGCATGGGCGAGCGCACGCGGTCTGCGGTTGTAAGCTTCGAACGTGGCATTGACCGTGCAGGCGACGCAATGGGCGAACAGCGCCTTCTGCTGCTCGCCGTCCATGTCGCCAAGCGCATCCCACAGTGCTTCGGGCTGAGCGGGCAGCAGATCGGCAAGCGCCTGGTGCCGCGCATCGATTGCCTGCGCAGACGCCGTATCGCCAAGCCCCGGTGCCTGCTGGCCGAACCCGACATGCTTGGCCTCGAGTTCGAGACAGCTGTCGAGCGCATAGCGGTAGAACAGCCGCAAGACGAGCGCATGGAGGCAGGCGTGAAATGCCACCTCTGGCGACCGGGCCACCGCATCGCGCAGGGCGATCGTGCGGTGCGCGGTCAGCTCGGACATCAGCCGGTCAGGGATTGGGCGCAGGCCTTCATCCTCCTCGGGCTCGGGCGCCACCTCGACATCGCTGCCGATGCCGGGCTGCTCACCGCCATCGTCGGTGCCGTTGTCGGCATGTTCGTAATCGCCGTCCACAACCGCACCCTGTTCGGACTCAATGGGCAGTTCGTCCTCGGGCCGAACGAACCCGCGCTCGATCCGCACGCTGCCATCGGGCGCGATGCTGATAAACGCACCGGCCCGCGCCACCTCGTCGGCGTCAAAGGCCAGTGGTCGCTGGTCGAGCGCCTCGATCGCGGTTTCCAGTTCGCCAAGCCGTTGGTCGACCTCGTCGGGCAGTTCGGGCGAGTCTTCATGCTCAGCGACAAGTGCATCATATTGGGCCTGGAGCGCGTTGCGCGTGGCATATTCCTCGGCGGTGATCGCCACCGGTGTCCCTCGCAGCTGGCGAAGGCCATAGGTGTGGCCATAGGGGAAGTCAGGCGCGGCATCGATCCAGCGCCAGCCTTCGGCCTGCACCTTCATAGCTTCGTCACGCAGTCGTTCCGAGACCATCAGATCGACCAAGCCCACATCCTGCAGCCAGCCGCCGTCGTCGCCTTGGAACAGGTCGCGCATGACGCCGCCGCCTGCCTCGATATATGCATCGATGTTGATGAAACGGGCGCGCTTGTCGCATGCACGCACCGCGCCTTCGGTCAGCATCCGGCGGATCGCATAGGGCTGGCGGTCGTAGGAGCCGGCGAGCCGTTCGAAGACCTGCTCCTGACGCTCATGGTCGCCATTGACGGTGAACGCCATCAACTGGTCGAGCGTGATCTCGTCCTCGGCATAGGCGTCGAGGATCTTCGGCGACACGCTGGCGAGCTTCAGGCGCTGCTTGACCACGGCCACCGACACGAACTGATGCGCGGCGATCTCCTCCTCGGACTGGCCCTTCTCACGAAGCGCCAAAAACGCGCGGAACTGGTCGAGCGGATGCAGAGGTGCCCGCTGAATGTTCTCGGCCAGGCTGTCTTCCTCGGCATCGCCTTCGGTGCGGATGATGCACGGCACTGGCGCGTTGCGCGGCAGTTGCTTGCGCTTCACCAGCAGTTCGAGCGCCCGGTAGCGGCGACCGCCCGACGGCACCTCGAACATGCCAGTCTCTTTGCCTTCGGCCTCGACGACGGCCCTGACGGTGAGCGACTGCAACAGCGTGCGCCGGGCGATATCCTCGGCGAGGTCTTCGATCCCGACCCCCGCCTTGATCCGGCGGACATTGGACTGCGACAGCACCAGCTTGTCGAACGGGATGTCGCGCGAAACGCTGAGCGCGAGCTTGGGATTGGACTTGGGCATGACACTTCTCCGGACGATCCGGCCGGGAGCCACTCTCCCGACACCTCGAACCGTCACGAAGCGAAGCGCCGCCCTCTTCCTCTGAAGAGAGCGACGCATCGTCTGGCGTCATCTAAGCATCAGGCCGCGACCCCGAACGGATCGACCAGCTTGTGGATCGGCTGGGCACGGCCCATCCACGGCTCGGGGCGGATCGTCCGGACCCAGTCCGCGAAGCTCGGCACGAACCCCAGATCCTCGATGACGTGCTGCTCGCCGATCAGGCGGACGGGCACGACCCGTCCGGTCGATAGCGTCAGCACCGGGCCGAAGAAGCGCTCCAGCATAAAGATGCCCTCGGCGTGATGACGCAGCGCGCGGTGGCGGAAGTCGGCGGTGATCGCCTTGGATTCGTCGAACCACTGATGCAGCGGCAGATATTCTTCGGGTGTTCCGCCCCATTTGCGGACCGACGACAGGGCGTGGTGATAGCAATGTCCCATGATCGCCTCCTCACCACTGGTGCGCGTAGGATCCGATCGCGGTGTAGCGATCATTGTGATCGAGGCTGATCGTCCGCGCGGTCACGTCGAAAGTGAAGTCGCCGAACGCGCCGTCGTTGTTCTCCCACCCGGCATGGGTCTGGCGCAACAGGTCATAGCACAGCGTCTCGATCGCTTCGGCCAGTGTTAGCGGCTGCTGGTCGATGGCGTCGTCACCATCGTCCCGGCCAGGCGAGGCATAAGGGATGCAGGTCTCAGGTAGTGCGATTTCGCCTTCTGCTCCGGTAGCAGTCATCGCTTCGATCTGGCCGCTGTCGCCAAAACCGTCGAAGTTGACGACCAGCGTGACGACGCCAGCCGATGCCAGCGCATCGAAGATTGCGGTCTGGTTTGCCGGGCGTAGTCTCTCGAACAGCGCGTCACGCGCCGCTTCACGTTCGAGATATCGCTGCCAGATTTCGTTGGCGTCGATTGTGGCGGCGGATTGAGAAGATGTGTCCGACATGGCGGGTCTCCGGACGGCCCGGCCGGGAGCCTCTCTCCCGACACCTTGAACCGTCACGAAGCGCAGCGCCGCCCTCTTCCTTTGTAGAAGGCGACGCCGCGCACCGAAATAGCGATGACAGGCGGGGCTATGCCGCCACCCTGTCGAAAAGCTTCTTGGCCCGCCCCTCCAGATCAAGCCGGGCGTCCTGCTGCGCCTTGCCCCGCGCAAAGGCGGTGATGCCTTGAGCGAAGTCGAACACGGACTCCGGTGGGCGGCCTTCTTCGGCCAAGACCGTGTCGATGATCTTCGCAGTCTCGGCCTTCCCGAACCCGCGCTTGCGTAGGAAATCGGTGCGGTCCTCGTCAGAGCGCGCAACGATGCGCTTGCGCGCCTGCCGGATGCCGTTGACGAATGGAAGCGGCGAGGAATCGGCGAACCGGGTCAGCGCCGGGGCCGCCTCATGTGCGAAGCGGTTGGCAGCATATTTGCTGTGCCTGATGCTGATCTCCTCGAAATCCTCCACGCCCCAGAGGTTGCGGTTCTGGCAGACGGCACGAAGGTAGAAGCTAGCGATGCCAAGCGTCTTGGCACCGACCTCGCTGTTCCAGCAGTAAAAGCCCCGGAAGTAGAGGTCAGGCGATCCATCGGGCAGCTTGCCCGCCTCGATCGGGTTGAGGTCGTCGACCAGGAACAGGAAGACGTCGCGGTCGCTGGCATAAAGCGTGGTCGTGTCGGCGCTGATATCGACCATGGGATTGTAGATGCCGGTCGACCAATCGAGCACGCCCGGCACCTTCCAGCGCGTATCGCCCGTGCCGTTGCCAGCGATGCGCTGCACGGCGGCAACCAGTTCATGGTCATAGATGCGGCCATAATCCGGGCCGGTAACTGCGCGCAATTCCATGCGGCCGTCTTCGGTTTCCAGCGTCTTGACCTGCTCGGCGCGGTGGTTGGTCAAGCCGTATTGCAGATTGATGCCTGCCAACGGTGCCGGAAGCTGGCGCAGATACGCCGCCGGCGCGCCGACCAAGGCGGCCAACTGGCCAAAGCTCCAATGGGTCGGTGTGACCGGCTGATCGGCACCGGGCAGGATCAGGTCGAGCCGTTCGGCATTGTCGCGGCTGGCTTCGACCCGCATTGCCGCACTTTCCACCGTGCGCGTGCGGCTGCGCTCAGCCCGGCCTTTCACCGATGCCATCAGCGCATCGAGCGACAGATAGCGCTCATCGGCAGGACGGCTGAACCATTCCGACGATACCCGACCGACCCGCTGGCCGCGACCCACATCGACCTTGTAGCCACCGCTCCGGTCGGGGCTCGCGTCGAGAACTTGAACTTGTGTCATGACATGTCTCCGCGACGGCCCGGCCGAGAGCCTCTCTCTCGACACTCGAACCGTCACGGCGACAGCCGCCGCCCTCTTCCTCTCTTCTTGACTTGGTAATGCGATCTCCTTACAAACAGCAGGCGTATAGGAGACCGCCATGTCCGCAATGCTCGAAGAGATCAGCACCATCACCGCCAAGGGCCAGACCACGGTTCCTAAGTCGGTCCGGACCGCGCTTGGCGTCGATTATGGCGGCAAGATCGCGTTCCGGGTCGACGAGCGCGGCGTGTCGGTCCACCGCGCGGAGGTCGATAACGAAGACCCCGCCATTGACCGGTTTCTGGTGTTCCTTGCCGACGACATTGCCCGGCGGCCCGAAGCGGTCACGGCGCTGACACCCGCGCTGGCTAAGCGCCTCGCCGCGCTGACCGATGGGGTGAAGGTCGATCTCAATGCGCCGATCGACGGCGACGTCGATCTCTAAATGCTGGAAGTGAACGGATGGCAGTTGTTCGCCCATCCGCTGTTCCTCGACCAGATCGAGAAGCTGGCGGGTGCGGTCGAGAAGGCGCAAACGAAAGACCCGCGCGGTTGGCGGAAGTCGGCCAACGCGAAGCTGCTCGCCGCTCTGCGCCAGTTGGTGTTTGAGACGATTCCGCAAGACCCCACCCGTCCTGAGTACCGTCAGGGCGGCACGCTCGGCGATGCGCGGAAACACTGGTTCCGCGCCAAGTTCGGCGGCGGGCGGTTCCGGCTGTTCTTCCGCTACAGCAGCAGCGCCAAGGTGATCGTCTTCGCGTGGGTGAACGACGAGACCACGCTTCGGACCTATGGCGCGAAGTCCGACGCCTATGTGGTGTTCCGCAAGATGCTCGACGGCGGCAACCCGCCTGACGATTGGGCGGCACTGATTGCGGCGGCAAGCGATCCTGAAGCGCAGAAGCGTCTGGAGGCGGCTACGCCGGAAGCGCCGTGAGCACGTATCTGCGCTACGCTGGCCATCAGGGTTTGCTCGCCTGGATGAAGGGCGACAGCATCGTCCGATGCCGCTGCCACGCAAACGCCGGATCCGCGCGCCACGCAAATGGTCGCAAGACATTGGCGACCTGCATGATTATGTTCAGGCACCGCCGCAACGCGCATGCGTCGGCAAGCCGGAGACGCAGATCGCGGTCTCCGATGACTGGCCAGATCAGGTTCCGATCAGCGACACAGAACTGCGGGTCATCGAAGGCCATTTGCGCAGTGAGCTCGACAAGCTGTTTGGTCCGCTGCCGTGAAATGAGGAGTAGAAAGCCATGACCAGCGCCGCCCGCCGACCGAATCTGGAAGAGGCGCCGGTCTCCGCCACGGCACGCGCTGCGCTCTATCTGCGCGTCTCGACCAGCAAGCAGGCCGAAAGCGATCTGTCGATCCCCGACCAGCGTCGCCAGATCGAAAGCTATTGCCTGTCACGCGGTTGGGAGGTCGCGGATACATTCGTTGAACCGGGCAACACCGCAACAGATGATCGTCGGCCTGCATTCCAGGCAATGATCGAAGCGGCGATGTCCAAGCCGCCTGCGTTTACCGTGATCGTCGTCCACAGTTTCTCGCGCTTCTTCCGCGATCAGTTCCAATTCGAGTTCTATGTCCGCAAGCTGGCCAAGAACGGGGTCAAGCTTGTCTCGATCACGCAGGATCTGGGCGATGATCCGATGAGCGTGATGATGCGGCAAATCATGACGCTGTTCGATGAGTATCAGTCGAAGGAGAACGGCAAGCACACCCTGCGCGCCATGAATGAGAACGCACGGCAGGGCTTCTGGAACGGCGCGCGGGCACCGATTGGATACCGGATCGTGGCAGCCGGGCAGCGCGGGGCAAAGATCAAGAAGGCACTGGAAATTGATCCGATCCAGGCGGAGACGGTGCGGCGCATCTATCGCATGGCGCTCAATGGCGTCGAGGATCGCGGGCCGATGGGGCTCAAGGCGATCGCGAGCTGGCTGAACGAGAACAACATTCGCACTCGTGACGGCGGACGCTGGGGTGTGGGTGCTGTTCACCAGATACTGACCCGCACAACCTATATCGGCCAGCACCGGTTCAACACGCGCGATCACAAGACCCGGCGACCGAAGCCTGAGAGCGAGCACGCGATAATGCAGGTGCCTGCCATCGTCTCCGAGGCCGAGTTTGAAACCGTGCAACGGTCGTTGAGGGCACGCAGCCCGAAGATGATGCCGCCGATGGCGGTGGGTGGTCCTACACTGCTCACCGGCATTTGCTTCTGCGCCTGCTGCGGCGGCGCGATGACGCTGCGCACCGGCACCAGCAACACCGGCAAGGAATACCGCTACTATACCTGCGCGACCAAAGCCCGGCAGGGCGTGAAGGGCTGCCCCGGCATCACCGTGCCAATGGATCGGCTCAACGATGCCGTCATCGCGCATATCGAGAAGCGGCTGCTTGAACCGGCGCGGTTGGAAGCGCTGATGGACCAGATCCTCGAACGCAGGGACGACTGGGTGGCCCAGCGCCGACTGCACGTTGCCGATCTTGAGCGCCGGGCGACCGAGGCCGAAGCGAAGCTGAAGCGTCTCTACGAAGCGATCGAGAATGGTGTCCTCGATATGAGCGACCCGTCGCTGAAGGACCGCATCGCAGAACTGGCCGCAACCCGGGATCAGGCGCGCGGTGACGCTGACCGTGCGGTTTCACATATCGAGAAGATCGGGCCGACAATCACGCCGGAAAGCCTGCGCGCGTTCGCCAAGGCGGCTCGCAAGAAGCTGCGCAACAACGATGGGTCGTACGCACGCGACCATATTCGAGCGGTCGCGCAGCGAGTCGAAGTGATCAGCAAGACCGAGGTCCGCATTCGCGGTCAGCGCAGCGAATTGCTGAGAACCTTAACCGCCGCCTCTGGCGTAGAGGCGGCGGTGCTAGGCGTTCGTGGTTTTGAACCGAAATGGTGCGCCCGGCAGGACTCGAACCTGCGACATTCCGCTTAGAAGGCGGATGCTCTATCCAGCTGAGCTACGGGCGCTTCGCGATGGCCGCCTTAGCGCAGGATTGTCCAAAAGTCCTGA
>Ga0207951_100353_pt1 | contig 24317 bp, 23 predicted proteins | sample Subbio12Aug_8Bad_FD_184830 | JGI IMG/M metagenome (GOLD analysis project Ga0207951, IMG submission 184830) | Serpentinite rock and fluid subsurface biosphere microbial communities from McLaughlin Reserve, California, USA - CR12Aug_8Bad (SPAdes) | ecosystem: Environmental > Terrestrial > Deep... | reverse complement strand
CCCGCCGCGTCCGTCGAAAATTGGCGGTAGTTCTTGAGAAAGGTGGGTAGGCGCAGGTGACGCAGGTAGCTATCGAGTAACCCATTCGCATCCGTCACTCACCTCGCTCCCAATAAGCGGTCATACTGACCCAACTCCACAGGTTGATTGCCCACCCCCACCAACTCGGGGTAAAAACTCAGATCCAGGGGGCGGGGTGGCACTTGCCCACCCCAACTTGCGCGGCAGCGATTATTACCGATAACCAGGAGGAACCCCCATGTCGATCCAACCCTTGCTCGAACGGCACACCATCCTGCGCCTGCCCGCTTTCCGGGCGGGCCTGGAAGAACAACTTCATAACCCCCGCTATGCCGAACTGCCCTTCGAAGACCAGCTGGCCATCCTCGTTGATCTTGAAATCACCCGCCGCCAGGATCGCCGCTTGCAGCGCCGCATTAAGCTCGCCAGCTTGCCTGTCCAGGCCGATATCCAGGACATTGACCTCGCTCCTGCCCACGGCGCAAATGTGGGTCAGACCTCCACGATACCGCCCAACGCCAGGCACTCTTCAACGATCTGCCGGCCGCTTTTCAAGTTCACGCCAAAGCGGCGCGCGCCTGCCTGGTACATCGCCAGCAGCATGGCCAGGTCGCGAATGCCGCCCGAGGCTTTGATTTTGATGCGCTCGCCGACCAGCGAACGCACCAGGCGCACATCTTCGATGGTTGTTCCGCGGTTAGCCCAGCCGCTGCCTGTTTTGACAAAGGCGGCCCCGGTGCGCAGGCAAATTGCGCAGGCTTGCTCGACTTCGTGCTGGTTGGGTACATGATCTCGATGATGACCTTGACCGGCAGCGGGCGGACGGTTTCCACCACAGCGCGCAGGTCGGCCTCAACCTCGGCCAGTTCGCCGGAACGCAGCCTGCCAACGTTGATGACCATGTCGATTTCATCGCTGCCCGCCGCCAGCATCTCGCGAGCCTGGAAGACTTTGACGGTCGTGGTGTCGGAACCGGAAGGGAAACTGACGTTGCCCACCACGCGGACAGCGCTCGAATCGCCCAACAGCTGCCGGGTGTACGGAATAAAGCACTGCATGACCGAAACCTGGCCAAAGTTGTATTTAAGCGCGTTTTCGACCAGCTCTTCGATATCCATCTTGCTGGAATAGGTGCGAACACAGGACAGGTCAAGCATTTTGGCAATGTCATGGGCAGTCAGAAGCATGGTTCACAGGCCTTTCAGGGGATGCCTGCCTGTACAGGCAGGGTTGGTCGCAGTAGGGAAGATTGAGGAAATTAAAGGATTTCTTCGATGATTTCGACGGCGTCGAGGACGCACCTGGTGCAAGTGGTATTGAACAAGCCCAGTTCAACCACCCTGACCCGCTGCTGGGGATCGTTCAGGTCGTGGCCGATCAACTCGCGACAGTAGATCGAGCCGTTGCGCTGCTTGAAGTGGTCAGCCGCTTCGCGCACCAGGCGGTAGGTGGTTTCGGTCTCATCGCCGTACTTGTTACCATCGGTGATGACCCGGCCATGTTTCAAGCCGATAACCATAAACGCACCGGTGAGCGCGCCGCACACCTCGCACAGGCGGCCCATGCCCGAACCAAAACCAGCGGCCATTTTGAGGGCCAGCTTCTCGTCCAGGCCGTAATCATTGGCAAAAGCCGCCAGGACGGACTGGGCGCAACCGTAGCCCTGGTCAAAATATTGGCTTGCCAGTTCTTTTTTGTTCATCCGTGCGCCATTCCTTTCATCAGGCTGTACTCGACAGGAAACCTTATTTGCGAACGGTGGAGGCTGCCTGGTTAAGGCGGTCAAACAATTCAGGGGTCAGGTCGAAGTGCAGCACCTGGGCTACAACCTGGGTCCAGCCGTGGACAAAATAGATCCAACCGTCCTCGACAACCACCTTGCGGCTCTCGACCTGGGCCAGGGCCTGGTGCATGAAGTCGAGCTCGCCGCGGTAGTTGAATTCCCAGGCGATAGCATTCATGGGGAACCGGCCGTCCCAGGTGATTGGCGATCCCGGGGTATCTTTGCCCATACCGGTGGCATTGATAATGATGCTGTGGGGCGGGAATTTTTCCATGATTTTGTCGTTGACCGCCGGGTCGGAATTCTGGATGTACTCGATCTCGATGTCGGTCTCCAGGCTGCCGACCATCTCTTTAGCGTGATCGAGGCGGCCCTGCGAGCGGTTGACAAAGGTGAAGCGGCGCGGGCGGTCGCCTTTATCCTTCTTGTTGATCAGGTGCAGCAGGGTGGCGATGGCCGAACCGCCAGCGCCAAAACTGAGCAGGTCGCCTTGGGTGCGGGCGAAATAGTCCTTGCCGATGATGGCATCCAGGCTGGCGCCAGAGGTGAGCGGGTCCTTGGCATGGCCCTCCAGCCGGCCGTCCAGCTTGGAGATGCTGGACACCTCGCCGGTAATTTCAGCGTAGGGGTCGAGGTATTCAAACATGTCGCGGGCGGCGTTTAACAGGTCAATCTTGTGGGTGGTGACCAGCGCGCCCAGGGAAAGGGGATCGTATTTAATCTGGGCCACGGCGCGGCGGTAGGCTTCGGGTTCGTCATGGATTTTGCAGTCAATTCCCTCCATCACAACCTCTTCCCGGCCGAGCACTTTCATCCAGAGCGGGAAGACCTTCATGATCGAGGATTTGGAAGTGGTCACGCCGATAAAGTAGAACGTCGGCACGTTCTTGGTCACCACCGGGTAATCAGACGGAAATTCAGTTCCCATGAGTTACTCCTTTTTACTTCGTTTCCTTTACGAACGGGAGGGCTGGATGACGCGCACGAAATCAGCCGCCTTGCGGGTGATCTCGTCAAACCTGCCTTCCTTCCCCAGCGCAGGCGGGCACAATTCGCTGCCTGCCCCAACCGCCACCACGCCGGCGGCGAACCATTCGGCCACGTTGCCGGCATTGACACCGCCGGTCGGCATCATGGGGATGTAGGGGAAGGGGCCTTTGAGCGCCTTGATATATGCCGGGCCACCCAGCGATCCGGGGAAGACCTTAACCACGTCGCTGCCAAGGGTGTAAGCCTGCAAGACTTCGGTTGGGGTCAGCGCCCCAGCCATGGTGAGCAGCCCGCTGGCAACCATGGCCTTGACCAGCCCTGGCTCGCACACCGGGCTGACGAGGAAACTGGCACCGGCTTGTTTGGCGCTCTCGGCCTGTTCGGGTTTGGTGAGGGTTCCCATGCCAAGCACAATCGAATCGCCGTATTTGCCCGCTAGGGTTTTCACAACATCCTCAGCATCGGGGGTGCTGTAGGTGATCTCGATGCCGAGTACGCCGCCTTTGATCAGGGCCTCAACCATTTGAACGGTCAGTTGCGGGGACGGGCCGCGAATCACGGCCAGAAGCCCGAGGGCTTTCACTTTTTGCAACACTTGCTGTTTATTCATGATCGACTCCAAAAATTGGGATTATGCCACGCGATACTTGGGTTCTTCTCCCCGCAGAACAGCCAGGCAGTCGTTCGTCGCCATCCAACCCATGTTGCTGGTCGCGCCATCGGTTTGAGCGCCCAGGTGCGGGGTGGCTATCACCTGAGGCAGTTGGAGCAAAGGATTTTGCGGGTCGGGCGGCTCAGTCACGAATGCATCCAGCGCAGCGCCGCGCAGATGGCCGCTGCACAAGGCATCGTAAAGGGCGGCCTCGTCAACCGCCTCGCCGCGCGAGGTGTTGATCAGAAAAGAGCCTTTTTTCATCAAGGCCAAGAACTGGGCGTTGACCTGGCCGCGGGTTTCCGGCAGCAACGGCAGGTGCAGACTGACAAAATCGGCTTGCGAGACGGCTTCTTTCAGGGGGGTAAAGGTGATATTGTTGGCCGCCGCGAAGGCCTGATCCGGATAGGGGTCGTAGGCCAGAATGTGGCAGTCAAAGCCGGACAGACGGCGGGCCAGTTGCTTGCCAATCGCGCCCAACCCGAGGATGCCAACGGTCTTATTTTCCAGCGAGACACCCGAAAGGCGCGGCCAGTTTCCCTGGCGCACGGCCTGGACGGCCTCCGGGAGCTGGCGCGCCAGGGCCAGCATCATCGCCAGAGCCAGTTCGGCCACCGAAACCGCATTTGCGCCAGGGGTGTTGGTGACCACAATGCCCTTCTCGCGGGCGGCTTGCAAGTCAACGTTATCGAAGCCGACGCCGTAGCGGGCAATCACCTTCAGGCGGTCGGCGGCCTGCAAGGCGGCGCGGTCGATCACGTCCAGACCGGCGATATAGCCGTCGACGCCGGGCAGCAGCGCGGCCACCTCGGCCGAGAATAACGGTTTGCCGGTCGGGTTATACGCCACCGCGCCGGCCAGGGCTTCCAGATTGGTCTTCAAACGTGGGTCGTTCTTGCCATAGGAAGTCGGCGTGACCAGCAGGCAGGCGTTCTTTAAGTCCATTTGAGAGCCTGCCTATTCCTGATAACGCGGATTGTCGACGATTTCCGGGCCATTCTGTCCGTCAACCACCAATTTACGGAAGCCCAGGCGCTCGATGGTGCCGTAGTCATGGCCGGCATTGCCCGGGTAGGCAAAGAACGTCACCAGGTCCTCCTGGCGCGAGGTGCACACCGAGCGGTGCGCCCAGCGGGGCGGCACATAAAGCACCTTGCCCGGCGCAAGCGCTTCCACCGAGGTCTCGCCTTCCGGGGTTTCCATGACCATAAAGCCTTCGCCGCGCAGGCAGTAATAAATTTCAGCTGTATCGCGCACGGTGTGGAAATGGCCCTTGGTCATGTGAAACTCACGCCCAACCTTGCCCGGATGGACGATCGAAACCCCCATCAGAAATTCCCCGGCCACCTCGGGGCGATGAATCTCATAGACTTCATAAACCAGACGGTCTTCCTCAGTCAGCATTCTCTGGTAGGTTTCCTGATCGAGAAACTGCCCCTTGAGCGCTGAGAGGCGGCGCTGGATGTGATTGTCGCAGCGGGATGGGATGACCTCGGGCATTGGCAGGGTAAAAGTAAACGGTAAATCGGGCATTTTCGACTCCATGATGTTTCAATCTAAGCCAGCCAGACGTCGGGCGATATTGCCGCCCAACATTTGCTGGACTGCGTGTTCGGGAATTCCCATTTTATGTAATCTACGTTTGATCTCAACCGGCAGGCTGGCCAGTCCTGGTCCGCCGCCAATGGAAGCATACATCCTGGCTTCAGCCATATCGGTTGCCAGGGCAACCCGATGGCTCAGCCCGAGTTTGACCATGCCCTCGATCAGCGGCCAAAGGCGGGTTTCGGGCTCATATTTTGGCCGGTAAAAGGTGTCGTATTCGACCAAAACACCGTAGCGCGCCAATTCCGCGTGCAAGCTGAGGTCGGGCCGTTTATCGACATGACACAAGACCAGTTGCTGCGGAGCCAGCCCGCGCTGCTGGTAGAAAATGACCGCTTTTTCGGCCAGAGTGCCTTTTTCGGTATGAACCGCCACCAGCGCCCCGCTGGCACGGGCGGCCTCGGCACTGGCTTCCAGGGCAGCCAGGGGCGTCGATTTCCAATTGGCCTCCAGGGCTACCTTGATGAAACCGGCCCGCACTGTTTCGACCTGGCCGCGGGTTTCTTCCAGCGATTGGGACAGTTCATCCGAAAAATATTCGGTAACAGCCTGGCTGCTGGCGGAAAATAACCAGTGACCGGGGGTGTAGTATTTCTGGCGATGAAACCCGGTACAGGCAATGATCTGCACGCCCGAGTCTTTGGATAACTGAACCAACCGCCTGCCATCCCGCCCGCAGCCGCCCGGCTGGAAATCCAGAATACTGGCTCCCCCGCCTGACCTGTACAAGCGCAGCTCGGTGCGGATGGCATCATACTGGTTCAAGACCGGTGCCGCACCGTCCGCGCCAGGTATGGGATCGATCCACACGTGATTGTGGGCGTCAGTGATTCCTAACGAGGTGTAAGGAATTTCACCCAGGACCGACCGGACCGGGCGCGGTGTGACAGGAGGAAAAATGAATGCAGAATTCACGGATCACGGTTCCAGGACAATTTTGAGGGACTGGCGGTCTTCTGCCGCGGCAAAAGCCTGAACGGCTTCGCGCAGCGGGAAGCGCTGACTGACCAGGTCGCTCAAGTCGATCAGGCCAGAGCTGACGATCTGGGCTGCCTGCCAGCAGTCGTGGGTGCTGCAGGCGGTGGTGCCGGTGATGACGAGCTCTTTATAGTGGACCAGGTTCGAGTCCAGGTTAATGGTGGGGCGGTCCTTGGGCAGGCCGCCAAAGAAGTTGATGCGCCCGCCGATGGCCGCCAGATTTAAGGCGCTTTCCTGGGCGGCATGCACCGGCGCCGCAACGATGACGACATCCGCGCCGCGGCCGCTGCTCTCCTGGTCGATCACCGCGTGGAGGTCCTCCTCCAGCGGGTTGACCACCCGGTCGGCGCCCATGCGCTTGGCCTGGGCAACGCGATTGACCAACGGCTCGCTGACGATTACCCGCCCTGCTCCACGCACGCGGGCCAGTTTGGTGTGCATCACCCCGATCGGGCCGGCACCGATCACAAGCACGGTTTCGCCGGGTTGGATGTGGAGCGCATTCTGACCGCGCAGCACGCAAGCAAACGGCTCCATCAAGGCAGCCACGGCCGGATCGACTTCCTGGCTGATGGGGATGACGTTACCCTGCTGAACCAAATTGGCCGGTACACGCATATATTCCGCAAAACCGCCGTCCATGGTAACCCCTACCGCGTCGTAATTGGCGCACAGATTGTTATTACCGCTGACGCATTGCAGGCAGTGACCGCAACCCATGTTGGGGGCGATGAAGACGCGTTGACCAACCTCAAAACCGGTCAGGCCGTCACCGATGGCGGCAATCGTCCCCACCACCTCGTGGCCTGGTATGCGGATGGTGCCGGGAGCGTACTTGCGGTGATTGCCATGGAAAATGCGCAGGTCGGTGCCGCAAATACTGGCACTCTTGACCTGGATCAATAACTCGCCCGGGGCAATCTGAGGAACAGGGACTTGCTCGACTCGTAGATCATTGGGACCGTGATAAACAGCAGCTAACATTTCTGCCTCCGATCTGATGCCTTAACCGGTAATTTCGTTCAGGTAAACCGGGCGCTGCTCGAGGAAGGATTTCGTCCCTGCCAGCACACCGGCCACCGCCCAGCGCCCTTCTGCGCCACCAGCACTTGGTGTGCTTTCGGTCTGGATGCAGTGGACAAAGTGTTCCAATTCGTAGATATAGGCCCAGGCGAAGCGCTCGGGCCAGGTGCGGGTGATCGGGTGGATCAGGCCCTGGTCGCGGTTGGTGCAAACCACCACGGCCTGGCCGTTCAATTCGCCGATCTGCAGGATACCTTTTTCACCGATAATTTCGACGCGGGCATCGTACCCGTACCCGCACGGGCAAACCCCGGAAATCATGCCCAACCCGCCGCTTTCGAACTTGATGTTCACCAATACGTTGTCATAGAAATTGGGGGTGTCGACATTGTTGGCGGCGCCCTTAAAATTGGCGACCTCGGTGTAGACGCGCTGGTAGTTGGAGCCCATCAGCCAGCGAGTGGTGTCCCAGTCGTGGCTATTGACCTCGGCCAGCATGCCGTTGGAGGTGCGTAGGTCGCGCGCCCAGGGCGGCGGCAGACCAGGACCATGGGTATTGGACTTAATCATCATGGGCTGGCCTATCTCGCCGACTTCAATACGCTGGGCAGCAGCGACAAAGTCGGGGTCAAAACGGCGCATGAAACCCAACTGCAACAGGACGCCGCATTTCTCGACCACAGCATTGATCTGATCGCATTCCTCGAGGTTGAGGGCCATCGGTTTTTCGAGGAAGACATGTTTGCCATGCTCGGCTGCCAGGGCGGTCAACGGCAGGTGAGTTGGGGTGGGGGTGGTGATGATAACGGCGTCAAAATTGATGCTCTCGAGCGCCATTTCCAGGCTGTCATACTGGTTCTCAATGGCGAACTCGTGCGCGGTTTCATTACGGATGGATTCCATCGGGTCAACCAGGGCAACAATTTTTCCACCAGTCACATGACGGGTAAGGGCGCGCGAGTGGTTTTTACCAACCCGGCCAGCCCCGATCATACAAATTCGAACCTGACTCTTCATAGAATACTCCTCTTCGATAAGGGGTTGTGTTTCATTCTTGATCAATGAAAAACTGATCCAACATGGATTGCATGCCAATATATTTTTCGACCAGCGGTCGGTACAACTGGCTGGCGGCGGTATCCGGGTTGGCTGGCGGGCCATCCAGGAAGACGGTCCGGGCAGCATGCGCGGCTAGGTCGTCGATCAGGCCGGCAGCTTTGCCGGCGATCATGGCAGCGCCCCAGGTGCCGAACTCATTGCCTATCAAACGCTGGTATGGAACGCCCAGCACGGCGGCCTTAATTTGATTCCAGACCGGACTGCGCGCCCCACCACCGACTGCGCGCGCTTCCACCAACCGTAGGGCGGGCAACAGGTCTCGCAGGATGCCCAGGTAGTAGGCATATTCATAGGCGACACTTTCCAGGACCGAGCGGATGAAATGAGCCTGGGTGTGCGACCAGGAAGCCCCGATCCAGGCGCCGCGCATGGCGGGGCTAGACGGGCAAATGCGGCCGCCCAGGTGAGGCGAGAAGAACAACCCGTCCGACCCGGGGGGCGCACCTTCGGCCAAGGCAATCATCCCGGCATATAAATCGTCCTCGGCCGGCTGGGTAACGCCACGGAGAGCGTTGTAGAACTGGTCACGGAACCAGCGCAGGGCCAGCCCGCCGCCGCCAATATAAGCGAGCGGATTCCACAAGCCAGGGATTACGGAGCGCATAGTCAACAAAGCCCGGTTGCGGGTATCAGCCACATAGGTATCGGTGCAGCCGGCCAGAACGGAAGCCGTCCCAGCCACGTCAAACAACATGCCGGCCTGGACGATGCCGGCGCCGAGGGCATTGGCGGCGGTGTCGCCAGCCCCGGCAGCGATGGGCGCGCCGGGCGCCAACCCGAATTCGGCAGCGGCGGTGGGGGTCACCTCACCGACAATGCGCCAGGGTTCGACAATCTCGGGCAGGCGCTCCGGATCAAGATCAAACAACGAGCAGAGTTGGGCGGACCAGCGGGTGTTCTGAGCATCGGCAAAACCCGAGAAATGAATATAGGTGTAGTCGATGAAGGCCTGGTCGGCTTTAAGGCCAGCCATACGGCCGGCGACGTAGGTGCTGGGCATGACAAATTTTGCGATGCGGCGGTATTCTTCAGGGCGCTCGTTTTTCCACCACAGCATCTTGGGGCCGTGGTCGCAGGTTGGCGGGCAGCCCGTCAGGCGGGTGACCAGATCGCCGGCTTCGCGATCCATCCATTCGATATAGGGCTGGCAGCGCATGTCCAGCCAAGAGTCGAAGCGGGCAACCGGTTGAAAATCCTGATCGATCAAACCCACCCCCGCCATCTGCGAATCAAATGCGATGGCGGCAATCTCTCGCGGATCGACGCCGCATTGCTGGATGCACTGGCGGACGGTGTGCGCGGCGGTGTCGTAAAAATCGGTGTGATCCTGCTCCACGATCCCGGGTTTGGGATAATAGAGGGGAACTTCCGCGCTTGCCTCGGCCAGTTTCAAGCCGTCGATCTGGTAAAGCGCAGCCTTTGTTCCACTGGTACCCAGGTCAACACCGATCAGGTACTTTTTCACCATGATTTGCTCCTAAAAGATGGATGGATTTAGGGGGTCTTTGGGGGAAAAGACCGGTCAGTCGAGTGGATGAGGGTCGAAGGTATCGCGCGAGGTACCATTAAACGGGACACCGCCTTCCGGCCTGGCCTGGCTTTGATCGCGGATGCGGACCAGCTCGACTTCAAAACGGGAACGGTCGCCGCGATGGAGGGCATGATAATATTCGATCGGCTGGCCGCTTTCGGAATAGCTGACGCTGTCCAACATCAAAAGCGGCGCGCCTCGTTCGATGCCCAGCAGCAACGCCTCGGTTTCGTTAGCCAACACAGCCTCAATGTAACGCCGGCCGCGGGCAAGAAAAATGCCGCCTTCCTTTTCAAGGAACTCGTACAGGGAGCGATTGGTCAGATCAACGGTGGCAAGCGGCGGGTAGACCTGGTAGGGAATGTAGGTGGTCACCAACTGGATCGACTCATCGTTGATGAAGCGCAGGCGCTGGATGTCGATCACCTCTGTCCCGGTTGGGATTCCCAGGAATCGGGCCACCTTTTCATTGGATTTAACCACGTTCTGGTGCAGCACCTTGGTGACCGGTTTAAGCCCGCGCTCGACCATATCCTGGTAAAAACCCGTCAGTTTTTGGATCAGACCTTCACTAATTTTTGGCTCGGAGATAAAGGTGCCTTTGCCCTTACGCCGGGTAATCACCCCTTCCAGTTCCAGTTCGCGCAAGGCCTGGCGCACGACCGTGCGGCTGATGCCATAGGTCTCGCACAGATCCTGTTCGCCGGGAATCTGCTCGCCGGGCAACCAGCGTTTCTTGAGGATTTGATCCTTGAGCAAATCCATTAACTGGATATAGTAAGGGATATGGCTTTCAAAATTTATGGATTGGGCGAGATCCATGCGGTCTCCGGGGGGTAACCTGAATTCTTGTAATCCTGTTATTACAACTTATTATAGAAAACTTCCCCAAACCTGTCAATAGCCACGGCTGATTGAAAAACCGGCTTTTCAAGCCGGTTATCACAATAAATGGCAAAACTTTGTCTTAAAATTTCTTATTCGCGCCTGAATTTATCCGTAAATCTATTGAAATTCGGCAATTTGACAGTTATAATTATGTTATCCTGTAAGTACAGGTTCTATGTTTTTACATTGGCGCTTAAAGCCAAAGTTCCCATAACGCTGACCTTGGGTTAAAAAAATCAAAAGACTTTGATTTATCTTCGTCCGTCAGGGCAGGGCAAGCCAACCCATCCAAAATTTTCAGCCTTTCAATCAGTTCAGGAGGAATGAAATGAAAGTAGGAATCGATAGTTATTGCTACCACCGGTTCTTTGGTGAGGTGTACCCGGATCAGAAACCGCCGGCCAAAAACATGACCATGGAAGACTTCCTTAAGCGCGCCAAGGAACTCGAGGTCGACGGCGTATCGCTTGAATCCTGCTTTTTCCCGTCCACCGACGCGGTTTGGTTCAAAGACCTGAAAGCCCAACTGGACGACTACGGCTTCGACCGGGTATACGCCTGGGGCCATCCGGACGGCCTGGAACGCGGCCAGAATTGGGAAGCCTACAACGAAATGGTGACGATGATCCCTTACGCCCGGGCGATCGGGGCGGATGTGATGCGCGTGTGCGGCAGCAGCCTGATGTTCCGCCACGAACCGCACGAGCCTCAAATCAAGGCGCTGGTGGGGATGTTCAAAACCGCCGTTAAGATCGCCGAGGACTACCAGGTCAAACTGGCGGTTGAGAATCACATCGATTACACCGCCGACGAAATCCTGCAAATGATCACCGAGGTGGATTCGGAATATTTTGGGATCAACTTCGACACCGGCAACTTCCTGCGCCTGCTGGACGACCCGATAGCCGGGATGGAAAAACTGGCCCCGTATGTGTTAGCCACCCATGTCAAAGACCTGTACCCCGACAAGAACTTCCGCCCCACCGACTGGTTCTTCTTCGCGGGAGTGCCGGTAGGGCACGGCCTGATCAACAACCAGCAACTGGCCCAACTGCTGCACCAGGCTGACTTCAAGAGCTTCCTGGCGGTCGAAATCGACCACCCGCACACCGATTGGACTGAGCGCGAGGACGAAGCGGTTGCGCTGAGCGTGGCAGAGCTGAAGAGAATCGCCTCAGCGCTGCATTAGATTTTGATTCAAAGGGCGAACCGGCCCATTGAACCCGGATCTCAAAAGGAGAGGATGCCTTGAAAACAGTAAATGTGGCGATTATTGGCACCAAATTCATGGGCAAAGCCCACAGCAATGCCTGGACCTCGGCCCCCAAGTTCTTCAAAGTCGGTTTGAAGCCCGTTTTGAAGGTCGCCTGCGGGCAGGACGAGCAAGGCACCAGTGACTTTGCCAAGAACTGGGGTTGGGAAGAAACCGAATCGGATTGGCGCAAAGTGGTCGAGCGCCCGGATATTGATATCATCGATGTCTGCACTCCTACTTATCTTCACAAGGATATCGTGGTCGCCGCGGCCCAAAACAGCAAGCAGATCTTCTGCGAGAAGCCGATTGCGCTCAACTACAGCGAGGCGCGCGAGATGTACGAAGCGGCTGAAAAAGCCGAGGTGCTGCATTACCTCAACCACAATTACCGGCGCACCCCCGCCATCGCATTCGCCAAGAAGATGATCGAGGAAGGCAAGATCGGGCGCATCTTCCATTGGCGCGGCGCTTACCTGCAAGACTGGATCACGGATCCGAACTTTCCGCTCACCTGGCACCTGCAGAAGAAATACGCCGGGGCCGGCCCGCATTACGATTTGAACTCGCACAGCGTCGACCTGGCACGCTACCTGATCGGCGAAATTGATTCGGTGACCGCGATGATGAAAACCTTCATCGAGGAACGGCCGCTGCCGGGCAAGGATGCCGGGACATTCAAATCGGGGAGCACCGTAGCCGAGACAGGGAAAGTAACCGTCGACGATGCTGCTTTTATGGTAGTTGAGTTTGCCAACGGCGCATTGGGCTCGTTCGAATCCAGTCGCTTCGCCAGCGGCCGCAAGAACTATAACTATTTTGAGATTTACGGCAGCAAGGGCAGCCTGGCCTTCGACCTGGAGCGGATGAACGAGCTGCAGTATCTCAACCTGGATGACCCGGTGGATGAACAGGGCTTCCGCACCATCCTGGTCACCAACGCCAGCCATCCTTACGTCGGGGCCTGGTGGCCGCCCGGTCACATCATCGGCTACGAGCACGAGTTCACCCACGCAGTGGTGGATTTCCTGCACGCGCTGGAGAAAGGCATGCCGATCACGCCCAACCTGTACGACGGAATGAAAGACATGCAGGTCCTGGAAGCCGGGATCCTGTCCTCGACCAGCAGGCGCAAGGTCACGGTGGCTGACATCCAGTAAATATTGAACAATTTTTTTGGTTTGTTGACAGCAAAGATTGCCGGGGATGAGAAATCAAAAGTTGGTTTCTCATCCCCAACCCGATAGCCCGCAAAGCATGCATCCGAACCCATTCCCACAAATGGAGACAAAATGAAAGCAATCCTTGTGCCGGTGTATTTCAAGAGCCCCGACGATCCGGGTTTTGTCAAACAGCTCATGGAAGTAAAAATGCTATTGGCGGAAGAGGCCGAGATACTGGAACCGTTCGCCCTGGGCGCAGCCTTACCGGAGGCCGACGGGGTCATCTTCCCGCAAATGCTGGGCGAGGCTTATCGTCGATTGGCAGATATCCAGTCCCTGCCCCAGCCGTTGATGGTGATCACCTCCGAGTTTGGGACCGTCTCGATGTGGGATTGGGAAATCAACAGCTACCTGACCACCAAAGGGGTTAAAGTCATTGCGCCAAACTCCTTAGAGAAAACCAAGCAGGCTTGCCGGGCTTTCGCGCTGAAGCGGTTATTAAAGCAATCCAAATTCCTGGTCTACCAGGACAACCCCGCCAGCGAGGGCGGCAACCAGGACGATATCTTCAAACGCTTCTACTGGTGGGAACCGGAATGCGTGGACGCGATCGAATCGCAATACGGGCTCAAAATAATCAAGAAGAGCTTTAAAAAACTAGCAGAAGATGCCCGCGCCATACCGGACGCAGAGGCGCAAATGGCCTGGGAAGCGCGCAAAGGAAGCACCCCGGTCAGTAAAATCACCAGCCGCGCCATCCTGAGCGCGATGAAGATTTATATGAAGGTCAGGGAGGATTTGGATGCGGATGCGAGTATTATCGCGGTCGGCATGAACTGCCTGAACGAATCGCGCTTCAGTGAAACGACCCCCTGCCTGGCCTGGAATCTGCTCTATGAAGACCGCATGATGGTGTGGGGCTGCGAAGGGGACACGGTATCGATGTTGACCAAAGTATTGGTCGGCAAGACGCTGCAGGTGCCGTTTATGATGACCAACCTGTATCCCTTCCTGATGGGGCAGGCTGCTTTGAAGCACGAACACATCCCCCACTTTCCCGAAGTGGAAGGAAAACCCGAAAATCATATCCTGGCGGCTCACTGCGGATACCTGGGCGTGGTGCCGCAATCCTTTGCGACCGAATGGACGCTGCGTGAGAAAATATTGGCCATCGTGGATGACAATGCCACCGCGATCGACGCGCGTTTGCCAGAAGGACCCATCACGCTGGTGAAATTGATGCCACCCTTCGACCGCTGGAGCGTGATCGAGGGCAGCCTGCGTAAATACGCCCAATTTGAGGATTCGCACTGCCTGAATGGGGCGGTCATTGAGGTGCCCCACGGGTCGAAAATGGTGGATGAGGTGGTTTCGCACCACTACATCATCACGACCGGAAACAACCAGAATACTCTGGAAATGGTTTCGAAAGTCTTTGACCTGGAGTGCATCAGCCTGGCATGAGGATTTGGGGTCGTCTCAGTTATAACAATAATAGTTATAACTGAGCTGAATTCCGTCGAAACCTATTGACTTAAAGACATAACTTGCTATAATGTACTTAGATCTCCCGAAAACTCATCCCATCAATTCCGGGCTACCGGTCTGCTAAACCCAGACACCGGTCTTGGGCTGCGATTTCAAATAGCAGCTTCCCCCTTTATTGGTAGCAGTGCGCTTTAAAGCAAGGATTTTTCAGCGTCTGAAGTACCCCTTTTCTTACGGAAACCATCATGGGATTTGGTAGAGAGTTGAAAACCCGAAAATATCGGTTGTTCGACTTGCATGAAATTCCGATCTGGCTGGATCAGGCGGAGGATTTGCCCAACCGGCTGTTCATTACCCATTCGGAAAATGAGCTGATCGAATTAATCCGCAAAAATGGAGAGCTTACCAAGGCCGACCTGGTTGCTTACACCCACTACTCTCGCACCAAGATCACAACCAGCATCGATTCGCTGTTACACAAGAATATTATTGAAAACCAGGACACAGAATATTCCGGCGGGCGGCGCTCGAAAACGTTCAGCCTGAATGGCGGCCTGGGATTGGTGGCCGGGGTCGATATTGGCGCGACCAGCATCGACCTGGCGATAGCAGATTTTTCTCTAAAAATCTTGGTCCGGCACAATGAACCCGCCCTGGTGCGCGACGGCCCGATCAAAATTCTGGGGCGGGCCTGTGCTTTGCTTGAACAAATGATCGAGGATAACGAGCTGAACAGCGAGCATCTGCGCGGGATTGGGGTCGGCGTCCCAGGACCGGTAGATTTCTCGTTGGGAACGGCGGTGTCACCGCCCATCATGCCCGGTTGGGATCGCTACCCGATCATCCAAACGGTCCAGCAATGGTTCCCGAGCGCCAATGTTGTGGTGGATAACGATGTCAATGTCATGGCACTAGGGGAAATGCACCAGGGCTCAGGAAAAGGCGTTCGCAACTTGATTTTCGTCAAGATCGGCACAGGGATCGGTGCCGGGATTGTATGTGAAGGCAAGATTTATCGCGGTGCGAGCGGATGCGCCGGTGATATAGGGCATATCAGTGTCAATAAAACTGCTCCCATTTGTAATTGTGGAAATATCGGCTGCTTAGAGGCAGTCGCTGGTGGACCTGCAATCGCTGAGCGCGCACTGACAAGCGTCCAGGCAGGCAACAGTTCAACTCTCTTGAAACATTTCGAGAAGAATGGCGGCATTTTAAGCGCAGAAGATGTAGGTCAGGCAGCCCGCGAAGGGGATGCGGTTTCGATTGAAATTATCCGTGAGAGTGGACAGATCATTGGGGATGTCCTTGCCAGCCTGGTGAATTTCTACAACCCCGATATGATCATCCTGGGTGGTGGGGTAAGCAACCTCGGAAACCTCTTGCTCTCCTCAATCCGCCAGGCAGTGTTGAACCGCTCACTACCCCTGGCCACCCGAAACTTGCATATCGTTTTTTCCGCAATCGGAGCTGACGCCGGTATCATTGGGGCCGTCAACCTCGCCATGGATTACATTTTTACCGTTGAGGCCGGTAATGGCAATGGTAAGAAAGACGATGCGTGAGGAGATCTGAATGAAATTTGGCGTTAACACTTTTGTTTGGGTTTCACCAAGTACCACATCAGCCATCGCAGAGCTGGCCCCTAAAGTTAAGCAGATGGGCTTTGATCTATTAGAGATTGCCTGTGAGAATCCAGGGTTGATCGACATCCAACAGGTTAAAGCTGATCTTGAAACGAATAACATTTCAGCGATCGTCTGTGGCGCATTTGGACCCGATCGAAATATTTGCAGCGATAATCCAGAATGGGTAGAAAATGCTAAAGGTTATATCCGTTGGCTGGTCGATGCGGCTGTACAGCTTGGATCTCCAGTCGTCTGTGGACCGATGTATTCCTCAGTCGGGAAAGAGCACCTTGAGGATGAACAAGCCAGAGCAGCCGAATGGAATCGATCCATCCAGGGTATTCGCGAAATGGCTGAGTATGCCCAGGACTGTGGGATCAATCTCGCCTTAGAACCATTGAACCGGTTCGAGACCGATATGATCAATGTGGTCACTCAGGGTTTAGATTTTATCGACCAAGTCGGTTTTGAAAATGTGGGCTTGCATCTGGATACTTTCCATATGCACATGGAAGAGAAAAACAGTGCGGATGCCATTCGAGCGGTAGGCGATAAGATCTTTCATTTCCATGCCTGTGAAAATGACCGCGGCGTACCTGGTACTGGACAGGTACACTGGCGCCAAGTAGCAGAAGCATTGCAAGAGGTTGGATATAATCGTGCAATTGTTATCGAATCGTTCACATCCCAGGTGAAGGAGATTGCTCGGGCAGTATGTATCTGGCGTGAGATTGCGCCCAGCCAGGATGCGATTGCAGTTCAGGGATTGAAACATCTTAAATCCCTTATGGGATAAAGCAACATTGAACAAATGAGGATTTTATGACTGAAGAACTCCTTATCAGCATGGATGAGAAATCCGAAAACAGCGAGCCTTTGATGGAAGTACGCAATATTTGCAAGCGATTTCCGGGGGTACAGGCATTAAATGATGTCTCTCTCAAGTTTTTTCCAGGCTTGGTGCATGCTGTTATGGGCGAAAATGGGGCCGGGAAATCGACATTAATGAAAATCATGGCAGGAGCATACACGCCAGATTCAGGTGAAGTTATTCTCACCGGGAAAAAGGTGACATTCTCTCATCCTCATGAAGCCCATCAGCAGGGTGTAAGTATTATTTACCAGGAGTTCAACCTGCTGCCTGACCGGACGGTAGCCCAGAATATTTTCCTGGGAAGGGAACAGACCAAATTCGGTTTGATTGATACAGACGCGTTAAATAAGCAATCTACCGCAGTCCTCAAAGAAATGGGGATGGACGACGTCATCAAGCCTACAACCATGTGCCACACTTTGTCAGTCGCTGAACAGCAAATCGCAGAAATTGCAAAAGCGATATCCTTTGATTCCAAAGTTCTGATCATGGATGAGCCAACGGCGGCCTTAAGCTCAACCGAGGTGAAAATTCTGAATGAATTAATCCTGAGGTTGAAAACGCGCGGTATGGCGATCATCTTTATTTCGCACCGTCTTAATGAAGTCTTTGAAATAGCAGATGAGATCACTGTTTTAAAGGATGGCGTTTGGGTTGGTACGGTGAATTCGAAGGATGCAACCCCAGAACAACTGGTCCACATGATGGTTGGCCGTGAATTGGATCATTATTTCCCACCACTTGGCAAGCCAGAAGATTTCGGCGAGGTGGTGTTATCCGTCAAAGACGGGAACAATGCCTTTCTGAGCGGAATCAATTTCCAGCTACGCAGAGGCGAAGTGTTGGGGGTGGCAGGGTTGCAAGGTAGCGGACGAACCGAGCTGGCCCAGGCCTTATTCGGCGTTGACCCGTTCAAATCCGGATCCGTGACCCTGCTTGGCAAACCGATAGTGGTTCGATCCCCCTCACACGCGATCAAAATGAAGATGGGTTTTGTGACCGAGGATCGCAAAAAAGAAGGTATCTGGCCGATGCAACCGATCCGTGACAATATGCTGATGACGGTTCGGGCGATTCAATTTATGTTCGGGGGCATCTCAAAAGACGGGATCCGCAGAGCGCGCAAGCTGGTTCCCAATCTGGGGAAACAGGTCGATGTGAGAACCGATTCCTATGACCGGGAAGTTCAATTCCTGAGCGGCGGCAACCAACAAAAAGTGGTGCTGGCAAAATGGCTGGCTTCGGAAGCCAAGGTATTTCTGTTTGACGAGCCGACGCGCGGGATCGATGTGGAAGCAAAAGCGAGCATCCACGATATGATACGGGCGCTTACTAAAAAGGGCATCGCGGTGTTGATGATTTCTTCCGAGTTGCCGGAAATCATCGGGATGAGCGACCGCATCCTGGTCATGCGAGATGGAAAAATTGCCGGAGAACTGCCAGCAAAATCAAGCGAGAATGATATCATGCTGATGGCAACCGGGCATAATCCAGGCAATGGTTCCAACAAGATGACCGCAGCAGGAGAGAATTAACATGACGACCACTACCCTCCCTGGCAAAAGGTTTAGTCAATTCTTCCGTTCGCTGAACATCCCGCCGGTCTATTACTTTCTGATCGTCATTTTCCTCGGCAGCGGAATTTTGGACGTGATCTACTCGGATGGCCAAATCTTCTCCAATCAAGCCATAAGGTTGAATATCCTGGTCCGCTCGGTAGCGCTGGGCATCGTGGCGGTCGGGCAAACGCTGGTGATTATCAGTGGATCAATCGACCTGTCGGTCGCCTATATGATCAGCATTACCTCGGTGATGTCCTCTTACATCATGCAGGGCCAGACCGAAAATATCTTTCTGGCGATCGTAGTGGTGTTTGCGATCGGGGCTCTGGTAGGACTGGTGAATGGGTTAATCATCACCAAACTGCATGTGAACCCCTTTATAGCGACGCTCGGAGTCGGTTTGATACTGAAAGGGATCATCAACGCAACGTTCTCAAATTACACCGGCAGCGTGCCGCGCAGCTTTGAGTTTTTCGGGTATGAGCGGTTAGGACCCATACCGGTGTCCGTGATCATTCTTTTCCTGGTCGTCTTGGGCGGCTGGTTTTTACTATCCCGAACCAAGTTTGGCTCGCATCTGTACGGGGTCGGAGGGAATGTGGAAGTCGCGCGCCTGTGCGGGTTGAGAACCGACCGGGTGGTGATCGGCGCCCACATTTTGTGCAGCATGACCGCTGTTCTGACCGGCCTGTTCATCGTCAGCCGGTTGCGAGCGGGCGCTCCCTGGGTCGGCCCGGACGGGGTCTATGACCTGGAATCGATCGCCACGGTGGTGATCGGTGGAACATTGCTGTCCGGCGGCAAAGGCGGGGTTTGGGGTACCCTGGCTGGGGTAATCATTTTTAGCATACTCTCGACCGCCTTCAACCAGTTGGGCGTGAACCCATACCTGACATTAGTGCTGCGGGGAGCGATCGTCATCTTAGCAGTGGCAAGTTATACGTACAGATCCAAGAACATGGTGGCGTAAGGAGATAACCTGATGACGACAACCACAATTTCCACTGAGTCAGGGTTTTCGAAAATCCTCCGCAATGTTTGGACAGCATTAACGAAAGTGCCACCGGTATACCCGATTTTCATCGTCCTGTTCATCCTGGTAACTTTCCTGAGCCCGACCTATTCCTCAATGAATGGGATCATGGCATTCCTGCGCCGGACTGCGCCGCTGGCAATTTTAGCCGTGGGTCAGATGATGGTTTTGTCCTCGGGCGGCTTCGATTTATCCCAAGGTTCGGTCGTCACCATGGTTTGCCTTGGCAGTTCTTTATTATTGAACAACGATCCAGCCAATGCCTACCCAGCAATTGGGATCATGATGGCAATTGGGATCGGGGTGGGATTGGTGAATGGATTGGTCACCTCTTACTTAAAGGTTCCATCCTTTATTGTCACGCTTGGGATGATGCTGCTGGTCAAAGGTTTAGCGCTTTATTGGGTAGGCGGCGCGCCAAAAGGTTACTTCACCGATAACTGGCGGATGTGGGGTCGCGGTTACATTGAAAACGTCCCGATTTTCGACCGATTCCCGATTGGTTTGATTCTATTGATTGTGGTCGGTGGAATTGCCTGGTATATTTTCCACCGCGCGAATTTTGGCAAGCAGGTGCTGGCCATTGGGGATAATGTTAAAGCGGCAAAGTTTTCTGGTGTAAAAGTCAATTTTGTTCGGGTTTCAGCGTTTGTGATCTCCTCCTTCCTGGCCGTCATTGGCGGCATCATGACCGGTGGGTATGGCGGGGTGAATGTGACCATCGGCGAAGGAATGGAATTGCAAGCCATCGCCGGTTGTGTGGTCGGCGGCGTTCTGCTGGGTGGGGGCAAAGGATCTGTCCCGAACGTGATTTTCGGCGCTTACACATTGGAGATTCTCTTTACGGTGTTGAATTTGCTCGGTTTACCCAAGCCTTACCGGGATGTGATCCAGGGCTTGATAATTATCGCTACAGTGGCATATGTGGCCTTAAGCACACGCAGGAAACGGTAAACGGCCTATCCTACTGGTTACCTATCGGAAAATTGTGATAAGGAGGTGATGTTTCAATACAAAAAGGACAGCAAGTCGATCAGTACATTTTGTTCGAACACTTAGAGAATTTCGTTATGGAGGAGTAAACCAATGAAAAAGAGCATGTTAATTGTTGTGTCTCTGATCATCGCATTGTCGATGGTGTTGGCGGCCTGTGCATCTCAGGCCACCCCGACACAACCCCCCGCCGCAGAGGCCACCCAGGCCCCGGCTCAACCGGCACAACCCACTGAGCCGCCAGCCGCAGCCGCCAATCCTGGCCTGCAGATGGAACAGGCAGCCGTGGCTGCTCAATTCTTCACCGATGAAGCCTACGAGGAGTCATTGGAGTTAATGAAGAATATCCCCTTGAACCCAGAAGCCCCGGTCTACCTGCAGTACCTGATCGATGACCCGACCGACATCTCGCAATACCCGCAATACACCCAAAAAGAGGGGCCCTACAATATCTGCTTTTCAAATGCAGGTGTTAATAACCCCTGGCGTGTGGTTGGGTATGTGAACATGGGCGAGCAGGTTCTGCAACTTCAAAATGAAGGCAAGATCAACAACTTCTATCACTTTGACGCCAACGGAAATGATGCCAAACAGATTGCTGACATTGAAGATTTGATCAACACCCCCGGCAAATGCGATCTGCTGATCGTTTCCCCCAACACCAGTGAAGCCCTCACCCCAGTTGTTGAAAAAGCCTGCGAGGTTCTGCCGGTCGTAGTCTTCGACCGCGGCGTCCTGACCGACTGCCCCGTCATCTTCGCGAAGACCATCGGTGGTTATGCCTTCGGTATCTCCGGTGCGCAGTTCATCGTCGACACCCTGCCGGAAGGAGGCAATGTACTCGCCTTCCGCATTCTGCCTGGCGTGGACGTGCTGGAACAGCGCTGGGGCGCTGCCCGCAAGATTTTCGAACAGAATCCCCAGTTGAACGTCATCGGCGTTGAATTCGTGGCCTACGATGCCTTCCGCGCCAACACCGTGGTGACCGACTACCTGGCCAAATTTGGTCAAATCGACGCGGTCTGGATGGATGCGGGCGGCACCGCCGTCACCATTCTGGAGGCCTTTGAAGATTCCGGCGCCGATTACCCGAAAGTAATGGTCGGCGAAGATCAGAATGACTACCTGTTGTTCTGGAAGGAAAAAGGCCTGACCGCTATCGCCCCGACGTTCCCGACCTACCAGTGGCGTACCGCCATCCTCGGTTCGGTGATGTTCCTGGAGGGCGAGACCGTCCAGAAGCGTTGGGTACTCCCGCAGGTCGACGTTACCCAGGCCAACCTGGATCAATTTGCTCAACCTGACATGCCCCCGCTGCACTACACCATGTGCGGATGCGAGGATATGGACAACTATCCGGACGCGTGGATCAATGTGGACGTGAGCAAGTACGACCGTCTGTACGAGTAATCCGGGTTTTACAGACTTTAGAAATGAGCCCGCCCGAAAATCGAGCGGGCTCATCTTCGCGGGAGGGAAATCCTCGAAAGGGACAAAACTATATGATACAAATTGGTTTCCATACCGACGCGTTTAATAGCAGCTACTGGAATTTTGAACAGTGCCTGCAGTGGGCGCAGAAAAATGATCTGCACTGGATCGAATGCGGGATGATCGACGGGGTCAGCTGGATCCACGGGTTGGGATACCAGCCCCATGTGGCCATGTGGGAAGACCCGATGATGTGGCGCGAAAAGGCTGAGAAATACGGCGTCAAGTTTTCACAGATCGACGCAGCCTTCCCGATGTCGCTACCTGAAGGCACGTCCCTGGGTATCGAATATGTCAAACGCACCATCCGCTGGGCTTACCTAGCCGGCTGCGATCATATTGACACCACCGACGACCGCTTCGCACCCAAGGGGTTGAGTCATGATCAGGCGATGGAGATGATGAAAAGAGCCTACGGCCAAATTATGGAAGTGGCCGAACGTTACAAAATGATCATCGATATCGAGCCGCACGGCTATTACACCACCAAACCGGAATTCATGGAAAAAATGCTGGCCTTTGTGGACAACCCCTATTTGCGCATGAACATGGATACCGGAAACACCTTCATTGCCGGGCAGGATCCGGTTGCCTTCCTCAATAAATTCAAACACAAAGTAAGCCACGTGCACGTCAAGGATGTAAGCGATTCATTGGCGGCATCTTTACGGGGCGAATTGACCGGCATCGCGGTCAGCCAGTGTGCCATCGGCGAAGGCGTCAATGTCGAGAATATCAAGAAATGCTTCGATGTCCTGGTGGATATTCAATATGACGGCGTGGTCAGCATCGAATGCGAGGGACAGGGCGGCCCGATGATTGAGAAAAGCCTGGCTTTTGTCCGTGAGATCGTGGCAGACGCCAACCAACGCATGGCGGCACAGTAAACATCTTCAATTCACAAACCAAGGAGCGGGACATGGGAAAAATATTTCTGGGCATCAACATGGAGTTCGTCCGCCACCATGATAAGCCATTTGCCTGGGGGGTGGAAAAGGCAGCCGAAATTGGCTACGAATATATCGAACCGATGGTGCACCTGGGGCGGGAATTATTAAGTGAAGCGCGTTATTTCCACAGTGTGTCTATGTATGACGATCCGCGCTGGGTGAAAGACCTGTGCGACAAAGACCATATCAAACTCTCCGGGCTCTCTTCACACACTCCGCTGTGCAAACCCGAGATCAGCGTTGAATATTTGAAGCAGGCCATCCGCTGGGCATCGGATGCCGGAGCGCCGGTGGTCAACACCGATGAAGGCCCCAAACCTGAATGGACCAGCAAAGAGATGGACTTCAGCTTGATGACCTATACACTGAAAGAGGTCTCACTGGTCGCGGAGCGTTACGGCATCAATATCGGCCTGGAACCGCACCAACAGTACAGCAAGTCGCTGGCAGGCTTGGACAGCATCTACAGCCTGGTTCAATCCCCGGCCATTGGCATCAACTACGATACCGGCAACAGCTACCTGGCCGGCAGCGACGACACCTATGACTGGCTGGCTCATGTCACCGACCGGTTGGTGCACCTGCATGCCAAGGATATCAGCTTTGCCCAAAGCGGCGAGGAGCGCGGCAAAGTTACCGGAACGCCGGTTGGGTGCGCCTGCGGCGACGGCGTGGTGGATTGGAAAAGAGTGATCGAGATCGTCAAGACCTGCCCGAACGACATCGTCTTCAGCGTGGAATGTGGTACGGTGCCGGACGCTATTCGCAGTTTCGACTACCTGAGCAAATTGATCTAAAACGCGGTCAAAGGTTCGTGCCGCGAGCATCCCAGATCCTCACCAGTAACTGCCCGGCTGTTCTTGCCATGCTGCAATCAATGAACAGTATTGCCGGATAAAACTTCCTGGAAAAAATAAAAAACCCGAGCAAAGACGAGGATAGAACATTGGGTTGGATGGGTTCGTGGTGTTTCCCGACCATCGGGGCTGGTCTTGGCCTGATTTCACCAGCACAAGGGAGTATCAGGAGGCAAGATGAATTTTTCAAAAGTAGCGTGGGTACGTATCGAGGAAGTCGCGAGCTGAAGCCTGCAATTCTTCGGCCGGCCTTCTGGAGCAGAACCTATCCCCGGTTCTGCTCTTTTTTTAAAATATCTTGATTTGCATTTTCGTAATGCCTCAAAATAAAATGTTACTTTAGAGGTATCGTTGGCTCAAATGAAAATGTTACTGAACGATTTTCCACAAGCGTGCCAATTTTCGGTCAATTTGCCTGCGTAGCTTTACAGGATTAAGG